>Ga0268282_1000146_pt1 | contig 42447 bp, 37 predicted proteins | sample saktaG_12_FD_190133 | JGI IMG/M metagenome (GOLD analysis project Ga0268282, IMG submission 190133) | Saline water microbial communities from Sakinaw Lake, British Columbia, Canada - sak_2011_5_24_120m | ecosystem: Environmental > Aquatic > Non-marine Saline and Alkaline > Saline ...
ATCACATCACCCCACCCCAACCACACCCCTCCACCCCTGGCAAGAAAACGCCAGGGGTGGCACAATCACATCACCCCACCCCAACCACACCCCTCCACCCCTGGCAAGAAAACGCCAGGGGTGGCACAATCACATCACCCCACCCCAACCACACCCCTCCACCCCTGGCAAGAAAACGCCAGGGGTGGCACTTTCGTCCACCAAAGAAAGTGGGTGTAAAAAGCCCACATTACAAAACCCATCCCCTCCCGGCCGGATTCTCCGGCTGGGGGCCCTATTAACCATTAACAGTAAATGAAAACGCCAGACAAAAAGACGTTTAAACTGCGAGAGAATAAGCTATCGAAGAATAACTGCCTGACTTCAAGAAATTACGGCGGATTCACAATTTTAAATTCAGACGTAATGACTATTCTGACTGTAAACGAAAACAACTCCCGGATTTAAAGTACCTGGTCTACAAACCACTGAGCGTCAAAAGGCTTTAAATCCGAGTACGACTGCCCCATACCAACGTAAATGATTGGTTTATTTATCGCGTGAGTAATCGACAATGCCGCACCCCCTTTGGCGTCAGCATCCATTTTAGTGAGAATTACAGCATCAACACCCGCCATCTCGTCAAACTTTTTAGCCTGCTCGACAGCGTCATTGCCTGTTAATGCATCACCAACAAAAACCTTGAGATTCGGCTTATTGACGCGAACAATCTTGCCGAGCTCATCCATAAGGTTAATGTTAGTCTGCATCCTGCCCGCAGAATCTGCTAATACAACGTCAATGCCTCGGGCCTTCGCATGGGCTACGGCGTCAAATATGACGGCGGCAGAGTCGGCACCTTTTGCGTGGGAGATGAATTTTATTCCGAGTTTTTGGGAGTGAATTTCAAGTTGCTCGATCGCACCAGCCCTGAATGTGTCGCCTGCCGCGAAAACCGATGAGATCCTATTGTCTTTCAAGGTTTGAGCAAACTTGGCCATAGTAGTCGTCTTTCCAGTGCCGTTTACTCCTAGGAATAAAATGACGTAAGGTTTCTCAGATGACTTGATTTCAGAGATGATGTCTGGAGCTCCCCCCGAAGTTAAGGTTTCAATCAAGATTTGTTTAAGGGCCTGATTGATTACTGCATTAATCCTTCCAACATCCACTTCCTCCCCTAAAATCTTTTTCTTGATTTCATCAATAAAGTGATCAGATGCCTCAACTCCGACGTCAGACTGCATGAGGCTTAAGTGAAGCTCGTTTAAAACAGCCTCTAGATCACCCTTTGTGAGAGTTACTTTACGCGAAAACAAAGTTTTGACTTTAGTCTTCACCGAGAGTTTGGGGTCGTATCTTTTCTCTTCAACTGATACTTCGGGAATTAATTTTTCCTCGATTGCGAGTTTTGAAAGTTCCGATTCTGCGAGTTCGGGCTCCCCCTTAAAAACGGGAGGCGCAAGTTCTGCGGCTTCTGGTTTAGGAGTTGTAGGTTCGGGCTCGAACTTTATGGTTTCAGGTTCTGAAGATCCTGGTTTTTGTGACTCTACCGTATCTTCTGCTTTTGTTGCTTCTTCCGGTTCGGGTGGGAGAGTTCCGGTTTCAGAAAGTGGAATCCTAATTGACTCTTCCGCTTTTTCAACTGCTCTTTCTTCAGCGCGACCTATAAAAGTGGAAAACCTTTTTTTTAGTGCGTCAAACATTTAAACTCACTTGCGAACTTCAGAGAGGAATCTTTCGACGTGCGCGTTTAATTCCATTAACTGGCCGCTTAGATCAGCATAGGCTTCCTGAAGGGTCTTAAAAGACTTCTCGAGTTCGTCTTTCCTTTGGGAGATTGTTTCTTTCGCGTCTTTAATTGGTTTCTCCATTGAAAACCTTGATCCTATCCCTACTAGAACGTTCTTGTTGTCGGCAAGGTTGACCTTAACGTAGGAGTCCCCGCCAAGGGGGATTAGGATTTCCGTTCCCTCAGAAGTCGTAGCAATTGAATCAAGGGCTGTCTGAGTGGCCTGGATTTCAAGGATTGATGATTCAGCAAGTCTCGCCTGCTTTCCAATCGCGTCAAGCCTCGCCTTCCCCTGCTCGAGTTCAGCCGCCATGGCCTGCAACTGGTGTTCCTTGTCTGCTTCAGCCATTTTCCAAGACCTCCGCTTTTTTACCTTTTCCGACCACGACGACTTCAGGCTGTAAAACAGAGAAAATGCCGTTTTCAACGATACCGGGGATGTTGTTTAACTCGGTTTCAAGCTGGAGCGGGTCTGGGAAGTTAAGACCCGACACATCAATAATCGGATTCCCGTTGTCGGAAGTAAAGCCCTTGCGGATTACGGGGTTTCCGCCCAGTTCACGAAGCTCGAATTCAACGTAGGGGACTGCGAAAGGTAGTACTTCTATTGGAAGGGGGAATGCCCCCAACTTTTGGACTAGCTTGGACTCATCCACTACGACAATGAACTGTTTGGAGGCTGAAGCCACAATCTTCTCGCGTGTTAGCGCGCCTCCCCCGCCTTTTATGAGGTTGAATTTTTTGTCCACTTCATCAGCCCCATCGATCGTAACGTCGATTAAGGGAGGCCCCCCAATCTTTGAGGGTTTAAGGCCCTCAACCAGGTCTACCACGTTCAGCTTAAGCTTTTTCGCAAGCTTTTCAGTCTCAACCGAGGTCGGGACGCACTTGACCTTAAGCTTCTCCCTTGCAATCGCCTCAATAAAGTATTTCACGGTAGAGCCTGTTCCAAGCCCCACACTTATCCCGTCTTCAACGTAATCTATTGCGTATTCCGCAGCCGTCTTCTTTGAATCGTCTTTAGATGCCATTTTTTGAGTTAAAAAAAAGGATTGTTTGTATTTAAATGAGTGGCGAGTTTTAATGGTATCTCACTCTTTTTTCGATGGTGTCTATCCGGGTTTCAAGGTCTTCTTGGATTTTGTATCCGCTGGAAATGCTCTTCCAGATTAATTCATATTTCTTGGGGTGTGTTGCTCGGAGGGATTTTTTCAGGACTACGAGGTCCATGGCTTTGTCTTCAAGGCGTGTTGAGTGGTATCCGAGGCCCCAGTCGATGACGTATATTTTCCCGTCTTTTTCCAGCATGTTGGAGGTGGTTAAGTCGTTGTGAACGATGTTGTGAGAGTGGAGTAGGTTGAGCGTTTCGCCGACGCGTCGGGCGATTTCTCCTGAGGCTTCACCCCCCTCTTTTTCAAAGACTTCCTTCAGAGTTTCGCCCGGGATGTACTCCATTTCTATTATAGAGTCTTTTTCGGAGGAATGGTATACTTTAGGTGCGGGAAAGCCGAAGGCCCGGATTTTTTCCATTATTTTGGCTTCATGCCGGGTGCGGTAGCGGCGAAGGTCCTGGTCGAGCTCTGGGATGCGGTAAGCCTTTTTCACCCTCTTTTTGACCAGCCTTCCGTCCTCGACGTAAATGTTTGCTTCAGCGCCCTTATAGATTAGTTCCGGTTTTTTCACGTCAAGTTTTATGATAAGTCTCTGACCTTTTAAATATGGGGTTTAGAAGGCGAGTATCTCGTGGTTTGGGATTTCACAATGGTTTCCATCCCAGGCTTTGCGGTATTCGGCGGGTAGTTCCCGGCTCTTCTGAGAAGTCTGGTTTTCCAAGGCGAATACAGTGTAGATGGGAGAACTTGTAGTGGCGAGCTCTTGTATGCTGGCTATTGAGGTGTCGTCTCCGATCGTATAGTATACTTTGTGGTCGGGATCGAGCATGTGCCATCCGCCTTCATAGTAGACTTCGGGGATTGTGTGGAATTCGAAGAAGCATATTCTTGCGGGAAGTCCCGCAACCGTCCATAGCCGGTAGAGGGTGTAGGCTGTTTCCTCGCAACATCCGAAACCGCGGTCAAGGATGATTAATGGATTATTGGTGTCTCCACCACATTTATGCTGCGTCTCCTTTGAAACCATCCGCCAGAGGATGAATGCCTTCTCCCCATCACTCATTTTTGGATTCACGTGCAAGTCTGCAATTCCTGAGAGTTTCTTCGAAGTCGACACCTCTTGAACGCACATCCTCACTTCATTAAAGGTAAAATACGTGAATAGAGAAAACAGTAGTGTTGAGAAAAGGATGATGATTAGAACCGTCTTAAACTTCATCTTGAAAAAATATTAAACTTAGAATAAGCCAAACTTCTTCTTCTTTTCTTTCGATATCTTGTATTCCGACTCGGCCTTCCGCGGCTGCCCCTCAGAAGGATCACGGTACCCGTGCCCACTACTCTCGATAAGCTGCTCTTCCATCATCCTCCGGATTTTCGTAAGCTCGTAAACCGCCTCCTGGAGTTGCGCAACACCCGAAACCACTTCCCGAACGTTCGCTTCTACAGACTCTATTCTAGAGCGGATTGAGTATAATTCCTGATACATTTCCCGACCGTATTCTCCACTCATGCTACTTTAATAGTAAGAACTAGAAGTTATAAATCAGTGTAGATTGTGTTGCGGACGATGCTTCCAGCATCAACGAATGCGCCGGGATACACTGCCCGCCCCGGCATGATTGAGACGTTTATGCCGGTTTTCACGTTGTCTCCGATGAGCGCTCCGAATTTTCTACGGCCTGAACCGTGAATAGTGTTTTTGATCTCTACTTTAACTTCAGCTTCGTCAAACCTAAGGTTGGCTATGTTCGTACCAGCCCCAAGATTTACGTTCTCTCCGAGAATAGAGTCGCCCACGTAAGAAAGGTGAGGAACATTAGAGTTCGACATGATGAGATCGTTTTTAAGCTCGACTGACGTCCCAATGTGGCAGTTGTTCATAACGGTCGTGTGGGGGCGTATGAAACAATTGGGGCCTACAAGGCAGCCCTCTCCGATGTAGACGGGGCCTATGATGTAGCATCCAGACCGGATTATGGTGTCATCTCCCACGTGGACGGGACCTATTAGTTTCGCACCGTCTTCGATTACAGCCTTCTTACAGACCTTCAAGTCCATTTTCTTGAGCATGATTTCGTTTGCGTCGAGAAGGTGCCAGGGAAGGCCCACATCTATCCACGTGTCTTTCACGACGACTGCAGACACTTTGCCGGATTTTATGAGGGCTTTCACCACATCAGTCAGCTCGTATTCCAGCCTCTTTGATTTCTTAACGTCCTTTAGGTTTTGATATAAGTCTTGGTTGAATGCGTATATTCCGGCGTTTGCCAGCTTTGATTTAGGCCGTGACGGCTTCTCCTCAAGAGATGTGACAAACCCATCAGAGACTTCGATAATACCGTATTTTCCAGGGTCTGAAACTTCGGCGACAGCCATTGATGCTGCCAGCTTCTTTTTTTCAAAGTCTGATATAACCTGCCTTATCAGTTTTTCAGAGACTAACACGTCCCCATTCATCACTATTACAGACCCCTTAATCTTTTCCCTAGTGAGGGAGGTTGCGTGGCCCGTCCCCAACTGTTCCTTCTGCTCTACGTATTGTATCGAGACGCCAGAATGCTTTTTTCCGAAGTAGTCGATAATCTTATCCTTACGGTAACCTACAACAATGACTACTTTTTTCACTCCAGCAGCTGAAAGCGCGAGCAAATCCCACTCTAAAATAGGCTTACCTGCTACAGGCAGCATTGGTTTGGGCTTGGTCGAAGTTAAGGGTCTAAGCCTCGTCCCCTCACCTGCCGCTAAAATGACTGCTGAATCCATGATTATTCCTTTAATAAAAGTGTTTATGATTTAAAAAGAGGTTTAATCAAGGTTTCTCGTGCGGTCCAATACTCGCCTTCAAAGTGTAAATGGACTGGGCGATAGCAGCGTGAAAGTCAGATGTTGTGCGGATTGACCTGATTTTTTTCACAAGCTGGACTGAGTTTAAGTAGAATCGCCTGTAACCTTCCAAACAAAGTTTTTGGAGTCTTTCAGCTGAGTATCCGTAAGGGACTAGAAGGGGGTAATCCACCTCACCTTTCATGTATTTCACCCAGACATCAGTTTCAAGAACGCCTTCCGACTCCAACTTCTTTGAAAGCCCGGTTCCGGGTAAAAGCTCAGTAACACAATAATCCACGTCTGTGGGCTTGATTTTCCCTGGGAAAGACAATGTTTTTTCCAAGTCCGATGAGGTTTCACCTGGAAAGCCAATCATAAAGTAGGCGCGGGAGGCAATACCATGTTTTTTTAGTAGGTTGAATGCTTCCCCGTATTCTTCGTCAGAGATGTTTTTCCCCACACTTTGTCGTATCCTTTCGGAACCGGATTCGACTCCGATGAACGCGTAACGGCATCCAGCCTTCTTCAAGGCAGAGACGACATCCTCGTCTAGCGATTTAGGATAGATTTGGCAGTTAAAGGAAATGGGATTTTCCAGTCCCGTTAACTGTTCACACAATTCAATGGTTCGCTCTCGATTGAATGTGAAATTATCATCCACAAAACTTACTTGAGTTAAACCATACTCGGCAACCGCTTCCTCCACTTCAAGGACAACATTTTCCGGCGAGCGAATTCTGTAGGGGTTTTGCGGCATGAAACAGTACGCGCATTTCATAGGGCATCCCCTGGAGGTTATGAAGGATAGGTGGCTGTAGCGGTCAACAGGTAAAAGATGCCTTGCAGGTTGTAGTAGTGAATCGATATCTGGGATGAATGATGGCTTAACAGGTCGTTTCCGCGAGGCATCGAAGATGCCGGTAGCCTTGGTCGAGTCAGTTCCTTGGATTAGCGCCCGGCAGAGTTTGGGGAAGGATTTTTCTCCTTCGCCCACGATCCCGTAGGATAACCCCATTTCGGATACTGTTTCAGGCAAAGCCGTGATATGGGGTCCGCCAACGACTATCTCACCGGGGAATCCTTTAGAACAAAGAGTGGAGGCGAGCAGATGGCACTCGCGCAGTGTCGTGGACATGACGCTTAAGCCTAGAATCCTGGGACTTGTGGATAGTATGTGGTCGGCGACTTCAATGACATTTAATCCGGCCACGTCCGAGTCGAGAATCTTGGTTGAAAATCCGTTACCAATAAGTGCTGCAGCAAGGTATCCCAAGCCCAACGGCATGTAAGTGCGGGCAACACCCCCAGTTATTGCAGGTTTGCTTGACGGGGGATTAACGAGTAAGACATCAACCATAAAATAAAATATTGAAGACAGGTATAATAGAGGTCAAACCTGCACTATCCTCTGAGATATGCTACACTATTAAGGAGTGTGAAATTTCCACCTATTTAGGCGTACCACCAATGGAACCTAGATGCGCTCCAGGCTCCCCTCCAAGAAAATGTTGTTCGCCCTCACCTCCCACCATTTTATGGCTAATTGGGAACTTCCGTTCACGCATATCGTGTGCACTTTCTCTAAGTTTATTTTGGAAAGGTTGTACCCAGGCTCCCCTGTGAAAATCTTCACGTTGACGAGACATTATTTCACCTCCGGCATATTTTCCGCCCCAGGGTAATGCATCTTGATCAGCCTCTGCACAATCGTTGCGGCCTTCTTTTCCACTTCTTTTGTATACTTCTTGTCTGGCTCATCGAAGGGTAGTAGAGTGCGGAACCTGAATTCCCCTTCCTCAACCATCAATACTATATGCTTTGCGAGTGGCGACCCAAGAATTGACTCCAACTCCTCATCAGATGTAATCGCGTTAACAATATCCGTAAGATAATCAAGCCTTATACCAGTTATCGAAGCCACAGTAATTATTTGAGCTTCATACTTATTAAATTGCTATCCCCCACGTGATTGCTTACACTTTAGTTTTGAGTGTGGACACAGTAGAGTAGCACAATTATTTATTATAAACGTAATTTATTATACAATGCCTGACAAAGATGAGTTGGATGAGGAGAGTAAGGGCCTTGACGAGCTTGTGGACAAGCTTAAGGGGCCGATGATTGGCATGCGCTTGGATATTTTGCGTGCCGTGATGGATGATTTGGACGCGAACGAAAAACTGAAGGAAATCTTCGGTTCTCCTGTGTGTGCGAAGCTCGGTGTAATTGCCGAAGTAAATGACTTGCGCATTACGGAATTAAAACTGATTGAGTTATCGCAGGAGCAGGAGAAGACGTTCATCAGGGAACTCGAACCCATCCTTGAGAAACGCATTAAGGATGCGGGACAGTAAGGTATTTAAGCGTATACTGTCCGATAATTAACTGGAGGATAAAAAAAATGGCGTCAACTAAAGAATTAACTGATGGAAAACAAAAGTTTTTAGACAGTTTAAGTAGAGAGGGAATACAACCTGCCCAACTGCCGGATGTCAGTGAGGGTGAAGAGTCTCATAAGCCCTCTGGGACGACCGTCTACCACGCACCCCGGGCCGCAGCACATATTGCAGGCGCGGCGGCCATAGCTGCACCAGCCGTTCTTGTGGGAGCGTTTGTCGGTACCTTCTTAACACCTCCCGCAGGAGTTCTTGCGGGGGCTTTGACCGCTGGTCTTGAGGAGTATGCTTTTCGAAAGTTTGGAAGTTCAGCAATCATAGCAGGGTTAGGCTGCCTTAAAATGGGGGTAGCCCACACTGCGATAGCCGCGGGAAAGGGTATTGCGGCAGCTGCTACAGCAAAAACCGTTTACGACGAACCTACTATTAAACCACTAGCCGGTGCTTCTGTAAGGCAAGCTATGCAGGCAACAGCAGCATAATATTAGTCGACCGTCTATTTTTTAAATAGACGGCAGTTTTTTTATTTACGAACGCCGGCAGATGCACATGTTAAACAACCTTCTCCGCGACAACATAGCCTTCTTCCATTTTCGGAGCGTTTTTAGATATTTTTTTCCGGAAGTCTTTTGTTTTTACTGGCTCACCGTCTTTGCGCCAAACGTTTTTCACGTCCATCACGTAGTGGGTTTCCTTCGACTCTGGGATGTTTTCAAGCATTTTGGAGAACTCGTCGATGAGCTTGACCCCGTCTTTTTTTATCGATTCTTTGTCCAGCATTTTTAAGTTCGAGTTTTTTCGCTACATGATTTTTTTTAGTATTGGTATTAATGACGGTGCCTTTTTTAAAAGGAGTGCAATTACGAATTTTGTGTCGCCTCCTGTTAAACGAAGAATGTCGTCGGGCGTTAAGATGTTGGCAAGTTTTTCCATATCATCTTCAGAAAGTTTTTCAAGGAACATGCGCGCACGATAAAGTTTTTTTAATTTCGCGCCGTGGGTTTTATCCCACTCAACTTTGTAGGCTGAAAGATACTTTTTAGAGTAGTCGGAGGCTTCGATCGCATCGGCTGCAACGTTTCCGGCTAATTGCCCTCCATGCAGTGCGAAAGCCATGCCCCCACCAGTTACGGGGTGTACGTGGTGTGCTGCGTCTCCGACGAGCATGATGCCTTCACCCACAATCTCTTCAATTCCTGCTGAGACCGGTATGCCCCCAGCGTTTATTTCGAGGTAACTTGCGTTTCCGAAATACTTGGGATTTGAGGATATGAACTTGTCGAGATAGTTTATTGCCCTAGCCCCCTCTTTTGCTGATGAACCCATGATGCCTAACCCAACGTTTGCTATCGTGTTCCCTTTCGGAAAGATCCAAGCGTAACCTTTTGGGGCTATGTGGTCGCCGAAGAAGAAGTGCAGCAAGTCTTCCTTACAGCTGACTCCAGCCATTTCATATTGGATTCCAGCGTGAAAATCATGGAGCTTGTTGGTTGAGTTTATTCCCGCGCTACGCGCAATCTTTGAGTCGACTCCGTCGGCTGCAATAACGATTTTCGATTGAATCTTCAAGTTCTCCCCCATGTGGTTTACAGAAACTCCCGATACTACGCCGTTTTTTTGTATGACTGATTCAGCGTTTGCCTTCACAATGTATTTAGCGCCTTTTCTTATTGCGTCTGCTGCCAAGTGTTTTTCGAATATTTTTCGTTCAATCACGTATCCGTCTGTTTTATCTATCTGGATTTTTATTTCCTTGCCTTTAGGAGAGTAGATGACGCCTCCGTGCACGCGGTTTAACGCCCACGCCGGGTCTGGGTTGATTCCCAGCGCTTCCATTGTATCCTTGTTTAAGCCTTCAGCGCATCGTTTGGGGGGGCCAATCTCTTGTTTTCGTTCAACACAGATGACAGAGAATCCCCTTTCAGCAAGGGTTCGGGCTGCGAGACTTCCAGCTGGGCCCGCCCCCACCACTATGACGTCTGCCTTCATTTCTCACCCTCAAGTTTTAGGGCGCCTACCGGGCAGAATTTCACGCACGTGCCGCAGCGGTTGCACGCGTCTTCGTCAACAACAATATTTACTTCCATAAGGGTTATGGCGTTTTGAGGGCATGTTCCCACGCAACCCCCGCAATACAGGCACTTGAACTTGTCAATCAACATTTTAAGATACTCTTAATTTGTGAGATAAGTTTAAAAATTATTCATCCCACTCTAGTATGGCGGGTGGAAGTTCGGTTTCCTTGCTTTTCACCTGGTAGTGTATTATCCTCTTTTGGTTCTTGTTTACGTGGGGGATACTCCATACGACCCGGTTTCCTGATTGTTTGTGGGGGAATCCTGAAGTTAGGATATTGAATTCCTCGGCGTCGGAAGGTAGTACCTCTACGACTTCCAGGTTTTTAATGATCTTGTTTGAAGGATTTTTTATTGCGAGTGAAACGGAAACGTCTCTACCGTGCACGTCAACGCGTTTAAGGATTCTCGGCTTGCCTCCAAGGGAATCCAAAAGCCCCGTAGAGGACTCACTATCCACCCTAAGCCGTCCCGCCTTCGGAGACTCAGGCTCTGATGAGGATATCAGATCAGCCACACCCCCCATCTTGAATGAGAATTCACCCTCAACGGGTTTCTCCGCAGATTTCTTCCCCCCCACCACAGGGTTCTTGCGGATCTTGCGCACCTCTTCACGGATCGTCCTCTCCTGCGAAGTAGATAAATCCCTTGCAACATCATCAAAGACGGGTAGTATAGACTTCCTGCTTTTAACTGATGGTGAATCCTTCCGTAAAGGGGAACTCCTCGAAAACTCACGAGCAATAACCTCGACTTCACGTTCCCGTTCTTGAACCATCCTTTCCTTGCTTTTCAAATCCGAAAACTTTTTGGAAAGCTCCCTCTCCATCATATCAAATTTTAAGGATGCTTTTTCAAGGCTCTTTTCCATTGCGGAAACCTCTCTTTCACGACCCTTAACAGATACGTTGAGTTGATTTACTTCACGCTCTTTGTCAGAAAGCTTCTTGTCGCGAGCCTTGATTTTTTCAGAAAGCTTTTCGATTTCCGCGTCTTTTTTGGAAAGCTCGGTTTCCCTAGACCTCACTTTTTCCTCGAGTTTCCTCATGTTTGGAAATTCATTTTCACCTAATTTAGGGGATGAAAGTGTTTCATCAATCTTTTTTTGCTCGATATTCCACTCCATCCGAGCTTGATATACCATCTTATTTTTTGTTGAATATGAGTAGTGGATTACTAAGGAGTCTTTGGATTCGATTTTTTTTATCTTCCAGACCATTTGATCACTCACCCTGCCTCCTGGAATGGATGATGTTTGAACTTCAACTCCTGTCGCATCGTTGGGGAGGGTGTCGAAGATTAAAACATTTGAAATCGAGTGATCAGACTTGTTAACTGCCTTAAGGGTTACTTCCTTCAAGTTACCTTTGGAAGTTGCTTTTTTATCTAACGTGGGGTTTTTCCCGATGCGGCCGAGAAGCGGTTTCTTTCCGCTTACGGCCTCGCCCCAGCCAGTGGACTTTTCAAGCAGTTTAACATCCTTAATCGAAATCTCCTTGTCTTTAGCATCGATTTCCCTTATTTTTCTGGAAACCTCTTTTTCGAGGGTTTTAAGCTCATCCTCCTTCCGGGAGAGTTCAATGCGAAGCTTATCTTCCAAACCATGTGATTTTTTATCGTCCTTCAAACCGGAAATCAACTCCCTCTCCTTCTGGGCGACGAGTTCCCTGCTGTTTAACAATTCTTTTTCAAGGTCGTCTAATTTCCGCTCTCGGGAGTCGAGATCACCCTTTTTAGACAAAATTTTTTTCTCGAATTCGTCCAGCTCCTTCTCCCGTTTGGATGTGGAATCCAGTTGGGCTTGAAGTTGGGTTGATGATTCATCGAGGTTCTTCTCCCTTAAAGCCACTAGTTCCTCGCGTTTCTCAATCTCCAGCGCCTTCTTCGAAAGAGCAAGCTCCTTACCCGCCCTTTCTTTAAACTCGTGTTCAGCCCCCTTCAAGTAGTCCTCTCGCTTTTGCTCGATCTCATCCAGCTTTTCATCTAAATTCCTTTCGCGAGAGTTGAGGTTGTCTTCCTTATCAGAGATAGATCTCATCCGGTCTTCTAACGCCCCTTCTTTTTCATTTAAGTTCCGCTCTCTTTGATTTAAGGAGTTCCCTATACTTGTTAGATTACTCTCTTTTCCATTAACATCAGATTCAAGTTTTTGCGAAAGTTCAACAATACGTTCTTCCTCAGCCTTCAAACGCTCAAAACCATCGAGAACATCAGTCTCCCTTTTGATTAACTCCTTTTCCCTACGCCCATCCTCGTCTTCCTGACGCTTGGCTTGAGTTGTAAACTCCACTTCTTTCTCAATTATTGTTTTCTTGGCCTTCTCGATCTTCTCCTCGGAAGATTTAAGCTTCTTTTCCTCAGAAGACATGAAGGAAGCGAACTGCTCCTTCATTTTATGAATCTCAGACTCCTCTTCAGCAATAAATTTTCTAAGCTCCTCCTCCCTCCGTTTAACCTCGCTCTTCTCAGCTTCTAAAGCCCCCTCAAGTTTTTCGAGGAATTCTTTTTTCTCCAATATTATTTCGGAGGTTTCACCACCTACGTTACCATTAGCTGATGGTTCATTATTTTTCACCTGATTTACCTTCTCCCTTTTTCAGCATTTTATCCCAAATTTTCTTCCTCTTCCCACGCCGCCCCTTTAAGCTCCCTAAAACTTGAGGGGCCTTACTACCAAGATCAATCCCCTCAAGCTCACGATCAATTCCTGACAGAATATCCATTATACCCTTACGATCCTCAACGACTTCGGAGTGCTCTTCCGGCTCCTCAGATACATCATGCACTTCATCAGATGGAGGAGACGAGGGGCGCTTAATTATTGGAGGCTCAGGCTCAGAACTTTCATCTTCAGCCGACAGCATCTGTAGTTCAGTCTCACGCTTAACCTGGATATCCTCGATGCTCTTTTTTTGTGTTGGGGTGAGCTTGTCACGCTCTTCCATTATCCGAGGTTCGAGCGTTTCAAGATAGAGTTCTACCACGTCGAAGCCCCCCCTTTTAACGTTGTCTAAGGCGAGTCCTAACTCGAGGTTTAAGTCAAAGACGTCGACTCCAACCTCCTTGATATCCTCAAGAAGCTGTTGTAGTTCTTCAATCCTCTTGTTGTATTTCGCATAGTTTTCAAGGGTTTCGTCGGAGAGTCGGTGGTGGTCGTGGAGTAGGGGTCGAAAGGATATGAAGTAGGGTCTGCCTTGGTTGTATTCAGCGTTTTGTATCATACCGGTGCCAACGTTCGCTTTAACAACCGACTTCATCGTGTCTTCCCCGTATTTCATCCTGATTCTTTCCAAGTCTCTTTCATACCGAGTGCGCATCTGGATTTCAGTCCCGATGTTGGCCTTGATCTCACCCACAAAGTCTGAGAGAACCTGGCTTATCAAGACAAGTCCAACACCCCATTTTCGAAACTCCCTGGCTGCACGCTCAATTTGAATGAATCCTCTCCCAGTACCCCCGAATTTTGGGAGAAGCCGGTGGACCTCATCATAGACTATCAGAAGCTTGCACTGACTGTTTTCATCAAGATTCGCCCTGAACACGTCCTTTACAGTGGTTTCCACTAGCATGTCGATTTGGTCGGGAGTCATCTTGTGAAGGCAAAAAACAGTTATCTCGCCGGGATTAATGAATTTTTTTATTTCAAGATGCTCGTGGGGATTATCTAGAAGGTATACGTTCCCATTAAAGGCTGTTGAGTCGGATTTCTTCATGTTAAAAAGAGGGTAAAGGTTTAGCATACCCTTCGACTGGTTTTCCCTGAGAAAACCAGTCCACTGGGCTGTTGGATCAAATACGATTACACTCACACCACGAATTAATGATTCTTCAACTAAGACTTGGGCTGCAACCGTCTTCCCGCAACCAGTAGCCCCCGCAATCAACGTGTGTGTTTGAAGCATTTTTTAACCCTTATCTATTTCAATGAAGGCCCTAATATCCGTCTCTGCGATACGTCCTATAAAGCCTGCTCTTGGACCTGCTTGGGGAAGAGCCTTAAAGCTTATGGCTTCGAGATATCTCTTCCTCCTTTCAATCTGACGTCTGCGCACGAGATACACGACGTAGAGTCCTGTTAAAGTGAAGACTGTAAGAAGGATGAGCCAGACTGGAATTCCAAGGAAGGTAAGCTGGAAGAATGCTTTTCTCACTGTGACGTAGCCGATGGATGACACGTACTGTACGTTTCCAGCAAGGTCAACGTAAGAAATCCTACCCCGAACAACGTATCTGCCTTCAGGGATGTTTGCCGAAAGGTTCAAAGCCTTAACAACACTGACTGTAGTTTCAACTGAAATATTATCGGACCTTTCAACTAAAACATCGTTAGTCCGAATATCCACAAACTGTATCAACAATTCACCTTCAACCTTGCCCCTACCCCCGAGATTGTAGATGCTCGCCTCCGCCCGGAGTTGGTCTCCAGGAGACACGACTTCCCCTAAAACTTGGATTTTGAGATCCAAAATCTTTTCCCGTGACTCTAAAACCCTAAGGTTCACGGGTATATTCGCGACAACATCCCCTGAAATAATCTTGATTTCCCCATAGTAGGCTGCTGGTGCAGTGTTTAGCGGGATGAAGATGATCATTGAGACGTCGTCTTCACCGTATGTTGGGAGTTCGACTATCGGTTTTTCGAAAGACATGAAGGTGGAAATCTTACCGCTAACATTAACGTATACTAGTGCTGTTTCATTTAGAATGTTTTTCACGTGTATGCTAGTTTTTATCGACTCGCCGGGATACAGTTCCGCTGAAACTATCTGTAGGCCGGGTACGAGTGCCTGGGAGCGTTGGGACAGGGATATTACCGTGCTTATGTCTTCGACTGTGAGGAATTGTTCCTTAATCCTTGCTTCTAACGCTGAGAGGTTAATACCCGCCCTAAACTCTTCAATCATCTTCCTTAGGTCGGATAAGGCTTCAGAATGGTTTTCTAGTTTTTCCTCTATTGGGTCGAGATCTACGGACGGTGGTCTTCTAGCCTGGATTGTTATGTTGGTTAGCAAGTCGCAGGGCCCACAATCGAGTTCGCATACGAAGCAGTTTTCGCCGTAAGCTGTTTCGCACACGTTGTTCCCGCAGACGAGTTGTTCGGTGAGGGCGTATGCCGCAAGGATTGTGGTGTTTGTTTCTATGGTGTTTGACACCCGGTTGTAGGTGGCGTTTTTGTCTGTCCAGTTTAAGCTGCATATTCTTGTCACGTAATCCCAGTTCGCGCATTCAAATATTTTTGTCTGGTTTTCATAGGAGAGTTCCCCCTCCCGATAGTTGAAGGTTATTCCCCCTCCGTGTGAGGTTGAGAGTTTTAGGGCGATTCCTTCAACTGCTTTCCCCCCGGGAACGTATATGTCTGATCCTTCAATCCTGTCTACGTCTATCGGGTCGTTTGATAGTGTTGCCAGGTTCACGTCTTCGAGTAGTATGTTGTGGTCGAACGCTTCGACCATAACGTCTGAAGTTCGGTTGTGTATTCGAATGTTGTATTCACCGTTCGAATCTGTTGAGAACTGTTCGATCAGATTTGTTGTGTTGGGCCTTAAGAATCTTATTGTTGCGTCTACCGGTTGGTTTAATGCGTTTAAGACGTCGCCGTAGAATTCTCTGAGGTCGTATACTTCAAACCAACCTGTCTGGGAGACTGTGTTTGAGCTTGAATCTGTTGCCGTGACTGTGACATCATAGTCTCCGATTGCGGTTAGTCCGCTTATGGTTGCAAGGTAGTGTGTTTTCGAGTCGTTTGTCAGGGGGTAGTCTACGCTGTTTCCGGAAGGGTCTGTTACTTGCGCGGAAACGGATGTTAGTGTAAGGCCTGATGTTACGTTAACTTCTATTCTCACAATTCCGCCAAGAAGTATTGACTCGGAATTTACGCCAGACATGGTAAACGCCACGATAGTGTTGTCTATCGTGAACGTGAAGGACTTCAATTCAAGGCGACCCGTCTTGTCAAGCGCGTAAACGTTTAAAGTGTGGGATCCAGTACTCCAGCCAGTCGAGTCCACAAGATACGGACTTGCAAGTGTTGTGTTCACCCCCCCATCCCGGTTAAACCATACTGAGTCTAGTGTTGCGTCGGTTACTGAAAGATTGATTATTGTGCTCGACCTGATGGTTGCTCCCGCAGAAGGTGAAATCAATCTTATTATCGGATTCGAGTCATCGACGGTTATGACGGTCTCAGAGTTAGAGACGATGTTTCCTTCCGCATCTACCACAGTTATTGTTAGAGCGTACTCGCCTTCAGGTACGGGTGTCGTAATATTCGGGTATTCAAACAGTCCGGAGGTTGTATTGTAGATTAAAGAGACGGTGAGATCTCCCAGAGTTGCATTCACGTGGTCTAGATCAACATCAGAGACTGAAACGAACAAAGTTATATTCTCCCTTGGAGCAGTGTAAAGTGGTGTTGCGTTGATGAAGCCTATTTTTGGTAGTCTGTCACTTGGCAGGTTTTCAGCTATCATGTATGCTGTCTGAAAAGTTGTTGAAAGATTTGTTACATTTATGGAGATGGTATTCATGGGTTTGTTTACTACAGAATCTTTGAGTTGGATCCACTGGCCTAAACAGCGTCTTTGAGTGTAATCCCAATTCGAACAGTAGTATATGCTAAGGTAGTCTTCGCTTTCGACGACTTCGGATTCAGAGTAATTCAAACTGATTTGTGCAGGTCCTGTGAAATAGGTTGTGTTTACTGCGAATCCCCTCACGTCATTTACGAGAGTTGTCTCCGTTCCTGATACGAGATCAAAGTCTATTGGATCGTTTATATTACCTGAAAAGTCTACTCCATCAATCCTGACCGATGCGTTGATGTCGTTTAAGGTCATCACAATATTGGAAGTCTTGTTGTGGACGAAAACGTCGTAGGCACCGTTCTCATCGGTTGTGAACTGGCGAGTCACATCATCGAAACCTTGGAAATAGAATCGGAAGGTCGTGTTTGTGGGCTCGCCCAACGCATTTAAAACATCCCCTGAAAAACTTATCAGGGGGTAAACAAACACTAATTCCACATCCGACTCATATTTTGAAGCATTATAGTAGAGTGCGCCATAATCGGAGATGCCGCATTTAAACGCGTGAGTGGTTTGCTCTGTTGGAGTGAAGGATATCTGGGCTTCCCCGCTCATTCCGGTTGAATTAGATCCTAGCAGTGAATCATTGTAATAGAATGATACTGGATAATTTCCGATTCCTTCTGTTGAGTTGGAGTCAGATACATTACAAACAAGGAAAGTATTGACTCCCTGACTCATCTCGAATTTCGGTGAAACCCATGTTGGATGAACCCAACCCCACACTTCAATTGATTTATTATCGGTTGAAGCGTTGTAGTGGGATTTTGTGGCAATCGCATAGATTGTGGTAGGCCCTAATGCTTTACTCGAAGAAACCACCCAGATAGTGTCTTCCCCTAAGGCCAGTATTGAATTTGAGTCGTTCCAGTAGACAACCACTGTAGCTACTACTTCACCGAACTCGTCACGAATTGTGGACGAGACTGGTTGAGAATCGCCTTTATGCACCACACCCCCCGAGGTCGGGGAATCGATTGTGATGTTTAAAACACCCTTTACCTGAAGGTATGCAACCTCGTCGAAGGATGAGAGTTCGCCAGACTTGGTCGCATTAAATGTGAGGGTGTAGTTGTTTGGAGTGATGTTGTCTACAGGATTGTATGTGAATGAACAGTATCCAGTTGAATCTGTAGTGCAGTTTTGGATTTCTCCCAGGGGGAGGTATAAGTGTATTATCGCGTTTTCGACTGGATTTGTGATGCTTTTCCCAGCCATAGCAGTGATGTTTACGGCGTTGGGAGTGAAAGTGTCTTTACGGTAGATCGAGGAGTTGTCGAAGGTTATGTTCAAAACGCTCATGCGATGCGTTACGGTTATTGCCGCTTCTTTACTGTTGGTGGGTGATGCCGTGTAGTAGAGGTTTGAGGCGTTTTGTATCATGCAGGTTATATTGAATGTGCCTTCGGATTCGTTTGTAGTATCCCAACCCCATGTGGCATCGCCGAGGAGGTCGGTTTGGGTTGAATTTACGATGGTTCCTTCCTTGTAAAAATATACTGTGTAGTTTTCAATGCCGTTTGAGAGATTTGCATCAACGACCTTGCACGTGAAGGAAACCTGTGTTCCACGAATGTAGTTTCCGAGCGCAGGGGATATGGATTGTACTTTAGAGTATCCGTAGACGTAGACTGATTGTGTTGTTGGATTTGAACTGTAGTTTCCGGAGGCGTTTACTGCGAGATTCTTAGGCCCAACGGTCTCGGTGATTGGGACTGTCCAGTTAGTGTCTTCGGAAGAAGATACGTAAGTCCCCCCCACAAACCAGTCGATTTGGTTTGAATCAACCGCATACGCGCACACTGAAGGCACGGCAGTTGAGTTTAGCTGAACGGTATCTCCCTTATGGACTATACTTGCATTCGCAGGATTGTCTATTGTTAAGGATACCAGATCAGTCAATGTTACGGGACCCTCAGACGAGTTCGAAAGAAGCAACCAGAACGGGGAGTTTAATCCGCCTAGGGTTGCGTTTACAGTGTATACTCCAAGGTTCCATGTGTCGCAGGCAGTAGCCTCAGAGCGGATGCAGTATCCCGTAGCATTTGTCTGGGAGGTTCCCCTGAAGTTTCCGTTCAGATACCACCTGCAAGTCGCCCCTGATACTTCACCGTCTTGATCGAATTCGTCTTTTACGTTTGCGATGAGATTCATGTTTTGTCCGCGCACGAAACGGGAATCCACTACTGTGAGGGAAAGATTAGCCTCCCCTGTGATATTCACGTAGTAGTCTGAGGAGTTTAAGGTTTGGTATATCAGGTTGTTTGAGACTTCAACAATCCATTTACGGTGTCCTGGACCGTAATCAGCATCAGGGTCGAAGCCGTATGAACACCTGCCATTCGAATCAGTGGTTGTTGAATAGACCGGAGCCCAAACACCGTTCTGCTTTACAATGAAACTGCAGTTTACTCCAGCACCCACAATAGAATCCAACTGCTCATCCCTCAAGACGACTGAAAGTTCGGTGGAATTCAAACCACTTCTTGCGACGACGGAATTGTTCCCGACCACGCTTTCAAAGAGTATTCCATGGCCGGTGACGTTTGGAGCGCTCACGTTCGAAGTTGTGTAGAGGGGGTGGGTTTGGTCGGTGTAGGTGAAGTAGAAGGAATTGTTGTTTCCTATCCAACTTTCATCGGAAGTGAGGTTTATCCATGCGACTCCAGAACCGGAAACGTTTACCGTGCCCAACTCGGAGAAGGATCCGCCTCCAATGTTCACATACAATGTGACTTCAACGTCCTGGTTTTCCTGATCGCTTACTTGAGTTGAGAAATTGAATGAAGTGCCGTAAGGCGCCTCTGACGGGGTTACCTTGACGTCTGTGAGTTCGGGGGCGTAGTCTACGTAGGCTGCAGTGAAATAGCGGGTAGTCTTGTTTATGTAGGGTTGAATCCATTTGTAGTAATCCACAATTCCGTTTCCGTTTTCATCTTGCTGGCAGACGTAGAAAAGGTCAGATCCGACTGCAATCCCCGTATAAGTGGGAGTGCTCGAATTACAGTCTAAACGCAAGACGGCTGGCGTGATGTCCTCGTAAGTGCCGTTTCCCTGCCAGTCCACGCGGAGTTCTTGAGCGTAAAGCGAGTCGTTCACGCTAGTGTATGCTATGATGTTTCGAAATAGACTGCCCGTCCCGTTTGTTATCGTGATGTTTTTCCTCCAAGAGCTGTTTGTGGTGGAAGGCGCGTCCTCAACCAGTATTGCAGGTATTACAGACGCCATAGTATTATCCCAGTAAGAATCGTTTCCGGGAAGATCGTATGCCTGGCTCGCCTTTATTACTCTTCCAACCGAACTGATGTCGCACACAGTAATGTTTGAGGTGTTAGTGGTGATTATTTGTGTTAAATAATCTTGGCTGTTGAAATCGCATTCAGTAGCCCCCTCACCCGCCTGAATGTAATTTATTACGACATCTATTTCAGGCCTTCCCGGGTAAGTGATGTTGATAAGCTCTGTTCCCACGACCTCGTTCACTTCAATGTATTCTGTTTTAGAGTACACGTTAGTTGCGAGAGCGTAGTCGATCAATCTTGTTGCATTGTAGTCGAAGTAGACGTAGGGGGTTACTCTAAGCACTCCACTTTCCTCAGAGTGACCCGTGAAGGGGATATCGCATAAAGTCTGGTTGCATGAGTCGAGTTCCGCCTGTATGAGCGAGATGTATGAATCTGTTTCCAACTCTGTATCCCGGAAAATTCCGGTATAATTCCATTCATAAGGCTGGCCTGACCCGGCAAGGTCTATGTAAGGGTCCCGAGTAAAGAACCGGTAGTTCATCATGTAGACTCCCCCTCCGGAGGCTACAACAATCTCTAATCCTTCCTCAGTGAATACTTCACCAATCTCAACATCATATACAAAATTATCTAACGATCTATTAACTGCCAGGGATCCGGAACTATTAAAGACATACAAGGATTTATCCCATGAACCAGCAACCAGTTCCACACCAGAATCTTGCAGGACGTCACCGACCTCTGCAGCGGCAACATAATTGTTTGTAGCATAAGATGCAAGTAGTGTATCCCCATCTGAATTCAATACGTATACGTTGAAGTTGTTGGAAGTGTAGATGACTTCATTGCCAGGTGAGGAGGTATTGTAATCTCCAACGGCAACATCCATAACCCAGCCTCCTGCAGAGTAATTCCAAATTTGAGAGCCAGTACTATTTAGCACATACACGTATCCATCGTAGGAAGCGACAACAACCTCGTTGCCATAGTCAGCTGAAACATTACCTATTGCAATACCATGAACCTCGCTTCCAACAGTGTAATTCCATACATGATCTCCTGAAGAATTAATTAGTATCACTTTTTTATCCCACGTCCCATAAACCACGTCACTGAATGATGAATCAGCAACATCTCCGATTTCAAGCGCATAAATTGGGAATACTGAGTAGGAGTAACTCCAAACTTCATTACCAACATTCGTGAATACTATCAGAGTGCCATTTGAGAGACCTACTGCATAATCTTCAGAATTTCTGCTAGTTACGTCACCGGCGGCAACCGCGTAAATCGGATAGTCAAGCGATTTTTCAAGGGGAATTATCTCAAGACCTCCAGATGATATCACATACAGGTTGCCGTCGTCAGTTCCAACGACAATCTCCTTCTCATTGAAAGCACCGCTTATCTCACCAATACCTACGGAATAGACTTTTGAGTCGAAAGATGCCTCTGAAGAGCTCATAAGGCCTGCTACAAGAAGAGTTGTGTTTGTGAGAGTTATGTTTTTTGGAAGACGCATCCAAAGATACTCATCCTTGGTTCCGGGAATACTAGCGTTTACCGTAAACCTCATACTGTAGCCAGATGCTGCCGTAGAGATGTTGTCGTGTAATGTAGACTGCACGAAAGTAAAGGTCATGTTCGTAAAATTCAAGATTGCGGAGACCTGAGTTGGCTGAGCATCCTCATTTGAAACCGTAAGGAGGGAGGAGCTTTCCAAGTATTTGTTGAAAGAGTCGTCTGAGATTGGGATTGGGTTTCTAAGAAGGTATAATATTTTTTCCTGCAGGTCTTTGGATTGTGAAGTGGCGGGTGTTGTGAGTAGGATCGAGAGCAATAATAGTATGGTAAAGACCCTCAAGTACCCCACAGCCGAACGAATTCCACGGTGTTTAGACAATTTATACCTCTCGCTTACGGTAAATTATGGTTTTTAATGTATAAAAAAACGTTGACGAAGAGTTTTATCACCTCTCTTTAGATTATTGGGGGAGGACGGTCTTTAATATGTTGAAGACGTTTTCTAGAAAGTGGATTACAGGTTTCGTGGAGGGTTTTTGAACGGCTAGGAATTTGACTCTTCTTTCAAGGTAGTTCAACCCTAATGCTGGCCTAACCCCTTTTTTTGTGATTACATGAGTTGCATCATAGGTGTTGGCGCTGTAGCCGATTTCCTTGAATGCTAGTTTAGGGTTAATGTTGGTTTCAACACCGTATTTTCCCCCGCCCTTCGTTTTGATGTGGGAGTAATCATGGTCTTGGTGTATTGCCGTAACTGCTTTCGTCCCGTCGATTACGGGGATTCTCTTCTTCCGGGCCATTGCAACAAAAAGGCTGTCCCACTGGTACCGCCCAACAGTAAAGTCCGGGATATTTATTAAGGAGCTTTTCTTGGGGAATATAAAATACTCCAACTGGTAGGGTTCTCCCATTTTTCCTTGTTTTTGAATTATTAATCGTAATTTTTCCTCCCAGCTTCTTCCTTGAAAATCGATTAGGAACCGAATGTCTAGGCGCCAACTCATTCCAATAAATAAGAAATCAGGAAACGATATTTTTTTAACTGCACTTAAAAGGTCCCCCATAAGGATTATGTCGGCATTAACGTAGCATAAAAGCCTGTTTTTAGCTGCCTTGCTTGCCTTTTTGAAGGCCGAGCTAAGCAGGGGAGTGCCATACTTGTTTCTTTTTATATTTGGTATGTACTCACAACCAAATTCTTTTGCTACCTGTTCAGTTCCTTCATCGTCAGCGCAAAGAATTATTTCAACATCGGGGTGAATGTGACTCCAACTTTCTATTGCATTCCGCTGGATTAATCCAAAATGTCCCTTAAAGGATTTAGGTATTGCGAATATTGTGATCATATTAATATCAATTATCGTTTTTTATTAATTAAGATGATTTTTGTTACTAGATTAATAACACCTTTTTGAAGAAGGGATTCACTAATGTTTTAATGCAAATAGAACAGGATGACACAATAAAATGATTGACATATTTTATCTAATAAAAAAATCATTTCGAAGATTGATGTGTAACCGAGTGAACATTAGTAGGCATGCGAGAAGTTATGGTTTAGATGAACTTGATTTGAAACTCATAAAATTTATTAATTTTAGACATGGTTTTTTTATTGAGGCTGGCAATAACGAGGGTATTGCGCAAAGTAATATTAGGTTATTGGGGGATAAATTAGGATGGAGTGAGTTCGCAATTAGTATTAATGTCAAGAACGTTGAGAAACTTCCCGAAATTATAAACGCTCATACGAAGGAGATGATTAAGAAAAAACAGGATAAGATACGAAAAATATATTGTAAATATTTTACAATGGAAGGAACCTGCAATCAAATCATTGATATGCTAAAGGGAGAGTATAGTAAAAAAATGCATCATGAAAATCTACTGCTATTACACAGCCGCATATGAAGAGCTAGTAAGAGACTGGTTCCTGCCTTCCCTGAAAGATAATTTTGAGGTCATTTTAAATAAAGAGACAACTCGAACAAAAAGTGTTAGATACAAAGAAGAGGGGTGGTATGATATTACTAGAGAAAAAACAGATCTGATAATTCAAGCAATCAGGGATAACTTAAATGATGTGATAGTTTTCTCGGACCCCGACATACAATTTTTCCTCAAAACAGAAGAATATGTACAAAAATTGTCAAAAAACCATGATTTAGTTTTTCAAAGCGGCAGTCCTGACGGAGAACTTTGCACTGGTTTTTTTGCCTTAAGATGCAATCGCAAAACACTACGGTTATGGCAGGATGTCCGAGATCGAATTGGTTTTGAAAAAGGCAGTGACCAAGATTGTTTAAACTCTCTTTTGCTTACCAACCGTAATTTTTTGGTAGTAAAGTGGTTATATCAACTAATGGGATATTATTTCTCAAAATATGGATTAAATCCTTATGGAATAAGGTGGGAATATTTTCCAATCGAGTTTTTCTCTGGAGGTAGCTTAACCGGAAAACTTTGGAGCCATGGTATGCCATTGGAACTCCCTGAAAACATCATTATGCACCATGCCAATTGGACAAACGGATTAAGTAATAAAATCGCCCAGCTTGAATATGTGAAAACAAACGTCTTAATGAAAAAAATTAAAAAATAGATAGGATTCAGTACAGTGACGTTTAATTTTCTAGGATGTTGATGATTGTTCCTTGGAAGTTTATGCGGTCGGTCACAATCCAGAGAGTGTTTCCAATTTTTACTCGCTGGTTTTGCTTGTAGAATAAGTCGTCATGGATTCTCTCAGACTTAAGAGTTACTGTAACAGTCAAGTCCAGGTTGTATGGGTGTTTCCGCTCGAACACGTCGCCGGTTTCCGTTATGACCATCATCCGCGAAGGTTGGTCCGTCTTGTTGATAACTTCCGCGATAACCTTCTCATACGCGTCCGACTCGGTTAGGCCGGGCTTTATTTGGCGGGCGATTTCAGGGGAAACTTTTTCGAGCAATAGGATCAATGTCCTGGTTTCCCTGTCTAGTGTTTGGAATTCCCCGATCTCTAGCAACCGAAGGCCTAGTAGGACGTTTCTAGAGGTGAATGGGAATTGGGAGTTGATTTTCAGAGGCCTCCCGTTAAAAAGGTATTCGCCCCTGTCGTTGACTATGAGGTTCGTATCCAATGTCAGAATAATCCGCCTGTCTTCTCCCTGAGGAATGAGCTCGACAGAGGTTATGTTGGCGACAGTTACGTTCCTCTCGTCCACCATATAGTCACCCACAATTATGTTACGGTAAAGCCATTCAGGGAATCCAGACCCGCATGACCCTGAATTTCCGATAGAGCAGACGTCCGCTTTAAGCGTCAGGTTTTCCCGTGACTCCATGATGAATTCAGGGGTGAACGGTTCGACCTCCCTAACGGTGAGGATCATCTGTATCCTCGGGGACTCGAAGAGTATCCGTGAGCTCGGTTTCAGGGATTCTTCCTTCGAAAGGCTTTTCTGTTCCACGAGGAACATCTCCCCTTTTTCGTTCGAGGTTACCTTCATGTTGAGTGTGAGGATTACTGTCCTGTTCACTCCGTAGGGGATGAGTTTTACGTCGGTTATCTCGGCTACGGAATTGTTTTCGTCGTCAACCATGACGTCGCCCACGACGATGTTTTCGTACAGCCAGTCGGGAAAATTATATACGCAGTTTCCTTCTCCCCCGAACTTGCAGACAGACGCTTCTACCCGGACCCACTCGACGGGCGGAGGGACTATTAAGGGGTATAGTATCTTGAGGATGAATAATGCAAGAAAGACGACGATAACGAAGTCGATTAAATTCACCTTCCCGAAGAGATTGCCCTTGCCGTCAATGAATTTCACAGAAACCACGCTTTAACACTATATATGGAATACCTTTTAAAAATGAAGCAAGCAAATAACATAAGATGGATGGGAAAAAGTTGTGGATGATTCCGGTTGCATTGGCGGATTTGCTCATGTTCAACCTTGCATTTAGGTTATCCTATGTTATCTCGGTTATGATCTACGGGCCGAAGATACTTCATATAGACGAATACCATATGCTACTAGTTTTTGCAAACTTCACTTTATTAACAGTCTTTTTCACGCAGGGACTGTATGAGGTTAAAAGGCGGCTTTTCGACAGCGAAGAGTTTTACGTACTCTTGAAATCAATCATCTTGTGTTATCTACTTATCGCTGCCGCAACATTCCTGTCACACTCGATGGACTACTCAAGGCTTATCATCACCAACACATTCATCTTAAGCCTTTTTTCCATTACCGCAGCACGGTCTGTTCTAAATTATTTTTTCATGAGAAGAAGGATTCGGGGCTTCACAGGGAAGAAGACCGTGATTTTAGGCAGGACTGCGATCGGAAAAACAATACTTAAAAAAATCAGGGAGCATCCGGAGCTGAGCTATGATTTCACAGGGTTTGTGGATTTGAGTTCCAAGTTGTCTAAGGTTTTGAAGAGGAGGGGTGTTGAGACCGTCTTTGTTGTCGCAAACGTAGATCAGGAGGCGTTAATCGACCTGGTGACTGAATGCAATGACATTGAATTCAAGATTGTTCCCGACTTGGTCAAGCTTATATCCGAACCATTGAGTTTCGACGAGTTCAGAGACATTCCGCTTATTTCAATTGGTAGAGGGGGAGAGTCTTCGCTTTATTCCAGAGACTTTAAAAGGGTCTTGGACTTCGTTGTTTCAGCGCTAATGCTCCTTTTTCTCTCCCCCATTTTTTTATTGGTTGCGTTAGCCATAAAGATAGATTCTAGGGGGGGTGTATTTTTCAGGCAGGAGCGAGTGGGGTTGAATGAAATGCAGTTTACTGTCGTTAAGTTTCGTACTATGAAAGAGGATGCTGAGAGCTTGAAGTCGAGTCTATCCGAGTTCAATGAAGTTCAGGGACTGTTCAAACTTATGGACGATCCGAGGGTAACTCGCGTCGGATACTTATTGAGGAGGACTTGTATTGACGAGCTCCCCCAACTGTATAATATTCTTAAGGGAGATATGAGTTTGGTGGGGCCCAGACCTCACATTCCCGAGGAGATGGAATTTTTTTCTGGTTGGCGTGGGAACAGGTTTAAGGTCAAGCCGGGTTTGACAGGTATATGGCAGGTGAGCGGGAGGCATGAGATGGAGTTTGACAAGGCCGTGTTGATGGACTTGTATTACATCAAGCATCTGTCTTTCATGCTTGATCTTAAGATTCTTATTAAGACTATTCCCTCAATCTTGTATTCAAAGGGGAGATGGTAGATGAAAGGGTTTTGGACGAGGACGTTGTTCGCATTAACTGTGATAGTGTTGTTTGCTTCGATCGCAGGCTTCATATATTTTTCCGAGAACAAATATTTCCTGGCTTCAGTTGTCGCGGTGACTGTGATTATCACATTCTTGCGGTCTGAATACTCCTTCTACGCCATAGCATTTTTAACCCCCATCCTTTTCAGGTCCCCGAAGGTTTTCGGCACAAACAACTATTCCGTTGCCGAACTGGTTGTGCTCGCAACTCTTTTTTCCTGGACAGTCTCGCAGGTTTTCTCAGGGAAGTTCAAACTGGGTGAGACTGCGTTGGATGTTCCTCTGGTTTTATTCCTCCTCTTTACTTTAGTTTCTGTGATTCAACCTTTAAGTCAAGTTGAATTCCAGACGGGTTTTTTCGGGTCAGACACGCCTTTATATTCTCTTAAAGTTGTCGTGGACACACTGGTGCTGGTCTTGCTCTACTTTTCTGTTACGAGAAGATTTCGAAGGCGATATCTTGCAAAGACGGTCGCATTCCTAATCGCGGGATTGATTATCACGTCATCTTATGGATTGTACCAATACTTCAAATTCGTCCCGCAAGACGAGTGGTTCCTCAAGACAAGCAGGATAAGCGTCATACACTTGGTTAAATCAACTTTCAACCACCACAACATCTTCGGGGCATACTTGATCCTAGTGTTCCCACTACTCTTATCACTTACTGGATACTACAAAGGCACTACAAAATACGGGCTAACTACATTATGTCTGATTCCATTACTCGCTCTTTTAAGTAGTCACTCCCGGTCGGCTTGGCTGGGTTTCGCAGCATCCTTAATGGTTTTTTCCAGTTTGAGGGAGCGGAAAGTTTTTTACGGAGTCATCGCAGTTTTTTTTGTTTTGAGCACCTTATTTCTCGTTTTCCCGGACTTTCGTGAAATAACGTACGTCGACAGGATGCTTAAATCGGGAGGGCAGATTGGGGAGAGAATTGGTTGTTACGGTAAGGTCGTAGACGGGATTCTTGAAAATCCGCTGGGTATTGGTGTCGGAACTTTCAGGCAAAAGGAGGTTTGCGGGATATACCATCACGCCCACAATATTTTCTTGCATATTGCAGTAGAAAGGGGTGTGTTCGCTTTGAGTGTCTTCCTAATTTTTTTGTTCGCTTTTTTCCGTGAAGTATATTCCCGGAAACTCAAAGACGCGTACGCTATGAGAGTGGTGATTGGGTTTTCCGCAGGAATCCTAGCAATACTAGTTCAGGGTTTGTTAGACTACCCGTTTTATGATCAACGGATTGGAATAATGTTTTTCCTAATTGTCGGGATAGTCGTAAGATTAAAAGAGGAGGGGGAGAGTACCTCACCTAATGCAGAACTCATCCCATAAAACCGCAAGCCGGTTTAACTCAACCGAAAATTTTTTCGATAAGACTAGTTCGTGGTCTCGTATTGACTTCTTGTATATTTTCTCGATCAAGCCCGCACGCCTAAACCGCCTTAATATGTTATGGTATTGGCTTTGTGTTAATCCTGAGTTTTCACAGTAGGATTCCCACTGGCTTACTCTATATGGTGTCTCGCTTCGAGACCACTGCCGCACATACGATAAAAAAGCCTTAGCATCTTTTTTAAGGATTGGTTCCTTCCAAAAAAGCCTTGTTAGAATGTCGTCGATAGATTCCGGGGGATCCCCACCCACAGACAACTTAGCATTAGATTGCATGTCAAATACAATATGGGAGAAAACTTATAAATCAGAGCATAATACCCCTAAAATGAATTTTTTCAACGGTCGGAGGGAAATCTTAATCCTCCAATAAAGGGTATAAGGCGCTGAACACGCTTTCAGAATTATTCTTCCAATTTTGTATGAAAACGAATTTAAAAGAGACTCAACATCATCTGAGGAACGCATTTGGACTTTGAGTTTACCGTCCCCTATGTCCTTTCTAAGCTCTTTTATTATGGTCGGATGAGTGCCATGGTATCGGTCAAGCCAGGAGTGAAAACTGTATCTATTATGTACTCGGTAAGGATTTCCCAGTTTAAGATAATCATCATCAAACCATTTCATCAATTCTGACCTGTCTTCACCCCATATTTTTGTTGCATTAAGATAATACTTGCATTTGTCTTCCACCTGCTTTGGGAAGACGAGAGAGTAATGATATAAAAAAATATCCTTTAGGATTGGATTATCCCCCCTAACCCATTTAAGACTCCTCGAATCGACTCCGGATTCATTCAAGACTGTGGGCGGCCTGTGGGTAGTATACCTGTATCCGGGACCCCACTTGAAAAGCCGCATGTATTCCCCACTCCAGTATTTGCATGCAGGATGCTTGAACATGAAACCGTCGACGGTATAGTTTAATCCACCCCAGAGAGTAATCACCTTAAAGGAAACCAACGAGATGTCAGGATCCCTCTTAAGAAGGTCTATGATTTTTAACATATCCTCCTCCTTGTAGAACTCGTCCACGTCAACCTCCCACAAGTAATCCCCCGAAGCACGCTTAGCGAAAGCCGACGCCATCTCGTCCTTCTCACCAGGCCAGAAACCGTTCTCGTAACCCTCATCCTCGGCGGTGACAATGGTAATCTTTCCCTCTGGATCCTCATTTTTTTTGAACTCGCGAAGAATTTCAAGCGTATTATCGCTTGAATGACCATCCTGCCGTGCAATATCTACTGCTGAATGGCACGCACCTTCGACAACAATAATCTCATGCGCGAAAGGATAAATCGCGCGCAAATTATACCGGATGAAAGGCTCACCATTCAACACAATCAAACCGAAAGTAATTTTGACTGAATCAAGGGAAGTGGATGCGGCAGTCAGTTTAGTGTAAATGCTCGTTTCGAAAAAGTAGTTGCGTTCAGACCCGGGACCGAAAAAGCTTTTCTTTACCCAGTGAGTATTATTTAGAATTTTCAGTGCTTCCGTGTATCTATCCCTTTCCGAGTCGTCGAGGACGAGAAACCCACCCACCTTAACTTTTGGGATCGAATGCTTAATGCAAGATGGTCTTGCCCGCCCGTCAACAATAATTAAGTCAAAGAATTCATCAGGATAATCGTCTATGATAGAACAATATTTCTTGAAATACTTTCCCGAATAATCCTTGTTTGAAGAGAGATAGTAGTCAGGGTTTGCGAAGTCTAGGGGTAGGGAACCCGTGATTTTTTCAGGCTCAACAAGAATTAACTCGCAATTTGAGAGGTTTTTTTCTGAAAGTATTTCATGAACTTTTTCATACCATTTTCTGTCGTGCTCAATGGATACTAGTTTATGGCAGTGTTTTGCCAAGTAAATAGTTGAACTTCCACTACCGAACTCGAAAACACGCACCCCTACATCAATTTTTTCCTCGATGAATTCTATCGCCCCATACGTAAACCAGGGGCTAACACGTTCCCCCCAACCGGACTCACTGTTTAAGCTGGCATACCATCTAGGATAAAATCTTATCAAGTGCAGGAGGTTAAACTGACCAGGATTCTCCCTGAATGAATTGACTGAATTCCGCAAGTAGTAATAAAAATTTATTAACAAAGGTTCTTTCCTCACTAGCTGTTTTATCGTGTTTTTCATTAGAGGGGAATTTCGCAATTATTGTCATAAATAACATATTAGATAAAAAAAAGCACCCCTACTTAAGTCGACTATGCTTTTTCCCGGAGACATGATTCACGCCAATCAAATCCATTTTGTATGCCTCCATACGGCGGCCCTCCAAAGGCCCGCCGAAGAGGCGCGCGCCGCCGTATGGAAGAATATTAGAAACACAAAACAATGAGTCGTCCTTCATCTACGACGCGAGGAACGCACAAGCGTTCCTGCGTGCAAATTCAGTGAAACTGAATTTCGCATGCAAAGCATCGCAGTATTCAGACGACAAATTCAGATAAAATTGAAGAGAAATAGCAGGGGGAATCAAGTCCCTCAATCGGAAACTTAACAAAAAAGCTGAATAATCTTCATAACTTGCTAACCGATGAGGAATGAGATGATATTCTCGACTTTATCAGTAGGTTTGAGACCCTAAGGGAAGACTTCAGGAAGGTGAGGGGGAAAAAGATAGTAGGCCAACTGACCTTGATCACTTTCAAAAAAAGAGTTATAAAGTTATGAGACTATTTTGTATATACCTTTTAAGTGATATGAATATGACTGAAATTAGAAACACGAAAATTAATCGTGAGGAAAAACTCAAACCCCCAGTTGAGATCCCCGATAATTTGTTGGATGAGTATACTCTTAATGGCAGGATTAGGGTCAAATACAGTTTTTTCGACGACAGTTTTTCACGGCAAACAGTATACGAGAGCGAAGAAGTCGACAAGTATGTCGAAGCGGTAAAACAAAGGAAGACATTCTGTTACGGGAAAACAGACTTGTGGCTTTACAAGGCCCTGAAAAAGTACGACATCACAGGCTTAGACGTTGCGATTATGGGTTCTGCCAAACCCCGGTATGAAGCTGTCTGCTTAGCATTTGGGGGCAATCCGATGACAATAGAATACAACAAGATTTTTTCAAAAGACACGAGGCTGAAAGTGTTGACTACTGATGAATACGAAAGGAATCCTGTGAAATTCGACGCCGCCTTCTCAATCTCTTCCTTCGAGCATTACGGTTTGGGTAGATACGGCGACCCACTAATGCCAAACGGTGATCTTGAGATTATGGAGAAAATGAAAAATATCCTAAAACCAGGGGGATTACTGTTCCTAGCGGTTCCGATAGGCCAAGACACGCTTGTATGGAATGCCCACCGAGTATACGGTAGCATAAGGTTGCCTAAGCTGTTAGAAGGCTGGGAATTGTTGGATGTTTTTGGTGTTGAATCACTACGGTTAAATAGGGATTGGGGAAGTGAGCATGGATTACAACCTGTTTTTGTTTTGAAAAACTCTGGCTTGAAGGGGAAGGATTTAATGCTCATTTACCATAAAGGGTTTGTCCGCAGGGTTGTAATCAAAGTAAAAGAATTGTTCAAGAGAGTTATCTAAACAATGATTGAAGTTAAATATAGGGGTAGGCTAGGTAATAATCTTTTCCAGTATTGTTTCGGAAGAATACTCGCAGAGGAATTAGGTTACGCCTTAAAAGCTGATCCCATCCCCGGTTTCCCAAACACTCAGACAGAGGTCAAAGGACATGATTACTCGTCGTATTCAACAAAAATTCTTTCGGAGCATCATGTAAACTTAGGCACTATACTACGGGATAATACAAAACGGAAGATTGTTCTCAATGGTTTCTTCCAGAGGTATGAATACTATAAATCATACAAAGACAAAATACGTTCCGACTGGCTTAAATCAAGCGTAAAGTTGAAGAAAAACCTTGGTGAAGATGATATCTTAATCCATATACGTTTAAGGGATTATTTGACACATACCCCTGAAAGTCTCTTGCCATTCTCATTCTACGAGGAAGTCTTAGACAAAGCCGAATACAGTAGAGTGCTTATTTGCACAGACCAACCAAAACACCAGTTTATAAAAAAGTTTAAAAAATACGACTTCACCCTCAAACACTCATCCCCCTTAGAAGACTTTAATTTCATTAAGTCGGCTAAAAAAATCATCCAATCTCAGAGTAGTTACTCCTGTTGGGCGGCCTTCCTCTCCCAAGCCGAAGATATATATACTCCCCAACCCTTAGAAGGGTATTGGAGCGATCAACGACCAGATGTAGACTTAATTGTTGATGATGAAGACAGATACATTTACGTGAAATGCAAGGACGTGTATCATAAAACATTCAGAGACAACCTTGTGATATTAAAAAACAATATTAGGGGGAAGATTAAGGCCACTATTGAAGGTAAGAATCCTTAATCAAGAACGTGTATACAGTGTGATGCGTTAATATAGAAATTTGAGGAGATTTTTTGAATCCGCATCAGATCGAAATCCCACGTCGTTGAAGTGGGTGGGTGCTATCTTGAATCCGGCAGTTTTTAGTCGGCTTGCGAACTCCACCGTCTTGGGGGCTGAAACCTTCTTCACCCTGCAGAGCTTGTGCAAGTTAAAGTAGGGTTTTTCGACTTCTTGCTCCATCGAAATCAACTCTGCAAGCTTCACTGTCTCCTTCCTTGTGTTGAATTCACCATCCATTAATTCAGAAGCTATTTCCCGGGAGAAGGCTGAATCCGCAAACACCCCGCTCCAAAGGGGGCCGGCGGTTGAAAGGTCCCCGCCGCAGGCGCATTTTATTTCTAGTTGGCTTAGTTTTGCATACCTTCTGTCAAGGCATTTAAAGCAGTGTTGGAGGAAGGGAATCTTTTCCTGTGTTTTATTTACGTGGGTTCGTCCGCGGTTTAATTCAGCGTAAACTCTCATGTAGTGGTTTGTTGAGTGTGAGAAGATGGGTTTAACCCCGAAGTCGTATCGAACTGCATTCCTTGCGATATAGCCTAAAAGGATTCGAAGGCCGAGCTCGTCGTAGTAGTCTGTGCGAAGAGGAGTCGAATCGTATTTTCTTTTGCAGGCGCGGGGGTATCGGCCGCAAAGGCCTGAAGTGTCGGTTGCCGCAACACCTAGGAAACCCTTTTTGGAGATGGCCTTGATTGCGGAATCAAGGTAGCGGACTGGCGGACCGAACGGATCAATGTCTACGAAATCGAATTTCTTGTCGGACAGAAAGTGGTCGGAACTCTCATTTGAAATGTGGACTTTGAGTTTGTTGGTTTTTACGTTTTCTTTTGCTAGTTTGCATGCGAGGGGGTTCAAGTCGTTTAAGGTGACTTCGACTCCCGCTTCTTTTGCGATGCGGATTCCCCTGGCGCCTGAACCTGCTAGGGCGTCGCAGTATGTTTTGGGTTTTAGTATTCGGGCTATTGCGACACTTATGTCCCGGGACGCTTCCATCACGGGGTTGTAGAAGACGGGGTCTCTTTTAGAGCGGATTCTTCCTTCCGGGACTTTTAGTGTTGTCTCCCCTTCGGATACTGTTACGTATTTCATTTCATGTCGTCGAGTTTGTTCTTGAGTTCGGTGAGGTGTTCTCCCTCGATGACTTTCCCGTGTCCGGGTATGATGACGTCTGCGATTTCGAATATTTTTTTCATGGATTCAAGGTAAGATTGCTTGTTTTCGTATTTGTCGGGCAGCACTCCCTCATCGATTATTGATTCCCTGACTGCGTCGCCTGCGGCGACTATTGTTTTACCGTTTGATTCCCCGACGACTGAAACGTGTTTGGACGTGTGGCCGGGAGTGTTGATTAGTTCGACGCAGGGAATGGTTGCGCGCGTGATGTCCCCGTAGATGAAGACTTGGTCTTTTTCCGGAGGCCAAAGTCCCGCAGGAGTGTAGATTGTAGCCTTGTCGAATAAAAAGTTGTTGAAGGTGTGGTCCAAGTGCGTGTGCGTGTTAACCACAATGTCTATGTCAGAAGGCGCAAAGCCATGTTTTTCCAGGCCTCGCAGAAGTTCCCCGGCATACCCTCGGGCGCCGGGATCAACCAGTATGTTGTGGCCCGCATCCTTAATTAATACGATAGAAGAGCAAATCGCTCGCGAAATCTTTACCCCATCTTCGAACTTGTCCACCCGAGTGCCCTCCTTAAGAACTATGATTTTTTGCTCGCTCATACTAGAATAATTTGGTCATTGCACGTTTTTATATTGTAGAAGATAATGTTTTTTTTAAACCGTGAAAATAATCGTCGCGATAACAGGGGCTTCGGGAGTGATTCTCGGGCAAAGGCTTTTAGAAGAGCTTGGAAGAAGCGGGCATGAGACCCACCTAATCGTTTCTGAAGGTGCGAAGGCCGTCGCAAAATTCGAGGAGGGGAAATCCGCAGACGATATGAAGAATCTAGCCTCTAAATCCTACAGTGAAAATGAGCTTACTGCACCCATCGCTTCATCATCTTTCCTTGTGGACGCCATGGTCGTCGTACCCTGCAGCATGAAGACTTTGTCCGCTATTGCAAATGGTTTCGCAGACAACTTGATAGTGCGCGCAGCCGAAAACGCCTTGAAGATGGGTTGGAAGCTAGTAGTCGTCCCGAGGGATACTCCATTATCCCTTGCAGCCATTGAGAATATGAGAAAAGTCAAGCTTGCCGGCGGCATAATACTGCCTCCGGCCGTAGCCTACTACCCTAACCCTAAGAAAATACAAGACGTAACCGACTTTTTCGTGGGGAGGATTCTCGACGTATTGCGCGTAGACCACGAACTCTACAAACGCTGGAAACAGTAAGGAAATCCATATTTAAGCGAATAAAAACAATAAATCAAACGTAAGCAGAATGACTCGATGCCACCTAAACAACAAAAGGATTTGTGATAGCTCTTGCATAGCACACGACCACAGGATGGGATGCCGTCTTCGAAGCAATACCTTGACTCCGGTTATGGGATTGCGAGAGGAAACAGAGACACTGGATTTGAAGGAGATCTAGATTCAGGCGCTTTTTCTTCCCAAGCACAAAAGCGAGACTCCGAACGGAAAATCCAATTTTTCAAGCAACCTAGCTTCTAATCCCATAATCTTTACGAGAATCTTATTTAGGATTTTCGGAATTTTTTTTAAGTCGCTTTCAGGCGGAATCTCCCCCCCTTTCACGCGATCAAAAAGATTTAAAAACACCCTCTCAGCCAACACTGGGGGGAACATGAAAAACGTCCAGTAGGATAATTTTTTGATCTTAAATCCCTCCCCTGAGACTGCCTCCCGCAACTCGGCTCTCGTAAGCCTTCGACTCGATTTTTGGAGTATGTCATGGCGGCTTCGAAGGAAACGGAATGCGGGAGTAGTGATTAAGACGAAGCCCCCGTTTTTACAGACCCGATTGAACTCCCCAACCGCTCTTCTAAAGTCAACGACATCCTGGTGGTATATCACTCCGAACGAAGAAACGAGGTGAAAACTCCCATCCTTGAAGGGAAGCGCCTCAATAGACGCACGAACAAGCGAGTCAACCCCTCGAAGCCGTGCAAGACCGATCGCCTTATCTGAAATGTCGAGCCCGATCGTCGGCCCGACTCGTTCTTTAAGGATTGTTGCATTCAAGCCCGTACCGCAACCCGCATCAAGAACCAGATTAGAAAGGCTTTTTCTAACATGTTTTTCCAGCAAAGTGAAAGCAATATTCCTCCTCCCCACAAACCACCAATAAGACTCCTCAAGATTGAAAAGCTCCTTAAAAGCCTCAATGTCCATGAAAACTAGTTGCCCTCCAACCTGAAAAGTGAAATAGTATAAGCACGCCACGGACTCATCATTGAGAGGCGGAGACACTCCTCCCTGAGTAGAGTAAGCGAAGCTTCATCCTCTAAAAAAGCGAAGTTTTCGACTTCCTCGTTCCCGTACTGGGAGACGAGGACGTACGTGTTCGGATGACTCGCAAGAAGTTCTTGCATCTTTTCGCTTTGACTTCGCACATCCCCCCGCTCAATTAAATCTTGGGCTATCGCAGGGTCGGGGTGATCTAACCCTTCTGCTAAGGCAAGCCTTATGTCGACTGCCTCCCGCTGCATGACGGGTTTAATGTGGTCGTCAATGTGGTGTGGGGAGGAGATTATGAGGGAGTCTTTGGGTGTGTTTTCCCTGAGCCAAATCTGGAAGCTTTCTTCAGTCGAGTGCACGTGAACGTTATCCGAGATAAGCCAGTAGGAGGGGATTATCATGGAGAGGTAGAGAATCCCAAAAAGCAGTAGAACCTTATCATATCTTTTCTTGAATAGGGTTTTCACAGTATAATGTATTCCCGAAGAAGCGAGCAATGCAAGCGGGGGGAGAGTGACAAGTGCCATCCTACCCGAAGCGTCATGGGGGCTTAAAAAGAGGATGAGGGAAAAGGGTAGGATTATCCATAGTAGGATGAGGTTTAATTCAACAGTCTTTTTCTCTTTGATTAAGCTGAGAATTCCGATTAAGTAGAAGAACAAAAGAAACGGCGGAAGTATTGTGTACTTCATGAAAAGGAGGTATGGGTAGTGTATGATTGGGGGTATTCCCCTAAGATAGCCTGTCGTAAAGGCGTTTGATAATGCAAATCCTTTCTCGATGCCTGACGGGGTCTCGAAAATCTTGAATTCCAGGGGATTCCCTTCTTTTACCAGATTATAGAGGATTTGTGGGGTAAGCGCGAGACACAGAAAGAAGAATGCGGTGGAATATTGCATTATCCTTCGCCGATTTAAAGAATTCATTGAAAAGCTTCGAGCAGAAAGTGAATGCAATAATGGAAGGAGTATTAGAATACCGTTCGAGTACTTGACGAGCACGGACCACCCGAAGAAAAAAGATGAGAGGTATAGGAATCGGCTGCCCTCCGACCTTAAAAATTTAATATAGAATAAGGCGGCTAAAACCAGGAAGAACAGTGCGGGCACGTCAGACATCACGGTCACTGAAAGGTGGGCGTGGGTGGGGGATAAAGCCACCATAAGGGCTGAGAGAAGACCAACATCCTCGCCTGCAAGCTCCCAGCCGAGCAGGTAGACTGCAATGACTGTCAGGATTCCGAGAAAGGTTGAGACTAGGACAGCCGAGGAAAGACTTACTCCAAGCAGAAGGAAAGAGTACACGATAAGAAGGGGGTAGCCGATAAACCAAACCCAAAGGAACATGTGGTAAAAGTCACCTTCCAGAAGATACTGGGCGTTGGAGTAATAGGAGTAGGAGTCGACGGTCGAATACCAGGGGTCTTGAAAAGGAATCCTGACGATTAAAGACAAAAATACTATAAAAAGCAATATCATCGACTTACTATCTTTCATGGTTTCACACTATTTTATGTAAGTTATTCACAAACCTGAATTTAATAGACCCTATCTTTTTGCGACCGCAATTATCGTCCGGGCGAGATTTTTACGGAATCCAACAAGCCAGTTTATCCACCACCTGCTCTTGTGTTGGCAGTAGAGTGTCTGTTCGACGGTAAACCCCGCTTTTTCAAGAAGAGTCTTCAGCGTCTCCGGCGTGAACCAGCAAGTGTGTTCTGGATTCACAAGCACCCTAATTCCTAAAAGATTGCGAAAGATCATTGTTAGGTAGTAGGGGTTGGGAGTTGTTAACAGTATCCTACCGTCTTTTTTCAAGTGCTCGCGAGCTTTTTCAAGGAACAAGCCAGAATCATTCAAATGCTCTAAAAGCTCCCCGGCAAAGACGACGTCGAATTTCTTCTTTAAGTCGAGCTTCTCCACATCCTGGCACAAAACATCGAAACCCCTCGCCTTCAATCCGCGGATTTTTCCCTCATTAACATCCACCCCAACGCAAGAGCCAGCCTTCGAGCGGATGAGCTCGTGGACAAGCAAGTCTTCATCCCGGTCTCCCACGCAACCGCAGTCTAGGACGTCCCTACCCTCCACCAGTTCAGAGATGAAAGAAGACTTGTCAAAAATCAAGCGGAAACCACTATCCCCCTCCCAGCCCCCCTCAGGCTTGAAAAAACTTTTAATAAAATTCATTTCCGGGCTCTGATGATTATCGTGGACCGGAATCTGGGGAATATGATTGTTACCGTTGAGATGAGCGCTCTGAAAAGGTTTCTGAGTGGTACGAGGACTGGATTTTTCATTAGAGTGTATTTTTTGTCGATCCAGAATCGGTCTTGATAGCGGCTCATGTAAAGTGTGTCTATTTTGAATTTCGCTGTGGAGAGGAGCGACTTCATCTCGCGTATGGTATACTCTCGCGTGTGTTTTAGGTCGGGCATGGTGGTTAGCATTACCATCGGGTACTCTGGCATGAAGTGGCGTCCGCATATGAGGAATATTATGTGGCTGAATGAGGCGACGTTCGGGGTCACGAGGATTAGGAGCCCGCCTTCTACGAGTATCCTGTTTATTTCGAGCAGTGGTTTGAGCGGGGATACTAGAAGGTGTTCTAATACTTCAGAGAATATTACGACGTCGAAAGAGCCGTCTTTGTAGGGTAATGCTTCCCGGTTTAAGTCACATGCTTTTTGGGGTATGTTGAGGCGTTTCATGCGCTTTCCGTAGTAGCCTTCGACCTCGTCTTTGATGTCTATCGTCTCAACTGTGTAGCCAAATTTCTTCTTTATGAAGTATTCGAGAACTCCGTGACCGGTCCCGATGTTTAGGATTCTGAGTTTATCCTTGGGAGGGATGAACTCTATAGTCTTTAGGTGCCGGTAGCTGTGGTTTGTTATGTACTCCCGCTCTACTTCAACGGAGTCGGGACGGTCTGCAAAACCTTTTGAAAGCTCGTCTTGAATTATCTTTTCCTCGAAATCCAGGTATTCTTGACGGTCGACATTGTGTCTTTTAGACATCATGGCAATTTCCTTTAGGTATTAAATCGCTTAATAGATAAATAAACCAATATGAAAGTCGTTTTCGCAGCGAGAAATATCTTGCCATTCCACAGCTTCTGCGGTACTGGAAGATACGTTCACGGGCTTGCTAAACACTTGGCCAAGTTAGGCGTTGAGATCGAGATTATCGCACCCCCAGAAGCTGGGGGTAAAGGAAGAAGGGAACGTGTTGATGGCATCGACTACACTTTCATACCCCCGCAAGTGGTTGGCAGCAGGTTCTTCGGATTCTACAGGTCATACCACCTTCATAATATTCGGGCGTACCAGCATCTAAAAAAAATCGACTTCGACTTGCTCCACATGTTCGAGATAAACGGGTTTCCCTATCTTTCAAGGAGGAATCGGAAGCCCGTCGTAGTCTCCCCGTTCCACAGGGGGACTGAACCCTGGAAGGAGAGACACCTGTCAAAAAAAGTGGGCGAACTTCCGATTGACCTGCCGCTAAAGTATTGCTTAACAAGATGTGATGCTGTGGCCTCTGAAGGCCCAGTCCAGTCGGAGAGGTTAATTGAAAGATTCGGTTTAAGAAAAGAGAAGATAATTGAACTTCCCGACGGAGTAGATTTAAACTTAATTAGAGAATATGGGAAAAATCCCGCATTATCTAGAGAAAAATATGGATTAAATAGAAACAACTTTATCGTTATTTGCGTGGGAAGGCTTGACCCTCAAAAAGGAGTAACTTATCTGATAGACGCTTTTTCACTATTGAAAAAGAAGGTTGAGAATTCAAGACTTATCTTAATAGGTGTTGGCTCGGAGGAAGAACGGATAAAAAAATTGATTAGTGAAACCGGCCTTACAGATAGTGTTCTACATTTTAGAAACGTTTCCGACGAAGAACTTGTCGGCTTCTACAATATTTCCGACGTCTTCGCCTCCCCAACCCTGTATGAAGGATTACCCCAGGTTATTCTCGAAGCCATGGCCTCATCCCTACCCATCGTTGCCACAAACACGGGAGAAAACACTCAGGTAGTAGAAAACTGGGTGAACGGCCTACTTGTCAAGCCTGCAGACTCTAATGCACTGGCTGAGGCGCTCATTCAAATGTATGATTCCGGGAAAGGAGTGGTAATGGGTCGGAAATCAAAAGAGAAAATAATCAGCTATGACTGGGAGATAATCGCGAAAAAAGCTTTAAGAGAGTATGAAAAAATCACTGCCTGAATTTTCCATAAACGGGGAACATATTAGAATATTGTCTTGTCCAAATTGTGTAGCGGATACAGACTTAAACATCCATACATCAGGTGAAGATTATCTTTTAAAATGTGAAGAATGCGACTGCTTAATCCCAATATGCGATGTGGTCTATTTCACCGAATCCTGCAATCCCGGAAAGTGTGACCTTGAGTGTTCGAAGGCATGTACTGAAGATGCGATTTATTTCAAGAGGGTTCTTCCGGGCGTGAAATCAAAGCGAATCCACATAAACGAGTCATGCAATCACTGTGGGAAATGCGCGGACGCATGCCCGTTAAAGGGTCTTGTGAAAATTAAGACCCCAGTCTTAAACTCCCAAGTGAAACCAAATGAAAAAACCTTAAAGTATTTAGGACCCGTAAACTACCGCAAAACAAGATTAAGGCCGTTGGACGTGAAAAAGACGGTTCCATCAACAAAGCTCACCTTCGACTATCTTGCTTCGAAAATCGGTGAAAATGGTTTTCTAGTGGATGACGGCTGCGGAAGCCAGAACTTCAAGGCTTACTTGAAGGAAGATGTCTTCGGAGTTGATGTGAGAGTAGACCACTGGGCCTACCACCCCATAAACATTCTCGCTGAAGGCGAAAACCTCCCAATCAAATCGGAAAGCGTTGACTCTCTAACTTCAAACTTTGTTTTAGAGCACGCGAGCAATCCAAAAAAATATCTTTCCGAAGTTTCTAGAGTGCTTAAGCCAGGCTCCAAAGCATTTATCTCAGTTCCAACACCAGCATACCATCTCGCATACATGCTTTGCGTGGAAGGCTGGTTGAAGTACATCCTCCACGTGGCAAACAATCCGCTAGGTTTTCTCAGAAACCCTGCTAAGGATTTTCTGGTCGAACGGGCCCACGAGAAAGACTGGAGCGTTGATGACCGCGCTAGTGTCACAATCTTCGATGAAGTGAAAAAATGGGGGGAGCGAGGGTGGGAGGAACGAATACTGGAGGCAGGGTTTAATATAATTGAAAAGAAGAAGACAGGCAACATCCTCTCCCTCAACAGGCGAGTCGGAGGGTTATTAGGTAACTCAAAGACTTTCGGAGTTCACATAACGTTTACTGGAGTGAAAAATGGGGAAAAGTGGTAAACTCCTTGTCGCCTTGATGCTCGTAGTCTTTCTTACAGGATTAATCATGAGAGTCTACTACTTCAACGCTACTGACATGAACGGCCTTGAAATAACAAAGGTTTCGAAAATTGAAGATATTGGCGCTAAGATATACTACAATAGTTATGAGGCAGTCGCTTTCGCGTTAATCGTCTTCGCATCATTATTTATCGTCTGGAAGAGAAAAAGTCCCCTCCTTCTAGCAATATTTTTCCTATTATTTTATCTTTCTAACATTGTGGATAGGTTGTTTTCTCTAGCTTATGCGACTATTTTCAATCCCCACCCCCCATTATTTAATATACTCGTTGGATTAATCCAAGTATTTTGGAGATTGTTCATCGAAAACCACATCTTACCTGGAGAATACGACCTTCATGCGATAGGAGCCACCTTATCCTTCATCTCGACGGTCGTCACACCATTTATCGCATACTTTTTTTGTCTGAAAGTTTGGGGTAAGACGACAGCATACATCGCATTTCTTTTGTTAATGCTTTCCCCCTACATGATCTTCTTTTCAGGTTTTGCAGGCCATACAGAACCCGCAACATTACTTACTTATCTAGCTTTATTGCTGTTTGTAATCGCTCTTAAAGAAGGTAACAAAGATTATTTCTTTTTAAGCGGGCTCACTTTCAGCGTTGGAATTTCAATGAGATACACAGTATTATTTGTATTTCCCATTTTTTTCATACTTTACATTTTAAGGGGTCGGATTAGTAGCCAACACATTTCAAGGAAGGATTTATCCATCTTCTTGATCTTTCTGTTTGGAACAGTTCTGATTTACTCTGAAAACATCATCGACACCTACAAACACATGGACCGGTTAAACAATGAAAAAATAGACAGCCATATGTATCCCCGCGATGTCCCCCGTTTCAGCAGTTTTTTCCTCGACTATTTTGGTGAATCACCAATAAGAAATCAACCTCTACTAAACGTAAGGCTGATTAACCTATTTTACTCCCCAGTTATTTTGATTGTCTTACTTGTGGGACTTGCATACTCAATAACTTCAAAAGACCTGATTCTTCAAGTATTTGGAATACTTTTCG
>Ga0268282_1000147_pt1 | contig 42383 bp, 41 predicted proteins | sample saktaG_12_FD_190133 | JGI IMG/M metagenome (GOLD analysis project Ga0268282, IMG submission 190133) | Saline water microbial communities from Sakinaw Lake, British Columbia, Canada - sak_2011_5_24_120m | ecosystem: Environmental > Aquatic > Non-marine Saline and Alkaline > Saline ...
ACACTCAAGAAGTGAGAGGTTATTTTTCTTGGTCTTGGGACTGTAGAAATCGTTAAAATCATCAACACATACGACTTCATTCCCCTCCTCTAAGAGTCTTTCGCAGACGTGGCTTCCGATGAATCCAGCACCCCCTGTAACCAAAACAGACATAAATAACCATTGGGGGGATTCAAAATAAAAACTATTTCAAAACAGACTCAAGGGCGTTGCACACCTTGTTTAACTGTTCCTCAGTAAGCTTAAGCCCGCTAGGGAGGTAGAACCCCTGATGTGAAATACGCTCAGTGACTGGATAGCTTTCACCCTTGAACAAACCGATTCCCTTCAATGCAGGCTGCTCATGCAATCCCAAGAAGAAGGGGCGGGTGCCAATACCTTCATCTTTCAGCCGATTCATAACCTCCTCTGCCGTAACATCCAACTCATCCTCCAACTCGATGGCATACATCCAGTAGACGTTCTTAGCCCACTTCTTTTCCATGGGCGTTTTAAGCCCTGGAATCTTTCCCAGTCTTTTCGTATACTCTACTGCATTACTCCTCTTTATCTCAACGAACTTGTCGATGCATTCGAGCTGTGCTAAGCCTACTGCGGCTTGAAGGTTGGTCATGCGGAAGTTGTATCCTAATTGGGTGTGGTAAAATCGCCTGCCGGGCTGAAAACACAGGTTGCGATACGACCGCGCTTTTTCCGCCGCTTTTTCATCGCTTGTCACGACCATCCCGCCTTCCCCGGTCGTTATTATCTTGTTGGCGTAAAAGCTGAATGCCGCTGCATCACCAAGTGAACCGCATTTTCTACCCTTGTACTCCGCCCCGTGGACTTCTGCGGCATCTTCGACGACCTTCAAATCATGGTCTTTTGCAATCTTGAGTAGAGGGTCCATGTCGACCGGGTGTCCGTACATGTGAACGGGCATAACAACCTTGGTTTGGTCGGTAATCTTGTCTTCAATCTGGGATGCGTCCATGCACCAAGTATCGGGTTCGCAATCAACCAGAACCGGCTTCGCCCCAAGCCGCAGCGCTGCCAGAGCGCATGAAATAATCGTAAAGGAAGGCATGATGACTTCATCACCCTCACCCACCCCGACGGCCGCAAGCGCCACCTCAAGTGCTGCAGTCCCATTGCAGACGGCGACACCCTGTCCGCAACCAACATATGAGCTGAATCCTTCCTCAAATCGGCAAACAAACGGTCCCTCCGATGAAATCCAGCCTGAGTCAATACACTCTGCAAGATACTTCTTCTCGTTCCCGCAAAACAAAGGCTCATTCACCGGTATCATCTAATAGACACCCCTCAAACCTTTCCTTGTCGTCATCTCCCGAGTAAGGTCCCTGCTTCACCTCAATCAACTCGGTATCCTCAAGAAACTCGAATCCATGGCCGCCCGAAACAAGCAGGATAACGTCTCCTTCAGTAAGGATCCTGTCACAAATAAAAACCTTGTCCTTATCGAACAAATTGACCTTGACCCTCCCCTTCCGCACGACTAAGACCTCTTGGGTAAACGTGACTATCCTCTCGTTGGGTTTGTGAGTGTGCTCCTTAATACCTGTACCTGCCTTCTTTCGAATAAAGGCTAGTTGCTGTGAAAAATCGGGGGGAGTGAAAAAACGAGTATCCTCGGCAGAATAATCTGTTGGAATCACAATCGCAATCAAATCACCACCCTTACTTATCTCATCAACCTTCGCAGACACGTAAAAAAAATTAACATTTGAACTTAAATAACATCATAGTTTAATTCATATGAAATGGGATACAAAATCTATCCGAACGTGGAGTTGGGTGTTAACGCCAAGATTGGGGAGTATGTGGTTTTAGGTGTTACGCCTTTCAAATCAGTGAAGTCTTCGGGGACCGTTATCGGCGAAAACGCCGTCATAAGATCTCATACCGTGATTTATTGCGGTAATAAGATCGGGAAGAATTTCCAGACGGGCCATCACACACTAATCCGGGAGAACAATGTCATCGGAGATAACGTGAGCATTGGATCAAGCTCTGACGTCGCCTTTGAGGTTAGCATTGGGGATAACGTCAGAATCCACTCTAATGTCTTCATCCCAGAGTACTCGACTTTGGAAGAAGGCTGTTGGATAGGTCCGAACTCGGTTCTCACTAATGCACTGCACCCCATATGTCCTGAAGTTAAAAAATGCATTAAGGGCCCGACGATTAAGACGGGCGCTAAAGTCGGAGCTAACTCAACAATTCTTCCTGGAGTAGTAGTGGGTAAAAACTGTCTTATAGGGGCGGGAACCGTAGTCACGCGGGATGTTCCAGACAATAAAGTGGTTGTTGGAAACCCAGGGCGAGTCGTAAAAGACATTTCCGAGATAGATTGCAAGTTCGGCTACATAGACAAACCTTACAAATAATAAAATGAACGTCCCATTCGTTGATCTGAACAGGCAATACGCTTCAATCAAACCGGAAATAGATGACGCAATACAGCGAATCCTAGAAAATACGAGTTTCATAGGGGGGGAAGAAGTAACAACGTTTGAAGAAGATTTCGCTTCATATTGCAAGACAAAATTCGCTGTTGGAGTAAGCTCGGGCACGAGCGCGCTGCAACTCGCACTGCTCGCTCATGAAGTGGGCCCGGGGGATGAAGTGATCACTGTACCAAACACTTTCACCGCGACTGCAGAGGCCATAGTAAATGTGGGGGCGAAGCCTGTTTTCGTTGACGTTGACGGGAAAAACGCCAACATTGACACCGAAAAAATTGCGGGAGCTCTAACAAAAAAAACGAAGGCTATACTCCCAGTACACTTGTACGGTCAGCCCGCAGACTTGGATCCTATTGCAGACATCGCCTTGGACAAGAGTCTTACCATTATAGAGGACGCAGCCCAAGCTCACGGAGCGGAATACAAGAAAAAGAGGATTGGCTCTTTTTCGACGACCTGCTTCAGCTTCTACCCGGGGAAAAGCCTGGGCGCATACGGAGACGCTGGAGCAGTAACGACAGGCGACGAATCTATCGCGGAAAAAATTCGCATGCTCCGCGACCACGGGCGCACCAAGAAATACGAGCATGACATGGTCGGATTAAACGAGAGGCTTGACGCCCTTCAGGCCGCGGTACTCAAGGTCAAGCTAAAGCATATTGACAATTGGACTGAGGAGCGAAGGAATAATGCAAAGGAATACAATAATCTTCTTGAGGATTCCAAAGTTGAGACGCCGTTCGAAGCCGATTTCGCACGGCACGTCTACCACCTTTATGTGATAAAAACTGAAAATCGGGACGCACTCCTTAAAAACCTCAGAGAGAAAGATGTTTCAACTGGAATCCACTATCCCCTACCCCTGCATTTACAGCCTTGTTATTCAAGTCTAGGCTATTCGAAAGGTGATTTCCCGGTGACTGAGAAACTAGCAGACAGTATACTCTCTCTTCCAATGTTTCCTGAACTTACAAGTGATGAGATAAAGTACGTCTGCCAGAAGATTGTGGAGTATGATCCTTAAAATCTTCCCACACCCCTGTATGTTATTCCAATAGCATCAAATTTTTCCTTGTCCAGAAAATTCCTGCCGTCTACAAAAACCGTGACTCCAACCGACTTAAGCTTTTCAAGGTCTAGTTTTTCATACTCCTTGTGAGCTGTCACGAGTATCACGCCGTCAAGCTTAGGAAGACAATCCAGCTCGACAGGCTCACCATACTTTCGAAGTTCTTCTGCATCAAACATGGGGTCGTGTATGAAAAATATTGCTTTATTTTCATTCAATCTGGCAGAAACGTCGATTGAGGGGCTGAATTGCACTTCCTTAACACCCCCACGGTAGGCGAGGCCCAACACAAGGATTCTCCTGTCAGACAAACCACCAAGCTCCTCCTCAAGCAAGCCCACGGCGTATCCGGGCATCCTGTCGTTTATCTTGCGGGCATCTTTTGGAAGTATTAGGTCAACGCTAAAATCATTTGCATTCTTTAAAAGAAAGTAAGGGTAGACTGGGGCGCAGTGTCCGCCGACCCCTATGCCGGGGTGGAGGATGTGGGAGTGGGGGTTCGTGTTGGATGCGTTTATCGCGTCGAGTGCGTCAATCCCCCTTGCTTGCGCGAACTTTGCGAACTCGTTTGCAAGCGCGATGTTAACGTCCCTGTAAGTCATGCCGAAAAGTTTGACAGCCTCGGCAGTCTCGCAATCGCTTACTGGAATAACCTCGCAGTCGAGGACTTTTTCGTAGAACTCAACCGCCTTTTTCGTGGACTTTTCATTTACGCCGCCAACGATCTTGGGAATCTCCTTCAAATCCTTGAAGATCCTCCCTGAAGACACCCTCTCCGGGCTGAATGCGAGAAAAAAACCATCTCCCGCCTTAAGCCCCGATGCCTCAAGAATCGGAGCAATCCTCCCGCGAGTATCACCCACGGGAAGAGTCGTCTCATAAACTACGAGCGTTTTTCCTTTCAATCCCCTAGCAACATCCTTTGTCGCAGAATCGACAATTGTGTAGTCGATGTTTTTCTTGTCGTCGACTATCAAGGGCACAGCAACGACAACCACCTCCGAAGTTGAAACGGCCTTAGACGTCTCGGTCGAAGCAGACAAAAAACCCGCCTCCACAGCATCCTTCACCCTCTCTCCAAGACTCGGCTCACCCTCAACATGAGAAACACCCCCGTTCACAGACTCGACAACAGAAGGGTTCACATCACAGCCCACGACAAGAAAACCCTTGCTCGCATACTGGGCTGCCAAAGGAAGCCCAATCTTGCCCAACCCGACAACACAAACCCTCATACGTAAACCACCTTATTCTCCATGGAAGACTCGATAAGACACTCCGCAAGCTTCAAAGCAGAAAGCCCGTCCTCCCCAGACACAAGCGGGTCACCACCACTACGAACACAATCCACAAAAGAAGAAAGCTCTGCCTTAAGCGGCTCAGTCTTTTTAATTCTAATATCTATGACGTTACCTTCAGTAACCCCCATCAGAATATCCGAGTAATCATAATCCCTGATTTTTGCCTCAGCATTCTCATAGAAAAACAATTCCTGGCTCAAATACTTAACAACAAACATGCCTTTCTCACCCACAATAGAGAGTTCCCTGATTTTCTCTGGCGTGAGCCAGTTGATGTCTAATATACCAACAACATTATTTTCAAATTTAAGAACAGCATCTAGTAAATCCTCATGAGTCGTGTGTATCTTCCGCTCGGATTCAGCGTAAACGCGTGTTACTTCAGACGACACAAGATAACGCATTATGTCCAAATCATGAGTTGCCAAGTCAATAACGACTCCGACGTCTCGAATACGCTTCGGAAAAGGACCCACTCGATGAACACTCACCTTAAAAACACGCCCCAACCCACCAGATAAAAGTCTTTTTTTAAGTTCGATGACAGCCGGATTAAAACGTTCAACGTGTCCGACGGTAAGCACTAAATTCTCTTTTTTGGCGGCATCAATCATCTTTCTTCCATTTTCCACGTTGTCTGCTATCGGCTTCTCAATCAGCAGATTCACGTTGTTTTTTATGCAATCCATCCCGACTTTAGTGTGTAAGTTCGTTGGCACGGCAATAGAGACGGCGTCGACATCCTCTTTCTTAAGCATCTTATTATGGTCTGAGTAATACGAGCACTTGTATTTTTCCGCCACTTTTTTGCTGTTTGATCGGTCAGTGTCTGAGACGGCAACAAGCTCTACATTCTCCAGTTCCGAGTATACTCTCGCATGGTTTTTCCCCATTGCGCCGACTCCTATAACGGCTGTTGATATTGTTTTCATTGTATAGCACTTAGTGTCTTATGGATAAAATCGAAGTCTTTTTCCCCGACTCCCGGGTGTATTGGAAGAGACAACACTTTGTTTGAGCATTCCTCTGTTTTTTCTAAGCATTGGTTGTAGCCTAGGTCAGTGTATAGTTTTTGCAGGTGGATTGGTATGGGGTAGTATACTTCAGCTTTAATGCCGTTTTCCCTCAGGGTGGAAAGAATATCCTCCCTTTCTTTCCCCCCAACCTTTATCGTGTACTGGTGGAAAACGTGTTTGCAATCCTCTTTTATTGAGGGTGTTTTCACCCACTCTAAACCCCCCAATTTTTTGGTTAAATAATTTGCGTTTTGAATTCTTTTATTGTTGAATTCATCGAGTTTTTTTAGTTGGCATAATCCTATGCTAGCAGCCAAGTCCGTCATCCTGTAGTTGAATCCGAGGACGTGGTGGTGATACCTCTGCTCCATTCCGTGCTGCCGAAGAACCCTGGCTTTTTCCGCAACCTGTTCATTGTCCGTGGTTATGATCCCACCCTCCCCTGTCGTCATGTTTTTTGTGGGGTAGAAACTGAAACAACCCGCATCTCCGATGGATCCTGCTTTCACCGAGCGATATTCTGCTCCATGGGCTTGGCATGCGTCTTCTATCACAAATAGCTTGTTTTTCTTTGCGATACTCATTATCTTCTTCATCTCGGCGGGATGTCCGTACAAGTGAACCGGCATTATGGCCTTGGTCTTGTCTGTTATCGCCGATTCGATTTTTTCAGGGTCGATGTTGTATGTTTCATCTTCAATATCGACGAAAACCGGTTTTGCACGGCAGTATAAGACGGAATTCGCCGTTGCTATGAATGAGAATGACGGAATGATTACTTCGTCTTCTTCTTGTATTCCCGCGGCAAGAAGCGCGATGTGCAAGGCGGCAGTGCCTGAAGAGACTGCGATTCCAAATTCTGTTCCAATGTATCTAGAGAATTCTTTCTCGAATTCCGCAACCTTAGGCCCTTCGGCAATTATCCCGGATTCAATCACCTCCCCTACCGCTTTTTTTTCCTCGTCTCCAAGAGATGGTTTGGCAATTGGAATCATCTTTCACCTAATTCATATTTTCTATTGCATAATGAACAAGTATGCACTTTCTTTTCCTTTTCCAGTTTTTTCCCGCATTCACAAATGTATCCTCTGTTTTTAGCTGGATTCCCATAGACGAGTGCGTGTGGCGGCACGTTGTGGGTTACGACGGAACCTGCGCCGACCATCGCGTGGTCGCCAACCGTAAGTCCTGGTAGTATGGTCGCGTTCGCGCCGATGGACGCCCCCTTCTTTATCCTTGTTTCAGGGATTTTCTCCGGATCCCAGATTTTAGCCCTGGGATGCAAGTCGTTCGTAATTACGGCTCCAGGTCCTATGAATACGTCGTCTTCTATGACTGCTCCCCTGTATATTGACGCATAATTTTGGATTTTAACGTCGTCTCCCACCTTAACTCCAGTGTCAATGTAAACGCCTTTTCCCAGAATACAATTACTCCCAATTGATGAATTCTCCCGCACCTGGGCTTCATGCCAAATGCGCGTTCCATCCCCCACTATGGCCTTTTCCGAGACGTCTGAAGTCTTATGAGCGTGAAAACCCTTTTCCATATCTGTTAATATAAGAAACAAAATGTATATAGCTTTATATGCTCCTTCACGGTCTGATAGGATTCGCATCCATTATGGGCGCATCCGCCTTATCCTATGTATACCACTTCGTTTCCGTGCGACTGCTATCAAATGAAATCTATGGCAGCTTAAGCGTGATCATAGGTTTCTACACGATTTTCGTAACTCCCACACTAAGTATTCAGCGAGTGGTCGCACGAGATATCGCCAAACTATCCCACGAGAAAAAAGAGGAGGAAATCAGATTCGTATTCAGAAAAAACTTAAGATTAGTCTCATTCGCGGGATTAATAATCGGTTTACTATTCTTTCTCCTAGCATACTTCATATCAAACCTTTATCAGGATAGCGAACTCCTACTACCTCTCAAGATTTTAGCGCTTCTAATCCCATTCTGGTACGTCTCCTCAGTAGTCAAAGGATACATCCAAGCCAAGGAAAGAATAATCCTTCTAGGAATTGTAGTAATCCTAGAGCAAGTCTCCAAGATGGTTTTGGGTGTGTCCTTCATGCTCTTAGGCTACGGCCTTCTTGGCGCGGCCGCTCCAGTAGGTTCGGGAGCGTTGCTCGTAATCCCTCTTGTATTCTACTTTTACTGTCGCGAGCTTTCAGGCTCTTCAACTCCTCATGATTCCCATTTCAACAGGTCTGTCACAAAAATTTTTTTAACTGATGTTGTTCTCATGGCGTTCATTTTTCTTGATCTTTTTTTCGTCAAGTATTTTTTAGGGTCGGTTGAGGCTGGTTTTTATAATGTTGCTGCATTGACTACTAAAGTTTTGATGTATTCTATGTTCGGTGTTATGTATGCTTTTTTGCCTCGGGCTTCCAAGCTTGACTTAAGAAAAGACTGGGTTAAGGTCAAGTCCTTAATCGTAAAATCGGTGGTTATTCTCATCCCCCTTTTTCTAGTTCTATCAATCTTTACGACACCCATCGTCAAGGTTTCTTATACTGAAAAATATTTGGATGCGGTTCCAGCACTCCGAATTTTGTTGGTCGGCATGTTATTCTACTCGATTTTCAACATTCCTTTAAACCTTTTTTGGAGTCAAAACGAAGAAGATTTTCCCCTTAAACTTTCAGTTGTGATTCTCGCCTTTGACGGTATTCTGCTTTATTTTCTCGTTCCGGCATACGGGCTTATCGGTGCGGCGTACTCGACCACGATATCCTCGCTAGTTCTTTTAGTATCATCCTTTTTGAAGGTGAACGAGATGCGCAAATTTTAATTGTCATTCAAATAGTTTTAGGATATGTATAATCTGATTAGGTTGCTGAGGCCCCACCAGTGGTACAAGTCGACTGTCATCTTCCTAGCGTTGTTTTTCACAAACAACCTGTTTAACCTTCCACTACTAATCAATACGGTTTTCGGGTTCGTAAGCTTTTGCATGGTATCTTCTGCATACTACATCATAAACGACATACACGATGCGGAAGAAGACAGAAACCACCCTGAAAAACGTAAAAGACCCATAGCATCGGGTGAAATAACCGCGAATAAGGCGTTAATCCTAAGCTTCGGCTTGTTCCTCGCATCGCTTACGCTCGCATACGCTCTTAAACCATTCTTCGCGTTATTCCCGGTCATACTCTACGTATTGAACATACTCTATACTTACTATTTTAGGAACATTCCGTTAGTCGATATTCACGTAATCTCTTTGAATTTCATCCTCAAGGCGGTCGCCGGGGCGATCTTAATCGAGGTTCCTGCGAGTGTCTGGCTGATTGTGGCCATCTACTTTATCGCATTGTTTTTGGCGGTTTCCAAGAGGTACGGGGAGCTTCTCCTCCTTGGTGATCGGGCTATAGAATTTAAGGGGGTTTATGAAGTCTACTCTGAGACGCTTTTGAAAAACATGATTCTTGTCGTGATCTCTGTTTTATTGTTCACATACATCATGTACACTTTCACAGCCCATGAGAGTCCTTATTTGATGTTGACGATTCCTTTCGCGACTTTCATGGTCTTCAGGTTCATGTACTTTATTTCAATAAGCCATAAAGCTGTGAGGAAAGTGCAGTACATCTTCACTGACGGTCAAATGCTTGTCTGCTTCACTCTTTGGATTATTTCGAGTTTCCTCATCCTAAAGTATTTGCTATGAAAAAGGACATGCACGTTCACTCGAAGTATTCGAGTGACTGTGAAATGAGTGTTAAAGACATCCTCGTGACCGCGAAAAAGGCCGGTTTAGACGGTGTTGCGATAACAGACCACAATACGATACAGGGCGGACTTGAAGGCTTGAGATTATCGAAAGACTATGATATTGAAGTGACTGTCGGAACGGAAATCTCCACAAATTTCGGGGAAGTTATTGGATACCACCTTACTAGAGAGGTTGAGAGCAGGGAGTTTGAAGACGTGGTAGATGAGATTAAAAGGCAGGGTGGAGTGATTTCAATCCCCCATCCCTTCGACTTTCTAAGATTGGATTCGATAGACTCCAAGAAAATTTTAATGAAATACAGGGATAATATCGATTACATTGAGATTAACGCAAGAACACTCCCCATCTTCAATGAAAAAGCCCGGAAGTTTGCATTGCAAGAGGGATTCCCCTTAATAGGCGGATCCAACGCTCATTACCCCTGGGAGATTGGCAGGTGCCACACCATCTGGGATGAAGGCACGACAGTAGTCGGCAACGGATCGCTCAAATCCCTTTACCCTGTTTTACGAACGCAATTATATAAGACACTTAGAATCTAGTATTTTTGGAATAGTTTCCCCCACTCAGTCTGTTTGAATTCTTTAATCCTTTTTTTACCTTCAGTGGGATACCATACGTAGTCGTGGAATATTTCGGAAGCCCAAATACAGAAGAAGAATAAGGGTGTGTGGAAGATAAGTGGCTCGAGGAAGCGAAGTGCCCCCCTTCTGAAGAGTTGGTCTCCTGATATTACAATACTTTTTTTTGTTTTGAATTTATAATTTACTCTTGAGATGTCTTCCCCCACCAAGTCTAACTGGTCTACGTCTCCGACACCCAGTCCGCGGTCGTGGGCGATTTTAATGAACGGTATATCCAACGGCTCGAAACCCATCATCTTGGCGGACACTGCGTCAACAGCCACCTGATCCTCGGATGCGAGTATGAAATTTTCAACTTTAGGGTGCATGGCTCGCGGGCCAGCCCCGTCTCCGGCAACAGTCCCGTCCACGGCGGCGAAAATCCCCGGGTGAATCTCTTTTTGAATCATAAGAAGATCAACTAGGATTTCGTGAATCATCTTATGGCAGTGATGTCTCCTCGAAGTGATAAGGCCTCCAAACGCGTTTTTCAACGCTCCCGTAATCGTCGTGTGGCCGTGAGTTTTCTGAGTGGGAAGGTGAACAACATTCTTGTCCAAAAACATCTTAGGTATGGTATACGTGTCTCCGAATATCTTATCCAAGGCTAAAAGCTCCCCACGAGGCTTGTATGAAACCCACTCGACGTCGGTTAAAGGCTTAAAATCCAACCCAAAATTTGAAAGGATTGGCTCCCACCTGTTTAGTCTAGCACCCTTCCGAGGATTAGTCACCACAGTCCTATTCTCTACGGCATGGATGTTCCTGTAGCCGGCGTCCACAAGCTTTGATAAAACACCTTCAAGCTGCCAAGGTTCTGTCGAGCAAGCTGGAAAGTAAAGGCTCCACGACAGATTAAGTTTAATAATAGTCTCCTTCGTCTTGGGAAGAGTATTCTCAAACTCTGAAAGCTCCATGAGCCTTCCATAGTCTTCCACAACCGTTTCAGGCTTCGTCTTCAAAACCGCTACCTTACTCATTTTGTCTTCTCGTAGTACTCCACCATCTCGGCAAGACCCTCCTTAAGGGGCGTGTCTGGCACCCAGCCCCCGGATACTGCCTTAAGTTTCGTTGTGTCTGCCGCCCTTCTGGGATAGCCGTCGGGCTTTGACGTGTCATAAACGATTTCGGGATTTCTCCCTGATAATTCGGAAATTAAGTCGACAAGCTCTCGAATCGTGACTTCTTTGTCGTGTCCAATATTTACTGGATCCGATTTCGCGTATTTTTCCGTTAAGAGCATCATGCCTTTTGCGATGTCTTTCGCGTGTACGAAAACCCTCGACTGGTTTCCACTACCCCATACTACGAGGGGGTCTTCGCCGTCGCAAATCCGCTTTATTAACGCCGGTATGACGTGGGATGTTTTAACATCGAAATGGTCTCGAAGCCCGTAGGCGTTGAATGGGCGGGCTATGGCGATTTCCATGTCTGATTCCTGCGCGTAATACTTTCCAAGCTTTTCACTCATCCGCTTTGCCCACCCGTACCCTGAATTAGTAGGTTCCGGTTCGTCTCTTTCACCCTCGCTTTCGGGTGTGGGCACTACTGCGTCGTGCGGGTAGACACAGGCAGTACTAACTAATAAAAACCTTTTCACACCGCATTCGACTGCAGCCTTCAACATGTTTTGTGCGAGCGTCATGTTGTTTATGAATGTTTCCGCATTGTGGGTTCGATTGTATTCTATTCCCGTTACTTGGGCTGCAAGGTTCATGACTACATCCTGTTTTTCACACGCCTTCAGGCAGTTTGAATAATCAAGGAGGTCAAGTTTTCTCAATTCAACGTCATCTTTAATTGACTTGATCCTGTCTAAACTCCCACGAGATAAGGAATCCGAAATGGTAGTGTCTGCTTTCTCTGAGACAAGAAGCTCACTTAAATATGATCCTATTAATCCACACCCGCCTGTAACTAAAACCCTCTTGTTTTTGTAGAAAGACATAGTATTCTATTGAAGGTCTTTAAAATAATTAACTGTTTCGGATAATCCCTCATCAAGGTCGTATTTTGGAGCCCAACCCAAGCTTGATCTAGCCAGTGAATTGTCCAAACAAATCCTTCTAACCTCCCCCTTAACTTCAGGCCCGTAAGTCGCGTCAACATTTGAGCCGGTTATTCCCTTAAGCCTTCCGTAAATCTGGTTTACGGAAGTCTCGACTCCAATACCGACGTTTAATACTTTTTCGCCAGACTTCTTAGTCAAAGCTAGAAAGTTCGCTTGCACGACGTCTTCCACGAAAACGAAATCCCTGGTCTGCTCCCCGTCGCCGAATATCTGCGGGGCCTTTCCTGAAAGAAGCTTTTTTGTGAAAATCGCAACCACTCCAGCCTCCCCAAATGGGTCCTGCCTTGGGCCGTAGACGTTTGCGTATCTAAGGGAAGCGTAATCCAAACCGTAATTTACTCTGTACAGGTGCAGGTAATTCTCTACCGCATGCTTTGAAGCGCCGTAAGGGCAAAGCGGGACTACAGGATGTTTCTCATCGACTGGGAGATACTGTGGCTCGCCATAGACGGCTCCTCCACTTGATGCGTAAACGATTTTCTTAACGTCTGTTTTGCGGCAGCACTCAATCAAATTTACTGAACCGATTACATTGACTCTAGCGTCAAACAAAGGGTCTTCAATCGACTTTCTAACGTTTATTTGAGCTGCTTGGTGGACGACATACTCTGGTTTAATTTCCTCGAAAAATCGGGGAAGCTTCGGATCTGTAATGCTAATGTTTTTGAATTCCGCCTTTTTGTTCAGGTTCTCCTTGCTCCCGCTTGAAAGATCATCTACAACTGTAACGTCACAGCCTTCTGAAATCAGCCTGTCAGTGATGTGGGATCCGATGAATCCTGCACCACCCGTGACTATTACTTTCATTTCAAGGTTTCCCTGAAGTATTCAATAGTCTTGGACAAGCCTTCTTCAAGCGTCACTTTCGGCTCCCAATCCAAGATTTTTTTAGCCTTTGTTATGTCTGGTTGGCGGACTTTCGGATCATCTTCTGGAAGTGGTTTAAAGACAATCTCCGAGCTGGAATCAGTCAGCTCAACAATCTTTTCAGCGAGCTGGTTTATAGTCATCTCGTGGGGGTTTCCGAGGTTGACTGGCTCGTGTTCCCCAGAATTCATGAGACTGATTATTCCTTCAATAAGGTCGTCTATATAGCAGAAGGAGCGTGTCTGGGAGCCGTCTCCGAAGACTGTTATTGGCTCGCCCTTTAAAGCCTGGCTTATGAATTCTGGTATCGCCCTTCCGTCGTGAACGCGCATTTTAGGCCCGTAAGTATTGAAAATTCTTACGATTCTCGAATCCACTCCGTGAACCCTGTGGTAAGCCATGGTCATGGCTTCTGCAAAACGCTTGGCTTCGTCGTACACTCCTCGAGGACCTATTGGATTGACATTACCCCAATAGCTTTCAGGCTGTGGGTGAATCTTAGGATCCCCGTAAACCTCGGAAGTCGAAGCCAAAAGAAATCCCGATTTTTTCGCAACAGCAAGACCCAAACTGTTATGAGTTCCTAAAGACCCGACCTTCAAAGTCTGGATGGGAAGCTCGAGATAATCGATAGGGCTTGCAGGGGATGCGAAATGCAATATAAAATCGATTTCACCGTCGACGCTGATATACTTGGACACGTCATGCTCGACAAACTCGATTTTATCATTTCCTTTAAGATGCTCGATGTTTCGATTGTTCCCGGTAATATAGTTGTCCATGCAAATGACCTGGTAACCGTCATTAACCAACCTCTCGCACAAATGCGACCCTAAAAAACCAGCACCTCCAGTAACAAGAATCCTACTCATTTTCCGATGGATTTAATGTATTCCCTGAAGGGTTTGCTTAAATCATCCCGCATGAGCGCGTATTCAACGCTTGCTTTCAGGTAATCCAGTTTATTCCCGAGATCGTATCTAGTGCCTTCGAAATCGCAGGCGAACATCTTCTGGTCCTGGTTTAAAAGCCGGAGTGCGTCGGTAAGTTGTATCTCGCCTCCAATTCCCCTCTTTGTCTTTCGGATGAACTTGAATATCTCCGGCGGGAGGACGTATCTCCCGATAATCCCGAGATTTGAAGGCGCGTCTTTCGGCTCGGGCTTTTCAATCAAGTCTTTGATCAGGTAAATCGATTTTTCCACTTCGCTCCCGTCAATGATTCCGTAAGATTGGACCATGTGTTCCGGAACCTCTTCGACCGCGATCACTGGCGAATCATATTTCTCGTACCAGTCTATTATCTGCTTTGTGCAAGGAACCTTTGAGTGGACTATGTCATCTCCTAAAAGCACCACGAAAGGTTCATCATTCACGTGTTTTTCAGCGCAAGCGATAGCATGACCCAGACCCTTCGCCTCCTTCTGACGTATAAAGTGAATGTCAGCTAAACCAGCGATGCCCTCAATCTCGGCTAAAAGCTCCATCTCGCCCTTAGACCTTAAAAGCATTTCAAGCTCTACCGACCGGTCGAAATGGTCTTCAATCGCGCGCTTACCCCGGCCCGTAATGATGAGTATGTCGTCTATCCCAGAAGCTACAGCCTCCTCTACAACAAACTGTATCGCAGGCTTGTCTACCAGAGGAAGCATCTCCTTGGGCTGCGCCTTGGTAGCCGGCAGGAATCTCGTCCCGTGTCCGGCGGCGGGAATTACCGCTTTCATGGTGATTTAAATGGAAAACGATCTTATTAAATCTATTAAAAAAAGTTATCGCCCACCACCCTTAAGATAAGGTTTGATGGCGCTCTCATTTAAAACGTTATTTAAATCTTTGAACACTTGTGGAATTCCTTCCCTGCCGCCTCGTTTGGATCTTACGATGGCATAGCCGTCACGGCCCGTCGTCTTAAGGGAATCAATATCGCACCAGCTGGGAATATCAGGCGTTATGAAACATCCTCTCCTCCCAGAAAGATTGTTAAAAAGTTCGTATGACCCAGTCACCCCATGCAGTATCAATTGGGCGGCGCCATAGTGTATCCTGCTTCCCTGAGTGCCTCCGGTAGCATGAATCTTCGTGTATTGCCAGCCTCTTTCGCCGACCACATCCGGGTAAGTCGGAATGCCCACCCCGCCGGGTGTTTCCCCCCTGTCAATCAACTTGTATTCATCCCTAATCTTCGGTGGAATGGAAACATTAAGATCACAGTCTACACCGGCCTCCCGCATGGCGGAAACAACAACGTCGGCTGTTATCTGCATTATTCCGTCCAAATCCAAAAACTCCCCCCCAACCTTAACATTTTCGGATGGTTGGGTGATGCTTAATGTACTATCATCCAACACAACTCCCCCGCGACAGAAATGCTTACTGGACCGATGCTCGATACCGTGTTCGACTAACATTTCGTCATGTCCTTTTTGCATGTTGTCGACCAGGAGGTGGCGTGTTACGGGATTCACGCAGAACGAGAATCCTGGCTCATCAGTTTGGCAGAGTTGCGATATCATCTGAACGGGAGATTGAAATCTACCCTCCAATACGGCTTTTTCATCTTGAAAAAGTAATTTCAAATCCTCAAAATGTCTTCTCGTGAGATCCTCTATCACACCCAACCGGTCATTGGGGGTACTTCCGATGAGTTTTATTAGCTGTTCTGAAAAGCCCTTCCACTCCGACCCCGTTTTAGCATTCCTGAGGAGGCTTTCTCTCAGTTTAATCTTTTTTTGCATGGTCTCCACCCAGTTTTTATAGTATACTCTAGCACAACTTCTTGAATAGTCTTGTTTTTATGCATTGCCACTTGGAATGTTAATTATTTTTAGTTAATGCATCTTCTTAAGTGAGTTTTCCACGAAGATTTCTGGCAAGTTGCTTATATACTTCATCGTATACGTCACCTGTTGTTTGTATTTGAAGTGCTTCGTCAGCCCAAGCACCGCATTCGGCAGCTGACACCCTACAGACTGTATCGCGGGATTGCGGTATCATCCTCGCGGGAAGGGCTATCCGGGTGGATTGATTCCCCGCTTTATGAGATAGACCTAAGATAAGACTAGTCAACTCTGGTGAGCTGTCTCCCCCGCAAAAAATACACTCCTTACCTTCTCTACGAGCGTTTGTCAGGGCGGTGAGCACGTGTTGCGCGACTTGGGGGTGGAATTCAAGGTGCTGGCGGGCTCCTCTCGGAAGACCGGAGGAAAGCGAGGCCAAGTCGTTTATTCCAACACCAAAACCATCAATTAAATTCGCCATTGATGGCATGAGATAAATCGCGGCTGGGCATTCAATCTGCGCATATCTTTGCACATGCTTTCCGGGAGGGTATTCTTTTGCGATTGCTTCAAACATCTCACAGCACTGGGCAACGTTTTCCACAGACCTAACATTCGGCATCATGAATCCAACAGGCTGTTTAGCATCTCTTGCTGCAATACAAAGGCCCGCCTGCTGGGGAAGCAGTATGTCAGGGTGTGCGATTAGAAGGCCAAGGCCCGACAATTCCTGTGATTCTAATTCATCCGCGCTGATCCTGCTTTTATACACGCCTGGACATTTATTCCTGCTCAAATCTGTATATCGCACTATTGCGGGCTCATCCTGATAACCTTCATGAGCATTCTCGTATATCGCGTGAAAGATTCTCCCGAACATCGTTGCGAAGTATTTTGTTAAATCTTTCAGAGGATGCGGGTTGTCTTCTCTCATTAAAGCCAGAAATTCCTCGACAGACCGTATTGGTTCAAAACCTTCAAGGCTAACGTTTGGGGGATGATGGATCATTGGAATCTCGAGTCTGAAAAGGCCCATACCCTCCACTCCATATCCTCCAAAGCGTCCAAGCTGGTCTGGATGATCCCCGTTTAACACTCCCATAAGATGCGCTCTGTGGTTGTCTGTAGTCGTAGCGTCCCTAATCTCGGATATTTCAGGTTCGATAGGTATTACTTGGCCAAGGCTTGTGCAACCAATGAATCCTAAGGTTCCTGGAATAGGCTTGTTAACGAGCGTTGCAGGCCTATTGTCTGCAGTATCTATTAAGAGTAGCGGATCACCCGGTCTTATTGTCCGGAGGAAATCCCTTCCAACTCCGAGTACTGCCGGCATCCGCCTGCTTCCAGCGTACGTTGCGGAATGGTCTGTGCTAGTTCCAACTGGTGTAACATACCCAATATAACCCCACCCTGCCAGATCCCTTATATCCTCTGGAAGTGGTATCCTACCTAAAACCGCAATTTCTCCTTCGTGAGTTGGCCGGCTCTCCCTCCGAATCTCACCCGACATCTGTAATAGCTCACCAGCCTCGGAAGTAACCCCCCTCAAATGCTCGATGCTCTCAGCGCTTATATCCTCCTGGTCAAAGTTGTCAGCCCAAATAACACCCTGAAAAGAGCCGTCCTCTGAGAAAACTGGGATCATGACAAACTGCTGGCCTTCCATATACCCCTTGTTCACTCGCGGATCACCCCTTCCATTAGAAAAAATTTCTTCATCCCTCACCCCCTCTTCAAGTGCTCTTCTTGCAATATACGCGACTCCAACACCCTGCGCATTAAGCGGTATCCTCGTCTGGGGGCCGCATTCCCGCAAGCCGTCCTGCTTCCACTCACAGAAAGCCTGAAGGTGTCTACCCTCCTCGTCTTCTACTAGATGGAATAACCCGGCCCTTTTGAAATGACCCCCGCCTGCTTCGGGATCTACCAGCCTGTGTAGAATATACGCAATCGTGTCGCTAACAGTCAAACCCTGGGCCAGACTCCTCATCATCCTAGCCTTCAAATGCTCCTGCTCGGGACGAATCCTTAAGAGTTCAATAGCCAATTCGGCATTAGGGTGGCATCGGTCTTCAGAAACGGAAAGCTGAACCCCAGAATCATCCAACCTTTGTTGAGAAACACCCCCACTTACAGTCTGCTTAGCACGAGAAATAATATCTTTGAACCATGCGGTCTCGCCTCTAACCATATCCGAGAGGGACCGGGCCCCCGAAGTTTCATCATCTAAAACTTCCATCATGTAAGGCCTCCCCTCAGCTAGTGCCTTCCTAAGCGCGGCAAGTCTCCTCCCCTCGAAGCTAACCTGTTCGAGACGGACAAGTGCGAATTGTCGAGTGTAATCGTGATGGAGGACTAATGAAGCCAATCCGTATGCAGCCATTCCAGAGAGTGTTCCAGGTCCTGTCGCAACCAGATCCACGCTGCTGACTACCATTGGGTGGCTTGCGACATCCGCAGTCAACGGAAGATCAGTGAACTTTACTGGAGCCTCCTCTGCGGGTGGCAAACCCGACCGTTGAAGACATTCATCATACCATGGGGGGTGGGGGTCTGCCACGGCTGCCTGAAAATAAACTTCGTGCTTTCTCTCTGAACCCTCCACAACTTTCACACCACCTGAGGCACGGTCTCTGCCAACATCATCATGGAATAATACATGAAGGACTTCTTGCATTAATTGAGTATCAGGCCCCTCCACTCGGAAAGCCATAGTACTCCCTCGCTCAATGTGAAGGTTAGTAATTCTTGTTATGCTCAAATCCTGCCACCCGGAACTGGGATCGGCGTTCCCTTCCTCATCAGTTGAGTTTGGTATTTGGATTCTGTTTTGACTGTCTCTATCCTGAAACCCCTTACATATTTGATACAATGTGTAGGCGGGTGCCATATGCAAATTGACAGTAGCCGGAAAAGTTGAATAATCCTGCCTTACTTGAGCATCCTCACCCCTCCCCTGCACATTTTTCAGAGTCATCTTAATTTACTATAGGCAATAAAAGAAAAAGGATTATTTTTTCCCTTGAAACCCCTCAAAACTAATATCCTATTGTGCCAACAACTAGAATTAGGCAGAAACAATTCGAAAATAATATTCAAGCAGTTAAAAACATTAACTAAAACAAAATAATCCAGAATGCATAAAAAAGGTATTTTCGACACCGCGGTCTTGCGGCTTCCACACGACGCAACCTTAACAGTCCCTGAAGAAGTCTTTGAAAAGCTTAAGTATACCGCCCTCGTAAGGAATCTTGCGCACAACGTCTATTCGACCGGCTTGAACGAACTCTGGCTTCACCTGACGCGTGAGGAAATCGAATTGTTTTTCTCGTCGGTTTTAGACCAGGCGGGAATGGTGGAAATAGACATAGTAAACGAGCGCGTAGGATACCGGAAACCGGATTTCATGAACTAGTATCCTACCAGCTTAATCCCTCATACTCCACGTCGTCTGGAAGAAGGTCGGTTTTCACGATTTTTCTCGTGTCAAAAACCCGCTTCTCTTTCATTACTGAATAATCAATATTCTTGAACTCCTCCCAATCAGTAAGGATTAAGGCGAGGGAAGAATCCTTCAAGGCCTTTTCAGCGGAAGATGCAAATTCAATCGAATCACCGAAAATCTTTTTCGCATTTTCAATGGCTTGCGGATCATAAGCCATGATCTTAGCTCCCGATGAAACTAATGAATTGATTATACTTATTGCGGGACTATACCTCATATCGTCTGTACCCGGCTTGAATGCAAGACCTAAAACAGAAATCTGGACTCCCTCAAGAGGCCCATACTTCTCCTTGACCAATTCAAAGACCCTTAAAGGTTGCATGGAATTGACCTTTAAAACACTCTCAAGAAGTATCGGCTTAATACCTATCTTATTGGCCTTATACACGAGAGCGGAAACATCCTTAGGAAAACAAGACCCTCCAAATCCGGGACCTGCTCTAAGAAAGCTCGGGGAAATCCGGTGGTCCATGCCAACACCTTTAGCAACGTCGTACACGTCGATTCCCATCTCCTTGCACATGTTGCCTATCTCGTTTATGAAACTGATCTTGGTTGCAAGGAGCGAGTTGGCGGTGTACTTGATCATCTCGGCAGTCTTAACATTAGTTCGGAGGACTGGGGCGGTGAAATCAAAGTAGATTTGTTCTACCATATCCCCTGATTTTTGGTCTAAGGCTCCAATCACTATCCTATCCGGATTTGCGAAATCCTCCACAGCCGCGCCTTCCCTTAAAAACTCGGGATTCATTGCTACTCCGAAGTCGGAACTCGCCTTCTTTTTTGAGTTTTTTTCGACGAGAGGGATCACAACATCCTCTGTCGAACCCGGTATAACAGTGCTTTTCACAACAATCACGTGGTAAGAATCCTTTTTAGACAAGATTTTACCCAAGTCAGCGGAAACACCTCTAATATACCTTAAATCCACAACACCATCATCTCCAGAGGGAGTGCCCACGCAAATAAAAGTCACTTCAGTGGAATTAACAGCCGACTCAAGATCTGTCGTAGCCTTAAGGTTTCTATCACAGACGACAGAGAGGATTTCCCCCAAACCCTCCTCGTATATGGGAGACTTTTTATTGTTTATCAATTCTACTTTATCCTCGTCAACGTCAACACAAACGACATTATGCCCTTTCTCGGCAAATCCTGCAGCGGAAACAAGGCCGACATACCCCGTCCCGACAATTGAGATATCCATCATTAAAGTGATTTAACATATACAAAAGAATTAATTAAATATGAGGTTCGTAGACATCAAGGTTATTGACAAACCCTGGGGGCGTGAAATAATACTTGCTGTTGAAGACGAGTACGCTGGTAAAATACTGGAAGTTAAAAAAGGTTGCAGGCTAAGCTACCAGTACCACGAGAAAAAGAAGGAGACCATGCATGTATATGAAGGCGAGATGAAATTAATTCACGAGGAAGGGGAAATAATCCTTAAACCAGGTGACTCGATAACAATACACCCGAAAGACAAACACAGGATAGAAGCCTTAACCGACGTGAAGATAATAGAAGTAAGCACACCCCACCTCGACGACGTAGTTCGAATCCGAGACGACTTCGGACGCGCACCTAATCCAAAGGAATAAAGATTGGAGGGCAAGAAAGCTTGTGAGCATTCAATTTTATTCGTTCTTTGATTGATTCGACTTTCTCCTTATCCACTCCCGTTATCTCAATTACTTCAGATAAAGTTTTCCCATGGTCTACGAGATTATGCAATACGTTATCCAACTCTTCGTACGATAAACCTAATTCCCCCTCATCAGTCTGACCTTTCCAAAGCCCTGCTGAAGGAGTCTTGGAAATGATGGCGTCTGGAATATCCAAAAATTTTGCCAGCTGCTTTACCTGAGTCTTATAAAGGCCGCCAATAGGCAGGGCATCCACTCCCCCGTCGCCGTATTTAGTAAAGTAGCCGACTAAAAGTTCGGTCCTGTTTCCAGTCCCCAAGACAACATAATTTTTAAGATTGGCTGTGGCGTAGTTTAAAATCATCCTCACGCGGGGCATGATATTGGCTTGAGTGGTTTTAACTATTTCGCCAGAATATTTTCCCCAAGGATAAAGACTTCTGAAGGATTCAACCACTTGATTAATCTCTATTACTTCATAGGGAACTTCCAATTTCTTGGCCAGTAGTATCGCATCCTCACGGTCTTGAGGATTGTTCACTCCAACGTTTGGCATAACCAATCCGTAAATGTCTACACCTGAATTCTTGGCAAGAACGAGTACGACCGAGGAGTCTAACCCTCCGCTTAACGCTATTACCGCCCCTTCAGCTTTTGCTTTTCCAACGAACTTTTTTATGTCCTCTGATATTTTTAAGGCGCAAGACCCCAGTTTTTCAGTTGGTACATTCAGGCTCATTTTTCCTCTAGTATGTACTTTAAGTCTGTTGGATTTATTACTGGTTTTTTAAAGTAGTCTTCAGCGATTCTGGGGCATGCAGTATTCACCCACGCATCCACATCAAATCCTAAAACCCTGCCGGGATTTACTTCTTCCCCGGCGAAAATGAATGCCGCCCTCCCAGATTCTCCAATTCTCTTTTTAATTTTCAATGCGTCTTTCAAGTCCATTTGACCCGTCTTAGTGGAGACGAGTAATCCGAAAGTTGACGCATCAAGGGCTCGGGAAACGTTTCCTTTCCGTTTTTTCCGGATTTTCCCCACCTCATCATCCTCTATGAAAGAAAGGTTTTGTAATTCAGGATCTAGCTTAAACACTCTTTTGCCTGTTTCCAGGGCGATTGCAGTGGGGTGGAACATTCCGGAGCCGACATATAAGTAGCAGTCAACTTTCTCTTTGCTTTCCTGTGCAACGCTTACATCACAGCCGAGGACTTGACCGCATTCAACAGCCTTAAAGCCTTCCGACGAAAGCATTAAAGAGAGGCTTTTAAGGTATGGTAAGTATTGTACTGTGGAACATATGCCAATTCTTTTGAATCCTTTAAGATCTCCAATATTTTTTTCAAGGATGGGAAGCGGGTCTAATTTACTGTAGCATGGAACATAAACTATTTTCATGTCTTTTCCGCTTTTGCAGACGGGTTCTTCCAAACCTCAGTGTACGATACTTCAGAAGTATTCAGGAATTTGAAGAGTTCGGCTGAAAGTGATGCTTTTCTAACGAGGGCGGCTCTATCTTTCGCCGCTTTCTCGGGGATTGTTACCTCCACTTTCTTTCCGGTGACTTTAACGTTGAATCCTTCGGTTTCGTCGAAATTTTTTTCGGCGAGAAACAATACCTTGTCCTTCTCGGTCGTGGCTTCCGACACGACTTTTACGTCGTATATTAATGTTTTTCCGGCGAGATCATGGTTGAAGTCTACTCGAACGCGCCCTCCCGCCACAGTCTGGATTCTTGCAGGCCGCCCGTCCAGTTCAACCGGCATACCCGGAACGGGATTAATCTTATCTTTTTTGAAGACTTTCAGAGGAACAATCCGAAGCAGGCTCGGCTCTCTTGGCCCATACCCTTTTTCGGGGGTAATCTCAATTTTCTTAGAATCTGAAACCTTAAGCTTTTCCAGTGCTTCGTCAAGTCCCGCAATCACCTGCCCCTCCCCAACAACAATGGGTAGTGGGGCGTATATTCTTTTTTCATTGAATATGCCGGCTTCTTCAGCCTTCTTCTTGTCTGTAGTGTCAAATACCACACCGTCTTCTACTTGTGCCGTATAATCGATTTTAAGAAATTTCATGAAGTATAAAATGGGTTATTATTAAATAAATATGTTGCGTAAGTATATTGACACAACATGGCCAAGAAAAACCGGAAAAATAAGGCTGTTAAAGACGGGAAGAAAAACCAGAAGTTCATGATATACCTGGTTTCGGCCATAATGCTTTTATCGGCCTTCTTCTGGATGACTCGCTCTGTTGAGATTCAACCGCCTGCCCCGCTTTTATCTGAAAACAATTCGAATGTGATTCAATACCAGGTCGTTCCAGTCGGCAACGCTTCCGCAATTATGGAGGTTGAAAGGCCTTTGATGGAGGTTGCTGCAATACCTTTGCGGCCTGAATACGTGCGTGCGGAAGGTGTGTTGGAAGTTTTGAACACTTCCTTTGAAGGGATTTCTGAAACCATGGTTGAGCTTTCCAACGCCTACGTGTTGTTTAGGTTCCTCGCTGATGATGTTTCCACAGCCTTTGATAGTGTGCGTCAGGGTTTGGGATCAATTGTGGGTGAAGTGAATGTTTACCGGGCGTACGAGTGCGCGGTCGGCGGCGGCGAGATTTACTTGTTGTCTCCCGACGAGCTTGTTCCCGGGGATAAGGTGCGAGGTATTCTGCTTGAGAGGCAGGATAATTTCCAGACTATTGGAATTCAGACTGAGAGGGTGGTTACCGAGCCGGTTGTATTAGAAAATATGTCTGTTGAAAACATTACGGTTTCAGACGACACTTAACTCTTTTTCGAAGAATACCAGTTGATGAATTTTTTCACGGCCTTGCTACGGTGTGAAACCTTCTTCTTGGTCTCTTGGTCTTCGGCAAAGGTTTTTCCGCACCCGTTCGGAATGAAAAGGGGGTCGTATCCGAACCCATTTTCTCCAGCCGGCTTTTCAGTGATATCTCCCTTAACTGATCCGACAAACGATTTTAAGGTTTTCCCGTCGTAGAATGCAATGCAGGATCGAAACTCCGCAGTCCTATTCGAAGTATCGTCCATAAGCTTGAGTATCCCGTAATTTCCGATTTTACTGAAGACGAAGGCGGAATACGTGCCGGGGAAGTCGTCCAAAGCTTGAATGAACAATCCAGAATCCTCCACGACCACGGGCTTTCCAATCTTTGCGTAAACGAATTTCACCCCCTCCTCCGCAACCACTGAAATAGAATCACTTCTAAGCTCGGGGTAAGGACACTCCACCTGCTTGAAGACGACCCCGAACTCCCCCCCAATATCATTCACCTCCAAAACCTTGTGATTATTACCCGTTGCGAAAAGAACTTTCATCTTAGGATTATTTTTTTGTCTTGATAAATATAGTTCAGGGTGGTGATTGTGGACAGCCAGATAATTTCCAGTTAACAGAATCTAAACAAAATGCTGTGTTGCTATATTTGCAACAAGCATAAGAGATCATATCGTCACAGCATACGGCGACCGAACCATCATATGAGACACAGCATCCGTCGGCTTTTGCAAATGGTGGGCCTGGCCAATACCCATCCTTTTCACATTTTATCAATCCCGTATTATAGCTACAACAGTCATTGGGTTCCAAGCAAGCTGACACCTTCTTGTCCTTTGAAAAACAGCAATTTTCAGCACCATCGCACAACTTCATTTCTTCGCCGCCGAGACAACACTGGTCGTCCCGGTCGTAACATACTGCATCCGTTAAATCCGGATTCACACAACACTCAGAATCAACGCAACGGGTTGCTTTGTCGTCCTTAAGCTCACAGCAGTCATCTTCATCCTCATCAATACAACCGCCTATAGTTTTAAAATAGTTTCCGCAGCATTCCTCGCCTTCGTCACAAATTAAAGGATTTCCTTTGGAATCCGGTAGATTGCAACAAGTGTAGGGTCCAGCCCAACCAATTGGATCTTCATTATAACATACCGCCTGCTGGCCATAACCGTCCCCACAGCATTTCTCGCCGTCCTTGCAGACTAACGGTTCTCCATATTCGTCTCGACCCTTACAACACGTCCCCTCTTTCGGGTCATAGCATGTGGCGTCGCCATCCGGAGTTTTACAGCATACTTGGCCGGTGGGACAAAACATTTGGGATACCCTGGTTTCTTCACTCTCACAGCATGCGGCACCGGACATTTTACAGCTTGCTGCTAGTGGGTAGCTAATCTCACCGATTTCTTGTCTCTTCTTTGATTGGCAGCATTGAACACCCCAGACACATCCTTCCGCGGTAGTATATGTTCTGCAACAGGTTCCTGCCGGCGGCACGCAGGCGTGGCTTAAGAAGTCACCAGAGTAGCAGCATTTCTCTCCTCGCGCACACTTTCCTGTATTCCTTGCCTTCTCCTCACAACAGACTTCGTCGTAGGCGATGATTTCGATTGGCTGGAAATCGGAGTCACCCTTAGCTATACAACATTTAGAAGTTTCGGGGTTGTATCCCAAAGCTCGATGCTTAGATGAACAGCACGAATCCCCTTCCATGGTGCAAGAACCAGCATTCTTATCTTCTGATTCACAACAATACTGTCCTTCAGGACAAGGACTTGCAGTTGTAATGCCTGATGGACACGGTTCCCCGCCATATCCGTAAGGTGAAGGAGCAGTGGCAATGTATTTTCCAGTAGGCTGTTCTAAAAAATACGGTTTGAAGATTAGGAGTCCGAAAAGAGAAGCAAACAATATAATGATAACATATTTATTATCAGTGATTTTCATTACACTTATCCTTAGGTTTTACATGAATTTATAAGAAGATTATAGCGTTTTATAAGCATATTATTATTCTTACCTCGTTTACGTTGGTTCCTGTTTCCCCTGTTTTTATTGTGTCGCCCAGTTTTTCGAAGAATGTGTGGGAGTCGTTTTCCAGTAAAAACCTTTTAATATCAAGGCCTTTATCTTCCGCACGAGTGATAGTGTCCCCGTCCGCTATCGTCCCTGCAGCGTCGCTTAAACCGTCTACTCCGTCAGTGTCGATTGCGGCGGCAACAACATTCTTTCCGGAAATACCCTCGGCAATCGAGAGCATGAATTGCTGGCTCCGGCCTCCGCAGCCTTTACCGCATACTTTGACGGAGGACTCTCCTCCCGTAATGAGGCAAGCAGGTTTTCCGATGGAAGGGTTGGACTGTATCTCATCGATTAAAACCAGATGCTCTTTTGCGACTTCGGAAACATCGCCTGTAAACAAGTCGGAAGGGACAACCGTCGTAAAACCCAGTTCTCGCGCCTTGTCTTTAACGGCGTTTATCGCAGTCCAGTTGTCTGCCAGGATAATGTTTTTTGTTTTCGAGAAAATGTCTTCACCTTTCTTCGGGGTTTCGGGGATAGTGCATTTTACCCCGCATTCCAAGTGCTCTCTCACAGAGTCTGGGACCTTATCCCAAATACCGTATTTTTCCAAAACCGAAACTGCTTCCTGGAAAGTCGAGTCGTCAGGGACTAGCGGGCCGGATGCTATGACATCCAACCGGTTCCCTGACACATCGGAAATTATGAGGGATAATATTGTTGCCGGGAATACTTTTTTCATGAGGTATCCCCCCTTAACCTGGGAGATGTGTTTTCTAACAGTGTTCACTTCACTTATGTCTGCCCCGGAATTCAACAATAGTTCCGAGGTTTGAGTTAATTCACCCAGATTCACGCTTTCTGCCGGGCATGAAAGTAGGGCTGACCCACCCCCCGAGACCAAGCAGATAACCAAATCATTTTCACCAGCTTTTTCAAGAAACCTTAAAACTTTTTCCGAAGCTTCAACACTTTTCCCATCAGGAATAGGGTGAGATCCGCAAACGACCTTGATGTTTCGCAAACCCACTATCATGTCTTTTACGACAACAACACCGTCGTCAACCTCATCACCCAACATCTCTTCAAGAGACAAGGCCATAAAACCCGAAGCCTTCCCGAAACCTACAACATAAACATTTCCGAATTTTCCCAGATCATAAGATAAATCCGCGACTTTGAGCACACCACCCTTAAAAGATATATTTTCCTTGAAAAGATTCCCCGGCTTTACAGCCTCCAATCCAACTTCCAGAAAATCTAAGAGAGACGTTCTCCCACTTTCGAAAGCACCTTTTAAAAGTTCCCCCCGATTATGAATCATTGCCGGGCCTTTCTGTATAACTCAACTAACAGCTCCTTGTTCTCCTCAAAAATCAGGGATTGTTCTTCAATCAAGTGCTCTGCCTCACGATCATTTAAGTCCTTAGACTCAATTGTGAAGTAGGCAACCCTCCCCATCCACATGTGCCTCACAATATCAAGGATATCCTCCTTCTTCTCTGCCGGAGTGCTAAAGTAGGCGGGAATGAGGTGGTAAATCACATTAGTCCACAATTCCGAGTCAAAAATAAATTCTTCAGCCATTGTGGGAATGGAGGCAATATCCCTGTACAAATCCTTCGGAAGAACCGACTTTAAAGTGTTCATGTGCTCTGCCCTACCACCCAAAAAAGAATTAATCATGCTGTTTGTATCAACGTCAAAAGGTTCGGGAGAAGAGAATCTAATACTGCCCCTATGCCTGTGTAAAGCATCACTCCCGGAAATCTCCGTCCACACATCATCATAACACTCAATGATGTTTAGAATGCTTCCCATAACCTGCCTGAACATGGGCGCAAGATGCTTTGAAGGATCCTTGACGTCATGCACTTTAACCCCCAACACAGCCTCAGACACGTTAAGCTGCTCACCCAAAGCAAATCCCGTTAAAAAAAAGTCTATGCCAAACTGGGCGGTCTCAGGCCTATCCCAAAGCTTATGGGCTAAAGCCTTCCCACAAAAATCCCCTGAAAAACCCACTTCTCCGCCAATAGGCTGCCTAAGCCTTTTCCCGAAGAGTGACCTTACCATTGGGTATCCAATGAAATTGGTTATAGTTCCATCATACTTGTATCTGTGGTAGTATGGGGAGATGAATTCAGAATGACCCTCTAAAATGGGGCCTAAAAGAAGTTTAATCCACTCGGGATTAATACTTCGAAGGTCAGAGTCTACTAAGGCAACAGCCTTAGCACCAAGCTTTGACGCAATCATCATTCCCGTGCGGACTCCAGCCCCCTTACCTCCAATGCCATTGCATAATTCATCTCTTACAACGATTTTTTTTACAGGAAGCCTTATCACTCGAGTAACGTTTGCACATCCGTCACGTGAACACCCGTCGACATTGATTATAACGCTCTTTTTATCAGGGAAAAATGTTCTAAGCCCCTGCGCCACCTGATAAATTACGAATCCTATTGTAGAGGCGTTATTGAGACTAGAAACGATTACTGCAATATCCACCTTTCCAACCCTTTTAATTTTCTCGTCAGTAGAAAGCATTGTAAAAACCCGTGTTTATGAATTAAATTGATTTTATATTAAATCGGTTTTTTCTGATAGAATGCCAAGTATCCTCTCGTTCCACCCAATCGGGCCAACGCCCTCTGTTTCCAAGACGCCCTTAACCCCAAAATCCTCAATGCTTCCGTCAGGCCTTCTCACGGAAATGGGCAAGTCCACGGAAGCTAACATTTCAAGATCATTTAAACTATCACCCAATCCCACAGTCAAAACTTCATCATACACCATCCTAAACAATGAAGAAAGCGCGTTCACGGAAACACCCTTATCATGCGCTCCCATAACATGATGGTATCTCGCACCACGAGTATAGATTAAACCCTCACCCCTGAAAGCCTCCGTTAAAATAGAGTCCTCGCACTCAGCCTTGAAAATCACGCTATACTCCCGATCTTTCGCCAACGCCGCCTCCATAAGAGACAAACCAGAATCAAGTGAAAGCTCCGACACGCTCATACCCTTAAAAGTCTCGTATTCAATTCCCAGACCAATCAAAATCTTCTCGACCCTCCTAAACAAACTCTCGTAATCCAATCCAAACTCTAAAACACTAAACCCCTCAACTGATTGAGCTCCCGGAATCGGGAAATCAAAGTAACCTTTAGGGATATAAACAGCAGCGTCGTTTTCAGCAATAAACGGGTCTGAAAAACCCATTTTTTCACGATAAAAAAGTATTTCCCCCCTCGTCTTTGAAGAGCAGAAAATAAGGGGAAAACCACGATTCTTTAAAGTTTCGAGAGCCTGGGAGGCCGCCTTAAAAGAGTACTTTTCATCTATGAGCGTCCCGTCAAGGTCTGTGTATACGACGTAAAACATCATTTAATGTGCTCGTCTATTATGCTGCGGGTTCGGTCGATATGCACGTGAATCTTAGTCAAAATCGTATCTGAAGTAAACTTGTTAACCCTCTTTTGGAGTGTGTTTTTAAAATTCATGTAAGAGTATCCTACCGTGCTATCCGTCTTTTCCTTGATCTCGGACCAAGGTTTTAAGAGTTTGGGTTCCCAGCCGGAAGATTTTTTATAACCCTTAAGGATTATTTTTTTGTATCTTTTGATTCGCCTTAAATCCTCGTTTCGTTGTTCTTTACCGTAAATAATCTTTCCTGGATGTCTCGTAGCCCTTACTTCATACCAGTCGAGCGTCGACTTTGCGGTTTTCTCGTAGTCGTCTAAGAGTTTTTCAATGTTGCCGAGATTCTTTTTAAGGCCGTATTTTCTTATCCAGTAGAAAAGGGCTTTCGTGATTTCATCGAGCATGTCGTCTGTGTGGTCTTCGGTTCCGGGCAGGTGCTGGAAGAATCCCAGGTCAACCAACTCCATGTTTTCCACTGAATACTTCTTCCAAAGCTGGCATAACACTGAAGTCTCGATGTCGTATCCGTTGGAAAACTGTATGTTGTTGAGTGTTTCCCTGGTGAAGGCGCATTCCCCGCTGAAGGGGTATGTGACTCCGTCGAGGCCCTCTAAAATGTTTCTTTCCGAGAGAACCTTGAAAAGCGGTATTGCGGCCAGCCTAGAAAGCCTGCCACCGATTTTATATTTCCCCAGCTTCATCTTGTGTCTTCGAGTGTAAGTGGCTTTTGAAAAAAGTTTCGGGTTTTCCTCACCCCAACTTGAAAGGAGTGGGTAGCACAAACCTTTGATGTAGTTCTCGTTGAATGAAACGATGTCCGAATCCACGAAACAAAGAATGTCTCCGTATGTCACCGGAATCGAAAACCAAAGGTTTCCCCCCTTACCCTGCTTTAGAAACTCTATCTCGTCTTCTGTCAGCAGTTTGTGTTTCAAAAAGATTTTGTGGAGTTCAGGATCTATCTGGTTCAGTATCCGGACACAAAAATCGAATCTCCCTTCAAGAGCTTTTTTCCTGCCTTCAGGAAGTTGATTGATAAACGCCACCTCAGACTTGAACGTCTTACAGTATTTGAAGCAGACTGCGAGAATAAATTCTATGAAGTCAAAGTCTGGCGAACCGTCCTCCATTCTCGAGCCTTCAGCAATAACAATCTCGTCTAAAATACCCTTGTCCACCAGATTACAACAGTCCATGAGAACTCTCATGAGCGCTTTATTGTATTTAGGGTCGTTTTTGTTGAAAGTGGGTATTACGGCGGAAATCATGACTGGCCGAGATCCAACCTCATCCCAAACAGTCTTCCGAAGCTTTAGCTTCTCAATGTCGCGCGAATGAATCTTTACGACCTGATCATAAGGTAAAGTATCCAAAATAAATCACCCAATAACTAGAATAACCAACGATACCGGGTTTAAATATTAACTGACGCTTAAAATATAGTTAGTCATGGCATTAGACTTCAGGGAACTTAAAAGCCGGATGAAACCGGAGTTCCACAAAAACTACGGAAAATACTATCCCGTGGAAAGCCTCACATCCATAGGCTTCTCTCGAAACATCTGTTCGAAGTGCGGTCGAGGCTTCTGGAGCCAATCTGAGCGAGACTTTTGCGACGAACCCGCATGTTCGGGAGGCTACCGGTTTATCGGTGAAAAGCTTGCTCGAAAGGAGTTTTCCTACAAGCAGGCGTGGGACGAGTACGTGAAAGTTTTCAAACAGTGGGATTACGTCCCCATCAAGCGTTACCCAGTCGTCTGCCGATGGTACGATGAACTATACTTTGTAAACGCGGGGGTCAACGACTTTCAACCTTACGTCGTTTCAGGGGAAGTCCCACCTCCCGCCGACGCCGTCCTCGAACCCCAGTTTTGCCTTCGCTTTTCAGACATAGACAGCGTTGGAATAACAGGCCGACACTACACCGGCTTTATCATGGCCGGCCAACACACGTTCAACACGCCCGAAAAACACGTCTACTTCAAGGACGAGGGGATACTTCAGATGCACGAGTTTTTGACAAAAGGTTTGGGTATCAAACCTGCAGAAATCTTTTACCATGAAGACGTGTGGGCTGGCGGCGGCAATTTCGGGCCCAGCATGGAATTCTTCTCCAGGGGACTTGAGCTTGGAAACCAGGTTTACATGCAGTATGAAGTCTTACCTGACGGAAGCCACATGGAGCTTAAAACAAAAGTCATCGACATGGGCGCGGGTCTTGAGCGGTGGAGTTGGTTCAGTCAGGGAGTTCCAATGAGCTACGACACGGTCTTCCCGAAAGTTATGGAATACCTTTACAAGGAGACTGCCGTCAAGCCCGATAAAAAAATCTGGAATAAGTTCGCCCGCTACGCCAGCCTTCTCGCCTTCGACGAAATAGAGAATGCAGGAGTTGTCTGGCAGGATGTGGCGAAAGAGGTTGGAGTAGACCTTGAAACCCTGAAGTGGGAGGTCTACCGCATGCGCGCTTTGTACGCGATAGGAGACCACACGCGAACACTCCTCGTCGCAATACACGACGGCGCTCTACCCTCAAACGTGGGAGGCGGCTACAACCTTAGAAACATACTTCGAAGATGCTGGACGCTTATGGACGAATTCGATTTCACTTTCGATCTGAACAAAGTGTTTGAAATCCACATCAAGGAGTTCGGGAAATGGTATACAGAGCTTTCGGAAGTCGGAAGCCTCTGGGACATAATCGAGACCGAGAAAGGGCGATTTACCGATGGGAAAAAGAAGGCTCGCGCAGTCGTATCCCGGATGGTCGGGGGTGGCGAAACCTTTACCGCCGGAAAGCTTGCCGAACTCTACGACAGCCAAGGAATCCACCCGCAAACCATAAAAGAAGTAAAACCCGAAGTCACAATACCCGACGACTTTTACCTACAAGTTGAGAAACGGCAGGAGCGCTCAAAATCCGATGTTGCACGGGCGGAGAGTATTCTTTCGTCTTGTCCGTCAGACACTGAAACATTATTCTACGATGACATGACTGCGACGGAATTTAAGGCGAAAGTTTTGTGCGTGGAAAAAGATTTCGTAGTCTTAGATAAGACTTTATTTTACCCTGAAGGCGGGGGGCAGCAGGCAGACCTTGGAACCTTAAACGGCGTTGAAGTCGAAGACGTCGTAAAGGAGGGAAAAACCATCCTTCACAAGGTTTCAGACCCTTCGAAGTTCAAGGAAGGTGACTCAGTCGAAGGGGTAGTTGACAACGAACGCCGACTCCAACTTACCCAGCACCACACCGCAACCCACATAATAAACGCCGCAGCCAACAAGGTGTTGGGCCCGCACATCTGGCAGGCCGGCGCCCACAAATCCGTTGACATGGCACGGCTTGACGTCACCCACTACAAGGCGGTTTCAGACGGTGAGCTGCGGGAAATCGAACAGGAGGCGAACAGAATTGTGGCTGCAGCTCTTCCAGTGAAAAAGCTCGTCCTCCCCCGGGAGGAGGCTGAGAAGCGCTACGGTTTTAGGATTTACCAGGGTGGTGCAGTCCCAGGCCTTGAACTTCGGATAATCGACATCGCTGGTGTTGACGCCGAAGCATGCGGCGGAACCCACCTCGACAACACGACGGAAATCGAAGATATCATTATCACAGGAGCTACTAGGATACAAGATGGTGTAGTCCGCCTGGAATTCAAGGCAGGAAATGCTGCTAAAATTGAAAGAAGAAATAGAGTAGTTCACACTTACGATACAATAGATTCGTTGAAGCCTATGATTGAATGGCAGAAGCAGATGGAGCCTATGATACAAATGCGAAAGCAGTTAGAGGCTTCGTTGAAGCCTATGATACAAATGCGAGAACAGATGGAGGCTTCGTTGAAGCCTATGATTGAATGGCAGAAGCAGATGGAAAGATTATCCAGTAGTCTCTCTGTAACTAATGAAAAGCTTCCAGAAACAATTAAGAGGTTTGTTGATGAGATCAATCGAATGGAGAGAAGTATACTCACGTTGGGAGACGCACATATATTGACTAATAAAATTGTCAAAGATAATTTTGATTCTATCGAGATATTTGGAAATCATATCTTCGAGAGATGGAAAGAGGATCGAAAAATACTTGAGAAACTTCAGAGTGAAAAAGGTATTGATCTAGAAGGTATATTAAAAAATAAATTTGAAAAATCGTCCACAGTTAAGTACATGACACAAAATTTGGATATAAAAACACTCATGAAGATGGCTTCCGAGGCAATTGAGAAAGAGGGCCGCTTACTAGTCCTTCTCAACATAACGGGAGAGAAGTGCAACCTCATTGTCGCATCCTCGAACCCGAAAATAGATGCGGGAGAGCTCGCCGGAAAGCTTTCGAAGAAGCTTGGCGGCGGCGGCCGAGGCGACGCGAAACTCGGCGTTGGCGGCGGTAAAGCGGAGGGGGCGGAAGAAATCCTTGAGGAACTGGAAATTTAGCCTTTTTTATCGTTATATTCTGTATAATTATACAAGATGATACTTATTGATGCAACGATACGTAAGTGGGGAAACTCCTTCGGCATAACAATACCCAAGGACGTGGCGGCGAAAGAGCATATAAAGGAAAAACAACGGGTGAAGGTTCTCATCCTAAAAGACGGTAAAAACATGCGGGAAAGCTTCGGCACGGCAAAAAAAATACTCTCAAAAACAGCGCAAGAACTGAAAGACGAGGCAAGAAAAGAGCTGTACGATGAGTGAAGCATACCTCTTCGACTCATACGCGATAATCGAAGTACTCCGCGGAAACCAAAACTACTCTAAATACTCTAAAGCAAACATAATAACAACCCAACTAACTCTTTTCGAAGTCTACTACACCCTTATACGGGAGGGGAAGGCACACGCCCAAGAATTCATAAGAAAATACGAAAAATACGCAGTACCATACAACTCAAACACAATCTGCATCGCCGCAGCCTTAAAACTCGCTCACAAAGAAAGAAAACTATCAATGAGCGATTGCATAGGATACTCTCTAGCACTCGAATACGGCATCAAATTCCTAACCGGAGACCAAGAATTCAAGGATATGAAAAACGTTGAGTATGTTAAGTAACGCGAAACTCGGCGTCGGTGGCAGACTAAGCTAGAACGTGGAAAAATCTTGAAGTATTCGAAATATATACTCTACTAATTCCAAACGAATTTACTAATCGGATTTACCAAGATGAGTTCACATTAACCATTATTTAGATTTACGGAGAATTTTTAACCACCATGAAACCTAACGTTTTCAGGGGCTCTATCCCACTGGTTTTGATTCTTACAACGTATATTCTCTTAAATTACTCTTCAACTCATTTAGACAAACCCCTATCCGATAGCTGGATTTACATGAACTCGGCGAAGGCTATTTTAGGGGGTTACATCCCCTACAGAGATTTCTTTTACGCGCATCAGCCGTTGTTCATATACCTTCTGGCGTTATTCTACCAACTATTCGGTGTTTCCGTGGCTTCCACGAAAATATATGCTATCGTTATGGGTGTAATGACATTGTATGTCACCTACCTTCTTGGAGAACACATAAAGAAGTACGTCGGTTTGGTTGCATTAATCCTGCTCACAGCAAACTATGTTTTCACTGGATTATCCACTGAAGTTACTGGGACATTACAGGCTCTAGCATTTGGTTTAACGTCTATTTACCTGTACTTTAAGGGGAACAAATTTTGGTCTGGTTTCTCTATGGGACTTTCACTGCTTACGAGAACAGATGCCATCCTTTTGTTGGCTGTTATGGTATTTGCCTGCCTTCGGGACGGGAGGAAGAGTTTAAGTTTCTTTAAGGGTCTCGCAGTTACAGGGTTTGTGTTTCTGTCTCTAACAGCTTTTATGCCGAATTACACCAGCAATACGATAATGTATCACATCAAAAAGCTCCCTACATACTACCTAAAAGAAAAGTCGCTTGCCTTGTCTAAGCTCACAGGTTACAGCAGTCCGCTGATTGTTCTCTCCCTGGCAGGCATCTTGTATGTCGCGTATAAATACCGCAAGGATGTAATCACACTTAAGGTTACTCTCCTTACTGTATCCTTGCTTGCAGTGCTTGTGAACCTAGCATATTTTCTGGTTTCTGATATATTCTTCATCCACTACTTCATGTACGGAATACCTTTCCTGGCGTTGATTGGAGGCTACTTTTTACTGGACGTGTTAAAACCTGAATCCGTGGAAAAAGAGTCGTTTAGACGATGGTTTTTGGTGGCCTTAATACTACTCGTTTATGTATCCCACTCTTATGACATTGGGCTTAAGAAATTATCTACCCCCTTTAAACCCAACCCTCTTACACCGGTAATTGACATAATAAAAAGCGAATCAAAGGCGGGGGACATGATATTTGATTTTGAGTCAAGTTCCTTCGTCCTCTATCTTTCCTTTATCACAGACAGGAGCATGCCACCCAAGTTTATAGACACGACTATTCATAGAGCGCGTTTGATCGACCCCCTAGAGTACGAGAGTGCGTTAAAAGATAAGAGAATCAAGATTGTGCTGTGGAATCTCAAGTCATCTCCCTATCGGAGTCTTCCCAACTTTAATGATCTCTCAGGGTATGTTAAAGACAGCTTTTATGTAAGACATGTCCTCCAATACGACGACAACTTCTTCTTCCTCGGGGAAAGAGAGTTTAATCCCTCGCAAAAAATTGTTTTACGGGAACCCGATGAAGGCGAGAAAATATTGTACCGAACGGGAACTTATTCTGAAGGAAAATTCATTCCATCGCAAGAAGCCAGAGTTGCGGGTGTAAACTCGTCGGTAGTAAAGTATCTCATGGATCCCAGAAAAAGACTTCTAGCGGAAGATCACCCACTACTTAAGCGGCCTCTTTCGATGCCATCCCATTGGACTACAGAAAGAAACGGTGTTATTTCAGACAGCTGGGTTACCGGGTTATCCGGGAGACACGCTGAAGTCTTAACAGTCACCTACGACACTGATTCACGGGAATACACCTCCTTTATCCAACTGCTTTACGATAGTCAAAGTGGGGGGTGGACTAAACTATATGTCTTCGAGCTTGTTGGCTCAAGGTATCTTTTACGGTATTTAGAAGAACTATCCTAGATTAAAAAACACTTAAATACCATTGTCTCCATGTATTTTACTCAAAATGGCTGTTAAGCAGGCTGGAGATTATAATCCTCGGGATTTGGAGGAGCGAGTCCTCGCGTATTGGAAGAAGGAGGGTATTGCCGAGAAGACTCTTGAGCCCAGGTCCGGGGCGAAGCGTTTCAGCTTTCTTGAGGGCCCGCCGACTGCGAACGCGCCTCCCGCACTCCATCACGTCGAAGTCCGCGTGTTCAAGGACCTTGTGAACAGGTTCAAATTCATGCAAGGCTTTTACGTCCCTAGAAAAGCTGGCTGGGACTGCCACGGCCTCCCCGTGGAAGTGCAAATCGAAAAGGAATTAGGCCTGAAAAACAAAAAAGAGGTTCAAGAATTCGGGCTCGACAAGTTCGTGGAAAAATGCAGGAAAAGCGTATTCTCCCACATAAAAGAGTGGGACAAGCTCACCGAACGTATGGCATACTGGATTGACCTCTCTGACCCGTATGTCACAATGGACAACGACTACATCGAAAGCGTCTGGTGGAGCTTAAAACAGATCTGGGACAAGGGCCTGCTCTATGAAGGCTACAAGGTCGTGCCGTATTGCGCCCGCTGTGGAACGCCTCTTTCAAGTCACGAGGTGGCGTTAGGATATAAAACCTTGACGGAGGAGACAGTCATCGTAAGCTTTCCGGTTAAAGACTGGGACTTCTCACTTCTCGCCTGGACGACCACACCCTGGACGCTTATTTCAAACCTTGCACTTGCAGTGCACCCGAAAATCAAGTACGCGAAGATAAAGTATAAAGGCGAACACTTTGTTCTTGCGAAAAACCTGGCTGAAAAAAGATTCCCTGAAGCAAGTATAGTCGAGGAAATCCCTGGCAAAGACTTGGTAGGCCTTGAATACACGCCCCTTTTCAACCACTTCATCGGAAAACTCGAAAAACCTGCATGGCGGGTTATTTCGGGAGAATTCGTGACCACTGAAGAAGGAACTGGAATAGTTCACATAGCCCCCGCCTTCGGAGAAGACGACTACAATGTCGGAAAAGAAAACAATCTGCCCCTGGTAAACCCGATAAATGAGGACGGCACCTTCAGCGAGCAAGTGCCCGAACTTGCCGGCATGTTCGCAAAAGACGCCGACCCGAAGATAATCGAAATACTTTCCGAGCGGGGCTCGATTGTCGTAAAGTATCCTTACGAGCACGAGTACCCGTTCTGCTGGAGGTGTGATAAACCATTACTTTATTATGCGATGAAGTCTTGGTTCATCGAAATGACGAAGGTGAAAGATAGTCTTCTAGCCAACAACGATGAAATAAACTGGTTTCCAGGATACATTAAAGACGGCCGGTTCGGCGACTGGCTGGTAAACGTGAAGGACTGGAGTTTGTCCAGAAACCGTTTCTGGGGTACTCCGCTTCCCATCTGGACGTGCGAGTGCGGGGAGCAGACTGTGGTGGGCTCTCGGAGCGAGCTTAATGAAAAATCTGTGGGAGGCGTGCCCGACGACCTTGACTTGCACCGCCCCTACGTCGACGACGTAAAGCTTAAATGCAGTTGCGGAAAGGAAATGACTCGCGTCGAATACGTAATCGACTGCTGGTATGACTCAGGCTCGGCAACTCTCAGCCAATACCACTACCCATTCGAAAACAAGGAGCTTTTCGCCGAAAGCTTCCCCTACGACTTCATATGCGAGGCCACCGACCAAACAAGGGGCTGGTTTTACACCCTCCTTGCAATCTCAACGCTCTTGTTTGACGAACCCGCCTACAAAAACTGCGTCGTGGGAGGACTCCTACTAGACGACAACGGGGAGAAAATGAGCAAATCCCAAAACAACATCATCGATCCCTGGGAGCTTTTCAACACCGTCGGCGCCGACGCAGTACGGCTTCAGATGTGCGCTCAAGCACCTTGGAATGCAAGACGCTTTGGAATGGAAAGTTTGAACGAAAGTGTATTACCCTTCCTTAGGACCCTTTGGAACTGTTATGAATTCACTACACGGTACATGAGTTTGGACGGATATGATCCTCAAAGTAAAACTGATGTTAAGCTGGATCTCGCTCTTGAAGACGAATGGATTCTCTCCGAAGTCAACACTCTCGTTTCAAATGTCACACATGAATTAACCCAAAACAACTATCACATAGCAGTTTCCCAGTTAAACCATTTCGTCGTCGAAAAGCTTTCACGCTGGTACATAAAACTCGTTCGCGACAGGCTTTGGCTTGAAGACGAGAATGGAAAGATGAATTCATCAAAGCTTGCGGCCTATTCGACCTTAAGTCAAGTCTTCAATAAAGTCTCCCTCTTACTCGCACCACTCGCACCCTACATCTCAGAAGAGATTTACCTCAATCTAGGTGGAAGCGGGAAGTCAATACACTTAACCCCCTGGCCCGAAGTCGGAAAGTCAGACACAGAACTTGAAGAGTCGATGGACATCGTCAGAAAAATATTCGAAGCCGGAAGCTACGTCCGGCAGAAAGCACAGATTAAACTCCGCCATCCAATAGCATCAGTCACGATAGTGGGGGATGAGAAAGTTGAGAGCGCATGTGAAAAACTCTCCCAAGTCATCGCAAAACAACTAAATGCCAAGAAAGTGGAATACACAACAGAAGTCGAAGGAACAGAATACGCCCCCATACCAAACTTCAAAATACTAGGGCCAAAATACGGCAAAGACGCTCAAAAAGTGGCCGACGCAATAAAAAAAGCGGGAAAAGAATTGAAAGAAGCCGTAGACTCTGGAAAAACCCTAAAAGTATCCGGATTTGAGATCACCTCTGAAATGGTCTCGGAAGTAAAACTAAAAGTCCCTGAAAAATACGTTGCAGCAGAATTCACCCCGGCAAGCTCTTCAGGAGTCGTATACATAGACACTGAAAGAGATGAAACACTCATAAACGAAGCACTCGCAAGAGACGTCATAAGAAACATCCAGGAACTTAGAAAACAAGAAAACCTTGCAGAATTAGACAGGATAAAAGTAAAAATAACAGAAAATAATGCAGTTAAATCCATGCTCAAAGACTTTGAAAAAGAGGTTCTACAGGAAGTCCGAGGCGACGCGATCACTCTCAATAAGGATGTGTCGGGTAAAACATTCACCTTCCAAGAAGAGGAAATAACAGTTAAAATCGGAAAATAGCCTTTTTATTCTAATATTGTCAAGTATTAAATTCAAAAATGGGGTGAGGGGGGAAATAATCGATTTTTCAATCAATTTCTGAACCAACCATAAAATGAAAGGCTCTAAAGGATACAGGAGAAGGACGAGAAACCTCAAGACAAAGCTTAGGGACAAGGGCAAGCTTAAGATTAGAAAGTACTTACAGGAGTTCAAGGAAAACGACCTAGTTTCCATTGTAATCAACCCAAGCTACCAGTCGATCCCGCACCCGCGTTTTCAAGGCAGAACCGGGCGCGTAGTAGACAAACAGGGGCGAGCCTACTACCTTGAGATTAAGGACGGCGGAAAGAAAAAGAATATTCTTGTGACACCGGAGCATCTAACGAAGATTGAGGAATCGAAATGAATCTTGTTTCTGAGGAGCCAGTTTCACTGGCTGAGGTATTGAATATCTTAAAGAAAAAGGAAAAGCAGTATAAGGAAGAGGATAAGGAGCTTTATTACGAGCAAAAGAGGGCTTTGGATCATGCGAAAAACTTTAATACTCTCGGAAAAAAGGATTCAGTTTCCCTTTCAAAGCAGTTGGTTGATTTGGATCTTAATCTGAATCCCGGGTGGATTGCTAAGATTGTTGATTTGGTTCCTGAGACTGTGGATGATGTTCGGGCGATTTTCGCTAAAGAGCGTTTTAAGTACGAGGAAGCGGACATTAAAAAGATCATTGGCGTGGTTGATCAATTTAGGTGAGGGGTGGTTCAATTGCAGAAAGACGATTACATCTATGTGTTAGATTATCTTCCGAAAGGTAAATCTGAGGTTCCCTCTCACAAGAGAAAACCGCTTGCCCAAGCTATTGGGATCACTTATTTTTCTTTGCTTGAGGTTACTCCTCGCGAGGGTAAATCCTTTGAGCCTGGCGATAAAGTGTATATCGGAGAAGGTGTGAGGGAGAAGGTTGATCACATTGAGCGGAGGATAAAATATGAGTGGCTTACCCCTACAGCCAAGTCGGAGCTTTCTCACGTTCTTTTACAGATTGTTTTGTCTGATGAGCCCAAGTTTGTGGAATTCTTCAATACAACAGGGATTATTAGTACTAGACAGCATAAACTTGAGATTCTCCCGAAGATTGGGAAGAGACACAGGGATGAGATTCTTGAGGAGAGGCGGAGTAAGCCGTTTGAGAGTTTTGATGATATGACGGCAAGGCTTAAGAACCTGCCGGATCCGGGTAAAGTTATTGTTGGTAGGATTATTGAAGAGCTTAAGGGGGAGAGCAAGTACCGGCTTTTTGTTCCGATTTCACAGGACAGCCGGCAGGGTAGGTGATTTTTTCCAACTAACTCTTTTTTAGTGAATTATTGAGGTGATTTGTATGGCGGATGCAGAAAACATTGAGGAAGTGGCTTCCGAAAATATCGAGGAAGTTGCTGCCGAAGAAGTCGGGGAAGTGGCTTCCGAAAATATCGAGGAAGTTGCTGCCGAAGAAGTCGGGGAAGTGGCTTCCGAAAATATCGAGGAAGTTGCTGCCGAAGAAGTTGAGGAAGAAGTTGTTAAACAGAAAAAGACCAAGGAGTTTGATTTAACCGACAACGTGATTTTTGTCGGCAAGAAGGATACGATGAGCTATATTTTCGCAGTGATGACGCAGTTTAACAACGGAGTGAACGAGATTGTGCTAAAGGCTAGGGGAAAGGCTATAAGCCGTGCAGTTGATGTTGCGGAAAGGGTTAGAAACCAGTTTGTCACCGATGCGAATCCCACCGATATTCGGATTTCAACCGAGGAAATCCAGGGTGATGAGGGCACAATCAAGGTGTCGGCAATAGAAATCACTATGAGCAAGTAGTGGGATCCAATTCTCCCAACTACTTAGGATTAAAATAAGGCCCTTTTTTTACTTTTAAGTCCCTATAGTGGAGGGTAAGATGACTCTACCGATATGTGATGTTTGCGCGAAAACGGGAGTGCTCTGCAATGGCTGTGAGAATAAGCTTTCTTCTGGGAGTATCAGCCCGCTTGATGTTGAGCTTTCTAAGATAGTCTTCGAATTGAGCGGTGAGGATGTTAGCTTTACAAAGGCCATTGAAACCGAGGGGCATGTGATAATCCTCGCTCCAAAGGAGAGTTTAGGCAAGATTATTGGTCGAAGTGGTGCTACAATAAATGTTATTTCACGAAGGATTGGCAAGCAAGTGAGGGTTGTGGGTGCTGGGGAGTTAAATGAGATGATTTTTGATCTTATTTCTCCTGCACGTGTTTTAGGCATTAATACTGTTTTTATGCCTGACGGTTTGACTTTCCAAAGAATTAGGGTTTCAAGGAAAGATAAGCCCAAGTTGAGGCTTAGTTTATCCGATATTGAGCAACTGATTTCATCAATTTCTAAGGATAAGGTGGAAATTGTTTTTGATTAAAAAAAATGAGAACACATTACGCAGGGACTGTTGATAAGAGTCTTGCCGGCCAGGACGTGACTTGCGCGGGATGGGTTCATGAGATTAGGGATCTAGGGAAACTCAAGTTTCTGATTCTAAGGGATTTGTCCGGGAAAATTCAGGTCACCGCAAAAAAGGAGACTACTACAGAAGAAGTGTTAACCATCCTGGATTCCCTATCCCGAGAATCGGTTGTTTCGGTTTCAGGCGAGGTAACCTTAAATGATCGGGCGCCGGGCGGGGTGGAATTGATCCCGAAAAAGCTGACTGTTATCGCGCCTTCAAAGTCGCCTCTTCCGCTGGATCCAACAGAGAAAGTTCCCGCTGATTTAGACACTCGTTTAAACAGCCGTTTCATGGACGTTAGAAAACCCAAGGTTTCAGC
>Ga0268282_1000148_pt1 | contig 42054 bp, 41 predicted proteins | sample saktaG_12_FD_190133 | JGI IMG/M metagenome (GOLD analysis project Ga0268282, IMG submission 190133) | Saline water microbial communities from Sakinaw Lake, British Columbia, Canada - sak_2011_5_24_120m | ecosystem: Environmental > Aquatic > Non-marine Saline and Alkaline > Saline ...
GAGGCCAGTGGTTTGATTGGTTAGGAGGAATAAAGATATTTCCTATGTTTCATCCCAGTTATTTATTAAGAAACGAAGCAACTTTCCCGGGCAGCCCCAAAGAGCTAACCTGGAAGGATATAAAAACTCTCAAAAAAGCTATTGATGAACTTTAATATTTACTTTTGATTTTTATTCTGAGTCATTATTTTTTGTAGAAACATTCTCTTGCAGCTCAATCTGTTGCAAAAGGTCTTCCTTACCATTTTCTATATGTTTTTTCATTAATTGTTCTACCAGTTCTTCATCTTTTTTGATAAGAGCTTCTAAGATTACCTTATGTTCATCTTTCGATTCTTTCTGTTTTTTTTCGAGATAATATCTAAGTTTCATTAGATTTTCTAATTATATACCAGGGTTTTACCAGTTTAGCCATTTTTATTCTGATAATTTGTTTAGCATGGGGGGCAACTTCGATCTCTTCTCCATCTTCATCCCACATTTTCTCGATTTTTTGGGTAAAAAAATCATCATCCGGACCAAATATTTCAATTTCATCTCCTGTAAATATCCTGTTTTTCTGTTCTATAATAGCTATCTGACTGTCTGTATCATAATCAAGTATTAATCCGGCAAAATCATAAGTCTTTATATAAGCGCTGCTATCATATCTTTGTTCCTCTCCACCTGGTTTAGTAAAATAAAATCCGGTTGTAAAATATCTATGACTCACCTTTTTTATTTTATCTAACCATTTTTCATCATAAAAATATTCATCTGGTTTTAACAAATAATCATCAATAAGGTGCCGATAAGCTTTGACCACGGTAGCTACATAATACGAACTCTTCATTCTCCCTTCAATTTTAAAAGCGGAAATCCCTGCTTTTATCAATGAAGGTAAGTGTTCTATCATGCATAAGTCTTTGGAATTAAAAATATAAGTTCCTCTTTCATCCTCATATACCGGGAAATATTCCCCCGGTCTGGTTTCTTCCATAAGATAATATCTCCATCTGCAGGAATGAGCACAATCTCCCCTATTGGCATCCCGACTTATCATGTAATTACTTAAGAGGCATCTGCCCGAATAGGAGATACACATCGCTCCATGCACAAAGGTTTCAATTTTCATATCGGGAGGGGATTTTATTATTATTTCTTCTATCTCTTTTAAAGATAATTCTCGAGCCAGAATTACTCTTCTAATCCCCTGTTCATACCAGAAATTCACTGCTGCATAATTAGTAGTATTTGCCTGGGTGCTTAAATGAATCTCCATCTCCGGGATAATATTCTTAACTATCTTAAGTACGCCAGGATCTGAAATGATTACTGCGTCTAAACCCAATTCCTTTAGTTTAACTAGGTATTCGGGTAATCCTACCAGGTCTTCATTGTGAGGTATTATATTAAGGGTTAGATAAATTCTCTTCCCTCTATCATGTGCAAACTTTATCCCTTCTGTTAATTGCTCCAGATTAAAGTTTTTTGCTCCCGCTCTTAATCCAAAATTCTCTCCGCCTAAATATACGGCGTCAGCCCCATAAATAATCGCAATCTTTAATTTTTCCAAATTACCGGCCGGGGCCAATAACTCCGGTCTTTTCATCTTTTATCTCCTCTTAATTGAAGTAATTTTGCTATTAATTTGTCATTTTACTTTTAAATTTATGAAAATATATTATAATGATAACATAATTTAAAACAATTAACCTAATAGACTGGGAGAATATGGTATCAAGTATATAGTATCGAGTATCGAGTTAAGAAAGAGAAAGAAGAGAGAGATAAGTTTACACTATCAAGAGAAGGTGAAAAAATGAAGGTAAAAAATCTTTTAAATAATTTAGATAAAATTGCCCCTTTTTTCTTGCAAGAAAGTTTTGACAATAGTGGCATTCAATTTGCCGACCTTGATGCCCCGGTCACAAAAATATTGCTATCCTTAGATGTAACTCAAGGTATCTTGGATGAGGCCATAGAAAAAAAGGCAAATTTAATTATTGCCCATCATCCCCTTCTCTTTTCTCCTTTAAAACAGATTACCAAGCAAAAAAATCCCCTGCTCTATCAAGTCATCACCGGTCAGACCAATCTTATGGCAATGCATACCAACTACGACCTGGCCGAAGGCGGATTAAATGATTATGTAGCCAATTTATTAGGGATAAAGAAAATTTCTCCTCTGCAGAGTAGTTCGGAAAAAATATTTAAATTTTCGGTATACGTCCCCATTCAACAAGCTGATAGAGTAAGCCAGGCAATCTTTCAGGCAGGAGCGGGAAAAATTGGCAAATACACTGAAACATCTTTTAACATTAGCGGAAAAGGAACTTTTAAACCTATGGAAGGAACGAATCCTTTCATCGGAGAAATAGGAAAAAGAGAAGAAGTTCAGGAGATAAAAATTGAAACTGTGGTAGTAGAAAGAGATTTAGATTCAGTGATACAAGCAATGAAAGATAATCATCCTTATGAAGAACCGGCTTATGATATATATGAACTTAAAACAAAATCATCCTATGGGATAGGTACATTCGGAGAAATAGATAAGGAAGTAGAAATTTATAAATTCTCTCTGGAGGTAAAAAACAGACTCCAAGCTCGTTATATAAGACTTATAAAATCTAACAATCGTAAAATAAAAAGGGTAGCCCTTTGTACAGGAGCCGGAAGCTCTCTCTTGGAACAAGTTAACCGTAAAGATGCTGACTTATACATAACTGGAGACATCAATTATCATATTGCACTTCGAGCTAAAGAATTGGGACTGAACGTCTTGGATATTGAGCATTTTGATACTGAAAAATTCTTTGTTGAGGCTCTTTATGAACAATTAATTAAATTTGGAATTCCTAAAGATATTTTAATTAAAAGTAAAAAAATGGAATCACCGTATAATTTACTTTAATGATTGATGAGTAATATGTAATATGTGATAAGTAATAAGTAAAGAAGAAGTTATTTGTTGATTAGTGTATCGTATATAGTTTGAAAATTAGTTATAGTATTAGTTGGTTTTCAATAGAGGGTAGCGAATAGAAAAACAGATTAGAGAAAGATTTATTTAGTCTTAATGAAGGAATTACAAGGGGGCACTTTACATAGTATAAAAAGACACATTTTTTATACAATCAGAAGGAGGTGAATTCTTTTGCCCCTTGCCGGTTGTATTAATTTAAATTTGTATCAATAAAGACTTCTCTATTCTACCCATATCGGATAAAAAAATACTCTATCATGAGTAGATAAAACTGCGGACAGTTATTCCTGAGCTGTATTGTTAATGTAGAAAGCACGATTTCCCGCCATACCAATAAAGGCGTCATTAGCACCGTATAATACATTCATAAAGTTATCCGGATCGCCATTATCACCAGTCCATCCTAATAAACATATTTGATGTTTTCCATCTCTAGTCTCCTGCAAATAACTACTCCAATTAACCTGATAGAATTTGACGTTTATTCTCACAGCAGCCAGATAACTTTGAAGAGTCTCACCGATATGGAAACCGGCATGAAATGTAGAGTTACTTCAAAACCATCAGGATATCCTGCTTCAGCCAATAATTCTTTCTCTCTCCGGATCATAGTGTATCCTTACAAAGAAGTATTTCAGTAAAAAGCTATAACGAGGTTAGAAATTGTGGATAAAGGAGAGCATTTAAAATAGACTATCTGTAGATAGTTTATGAGTTTTACCGTTTTTAACGGAGAAAAAATAAAAATTTCCTGTTAGTTAAACTTTAAAAGTTAACACCCTAAAAATTAGAAATAAACTATTTTTAAATTTCTAGATATCATCAGTAGTTAATTGAATTTCAAAAGTGCACTAAATTAAGCTCACTATTTTTAACTTTTTGACTACCTAAAAAATTATCTCTATGCCAGAATCTTACTTCAGATAAACCAAATTCTTTATCTGGTACAATCCGAATTTGCATTCTCTCGTGTAGTGGCGCACCAGGCACTTTTAATTCTAAATTATTTATTGAGATTTTGCGATAAGAGTTTACCATTATCTCTACTCTTAAACAGAAGATGTCTTTGGTTGACTTAAATGGTGGTCTTATCCTAAATTCTCTAAAGAGAGATCTTTTCTCTTTTATTAATTTAGTAAGCGGGGTTGTTTTTTATTACTGTTTTACCTCCTTCTTCGACAATAACTACAGCCATCCCCTTCTCTTCAATAATTCCATAATTATGACCGGCATCACCCCGGTATACACCGAAAAACATTAATGGTTCGTCCCCAATATTAACAGTTCTATGAGCCCAATAAGGAGGGATATAAGAAATGCTCCCTTCCTCCATATCTAAAACTCTTGATTTTTGATCGGGCGTTTGCATAACTAATTTACCCTTGCCTTTTAAGGTAAGATATATTTCAGCTGTATCCTTTGTTTTATGAAAATGCCCCTTTGTCATGTAATATTCACTGCCTATTTTCCCGGGGAAAATTATACTAATACAATGTTGTAAATGTTCGTTTTCTTCGGGAATTTGAACATTATAAAACTTATAGATAAGAGGATTTTCCTTCAAAGCTTCTTTCACTGCCTTTTTATCCTGAAACACATCTACCACATCACTTAATCTCCTGATGATCAGCTCTCCCTCGGGGTTTAACTTCATTTCTTCCAAATCTATATTACTATTAAATGGCTCAAAATAATTCAATTTTAATTTCTCCTTTCTTAATTATCTTTAAGGCACTATGGAGATTTTTACCCCTTCCCCAGAAATTACTTTCTCAAAAGCGTCTTTAATCTCTTCCAGGCTAAAAGTATGCGTAATTAACCCTCGAATATCAAATTCTTTTTTGCTCAAAATTTCCATTGATTTTGTAAATTGTAGAATAGTTGATCCTGTGGTTGCTGTTATCTTTAACTGCCTGTAGTGAACAATATTAGACTTAAACATAATACTATCTTTACCTTCGGGTAATCCACCAAAAAAATTAATCCTTCCCAGCTTAGCAGCTAAATCCAGGGCTTCCTCCTGAACAGATGGAATTGAACAAGCAGTTATTACAACATCAGCTCCTTTTCCCCCAGTATGAATAAATACTTCCTCTTTTAAATTAACTTTCGAAGGATTTAAAGTAACATCTGCTCCATATTTTTTAGCTAACTTTAATCTATCGTCACTAATATCCGAAACCATCAGCTTTCTTGCCCCAGCAATTTTAGATAGAATTAAGTGCAGTAAACCCATAGCGCCAGCACCTATAATTAAAACACTATCACTTGGGCCAGTTTTCAGAGATTCATAAGCATTATACACACATGAGAAGGGTTCATTAATTGAAGCTTCAAGAAAACTAAGATTTTCAGGTATTATCATTAGGTTTCCACCAATAATTGCTCTATCTGTAACTTTCATAACCTCAGCAAATCCACCATCCAGACTAATTCCGAATGCCTCATAATCATTGCATAGATTGTTATATCCTGCTACACACCAATAACAATGGCCACACCCAATATTGGGAGCTACGGCAACCCTGTCACCCAAATTAAATGTGGATATATTTTTTCCTTTTTTAACCACCTCTCCTACCACTTCATGCCCTAAGATTCTATGTTCTCCTTCTTTCATTTGGCGATATCCATATTTTAATATCTTAATGTCGGTACCACAAATATTACAGGCTTTAACCTTTATGAGTAATTCGTTTTCGTTGATTTCCGGTATGGGAATTTCTTCTACATCAATTTTGTTTCTACCTTTATAAATTGCAGCTAAAATTTTTTTACCTTTCTTTAATTTTGAAATCAAAAAAACATTTATCATTCAATTTGTTAATATGATATATAATAGAGGATATATTGTAAAAAATATATAATTTAAGGTAATACTATACTTAAGTTGCACTTAGAACCTTGAAAAACTGTTGATATTAAAGTATATTCAGAGCATGAAAACATGTCCTCGCTACGGCAGTAAAAAATGGTGGTACCTTTCCACTGATCAGATCAGGTGTAGTCAGTGTGGCCTAACCAGAAAAGTGTCCAAGAATCTCTGGAAAAAGAGTCGGCTTTCTCCTTACTGGAAAGGGAGATTGATTGAATATTTCTGCTTAGGTGTACCCGCTTACCGTTTGAGGTTTCAAGTTCCTTGCAACCAACTAACTATTCAGAGATGTTATAGGATGTTAAGAGAAACTATTTACGGAAATACCATCAAAGACCTGGAGCCCCTCTCCGGAGAGATCGAAATGGATGAAACCATGTTCGTTGGCAGGAGAGCGGGCAAACGTGGCTGGGGAGCTTCGGGAAAGAATATTGTCTTTGGCATCTATCAGAGAAACGGGAAAGTACTTACTTTTCCCATCTCATCCAGAGCCAGAGAGACCATGATGCCCTTTATCACCCAATATACTATAACGGAGAGTCTCTACTATACCGATGATTGGTTCGCCTATACCTCACTTCCTATTCGAGGAAATCATGTGGTTGTATTAAAAGACAAAGGAGTACCTAAAGGACGAGATCACATCAATGGCATTGAAGGATTTTGGTCTTTTGCCAAGCACTGGCTCTACCAATATCGGGGCATTCACCAGACTTACTTTCCTCTCTACCTGAAAGAGATTGAGTGGCGATTCAATCACCGAAAGGAGAATCTAGTCATCCTATTAAGGAGGTTACTGAATCAACAGATTTCCATTGTCAAAGAACAAATTTAGTGCAATTTTGGTTATGCATTACCCAGTTTTTTAATAATTTCTTAACAAATATTATGAAATATTTTTAATTCAATAAGCATTTTCAAATGTTTTTAATAGTTAATATTATTATGTGTTCTTGTTATTATGTGTTATTACGTAATATGTTTATGAAAATTATATTTCCTTAACATCAAGACCAAGAGCTCTTGCTACAAACTTAAGTTCCGTACCCTTATGACCAGACGTTATACAGTTGTGATGGGAATAAAGTTCATCCATTAATTTATGGCCATCGCTAATCCTAATCAAGGCTCCATTTCTACAGTCAGACCCGGGATACTGTTTATACTCTTTCAGCTCACCCTCGATTACCTGAATTTTATTAAGCTTAGGGTGCAGCTTGACAAGAGTAATATCTCCTTCTGGCATGCGCGCATCAACCATGGTTGCATTATCATCAACGATTTTAAGCACCTTGGGTTTCAATGTCCATTCTGTAGCACAAGACTGTGGCATAAATCCCATATATCCGCAGTGAACAACCAAAAGACAGTTGTCGGTATCCTCGACCTTGGGAAATTCGTTTATTTTTTCATGCTTCAGAGCTGCCATTCCTACTAGGAAGGGATATACATTACTCATCATTATCGGTACTCCAAGAGATTTGTTGATAATATATATGGTCAACAGTGACATTGTATCTCCTTCACAAGCCCACAAAATACCTTCATCCTCATATAACCAGTTGTAAGCAAGACAGGGCGTAGTATCAGAGTAAAAAGATTCATTCAAACAATTCATACCGACACCTGCGATATTATCTTCTTTATCTATTTCACGCTTAAGAGCAATATAGAGTTTAACCGCACTCTTCATGGCCTTCCTAGAAACACCCACTGTATTAACATCTTTGTTTTTCAGGACTTTTTCTGCTTCACTATCGGGAATATTTTTTGCATCTATTCCTAATTTCTTAAAGCTCTTTTTTATGATACTGATGCCAAACTTTTTCTTTATAAGTTTTATGCATTCATCCTCCCACCAGTAAAAACGTTTAAAAATAGTTGCTTGCATACCCTCTCCAGGGTTATCCTGAAAGACAAGAAATTTTGCATTCTTCATCTCTCTTTTTAGAGCGAGGGTACGACAAATTATCTTTGTTAGTTTTAAATTATACGGAGCGAAGGGCTTTAATCCTTCTTCTTTCATAAAGGTTACAATTTCCCAATCCCACATGTTAACAGTTCCAAACTCAGAGGTAATAACAATAATCGGAATATTAATATTTTTTATTTTCTCTATCTGTTTAAATGCCTCCCCTACCAGCTGTGGAAAGACAACTGCATCTGCTTCGGGAATGGGTGAACCGAGCGATACCGGATCTAAAATCTCTACCTCTTCCAACAGCAAATCCTTTAATCTTTCAATCTGGTTATCAAATTCTTCATTTCTGGCAGACTCAAAATAGAGCGGAATAAGACGTGCTTTCATGGGCAATTTCTCCCTTTTTAATTTAATCATTATCTTCTCTTATCAACAAACAAAAGCCATAATTTTTTATAAAGTATAATATTTTGGCTATATTAGTATTTAGAAAGACTATTAAACTGCAACTATCTTGAAAGGATCTTCATTTCTTTTGTTTTTTTATAAAGATACTAATAACTTTATAACGTTAAATTTTTTCTGAACATACTGTGCTTATAAACATATCAACTATTCCCTTAATAATAAAAACCCTTTTAATTAAGATAACCTTTAATAAAACAAGAGGCTATCAATATGTAAACTACATATTACCTACATTTTCCCAGGTAAGTATTTCGATAGATTTTGTAACTGCATCAAGTACCTGATTAATCTTCCAACCATCATAGAAATTAGGCTCAACCTTTTTGTTTTCCTTGATTGCTTTAAAGAAATCAGCAAATTCATAAAGGTATTCTGATAACCAATAAGATGTCCTGGCGGCCGCCAAGCTTCAATATACGGGTGACATTCTTCAGTAACCAGGATCTTTCTGAAACTCCTCACCTCCAGGTCATCTTCTTTAGACCAGAAAAATAACTCATTCATTTTCTCAAAGCTAAAGATAATCGAGCCTTTGCTTTCGTTAATCTCAATTCTTTCATGATTCTTTCTACTATTTGGAAAAGACCTAAAAATACGTCGATAATTGCCATAATTATTGGCTATAAATTAAAAGACAATAACCAAGGTAATAAAGGAATATATAACTAAAAACCTCAAACCAGAATTTTAGATCCTTTAAAGGACCAGATTATGGAATGGATTGAGGAAAGATTAACCGGGGGTAGCTAGTATTGCATGTCTTGACCTGAACCCAACTTCCACTTCCGGCACTACTGACAAGTGCATCGATTACTTGCATATTCGCCACAGCATCTTCGAGCGGTACCGGGACCTCTCTATCTTCCATCACTGCCTGCGAAAACAAATCTCCCTGAATGGTATATTGGTTGCAAACTTCCAATACAACCTCTTCAATCCTATTACCATCTCCATACCATACTTTACACGGCCGGTCAGACGGAGCATTGAAAGGTATTTCGATTTCAATCCGCCCTTTGGTGCCAAAGATGTTCACCCGCTGAAAAGGCACCAGCTGGGTGGCACAGGTAAATGTAGAAGTAGCACTGCTAAACTCTAATATGCCAGAAGTCAGACGATCAACTTTCATATTTGGGTCTTCTTCCATAATACCGCAGACCTGCAAGGGCTCAGCCCCAAAGATAAACCGCGAAAGTGAAATACAGTAACAACCGATATCCATCAGTCCCCCGCCGCCAATATCAGCTTTGTTGCGAATATTATCGGAGTTGACATTGTAGTAGGAGAAAAATGATTGAATCGTCCGTACTTCACCAATTTTTCCTTCGGTAACCTTTTGCTTTGCCCACTGCCACTGCGGATGGTGCCTGTACATAAATGCTTCCATAACCTTTAGCCGGGGAAATTTCCTGGCAACACCGAGCAATTTCTGAGCTTCGGCTGCATTCAAGCCAATGGGTTTCTCGCTCAAAACATGTTTACCGGCCTTCAATGCTTTGATAGCCCAGGATACATGTAAATGGTTGGGAAGCGGAATATAAACAGCATCGATGTCGGGGTCGGCCAGCAGTTCTTCGTAGGAACCATAAGCTTTCTTTATACCTAATTGACCGGCTGCTGCTTGTGCCTTTTTCAATTGGCGTGAAGCAATGGCGGTAACTGTGCAATACTCGCCCAATTGCATAGCGGGAATTACCGTTTCAGTACCAATTTTGGCGGTGCTCAACACACCCCATCTAATCTTACTCATTTGATCACCCTCTATTGATTAAAATATCTTTTAACTTCTTTTCATTTTTTCTTAATTAATCTTAAACATAATTTTTAAATATTTCTATAGCTGCTTTACTATAATTTTCTTTAAAACCCTTCTTTTTAAAGAAAATATTTACTGAATTACCAAGATTTATAAAAAATTGGCTTAGATCTTTATCTTTAAAAAGGGGGAAATATTTTTATTGCATCAAAGATAAATTTAACAATGAAAAATAGGAGAAAAACACCATCAGTGAAGTCTTTTCTACCTCATATACAATGAACGCAACCTGTGTAACAATATTGATTCCGATTAAATTTTTTTTCATCATAAATTCATCCTTTCAATTTATAATTCATTACAATTTTAAGCCCATATCTGCCTTGATTTTGGTATATATCGGGATTGTTTAATAAATTCCATGATTTTGTCATAGCCTTCGTCGCCTGTTCCCACTTCAACCTGCTTTAAAGCGGGCTGTTTGTCTCGTATCTTTCTAAAGTGGTATTTGTTCGCCTTTATAATTTATAAATGGGATATCCAGGTTGATTTCTTTTTTCTTTTCAATTATATCCCAAATTCCAAATGATGATTCGCTTGGTTGAACCTGTGCATTTTCAACACCCATTCTGGTTTTATCCATAGTAAACATTCTTCCAGGATGTATCATGTATACCCTTATATCTGAGGTGTTTTCTTGAGCAGATAAATAATTACGTATTTTCTGTGTATACATATTCAAAGCAGCTTTAGAACTGCTATATGCTATATAATGACTTCCTTCGCTTTTTAACTTTGCACCCTCCGTTGTTATATTAACAATACAGCGGTCAACCCCTTTATATATAAGCGGCATGAATTGTTTTAACACTCTCACTGGACCAAAAGTGTTTATTTCAAAGGTTTCATAAAACTTTTTAATGTTAATATCCACAATAGGGTCGCCTCTAAAGGCTTTGCTCTCAAAAAGCACGGCTGCATTATTTATAATCCCATCCATGGCGTCGTATTTTTTACTTATTCTTTTATATGCAACCACAATCGAGGTCAAATCGGACACGTCCATAACCTCAATATCTAGCCTGTCGGCAAAAATATCTTTGAGCTTAAAAAATTCTTCGCATGATGTACGGTATGTGGCAATTATTTTGTGTCCTCTATTCAATCCTTCCTTTACAAGTTCAATTCCTAGCCCTCTATTTGATCCTGTTATCAATATAACCATCATTCATATTCTCCCTTATAATAAACTAATCTAATTACTTTATGTTAATACAGAAATTCTATCCAGAGCGATTCGACTACACTACCAAAAACTGACCGCCTTTTATCACTTCATAAATATAATCTATGAATTTCCTGCGACATCAGTCATATCAAACGCCCACTAAGCCCTAAAACATCACAATAAAATTTTGCTGAACTTTCTAAATTCTTCTCTCTGAAAGATACGTGTCCCAATTTTTAAAGTATACTCTTAGTTTCCTTTCGCATATATTAATTTTTTTCAGTTTTTCGGACATCTACGGAGTCCCTGAATTCATTGTCATAAACTCAATAAAATTACTGTCCAGTTCTTTTGCTATGTAATGCTCTCCATAATGCTTTTCCCATCTTGGGTTCCGATATAAGTATCATTCCCGCATTTGCTATCCTGGCAGTAACTTCTTTTACATTATCTACTTCAAAACATATGTAGACAAAGAAAATAGATTTGGAATAACTTTCTAAAAGTCCCTTATCACGTAATAGTTTAGTTTTTCCAAAATTTTATTTTAAGTATATCACCCCCCCCCAAGCTGTCAAGCATTTTTTGGATATGTTTTTCATATTTTTTGGAAAAAAGTTAATGAATTTCTGATGTTCCTCGGTATTCCATCTCGTTTTTATTATAACATAAAATTATAGATGAGTTAATGAGACTTGTTTGAGTCCAATGTATTTGCACCATTAAAGTATCTCTGTTATTTAACTTACTACCATATTTAATCGGAGTCAAAAGATTCAAGCTCCTATGAGGTCGATAGAAGTTATACTCTATGAGACAATCATAGAGTATTTCATTAATTTTGCTTACACTGGTCTCTTCGTAAAATCTATCTAAATATTCGGCTTGGACCGTACCATCGACTCTTTCTATAAAGGCATTCATCTTGGGAGATTTGGAATAATTATAAACTAAAGTAATCTTTCTTTTCTCCACCTCTTGGATAAAATGCTTTTCCCATTCTTTAATCATGATCTACCTGTAGATACTTCATTCTATCATGGTGCAAGTAAGTCAGCCTGAGAAGAAAATCGCAAGCATTCAAACTGCTCGCCCTTATAATAAGCCCTCACATTATAAAGTCTGGATAAGGGATCTAGCGCAGAGAAGAGAAAGATCTTAGTATGTATGGAGTAAACCCCTTAGGTTAGACTCTTTAAGTCTTAACAAGCCATGCATTCCCGAGAGCATTTCTTTCCCAATAACCTCTCAAATTCTCCTGGAAGTCGATATCCTAAAGATGAATGCAACCTCTTCCTTTTATACACATCTTCAATAAAATAAGGAATCCTTTCTATAACATCAGAAAAGGTTTCATACTACCATAGAAATACCTCCTCCTGTTTTATGGTTTTAAAGAATGATTCAGCAAAGGCGTTATCGTAAGGATTACCTTTGGCGGACATACTTATTCTGATACCATTATCCTTTAATATTTTTATATAATCTTTACAGGTATGCTGGATACCCTGGTCGGAATGATGAATCAGGCCCTCAGTATTTCGGGTAAGTATAGCCATAGAAAGTGCAGCAATAGCCAGTTTAGGAGATAAGATTTTACCAATAGCATAATCGACTATCTTGCGGTAAAGATATCTATATGATTCTTTCTGCGCCACCTCAGGCAGCCATAACCGGTGTTCTATTCGATACCGTTAAACCAATTAGTTGACGTCTTGCTAATATAGTTAAAATAAAAAGAAGCAGCTCCATAATGAGAACTGTTTTTAGCAATGATTATGGCAATTCCAAATTCCATTGCCTTTTTAATGGCTAATTTGCTAGTAAAAAATTCCGATTACCTGTCCCATACCGTTGTCCCCGTCTACTAAAGTTGTTCCTCGGCATTTAGTAATTATTTTTATTTTTGGATTATTTTTCGTCCCTTTTTGCTTCAATTGCTCTATATAATTGTGCAATCGCATAATATTATGAGAAGCAATAACTCTTGTACTCGCAAAGATTAATGAATCAGCAGTGATATCAGTATCATCTTCGGGAATTTCTAGTTTTATTATACCGATGTAATAAACTCTTTTAAACTTTCGGGTTTAATGAATCGTTCTTTTATATGACTTGATTTTCAGGGATGATTTCCTCAATTCTTCCCTCAATGATTTTTATAGCCATTTCGATTGCCTCTTCACCTATTCTTATATAAGATTCCTTTGTCCCTCCACCGATCTGGGGAGTCATTATCACATTTTCTATTTCATATAAAGGACTATCCTCCGGTAATGGATCCTGAGCAAAAGTATCTAATCCTGCTCCGGCAATTATTACTTCCTGTAAAGCTCGTATCAAAGCTTGTTGATCAATAATAGCCCCCCGAGCAGTATTAATTAAAAAAGCAGTTTTTTTCATTTGAGATAATTCACTTGAACCGATAAGATTTTTTGTTTGCTCATTTAAGGGACAGTGAACACTTACGATATCGGATATTTTTAATAATTGACTTAGAGATTGAACCATTTTTACATTATTAGGTACTTCTGACAAAGATAACAAGGGATCATAAGCCAAAGTCCTTAATTGAAATGGCTGCATTGCATTAATTCCATCAGTCTTCGACCAACCCTGCCCAATCCAATCAATCCCAATGTCTTTCCTTGAATCTCAATCAGTTGATACTTCCCCTGACACCATTTTCTAGTGCTTTTCATCTCCCGATTATAGTGATGAATTTGCTTAGTTAAAACCATGATTAATGCCAAGGCATGTTCTGCTACAGATTCATAGTTTGCATTGGGAGTATAAAATACCGGAATATCCCTTTTTTTTTGTTTCATTGATATCAATATTATCAAGACCTACTCCGTGCTTAATAATGGCTTTTAAACGAGGTGCAGAATTGATTACGTCCGCACTAATTTTACCCACGCTTACAATAAGGATCTGGGTATTTTGTTTTTTTACCATATTCATCAACTCAGCTTCGTTTGCACCTTTTTGAGAAACTTGGATATCCGACCTTAATTTTAACTTTTCCAATGCTTTCTCACATATTGAACCAATTAGCAATATAGGTACCTTTTTCATTCCTAACCCACCTTTATTTTAAAAAATTAAATATTAAATTTTTTACTTGTATCTCTTTAAGTTTTTTGTATTTCCTTTGTTCATTTTCAAGCCGACATATACTGATATTATTGAAAGAATGATCATAATGACACAAATAGGTCGAGTAAAGAAAATTGTCAAATCCCATGACTCAACATTAAAGCCCTCTAAAAACCACGTTCTGCAATAGGCCCTAAAATTACATCTAATAGAATTTATGTTTCTTAATAGGGAGCATTATATTTTTACTAAACATTTTTTGAATTATCCTTATTTAAAATCATATATTTAAACTCAAATAACATTAACACTAAAAACAAAATATATTTAATTATATCTAAACTCCCATAACCCACTTAGGTGTAAAAAGATATTATAAAGTTCTTTTTTTATATATCCCAAAACAATATTTAACCGATCAAGTAGGAGGTAGATGATTATTTCATTTACCTCCTACTTGATCGGTTCGGGCTAATAATCTCTCTGTGCATCATACTTAAGGACAATTTTATCTCTATTTTTTTTTATTCTTTCTTTAACAAAGATTCATAGATTTTAAAACTTCCTTTAACTCCTCTTTTCTTTTATCATCTAAAGATTTAACAGGACATCTACATGGGCCAGTATCAAAGCCGATGAGCTTCAAAGCATCCTTTATTACAACAGGAAAACTTCCTAAACCAAATGCTATACGCAAAGGCACCAGCATCATCTGAGCTTTTTTTGCTTCCTCAAATTTATGCTGAATAAAGGATTCATAAATGCTAATAACAAGCTTGGGAGCAACATTCGCTGAGGCTGAAATAGCACCCTTACCTCCATATAAAAGAGTAGCTAAAATAAGAGTATCCCGTCCAGCTAATACGCTGAAATTATCACTTGTTTTTCCTATATATTCTGTAGTTAATGTCAAATCTCCACTACTATCCTTTATTCCCACAATATTATCTATATGAGATAGACGAACCAGCAAATTCGCTGATATGTTTACCCCTGTTCTTTCCTTATTATTATAAAGCAAAATAGGTAAATTTATGGATTTTGCAATAGCTACAAAATGCTCATATAATTCATCCTCTGATGGAGTTATGAAATAAGGAGTTATAACTGAAACCGCGCTAGCGCCAATTTCCTCAGCCATTTTACTTAGAATAATAGATTCCTTAGTGGTTATTGCTCCTGTTCCTACATAAACTGGTACTCTACTTCGAACCTCGCTTACCACTATCTCCATAATTCTTTTTTTCTCTTGTTTCTCTAAAGCATAAAACTCTCCTTGACTTCCTAAAGTAAAAATACCATGAACACCATTATTAATAAGGTAACCTACGAGTTCCCTAAGTGCTTTTTCGTTCACTTGTTTGTCTTTAGTAAAAGGAGTTACTATTGCTGGAATAATTCCTCTTGCTTCAAAAGTCATTTGAATCCCTTCTTTTTTTATATATTGATTTTTCACGAATTACGAAAACCTTTTCCTATCAATGATTCTCTAGAACAATTATTCTTAATTACAGTTCTCTACTGACATATTTTCTTTAATAACGATTGATAAGCTTATAAAAATATAACAATCTCTAGCCAGTTCCGTGGCGCTCTTAGCACTTAATGTTTTCACTATTATTTTCATTTTAAACTATTTAGAACATTTTCTTTTTTATGCCATATCATTTTACTCCTTTCTTTTTTTCTCTTACCCTTCTAATATAATATGTTTATTTGCTTTTAAACACTTACAATATTAGGGAAATAGTCCAACTCTTTTGTCCTGGATTTATTCAGATACCGTCCACCACATGTCCATATATCCATTTTACCTAATTAACCCCAATTCAATTCCTCTTTAAGTTCTTGATATTTTCATTTTGCTGATTTACTTTAGTATGGATAGGTTTGAATTAAGTTAGGAATCTACCTTTACTACTTACCAAAATATTTTATTATTCTTAATGTTTCATACTATAGACCTAATCTTCTAGTTTGAAAATGACACATTATTCGAAACGAACTGATGGATAGCTCGATTTTGGGATATTGATCGGGGGTATTCCCGATCAATATCCCAATTCTGAATCTCTATCGCACTTTTGATTCCTTTATAATGTTCCTAAATAATCTGTTTATATAAATGACATCTACGCCCATGTGAATTATCTGAATTCCTCTTTTTCGCAGTTCTTTAACCATTTCTGGTTGCTTCGTGCTCCACCACATATACTTGCCTTTTCTTTGAGCCGCTTCTAAAATCTTCTCTCTCACCTTTTCAATTTCTCCCCCAGAATCTGAGGTTAGCCCAACAGCGATTGCATAATCCTGATGTCCGAAACCTACGGCATCTATACCATCTACATCTAATATTTTATCAATATTCTTTACGCCTTCCGGAGACTCGATTACTACGAATATCATTGTCTCTTCGTTTGCTTCTTGAATAAACTTCATCATGTCAATTGGCATGGATGGTTCATTTGGGTGTATTTCTATAGCGCTGCGATCACAGGTAGCAATACCTCGCCTCCCCAATGGGGGGTATTTTGCGGCGTCAACAATTTTCTTTGCATCCTCTGGCGTATCAACATGAGACACCTTAATAATTTGGGCTCCACACTTTAAAGCCTTAATGATTTCGTTAACAGGGACTTGCCCATCAAAGCACTGTTCACATCTGTAGAGTGGTGTCAAGCCAACCAACTCAGCTGTTCTTATAATGTTTTCAACTTCCTCCCAATTGTGAGCAATATGTTCATTCTCAATATGAACGTAATCAAATCCAGCATGACCCAGTAGTTCTATTATCCGTGGGTCTCTTAACCAAATTTCCATACCCGTGACAATTTCCCCCTTGCTTAATTTTTCCTTAAGCAAATTCTTTCTTGCGTACATGGCAATTATCTCCTTTGTTTTTTTATTTAATTGCGTCTGTAAATGACAGTCGCAATGTTCACTTAGCAAATAGACCAAATCCGATCGTCGTGTATATGCATTTACCGATTCAATTCCTCAAGGTCACATTTTGATGCGGACTCCCGTTCGAAAAACGGATTACATCTCCCTCTCTGACGTGGCATATCTTATTTCCGATTATTTTGTCGCAATAGCCTTCTATAACGAACATGGTTTGTTCCTCGGGAGAGTGCAGCTGGAAAACGCTCCCGGCCTTCATAGTAAAAAAGCTCAAATACATTTTGGGCAAATACAACATGGTTGTAGGCTCCCTCCATTATTTTCTTGATTGATACCTCATCGTATGGTCGTATAATATATACTCTTCTCGATCTTCAATTGATGGTTGCTTGAAATCATTTTCATTCATTTCTTTCTCCCTTCTCAAATATTAATTTGTTAGCAGTTATACGAATTGGTTTCAAAATAACACCTCCGCACTAATAGAATTCTATCGGCTTGCAAAGCCACCATCGAATGAATAGGTTGCACCTGTGATAAAAGACGCTTCATCTGAGGCAAGATAAACTAGTAAACCAGCTACTTCGCTAGGATCAGCCATACGACCTACTGGATGTCTAGCGATTGTTTCTTGAATTGCCTTTTGTGGATCTGGGAACTCTTTAAAAAATTTATCCATCTGACTAGTATTTATCCCACTGGGACATACACAATTAACACGGATGCCTTTAGTTGCGTGATCCATTGCCATTGCTCGGGTCAACGCAATAATCCCACCCTTAGAGGCAGAATTGGCTGCCCTATTTGGCAATCCAATTCTGCCCGTGACTGAGCTCATATTTAGGATTACCCCCCCACCTTGACGTTCCATTAGGGGCACTACTCGCTTCCCATACAAATACATGCTCTTAAGATTAACTGCTAAAATACGATCCCATTGCTCCTCTTTCAGAGTGGTTACAGAGCCTCTAATAGCAATGCCGGCGTTATTAACCAAGATGCCAATATGACCATACTCTTTCAAGGTCTTATCTACACTTGCCTGAACATCTTTCGACTGAGATACATCTGCCAGTACAAAGATGGCTTTTCCACCTTTTTGAGTGATCTCCTCTAAAGTATGCCGGCCCAATTCTTCATTAACATCTACGATACACAACACCGCCCCCTCCTCGGAAAATTTAATTGCTATTGCCCTTCCAATCCCTTCTGCGGCCCCAGTTATTAACGCTACTTTACCTTTTAATCGCATCATAAAAAAACCACCTTCCTTTCAAATAAATTATCCCTTTACTGCGCCTGCGGTCAGACCAGCCACAAACTGGGATTGCAGAAAAGCATAGAGAATAATTACAGGCACGATGACAATGGCAGTCATTGCCATTAGAGGTCCCCAATCGTATACTTCTTTATCTATAAACAAAGTAATTCCCACGGGTAGCGGCTGCATTTTCCTAGTAGAGGTTACAATCATTGGCCATAGAAAGTCCTCCATTGACGCTACCAAAGTAAATAAAGCTAAACTGGCTAAAGCAGGCCTGGACTCTGGAAGCACAATTCGGAAAAGAATGCCCCACTCACTACACCCATCTACCCTGGCTGCATCTTCAACTTCTAGTGGGAGTGTAATGATATACTGCCGCATTAGGAAGATACCAAACGCTGTTACCGCTGAGGGCAAAATAATCCCTTGATAAGTATTTTGCATCCCAAATTTACTGGTAATTAGGTAGAGGGGGATTAATCGTATATACATTGGAATCATCATCGTGCTAATGATCAAGGCGAATAGAGTGTCTCGACCCGGGAAGCGCTTTCTTGCAAATGTATATCCAGCTAAAGAACAAAATACAACATTCGTAACAATCCCGCCCACGGCTATTATCACTGAATTAAGGGCCATTCTAGCGATTGGAAGTAGTTTGAAAGCTGCCTTATAATTATTCAAAGACATCGGATTTGGTAACCATTGAGGAGGCCAGAGAAGGATATTACTGACGATTTTTAAAGAAGTGGCTACAACCCAATAAACCGGAACCAAGATCAAGAATGAGAGAAAGATCAAAATTATGTATGTAAAGCAATACTTAAAAAAGAAAAAGAGTGGTTTTTTTGTATGACGTACTTGCGTTTCATTGGTTTCATTTAATATTTCCAAAGATTTATTATTTTTCCTAGATCTTTTCATTTCGTTCCCCTCAATTAATAAATATTTTCTATTTTGAAGTACTTCATCATAAGTAGGCTAGTCAGAAAGATAATGATGAAAAGAAGCACAGCAATTGTAGATGCTTGTCCCATATTGTATTGGGCAAAAGCTTTCTGATAGAGCAAGAACACCACAGATGTAGATGCATTAGATGGACCACCTTTAGTCAGTACGAAAGGTAAAACAAAAAGCTGCAAGTTCCAGATTGTACTGACAGTTACTATAAACAATGTTATCGGTTTTAGAAGTGGTATACTAATATGAATCAATTTATCCCACCAATTGGCTCCATCTACTACTGCCGCCTCATACAATTCCTCAGGAATTGTCTGTAAGCCGGCTAGGAACAATACCATAGCAAACCCTATGCGCCTCCAGATAGCTATCAAAATAAATGCTGGGATAACCCAATCGGAATCTGTCAACCAGGGTATCGCATTGATGCCAAAAAAACTTAGCAGATAATTAACGAGACCATACACAGGGTCTAATATCCAGTACCATAGGATTGCAACAACTGCAGATGGAAAAATATAAGGCATAAAGAAAATTGAGCGAAAAAAAATCTTCCCAGGTAACTTCTTCTCTAGAATAAGGGCAAGTCCTAGCCCGAAGATAAGGCTTCCAATCAATGAACCAGCGGTAAAGTAAAAAGTATGCCATACCGCTTGCCAAAAGAATGAGTCTTTCAGAACGTTCAGATAATTCTGAAAGCCTATAAAATTAACGGGTGTGATCAATCTTGTCTTAAATAAACTCAGATAAACTGAATACAGGGCTGGCAAATAAACGTATATTAAAAAATAGACTATAATAGGAGCCAGAGTGATGATCGTAAATGAATTTCTCTTTAACCATCGGACAAATGGGAACCCTGCCTCACGTATTTGTAGAACTTTTCTAATCACCTAATGTACTCCTTATCTAAATAAGGCCAATTATTTGGTTCATAATGCAGGCAGGCTTTTGATACCCGCCTGCATTATGAATAGAAAACACCTTAATCTTATTCGTTGAGCAGGTTATTTATCATGTTACAAGCCGCAGCAGCCCCCTCTTCGGGGGTAACCTTGCCAGTTTTCAGATCGTTCAGCATGTCAGAAACGAGTATCAGAATCGGACTAGCATTCGGAATATTGTGGAGCGAATCGGAGCCGTGCATGGCTCCCTCAAGGAATACTTGAACGTCTGGATCGTTTTTCAAGGCTGGGTCATCATAAGCAGCCAATAGAATTGGAAGAGATCCATAACCTTTAAAGACCTCGCTTTGGATTTCTGCCGTTGTACAGAATTTTATCCAAGCCTTCGCACCATCTTTATTCTTCGCTTCCGCGGGGATCACCCAAGGATTTGGATGTCCATATGTGAGCCTTGTCTTATCTCCCGGTATGACAGCTATTGCCCATTTTCCTTCCATCTCTGGTTGATCAGCCAGAAGTGCTAACCACCAAGGACCGCTCTCTGCCATAGCATAATAACCTTGTATAAAACCATTGAATGGTTCAGCTTGCTTGGCGGGATCCTTGGGAATAATATCTTTGTCATACAAGCTCTTATAAAATTTAAGAGCTTCAATGCCGGCTGGCTCATTCAAGGCGCATTTTGTGTGATCTGGCGTATAGAAATTGCCACCTTTCGCATATAGTATCCAAGAAAAGAAATGGAAGTCCAGTGAACCCTTTTGATCAGCCAAGCCAAACTTATCTTCTCCATTAGTTAGTTTAATGCCAAACTCTATCAATTCATCTAAAGTAGTCGGTGGGTGAGAGATGCCTGCTTCTTTGAACAAATCTGTCCGATAGAACAGCACTCTGACCTCATTATACGTGGGTGCAGCATGCAAAATGCTATCTTGAGTGATGAAATGTGACCAAGCGTTGGGAGTGAAATCTGCATCATCATAGTTATTTGCCTTTTTAAAATCCTCCATGGGTTCAAGGACACCAAGGGCGGCAAACTCTCCAACACTCTGGTCAGTAATCATAGCACAATCTGGCAAATCACCACCCGCAAAACCAACTACCAATTTGTCATGTACACTTTTCCAAGAGTATTGTGAAAACTCAAGCTCGTATTGTGGATAGGCTGCTTCAAAGCGAGCGGGCAAATCAGAGGAAATTATCCACTGACCATTACCGCCAGGCACCCATATTTCAACCTTACTTTTATCTGCATTCGTCTCGGCCAATGAAGATACAGTAAAAATAGCGAAAATTATTAATACTACACATACCAATACCAAAAAAAACAAACGTTTCATTTTATATTCCTCCTATTATTTATTTTAGATAAACATTTAATTTATATTTTATTATTTTACATTTTATATTCCTCCTATTATTTATTTTAGATAAACATTTAATTTATATTTTATTATTTTACATTTTATATTCCTCCTAATTATTTATTATATGCCTTGCAAGGTTACTTATCTGGTAACTTTAACTTTTTATATAATGAACTAATATTAAGTTAAGTATAATTATGATATTTATTATTTAGTGTAAATTGTAAATTTAATTGCCACCCATATTTTGTAAAAACCCCTGTTGTTTATCACTTAGTTTGTAATATCAAAAGATAGCCGGACAAGACCTCTTTATCTGTTCTCTGATAATGGATGTCAGCCTACTTCCCTTTCTTATATGAAGGCCTGTGCTGCCTAAGAATTAAACAGATCTTTACCAGCTGGTCTAGTCCTAAAGGGAATGCCGATACCAAAAGAGTGATCAAAACCCTAAAGGAAGATTTAATCTGGTCCCATGATTGGGATAACTCGTTTTTTTTCAAAGTGCATTGGTAAAATGGGTAGATTGCTATAATTATGATTTTCCTCACCAGCCCTTAGGTTATCTTACTCCAGTAGAACATTATCAAAAATACGTTAAAAATCATGAGCTAGTACTAACTTAAATTTATTTTTCTTAATAGGGAGCATTACAGTATGCTATACATTAAATATCTCTATAAATACTTTTTACCATCACAGGCAAACTATTTTTCTAAATTCTCGTTAAAAAATTACCTGATTTATCGAAATTAATTTCTTCCCAGTTTCCAGACGATGTTATATTATTTTTATTTTTAATTTCTTCCCAAATTGGCTCTGAAATATACATTTCATCTAACTTTAAAGTGTTTTTAATAACAATAATCCTAGGCTTTACTCCAGGTAAGTTCCATATAGTTTTTAAACCTACATCTATTGCCTGTTTATCTGTATCGAATACCATTGGAATTCTTGCTCTATCGAGGAAAGTTGCAGTAATTGTATTAGTATATGTTGAATTAAAATCAATCTTTTCATAGAGTCGACGGCTAATCATATGGGCTAAACCAATTCCCAAAGCATTCCCTTGAGTTTCTGGGGTTAAATCTAAAACCAATATTTTTTTGATTTGAGGGGGTTCATATTCTCCTTCTTTAAAATCTTTTATTCCACCAATGACATTGGTATCCATGCCTGTGCCACTTATATTTTTGCCCATTTCTTGAATAATAAGAAAATCTATATTTCTTACCGGAAGTTTGGGTAATATCTGTTTGCATTCTCGTAACAATTCTTTCTCAACTAGGTAAAATTCTTCGGTTTTAGCCCCGACAATTTTATAAGTTTCATCATAGGCATTCTCTAGAATTGCAAAACCAGCTAATATAGGCGCCTTTTTTAAAATAACTTTAGCAAATTTTACCACATAATCCCGAATTCCTTTGACTCCCAAAAAATGTACTAGTTTTGCACCTTGATGATTACCTAATCCAACAGATAAAATTTTATGTAAACCACTTTCAATTTCTGCCTTAAAAGCTGTATGCACTTTGATGCGGTTTACGACAATAATTCCATCAGCACTATAGGCAATTTTATCGAAATAAATCGGTAAACCATTCGCAAGCTGATCCAATTGCACGGTATCCATGGTTGCTTTAATAGGGACTCCCATGGTCTTTTCGCTAATTCCATAGTCGGCTAAGACCTTTTTTTGGCCTTCGGCAGTGGCACCTCCATGAGAACCCATTGCAGTTACAATAAAAGGAAAGGCTTTTCTCTTCTTTACTTCTTCAATAATGGCTTTCAATATTGTCTGGATATTATCGATTCCCCTGCTGCCGGCAGTAATGGCAATTTTCATCCCCGGTTTGATTTTTTGGTCTAATTGTATGCGGGAAAATTCCTGGGAAATAACTTCAGGAATATTATTAAGTTTTTTAGAATCAAATTTTTGATATATTTTTACAAATTTTAAATGATCTATCATAATATATCCTCCAAAAATTTTCTACTAATGATTCCCTTGAAGATTAAACACTTTTAAACAGATAATTTTTGTAAAGCCTATTTAATCCTTACTATCTATTTTTTCAAAAAGACTTGGGTAAAAATTGTTAACCATTAATCGGCAAGTAATTCTTAAGTGTTCACGCATACAGGACTCGCTTTTTGCTTCATCCTTTTCTTCGAGAGAATTAATAATATCCAAATGTGATTCTTGAGATTTTTTTTCAATCAAAACTGATTTTTGTGTAATATTTCTTGTTAAAGCAGCAAGGTCTCTTAATTTTTTATAGAATTCTGATAAAAAAGTATTATTTGCCGTAGTAATGATTAAATCATGTAATTTTCTTCCATAAAAGATACCTTCCTGAGAATTTTTTTCAATATCAATTTCTTTAATTTTTTCTCTTATTTCTTTTATATTTGAAAAAAAACTATCGTCGCCTTTTTGACAAGCTAATCTTGCAGCCATACCTTCTATGGCTTCTCTACTTTGAAATATATTAAATATTTCCTCTAATGATATCCTTTTTATTATATATCCTCCTGAAGGCTCTTGTTTAATCAAACCATCAGATACTAATCGCCATAAAATTTCTCTTATAGGTGTTCTACTTATGCTATATTCATTGCTAATCTCACGTTCAACTAAATTACTTCCAGGCAATAGTTTTCCTGACATTATATCTTTTTTTAGTTCTTTATAAATGGTTTTTTTATTTCTCATATATTTATATCCTTGGTATACCAATGGTATTTTTACTATAATAAAATAATTTATTTAATTTGTCAAATATTTTTCGTTTATTTTAAATAAAAAAAATTGAGGTGAAATACTAATTAAAAGATCTTATTTTTGTCACCCAATAATGGATTACCTTTATAAAAAGAAAAAATAATATTATACTTGAAGATAACATAAAGGGTACGCCTATAAGAATACCTATGCTAAATCATTCTTTAAAACTATACAATATAAATAATAATGTTTAGGTAAGCTCCAAACTTTTCCAAATATAACACATAAAATTCTTCATTTTTCGAAAATGTATAAACAAATTAAGCTTAGCTTTATTAAATACTATTGTTCACTATAAGAATTTGAGGTAATATTTAATAAAAATGGTTTTTATAGAAATATTTCATCTAAGAAAATAGATTTCTATCTACAGAAGCTTCCTCATTTTCTTATTCATTATATCGATTTAAGTAATTTTAAATATAACATTAATAAAGATCATTTGACTCTTTAGGTGATTTTGGTGTTGGAAATATTACTATTGTGTAAATTAGTAGGAATATATAAAGAAAAGTTAATTAAGTAACAAGGCTACATCTTCTGTTTGATTATAGATAGTGAAACTCCCCCAGCAGGAGCTGGGGGCATCTTTTGGCTACAAGCGAAAAACAAGCTTGAACCATCAAGTTCACTAGTAAAATTGCCAAAAAAAGTAGAATAGTTGTTTCAGATTCTTATATTATGAATATATATAACAATCTTCCTTTGAGAAAGATAAAGATTTTAATTTTTAGTAATATAGGGATTGAAATTAACATCTTCAAAAACGAAACATCGAAAATATGTAAAGAAACATTAACAAAAAGATTGCCAAAAAAGGCTCCACTAAAATATTATTATTCTATTTGGCTATTTTTTTTCACACAACGCTTTGGTCTTTTTTGCGATATGCTCGGCAGTGAGCCCAAAGGTTTTAAGCAGTTCCCAGGGGGCACCGGATAAACCGAATTGATCTTCCACGCCCATCATCTCCAATAACAGGGGAGCGTTATACTTTTTACCGGCGGCAATTACGCCGGCAATGATGTTACCAAATCCACCCTTTTGGTGTTCTTCCACAGTCATTACCAGTCCGATTTCTTCAGCAGCTTGAAGAACGCTCTCTTTATCCAGGGGTTTGACCGTATGAACGTTGAGTATCCTGGTTTCAAGGTTATACTCTTTCTTTAAGATATAAGCAGCCCGCATGGCCTCTGCCACCATGGGTCCGCAGGCTATAATGCAAACATCTTCATTTTCAGATGAATAGTCAGCAGCAAGTTTGGTCTCAAAGGCATCAACAAATACTTCTTTTTCTTCTCTGAAACGGATAACATTGGCTTTGCCGAATGCATAAGGTGTATCCTCTTTGGTAACAATGGGGGTGGCTTCCCGGGCATATCTGATCACTGCCGGACCTTGAATTTTAGCTACAGCCAGGGTTCCTTTTTCTGTCTCCAGAGAATCGCTGGGAACAATGAGGTGCATATTGGGTAAATAATACATATTGCTGATTTCTTCTAAAGCCTGATGGGTTGCACCGTCTTGACCTACTGATAAACCGGCATGGGCATTGGCAATTTTTACATTTAAATTATTATAGCAAACGGTGGTCCTGATCTGGTCCCAGTTCCTGCCGGTAACAAAGACACCGTATGAACCGATAAAGGCCGTTTTACCTTCTTTGGCAAATCCGGAAGCCACTGAGGTCATATTCTGCTCAGCAATACCCATTTGGAAAAACCGTTCTTTTCTTTCCGGATGATTTTCATAAAATTGATTCATGCAGATCGAATTGGTAATATCAGCACCGAATGCTACCACCGATTTCGATTCACCCAATTTCTCAAGGGCATTCCCGAATCCCTTTCGGGTTGGCATCATTTTCACCTTCATGGTCTCTGCTTTATTCCACCAGTAATCCCGGCTGAATTTGGGCATCGCTTTATTAACCTTTTGGTCGACTTCTTCCTGATATGTACAGGCCTTTTGAAGTAGGGCATCTACTTTTTTCTCATCAAAATTTTTGGCATTAATATCCTGTAAGGCCTTATCTAATGATTCTACTCCTTTTCGTCCATCCTTGGGGCATACACCGTGATAACCGACTACATTTTCAGTATAGGATACTCCTTTTCCTTTGACCGTGTGGGCAATGATGACTGTCGGTTTACCTTTTAGAGTTTTTGCCTTCTCGAAGGATTTTAGAATCTCGGTCATATCATGGCCGTTAATCTCCAGGGTATGCCAGCCAAAGGCCTGCCATTTTTCAACCAACAATTCCAATCGCATAACATCTTCGGTTGGTCCGTCAATCTGCAGATTATTTCTATCCACTATGGCTGTCAGGTTATCTAATTTGTAATGAGCGGCAGACATCGCACTTTCCCATACTGAACCTTCATCCAATTCGCCGTCTCCTAAAATACAAAAAATCCTATAGTCTTTTTTTTCTAACCTGGCATTTAAGGCACAGCCGACCGCAACCCCCAAACCCTGTCCCAATGAGCCACTGGATAGTTCCAATCCGGGTAATTTAAAGCGGTTGGGGTGTCCTTCAAAACCGGACCATAATTTTCTTAGTTTTACCACTTCGTCAACAGGAAAATAGCCTGTTTCTCCCAGGGCAACATAGAGAGCCGGTGCCTTATGGCCGACTGACCAGAAGACCCTATCCCTGTCTTTCCAGTCAGGATTCGCCGGGTCATGGTTGATCTCTTTTAGGTATAGGGCTGCGGTTACATCCATAATAGATAAAACACCTCCGGTATGACCGGAACCGGCAGCAGTAATAGCCACCATACTATAGGCTCTCATCTCTTTTGCTTTTTCAACTAACTCTTCAACTGTATAATCCTTTTTTGTTTTTCCTGTCTTGGAATCTATAATTGGCATTAATACCCCTCCTTCTTCTAATTCTTTTTTTTAATTTAAAATAATATAAAATAGATATCAGATATCAATGGAATAACTATAAATATTTATATTTCATTATGCAATATGCTATTGCTTTAAAGAAATCCCATTCATTTTTTCATAAAACAAAGCTAATCCAGCATGGTCTATTTCGGTATTGCCATCAGCGATAAGAACCTGCATCATTTCCATGACCTGAGCAGTTAACGGCATGGCAGTATGTAAGCTCCGGCTGGTTTCAAAAACATTGGTCAGGTCTTTTAAGTGCAGTTTCATCTTAAAACCGGGAGCAAAGTTTCCTTTTAACATCCTGGGTGCTTTATCTTCCAGGCATTTGCTACCGGCAAGACCGCCTCTAATAGCATTGAAAATTTTTTCGGGATCTACTCCTGCTTTTTTACCCAGAACCATAGCCTCCGCAACAGCCGCTATGTTTAACGCAACGATAACCTGATTCGCTAATTTGGTTGTTTGTCCGGCACCAATATCGCCTACCAAAGTCACACTTCCACCCATAACATCCAGAATATCTTTGCATTTCTCAAATACTTCTTTTTTGCCACCAACCATAAAAGCAAGTGTTCCGGATTTTGCTTTTTCCTCACCCCCGCTTACCGGAGCATCTAATACCCCCACTCCTTTTTTCTCTAATTCTTTGGCAATTTCCTGGGAAACCAAAGGTGCGATGGAACTCATATCAATCAGAATTTGACCTTTCCTTACTCCTTCGATAACACCGTTTTCCCCAAGCACCACTTCTTTCACCTGAGGAGAATTAGGCAGCATAGTAAAAATTACATCACTATTTTCTGCTACGTTTTTGGGTGATGACCCCCTGTCCGCTCCGTATTCCACTATTTCATTTAAAGCTTCTTCGACAACATCATAAGCAATCATATCATAACCTGCATTAATCAGGTTTTTTGCCATTGGTTTACCCATGATACCAACACCGATAAATCCAATTTTTTCCATTATTAATTCCTCCTTTAAATTTTTGCCCAGGCTTCTCTTAGCACCCGTTTGGCATTAGCAATAACCACTTCTGAGGATTCATCAGCCAGTGGTTTTACCTCAAAGCTTACAATGGGCGGATTTTGTGGATTTAAGAATCCAATATTCAATAAAACTTTTAAGTATTCGGTGAGTTCTTCTACATCATTTTCCCCACCTTTAATACCAAACCTGGGATGCTGGTCACCATAGCCGGGATGTTCTTTGTCTTTTAAAATACAATTACCCATATGGGCATGGACCAGATAATCTTTAACCGGCATGATGGCTTGTGCAGGTGTCTCACCTAAAAGGGGAAGATGGGATAAATCAACCATCAATCCAAAGTTATCGAATTCCTCTCTTACTTCCTCTGCCACCCTCTTGGCATCTTCAGCCGGTCCGATTAAGCATTTTTTATCAATTTCCTGATCAAAAACCTCCAGGGTGATTCCCAGGTCTCCCTTGGATTTAGCATAAGCGCATATTTCTTTAATAGATAAAACCAGTAATTTTAAAGCTTCTTCCCGTTCCTCTTCTCCGGGGTCCTTACCACTCAAAAAAGCAAGGCCTTTTGCCTCTATCTCATATGCTTCGTCAACTCCTGCTTTTACCTCATTTACTGCATCTTTTCTCTCTGCCTCATTAAAAGAATTAAGATTTAATTTTTTAACCAATAAACGGGGTTGAGCACCATAAGCAACGGTTAAATGACTCACTTCCAATAGTTTTTTTGCTTTTTCTCTTACTTTCGCATCCTTGATCCAGGAAACTTCTACTGCAGTAAAGAAATCATCTTCCGCTATTTTCTGTAAGGTTTCGATAATCGGTCCTTCCCCTTTCATCACCTGAGGGTAAGCCATAAAGTGGATTAATCCCACTTTCATAAATTTATACATTGAGTCTTGCATAACGTCCTCCTTTAATTTCTTAATAAATCTTTTTTCACGCCGGCTAAATGATGATACACTTGCTTGCGAGCTTTTTTACTATCTTTGCTTTTAATTGCATTAAAAATCTCAGTGTGTTCTTTTAAATATTTCTGTGGGTAACCGGGGAGATTCCAGGTTTTTTCTTTCATATTTATCCAGAGTTTTTCTTTTAACAAATTACTCAAATAAGTCATCATGGAAAAAAGAAGATTATTATGTGCCGCCCTGGCTACATTTATATGAAATTCCCTATCGAATTCCATCATCTCGGGAATATTGCTTATGGCTCCTTCCATTTTATGCAAGGACTCATAAATAGCATCGATATCTTCCTGGGAAGCCTTCTTGGCGGCAAGCTCAGCAATCTCGCTTTCCACGGCTTTTCTTGCTTCTAACATTTCAAAAGGGCTCTCCTCTCCCTCTAACTCCATGACTCCTTGCTCGTACAAAGGGGATCTGGGCGTATCCTTTATAAAATTTCCTTTGCCTCCCCTGCATTCAATGATGCCCAATATTTCCAGCGCGCTCAGCGCTTCTCTCACTGAAGGGCGAGAGGTGCCAAATTTCTCAGCCAGCACTTGTTCTGGAGGAAGTTTATCCCCTGGTTTTAATCTACCCTCTTTTATCAAATCTCGAACTTGTTCAACTATTTTCATATATACTTTTTTTGTTCGAACTTTGTTAAATATTGTCCTACTCCTTTCTCTATCTCTCTATCTATTTTATCATATTAGTCATATTGTTCGATAATTTTATAACATGATATCATTAAACAATATTATGTTAAATTTAAGACTTTTTTTATTAAAACTCTTTTTTACTTTTTAAGCAATCTTAATTACCCATCATATATTCCGGTTGCCTGGATTTCCACTTTTGCATCCTTGGCAAGCCCGCTGACTTCTATCGCTGCACGTGCCGGGTAGGGTTCGAAAAAATATTGTCCATAAATTTCATTGACCACTTTAAAATCATTCATATTAGTAAGGTATACGGTCACCTTTACCACATCATTTAAGGAAGAACCCGCAGCTTCCAAAATAGCTTTAATATTATCCAGAGTCTGCCTGGTTTCCTTCTCGATACCCCCCTCTACCTTATTGCCGGTTAAAGGGTCCAATGGCAAAATACCAGAAGTAAAGATAAATCCCTTTGCCTTCATGGCCTGGCAAAATGGTCCAAAAGCTGCTGGAGCATTTTCGGTCATAATAATTTCTTTTTTCATTACTTGCCTCCCATATTTTCGATACTTTAAAATATTTTTAAAATATTCTTTACAATCTCGCTTTTGCGATGGGCTTAGATATAACTACATCGTGCTCGGCAACCAGAGAATAATCTGAGGAAAAGCAATCATTAAAAGGAGCCCGATCGCCATTAGAATAACAAAAGGTATTACTCCGCGTATGATATCACTTGTTTTAATACCTAATTCCGGTGCAGCTGCACCCTTAAGGAAAAATATTGCATAAGCAAAAGGTGGTGTTAAAAAGGACATCTGAAGATTTACAATAATCATCATGGCAAACCATAAAGGGTCAAATCCCAACCGAGGAATAATAGGAGCTAATATAGGAACCATAACAAATATAATACCAATCCAATCAATAAACATACCCAAAATAAAACATACAAACATAATAAGAGCAAAAGCCATCCAACGCCCTCCGGGAATAGAAAGAATAAAATTCTCTACCACATCACCGCCACCTGCACTTAAAAATACACTGACGAAAGCGGTAGAACAACCGGCAATTAAAAGAACCATGCCGGTTAATTTAATAGTCCCAAGAGATACATCTCTTAATACTTTCCAACTGAACCGGCCATACGCAATAGTTAAAATAGTTGACACCGCAGCACCCACTGCAGCAGCCTCGGTAGGAGAGGCCACACCAAAATAAATGGCTCCCATGACGGACAAAATAAGTAAGGCAGTTGGTGCCAGGGTGGTAATTAACATCTTACTTTTTTGGCCAAAAGTTAGCTTTTCGCCTTCCTCCTCAAATGAAGGAGCAACTGAGGGTTGAAGATAAGAACGAATTCCGATGTAGAGCATATATAGGCCGGAAAGGAGAAAGCCAGGCATAAAGGCAGCCATAAATAACTTCCCTACTGAAATCCAGGCTACCGGCCCGTAAATAATAAGCATAATGCTAGGTGGAATTAAAATGCCCAGTGTACCCCCGGCACAGATCGCCCCGGTAGCAAGACCTTTATCATAACCGCGTTTCATCATTGCCGGTAGGGCAACCAATGTTAGCATAGTAATGGAAGCGGCAATTATGCCTACGCAGGCAGCCATAATGGTACCGATTAATACACTGGTAATCGCCAATCCACCTCTAAATTTACCAAACCAGATATGTACTGCATCATACATTTTTTCAGCAATACCGGACTTTTCTAACATATTCCCCATAAAAACAAACAAAGGTACTGCCATAAATCCATAATTGGTAATTATGGCATAAACACGACCATATATTAAGTCAAAAGCATTGGGACCAAATAATAAATAACCGGTGATAACACCGACACCACCAATAGGAAGAGCCAGTGGAAAACCGGTGAGTACACCAATGAAAAGGGCTCCGAACATCCCAATAGTGACAATTTCAGGACTTACTACAATATTCATGATAATAGTTCTCTCTTTCTAATTAAAAAATATAGTTCTTGAATAAATTTTGACAGGCTCTGCAAAGCGAAAAGACAGAAACCAAAAACCAATAAAGTTCTAAAAGGCGCAGCCGGGGGAAGCCAGCTACTTTCCACCATTTTTTCACCAAATTTCCAGGAAAATGCTGCCCATCTTATTCCCGCAGAGATAAGGATAATACATATAGGAAAAAGAAAAATAATCGAAAAAATAACATCAATCCATGCTCTTCCTGTGCGGGATAATTTTGTATAGAAAACATCTACCCTAACATGTCCATCATGTAAATAGGTATATGCCCACCCACAAGCACCAAAAGTTCCCATAAGCATCTTGGAAGTTTCCAATGCCCAAATCGTAGGACGATTAAAAGCGTATCTGGAGATAACCTCATAGCAGAGCACTATGATTAAAGCTACAACTAAAAACTTAACCATCTGGCCTGTGAATTCACTAATCGAATTAATAATTTGTACAAGTTTTTTCATATTGATCTAATAACTCCTCCTTGCTTTTTTAACCTTGCTCCGGAAAATTTAGTCCGGAGCAAGGTTAATGCTAAGTATATATAGTGTATATTGATGCTTTAAAAATGATTATTTTATATCAAACATATCGCAAATTTCTTTAAACTTGAGTGCAGAATCATATACTTTTTTGTAACCAGGATCTTTGGCGGACTCAGCAGCATAGTAGGCAATTGCTTTTTCAAATAAGAGTTCTTCAATATCCTTGGGTAATTTCTCCACAACAGTGCCGTATTCCTTATATTTTGCCAGAGCTGTAGAATCACGGACAACCGACTCAGAAAAGAATTCATGAGATACTCTGTGAGCAACCAATTCCACAATGTCCTGTAAATCTGCAGGAAGTGCATTCCAGGCATCCATGTTCACATATAGGGATTGTGCATCACTGGGAGCACGGGAAGATGAGATATACATATAGTCGGTTACTTCATGGAAGCCCATGCCCCAATTCAAAGATGGAGTAATGTATTCAAAGGCATCAATAACTCCTCGCTTGACTGATTCGTAAATCTCTCCACCAGGAAGAAAGACCGGTGATGCTCCCATTTCTTTAAAGATCGAATTAAGGGCAGTGGTTCCACACCTAATTTTTAGCCCCTTGATGTCCTCAACTGAATTCAGTGCTTTTGTAGAATGACACCATACTTCAGCCGGATGAACTGTTAATTGGTCAACAAAGAATACTCCAATGGGGTCATATAATTCTCGAGCCAAATCTTTCCCTTCATATTCCATCCACATCATTAGCTGATTACCAGTATGACCACCTACCCAGTTGGTATAAAAGACACCTGCGGGGACGTAACCGACAGCCCAACCGCCGGATACATGAGATGCTTCTACCGAGCCAGCAATTACTCCGTCAAACTCTTTTCCGGCAGGTATAATGGCTCCTGCAGTGAAAGCCTTCACTACCAAACGTCCGCCGCTGGCTTCGGTCACTTGTTCGGCAAACCTTTTAGCGCCCTCAAATCCAAAATCACCGGCTGCACACATTGATTGTAGTCTCCAATTAATCACTTTATCAGCACACAGTCCAACAGTAGTGATACTAAGTAGCAGTACAAAAATTAAACTAATTATTACTACACAATTCAATTTCTTCATTTTAAACACTCCTTTTTACATAATTTTCTGAACTAGCCAAACACAAGTAAAAATACTTTCATTTCTTGCTCAAGTAAAAAGCAAAACCAGAGATATACCTTGTTCACCACCTCCCTCTGCACATTATTTGTCTTATTTGTTATATTGTCTGACAAGTTAATTTTATTCTATCACAAAATAATATTGAGTCAAATTTATTTTTAATTCCTGTGGATAAATTAATAAAAATACCAAATATCTTAGCGGCATCCTGAATTCCGATCAACGCCGCACTTAAGAAAACTTTTCCTAAGATAATGAAAAATTCTCCAGGTTGTGATATTATTGAAAATAATATTCAGAAAAACTACATCTATATGTATAGCGATGATAATACCGCTAAAAATTAAAAGGCATGGAAAATGAAAAAAATTCCTATAAAATTAGGGAAAGAACTGGTCGAAGTAAATCTTCCAGACAATACAGAAATTTTATCCACCGAGCAACCTAAACCACTTAGCAATCCATCTTTTTTTATTCAAAAAACTTTGGTAGATTCTATAAGCAGCTTAAGCTTAGATCAAATTATTGCGCAAAAACTAAAGAAAAACCCAGAAGCAAAGGTAGTAGTGGTAATTTCTGATAATACGCGGCCTGTTCCTTACAAAGGGGAATCGGGAATATTATGGCCAATTCTTGAAAGACTTTTAGCTCATAATATACCTAAAGAAAGAATACTTATTTTAGTAGCTACTGGCACACATCGCCCATTAACTGAAAAAGAGTTAAGAGAAATGTTAGATCCTCGGGTATTTGACTATAAAATTCCCATAAAAAACCACAATTGCCGAGACAAAAATAATTTAAATTATTTAGGTAAAACTAATCGAGGTAGTTCAGTATATATTAATCAAGATTATATGGCGGCAGATATTAAAATACTTACCGGTTTAGTAGAAACACATTTTATGACCGGTGCATCAGGAGGAAGAAAATCAATCTGTCCAGGGCTCATAGGAGAAGAAAGCATCTATATATTCCACGGAGCGCCTATGCTAGCTTCTCCGAAAGCCAGTGACCTAATTATAGATGGTAACCCCTGTCACCAAGAGGCTTTAGAAGTAGCTAAAAAAGCTGGTGCAGATTATATTCTCAATGTTACTCTTGACCAAGATTTTAAGCTAACAGGAGTATTTGCCGGAGATTTAGAAAAAGCTCATGAGCAAGCTGTAAAACAAATAAAAAAATACGTTACTATACCCCTGGATAAAGAATATGATATTGTTATTACTCATGCTGGCTTTGTAGGCATTAACCAATACCAAACAGCCAAAGCTGCAATAGTTGCTATTCCAGCTTTAAAACCCAATGGTAAATTAATTATGATAGCAAATAATAATGATAAAGATTTAATCGGCAGCGAGAAATATAAAACAGTTTTACATCTATTAAAAATAATAGGGGCAAAACAATTTAATAATTTGATTTTATCGCCTGATTGGACTTTTATTCCTGATCAATGGCAAGTGCAAATGTGGACTCGCTTGTTTTCCAAAATTCCTCCAGAAAATTTTATTTATTACAGTCCTCGGCTTTCTTTTAATGATTATAAAATTATTCCTTGTGTTGATGGAAACATATTTCTTCCCAGATCTGAAAGATACAAAGATAATTTTAAGAATGCTGCTCAAGTAATTGAAAAAGCGGTGGAAGCAGCAATATATGAATTAAAAAGTGCTGGACAAGAAAAAATAAAAATAGCTTACTTGGCCGATGGCCCCTATGGAGTCCCGGTAAAAAATTAGTGTAAAATTTAGTGGGGTAGTTTAGAAAAATTGCAAAGGAATAAGAAAAAGGTATAGACTTGCCTATATAAACAAAAACTCTTTTTAACAAAAGAGGTAAACTACATCCAGAGTACTATAACAATAATCTTTCACGAGATCAAGATAAAAATTCTTTTTAAAGATCTATAATTTAATAGTATAAATAACACAATCTTGAAAATATCCCAGAATATAAGTCGTAAGATAACAGAAAAAACAATTACCGATATAGATAAATATTTAAGGGATAAAAGAAAAGGGGGAATAAAATATGAAATTAAAAAAATTCGGAAATAAATGGGTAGTAAGAATCGATAAAGGAGAAGAAATTGTTGAAACTTTAACACAGCTTTGTAAAAAAAACAAAATAAAATTAGGTTCGGTTAGCGGTGTAGGAGGAACTGAAAGGGTTGCTGTTGGGTCGTATAAAGCTAAAACTAAAGAATTTTATTCTCAAGAATTAACAGGGGATTATGAAATTATTAACTTAACCGGAAATATCTCTACTATGAAAGGGGAAATATATCTTCATTTACATATTGCTATATCCGATTCAAACAATAATGTTTTTGGAGGACACTTAACTTCTGCAATAATTAACACAACGGGAGAAATTATCATTGAAGAAATAGAGGGAGAAATAGAAAGGGAATTTAATGAAGAAGTGAGATTAAATCTCTTATTTGATTAAAAAATTAAAAATATTATCGGATAATTCGGGTCGGATAAATCCGACCCCTACACAAAAAACAACAAAAAAATCCAAAAAATATTAACTAAAAACTATGTCAAAGGACCGTCCCCTGACAAAGTCCAATAAAGAAATGTCAATCACGCTTTATACTTATCGTAACAAACGATTTCCGATAAAGGCTTTCTTTCGGTTTTGGTATCTAATTTTTTAGGATATCCTAAAGGCATAAGAGACGTAATTCTCACATCCTCTGGTACACCTAAGATCTCCTTAACTTGATCCTGATAGAAAGCACCTATCCAGCAGGTTCCCAATCCCAAGGAGGCTGCTTCTAAACTCATGTGATCAAGGGCGATAGCCAAGTCAATAGAATAGCTATGCTCTCCACAAGTCATCACATAATCAGGATTAGTAGCACACCCGGCTATAACCACCGGGGCCTCTCCCACAAATTTCTGATTTTTACAAGCAGGAACCAATTTTTTTCTTAAATCTTCATCTTTTATTACAATAAATTTCCATCCCTGCTTATTGCTTGCTGAAGGAGCCAATCTGCCGGCTTCCAATACCTGCTGTAATACATCTTCTGGAATTTCTTTGTCCTGATAACTGCGAACACTCTGCCTTTTTTTAATTGCCTCTAATATCATTCCGTTTTCTCCTCTTAATTTTTTAATCTACTTTTTTTAAATCTTCCTTTTCTAATGAATCTTCCAGATTATCCAATTCTTTTAATTCATCCTGTGCTTCGGAACTTTCTAATGTTTCTTTTTCTTTTTCCATCTTAACTTTTCTCCTTTCCCTTTTTTCTTATCTTTCTATGGACATTGCTAAAATAATAATTTATTTCCCTAATTTCTCTCTCCTTACTTTTGTTCACACGAGAGAAAAGAGAGAATTTTCCTATTATTGTAATATTTTATATTACTTTTTATATTATAATACAAATTCTTGATTATGACACTTTTTTAATGCTTTTTGATAGAAAATAATCAAAAAACCTGCCAGAGAACTGCCTGCTTATGCATGTTAGTGTAAACTTTGCTGGGGTAGTTCTTTTTCTTAACTCGATACTGTATACTTGATACTGTATTAAAATATTTGTAAAACTATTTTGGAGTGATATAATGAATTTGCAAAGATGTAATTTTTTTTAAATTACTTTTTGGGTCTTTTGGGAGAATACTTATTATGAGAATAACCACAAGACAGAAAGAATTTTTAGAAGTCTTAATCGACTTATACAAGCAAAAGGCTTCCCCTATCCATTATTCAGAAGTTGCCCAAAAATTAGGAGTAAGCAAATGGACTGCCTATGATATGTTGCAATTACTCCGCAGAGAAGGCCTCCTGGAAGTAGAATACCTAATCCCGGAATCAAACAACCACAGATGGGAGAAGTTAGGCCGTTCTACTATCACCTTCTTTCCTACTAAAAAGGGATATACCATCTCCAATCTTTCACAAAAAAAACTTCCCACAAAAATATCCGAGCTTAGTAAACTAAAAAAAGAAATTATTCAAAAATTTGAGGAAATTAAGGGAAAGTTTAACTTAAAAGACCTGTTTAAAGAAGCTTTGCAAAGCAAATCTCCCCTTATTTTTTGTGCTTGTGTTTTACTTATTTTAATCCTTCTTATTAAAAAAATTACTGAAGGGATAGCTGAAATACAATTATTAAGTCAAGTAATTCCTGCCGATGCAACAAATACCTATATTGAATTAGCTTTAACTGTCTTTGTAGGAATGTGTTTTGGGGTTTTAACCAAATATATAAATAAAATTCCAAAATATATAACCGGCCCAAATGATAACTTGGATGAATATGCAGGTTACATTCAAACCTATAATCAATATGTTTCTCAGATGGATAAAGAAGAGCAAAAATCATTATTAGATTTTTTAAAAGAATCTTTGGATGAAATAAATATAAAAAACAAAGATTAAATTTTCCAAATAATTTTAGAATTTTTTTATAGGAGGAAAATATTATGGATTATATAGAAAAGTTTAAAAATTATACTACCAAACAAACCGTAAATCTTATTATGAAAGCCCTGAGTAATACCTCTGATGAAAATCTTATTCGGCTAACCTATGCGGCAGAAAGGATTGCTCCCAAGTTCAAACCCGAAATAGGCAAGGTCAGAAAAATGTTTGAAGACAAAGCTCCTGCTTATTTTCTTGCCCAAAAAGCATTAAAGGAGATCCACCCTAATGTTCGGCAAAAAATGGTACAAAACTTTATGATTAATTATATTTTACTTGGACCAAAAAATAGAGAAAATTTTGAAAAAAAAGAAGGCATTCCTCGCCCTGCTACCATAGTGATTAGCCCCACTATGAGATGCAACCTTAGATGTACCGGTTGTTATGCCGGAGATTACTCCAAAAAAGATGACCTCCCTTATGAATATATAGATAAAGTTATAACTGAAGCCAAAAAAATGGGCACCTATTTCTACGTCATTTCCGGTGGAGAAGCTTTTGTTAGAGATGATATGTTAGATATCTACAAAAAACATAATGACGCAGCTTTTATGATTTACACCAATGGAACCTTTATAGATAGAGATATGGCTTTTAAACTCCAAGAGTTAGGTAATGTCGCCCCGGCTATAAGTGTAGAAGGATTTAAAAAGGAGACTGATGAGCGCCGAGGGAAAGGGGTATGGGAAAAAGTAATGCAGGCCATGGATAACTGCAAGGAAGCCAGATTAATTTACGGTTTTTCTATTACTCCCACTAAATACAATACTGAGATCGTCTACAGTGATGAGCTTATGAAATTATTAACCGAAGAGAAAGGTTGTGCTTTTGGTTGGTACTTTACTTACATTCCTATTGGTAAAAACCCTGATGTAAACCTGATGCAGACTCCGGAACAGAGACTTTATGGCTGGAGAAGAGTTAATTATCTGAGAAATAAGTACCCGGTCTTTATCGGGGATTTCTGGAATGATGGAATGCACGTAAATGGCTGTATTGCCGGAGGCCGCCAGTATTTTCATATAAATGTAAAAGGAGATTATGAACCCTGTGTCTTTACCCATTGCGCTACTCATAATGTAAGAAATGCCACAATTAGAGAGGCTCTAAGTTCTCCCTTGTTTAAGGCTATAAGGAAAAGGCAGCCTTATTCTGACAATTTAATGCTGCCTTGTATGATTATTGACAACCCCGAGGTGCTAAGGGAAGTGGTTAAAGAATGCAATGCTTACTCTACACACGGCAACGCTCATACAGTATTAACCGAATGTGCAGCACATTTGGATAAATATTCTAAAGAATATGCAGCACTCTGCCAGCCTTTTTGGGAGAAAGTATATGTGAAAAAAGAGGGAATGCCTGAAACGCTCCCTGAAAAACTTGAAGAAGTGAAAGACCTAATAGAAGAAATTAAAAAATAGAAAATTTAAAACTGGCAGGGGATTCCCTAACTATAGCGTACTCCCTTTTTGAGATACAATCATGCCAAAGATTATTAGCAGTCCTCCTGCCCAGGCGACAAGCCCTACTTTCTCGCCCAAGAGAAGGTAGGCAAACATCGCTGCAAAAATTGGCTCCCCGGAAAATATAATGGCTGTTTTAGTGGCAGTGGAATATCTTTGAAATCTATTTTGCATATAAAAAGCCAGAGCAGTCGCAAATATTCCAGTTATCACAATCGACCACCATATATCAGCTGAATAGGAAAGATGGATAGCCGGTCTTTCGAAAATTAAAGCCATTAATAAAGATAATATAAAAACTACTGTTATCTGGGTAATAGCTAGAAGAACATAATCTAATTTTTTACTAAATAATCCTACTGATATAATGTGCATGGCAAAACAAAAAGCACACAAAAGAACCAAAAAATCTCCCAAGTTAAAACTTAAACTGCTGCTATAATTTAGAAACCATAATCCAGCGAATGCTAAAACTACTCCTATAACTGAATTTCGATTAATTTTCTCTTTGATGAAAAAATGGGAAATAATAGGGACTAAAACTACAGACAAACCAGTAATAAAACCGGCTTTGGTAGCTGTGGTGTACTTTATCCCCACAGTCTGAAGGGTATAAGCTAAAAAGAGGAAAATCCCAATTAGAGAGCCTTTCTTTAAAATCATTATATTGAACTTTTTAAGTCTTTTCCAAAATATAACTACCAGAATCAGGACAGCCAATAAAAACCGATAAGTTAGATAAGTATAAGGAGGAATCAACTCAATAACCCCTTTAATTAAGGCAAAGGTAGAACCCCAGATAATCACTATTATCAATAAATAAATTTCTGCTTGAATACCTTTCATATTTTCCCTTTTCTTTCTCTTTAAAATAATTACAATACGACATTCACAACTTTATATATCTTTCTGAAACCAGCCATTTTCCAATCCCTCTTCCTTAAAAGCCTGTAATGCCTCTCTATATTCTCCCTTATTTATCCTTCGAGATAAAGGAGGAAATTGGCCGGCCTGGTAAGCCGGAAAATATTGAGCCATCATACTTATATAAGTATGAGGAGAAATCTCCCGGGCGATAAAACGCATAATTTTTCTGGTCCCACTTAAGCCCTCAGGTAAAACTAAATGTCGAACAATTAATCCCGAACGAGCCATTCCGTTTTTGTCTACTGTCAGATCACCCACCTGTCGATGCATCTCCTTCAACGCCTTCTTCATTATTTCAAAATAATCAGGGGCGGATGAATATTTTTGGGCAATCTTGTTATCAGCATATCTGGCATCGGGTAAATATATATCCACAATACCGTCAAGAAGTTTTAAAGTTTCGACCGATTCATATCCACTGGTATTATATACGATAGGGATATTTAAACCCATTTTAGCAGCTGTTTTAATGCTTTTTACTATTTGCGGTACAAAATGAGTTGGCGTCACTAAATTAATATTATGGCATTTTCTTTTTTGTAAAGCAAGCATAATTTTAACTAATTCTGATAAATTAACTTTATTACCATTTCCTAACTGGCTTATGGGATAATTCTGACAATAAACACATTTTAAATTACAGTTGGTGAAAAATATGGTACCTGAACCATAATTACCCGACAGGGGCGGTTCTTCCCCAAAGTGAGCATTATAACTGGAAACTATCACCTCTCCACCTGAACGGCAGAAACCTTTTTCCCCTTCCAAGCGGTTCATCCCGCATTTACGAGGACATACTTCACATGACGAGAGTAATTTAAAAGCCTTCTCAATCCGTCTATCAAATTCTTTTTCTTTTATATTTAAATATCTCGGATATTTTAGTTTTCTTATCAATTTGTTATTTTTTTACCTAAAGATAATTTAATACCTCTTCTAAGGAATCTAACTGTAAATATTTTTTTGATAGGGGTTCTTCCTCCTCAAACTTCCAGCTTAAGTAAGGAATTAGGATACAATTTATACCTAATTTCAAACCGGGATTCAAATCTGAACGAACACTATTACCTACTATCCAGGTATCTTTTTTGTCCAAATTATGTTCCCTTAAAATATTCTGGTATTCCTCGACATTTTTATGTTTTAAGACATAAATTTCTGAAAAATATTTTTTTAAACCGCTTGATCGTACTTTTCCTTCCTGCACTTGGGGGTCTCCAAGGGTAGCTAAAATCAAAAAATACTTTTTACTTAAAGTATCTAATATCTGATAAACTCCATCGACTAATTCAGGAATTTGTCTAAAAACCTGCCACCCTATGTCTTCAATCTTCTTTTTTAAAACCGGATTAATTTTTTCACCATTTATTTTACAAAAATACTCATAAGTTTTTCCCAAACTGAGAGGATATCTTTCTTTCACAAAACCATATTCTTTTATATAGCTAATATCAACTTCATCAAGCTTAATTAAAGACTCTTCACTGTCAAAACCTAATTCTTGCATAAGCGATGAAAATTCATCACGAGCACGATTATATAACTTGGAAGTCTTAATCA
>Ga0268282_1000152_pt1 | contig 40627 bp, 35 predicted proteins | sample saktaG_12_FD_190133 | JGI IMG/M metagenome (GOLD analysis project Ga0268282, IMG submission 190133) | Saline water microbial communities from Sakinaw Lake, British Columbia, Canada - sak_2011_5_24_120m | ecosystem: Environmental > Aquatic > Non-marine Saline and Alkaline > Saline ...
CCCGATTCATTTTTTTAAGGATTTGGTTGTCGCCTGATTGAACTGGTAGATGAATTTCTCGGGAGATTTTTTTACTTTGGCTAATTATTTTAATCAGTTCGTCAGACATATCCTTGGGATGAGAAGTGAGAAATTTTATTTGGAAATTACCGGGGATGTCATCGAGAGTTTTTAAAAGATTTGGGAAGTTGAGAGGAATTGCTCCCGGGGACAGTCCATCTTGATCTTGATAACTATTTACATTTTGTCCCAAAAGAGTTATTTCTTTGTATCCTTTTTTAACAAAATCTTTGATTTCTTTGATAATTTTCTGGGCTGGTCGGGAATATTCCTGACCACGGGTGTAAGGGACAACACAGTAAGAACAGAAATTATTGCAACCAGTCATAATCGGCACAAATACTTGACTAGGGAATTGACATTTTGGTTTGGTTTTCAAATCAACAATCGGCCAAATTTCATTAACTTGGTCTTTAAGTTTTTTTTTATCTTTGGCTAAAATACAGCCAGTTAAAACGAGTTTACTCTTGGAGTTTTGGGAATGAAGCTGTTTAACTTTGCTGTAAACTCTATTAACAGCTGATTGCCTAATTGAACAAACGTTAATCACTACCAAATCAGCCTGTTTTATTTCTTGAGTTGGCCGATACCCCTTTTTTTCTAACTGAGCGGCTATCCTTTCACTATCAGATTTGTTCATTTGACAGCCGTAGGTTATAATATGGTATTTCATACTTTTGTATAGTAGCAGATTTATGATATAATACAATTATATGTCTGACCAGATTTATTTATCAGTCATTATTCCGGCCTATAACGAAGAAAAGCGGATTAGCAATACCCTTTTGGATATTGACCGTTATTTAACTAAGCAAGATTATTCTTACGAGATTATTGTGGTTAATGACGGTTCTCCAGACAAAACCGCCCAGATTGTCAAAAATTTTATTAATTTAATTAAAAACCTTAAATTAATTGATAATCAAGAAAATCACGGCAAAGGTTGGGTAGTTAGACAGGGGATGCTTGAGGCTAAGGGAAAATATCGCATCTACCTTGATGCGGATAACGCTATTTCTATTGACCAGATTGAAAGTTTTTGGCCTTATTTAAAACAGAATTACGATGTTATTATTGGTTCTATTGAAGTTGAAGGGGCCAAAATTGAAGAGGGAGCAGCTTGGTATCGAAGAATACTTGGCAAGTGGTCAAAATATTTAATTCGTCTTTTAACTGTTTGGGAAATCCATGATAGTCAGCGCGCTTTTAAACTTTTTCCAGCTAAGGTGGCGGAAAATATTTTTTCTCGGCAGACCCTTGAACGTTGGGGTTTTGATTTCGAGATTTTATTTATCGCCAAGAAGCAAGGATATCAAATAAAGGAATTGCCAGTAGCTTGGATAAACCCCGGCGGAGGCACTCTTACTTTGAAAGCTTATTGGCGGACTCTTAAGGAATTATTAAGGGTTAAATGGAATTCAATAAGAAAAAAATATGATTAAAAGTAAATTGAAAAAGAGGTTTCCTTCAGAATTACGTATGGATTTAGTTTCTAATGACTGGGTAGCTATTGCCACTGGCCGGTCTCAGCGGCCAGAAACTTTCGTTAAGCACCAAAGAATTAAGGAAGCGATTTTGCCCAAAGATTGTCCTTTTTGCCGGGAAAATATTTTAGAAAAAGCAATTGCTCGTCGTGATAAGCCTGATGGCGGTTGGTTTGTTATTTCTATACCTAATGATTTTCCGGCTTTTTCCAAAGGAGACCAGCTTAATGAACGAAAAGAAGGGCCTAATAGAATTATGGACGGGCTTGGTTATCAAGAGGTTATTATTATGGCTGACCATCAGAAACAAATGGCTCAATTTTCTCAAAAAGAAGTAAGAATGGTTGTCGACCTTTATCAGGAAAGATATTTAGATTTGATAAACAAAAAGTTTATTAAATATGTATCTATTTTTCATAATCATGGTCAAGAGGCCGGGGCTTCGGTGGCTCATCCTCATTCTCAAATGATTGCTATTCCGGTAATTGACCCGAATTTAAGAGATAGCATTGATGGGGCCGAATCATTTTATCGCAATCAGGGCGAATGTGTTTACTGTCAGATGATTAAATGGGACATTAAAGATGGTCAAAGGGTTATCTATCAGAATGAGAAATTTGTTGTTCTTTGTCCTTTTGCTTCGCAGGTTTCTTTTGAGGTAAGAGTTTATCCTAAAGAACATTTACCCTATTTTGAAAAAATGGACGAGGATGACAAAGAGCTTTTTGCTGATGCCTTGCGAAAGGCCTTGAGTATGATTTACCAAGGGCTTGAAGACCCGGCTTATAATTTCTATATCCATACGGCGCCTAGCGACAAGAAAAGTTATAGCAATTATCATTGGCATCTGAACATTTTGCCTAAAATAGCCATCTGGGCTGGCTTTGAATTAGGAGCTGGTATAGAAATCAGCACTATTGAACCAGAAAAAGCGGCTGAATTTTTGAGAGGAATAAAATGATAGAAAGTATTTTTGTTTGGTTAGCTTCTTTAGTAACCAGTATAATTTTGAAGATAGGATATTTGGGAGTAGTTGTTTTAATGACCATAGAAAGCTCTTTTATACCTTTCCCTTCAGAAATTATTGTTCCGCCAGCTGCTTATTTAGCTCAGCAGGGTCGGTTTAATATTTATTTAGTGATCATTGCCGGAATAATGGGTAGTTTACTGGGCGCTTTAATCAATTATTATTTAGCTTATACTCTGGGCCGTAAAATCATTTATGCTTTGGCTGGAAAGAAATTTTCCAAGTTTTTATTAATTAATCCCGAAAAGCTGGTTCAGGCAGAAAAGTATTTTCTGAAATACGGCAACCTTTCTACTTTTATTGGTCGGTTAGTTCCTTGGATAAGACAATTAATTTCTGTTCCAGCTGGTTTTTCTAAAATGAATTTAAAGAGCTTTGTTTTTTACACTTCTTTAGGTTCTGGCATTTGGGTTATAATTTTAGCTGTTTTAGGATACGCTTTCGGCTCTAATCAGGCGTTGCTGGCTGGGTATTATAAAGAAATTTCTTTATTTTTTGTCATTCTGGCCTTGATTATAGTTGTCGGAATAATAATTAAAAGAAGAATTAAAAATGGACCAAAAACCACTAATTATCGCTAATTGGAAAATGAATCCGACGACTCAAAAAGAGGCGGAGCATCTTTTTGGGGCGGTCGAGAAAGAGGTCAGGAAAATAAAAGAGGCGGAAATAGTTATCTGTCCGCCGTTTATTTGGTTGTATTATTTGATCGCCTCTGCCAGAGGCGGACTTGCCTTTGGCGGGCAAGATTGTTTTTGGGAAGAAAAAGGCGCTTATACTAGCCAGGTTTCCCCCTTAATGCTTAAAAATTTGGGTTGTCAATATGTCATTATTGGGCATTCAGAAAGAAGAAAGTATTTTAAAGAGAGCGACGAACTTATTAACAAAAAAATCAAGACGGCTTTGAAAACCCGCCTTAGACCTATTTTATGTCTTGGCGAAGAAGTAAGGGATACCTTTAATTCTCAAGGTCAGCCGCTTAATGAAATGAGTTTAAAAGTTGGCGAGCAATTAGAAAAAGATTTGATGGGGATTTCGGCGGCTAAAATTAGAGAAATAGTAATTGCTTATGAGCCAATTTGGGCAATTGGCACCGGAGTTCCTTGTTCGTCAGACGAAGCTATGAGAGCAGCTTTGTTTATCCGTAAAACTTTGACTAAATTTTATAATCGCGCCATAGCCGAAAAAGTTAAAATTCTTTATGGCGGCAGTGTGACCAGCCAAACCGCCACTGACTATATCAAGGGAGCGGCTATGAATGGAGTCTTAGTTGGCAATGCTTCTTTAAATGCTACGGAGTTTGTCAAGATTGTTGAGAATGCTGTTGGACAATAAGGCGTAAGTTCGGGATATGTTTTTTCAGCGGCATTGAATTGCGAGCGGGCATGGTTTTTTGCGAAGCAAAAAGAGCAAGCAATTCACTGCCGCGAAATTTCGCGCTGGGAAATTTCGCGTTAGCTGAAAAAAAACATATCCTGAGCTTGCCTTGCTTTTAATGAAATTTCTCCGAGATTTTAATTTTAAAGATAAAAGAGTTCTCGTTAGAGTTGATTTTAATGTTCCCTTGGGCAATGATGGGCGAGTTGATGAAAAGGAGGACTGGCGTTTAGAAGCCGCTTTGCCGACTATTCGTTATTTACTTGAACAAAGAGCTAAAATTATCCTTTTGGCTCATTTAGGCAGGCCCGGAGGTAAAATCGTAGAAAGCTTGCGTTTAAATCCAGTGGCTCAAAGATTAGAGGAGCTTTTAGGTCAGCCGGTAGTTAAACTAGATGATTGTCTGGGTCAGGAAGTTGAAAAGCGGCTCAAAAATATTCAAGCTGGAGAGATTTTCTTATTAGAAAATTTGCGTTTCCAGGCTGGAGAGAAAAATAATCAGTCGGATTTTGCCCAACAATTAGCTAAATTAGGGGAAGTTTATGTTAATGATGCTTTTGGAACAATTCATCGGGCTCATGCTTCAATAGTCGGCTTGCCTCAATATTTACCGCATCGGGCTGGTTTGCTTTTGGAAAAAGAGATTAAAGCTCTTTCTAAAATTTTAGATGAGCCAGTCCATCCTTTATTGGTCATTATTGGTGGAGTTAAGATTTCCACTAAAATCAAGGTGATTAAAAGCTTTTTAGAAAAAACTGATAGCTTAATTTTAGGAGGCGCTTTAGCCAATACAGTTATCAGCGCTAAAGGATTTGCTATCGGCAAATCAGTGGTTGAAGAAGAGATGGTTGATGAAGTCAAAAAATTAGAATTAACCAATATTAAACTTCATATCCCGGTCGATGTTATTGCTTCAATTGATGCTCAGGGTCAAGCGCCTAGTCGGATTGTCCCGGTGGGCAAGACTGAAGAAAAGGAAATGATTTTGGATATTGGGCCAGATACCATTCAGCTTTTTAATCAGATAATATCTCAAGCTAAAATGATTGTTTGGAATGGCCCAATGGGAGTTTTTGAAGTAGCTAAGTTTGCCTCTGGCAGCCGAGCCGTCGCCCAAGCCGTGGCGCAAAGCTCAGCTTTTTCGGTAGTTGGCGGCGGTGATACGATTACTCTTTTAGAACAACTAAATTTAACAAATAGGATAGGCCATATTTCTACCGGCGGCGGTGCCATGCTTAAGTTTCTGGCTGGCGAGAAATTGCCAGGCATAGAGGCTCTTGAATAATTATGAATTGGCAACTTAAACCAAAAGCGCCCAGCGCTTTTTTTAAACAATTTCCCGAATACTCTCCCTTAATTACTCAACTTCTTTATAATCGCGGTTTCAAGACCCAACCGCAAATCGACGAATTTTTTAATCCTGATTTTCAAGAAGATTTTCATAGCCCGTTTTTACTTAAAGGAATGAAAAAGGCGGTTAAGCGAATTCTTGAGGCGATTAAAAAGCAAGAAAAAATAGTAATTTATGGAGATTTTGATGCTGACGGAGTCTGTGCTGCCGCTATTTTATTTTTAACCTTCCGTGCCTTAAAAGTTAAAAATTTTGATATTTATATTCCCGATAGAGCTAAAGAAGGCCATGGTTTAAATGATCAGGCGATTAAGGAATTAGCCAAAGCCAGGGCTAATTTAATTATTACGGTTGATTGTGGCAGTGTTGATTTTGAAGAAGTGGTCTTAGCTAATTCTTTAGGTATTGATATTATTATTACTGACCACCATAAATTAAGAGATGACTTACCTAAGGCAGTTGCCCTAATAAACCCCTGGCAGAAAAAAGACAAATATCCCTTTAAAAGCTTAGCCGGAGCCGCTGTCGCTTACAAACTGGTCTGTGCTTTAATTTTGGAGTCCGACTCCCAAAAAGGGGGAGGCATTCCCTTAAATAATCAGACAAATTCTCTAAAAAAATGGCTGCTTGATTTGGTGGCTTTGGCTACGGTAGCTGATGTCATGCCGATTATTGGCGAGAACCGAACTTTAGTTAAATACGGTTTAGGGGTTTTAGCTCAAACTAAATGGCCAGGCCTTCAGGAATTAATGAAAATAGCTCAAGTAGCCCCTCAATTAACTCAACCGTCTTTAAATGGGGAAGCGCCGGCAACTAATCTTAATACCTATACCCTTGGCTATATTTTAGGGCCGCGCCTAAATGCGGCTGGTCGGATGGACCATGCTAATCGAGCTTTCCAGCTTTTAATCACTCAAGATAAAAAAGAAGCGGCCAGTTTAGCTAAACAAATTAATCAGAATAATTTAGCCAGACAGAGCTTAACTGATAAGATTGTTCAAGAAGTAAAAAGCCGTTTAGAAAAAAAATTTACCCAAGAAGTCAATCCAAAATTAATCTTTGAAGGCAGCGCTGATTGGCCAGTCGGTCTGGTCGGTTTGGTAGCTGGCAAGATCGCTAATAAATATTGTCGGCCGGCAATTATCTATCAAGAAATTGGAAGGATAATTCGTGCTTCCTGTCGGACTATTCCTAAATTTAACTTAATGGAACCGATTGAAAAATGCGCTGATTTCTTTGATGATTTTGGCGGGCATAAGATGTCAGCTGGCTTTAAAATGAGAAAAGAAAAATTAGAGCAGGTCAAAGAAATTTTTAATCAGATGGCTGAAGCTCAATTAAAGAGTGAAGATTTAATTCCTTATTTGGATATTGATACAGAATTATCTTTGGAAGAAATTACCTGGCAGAATTATGACCAAATTCAGCTTTTTGCTCCTTTTGGTCGGGCTAATCCTGAGCCAAAGTTTTTAGCTGAAGATTTAGAGGTTGCTCATTTAAGAATGGTTGGCAATAATGGTCACCATTTGAAAATGGAATTAATGATGTTTAATAATCAATCAAACAGTGGTAAAACATTTAAAGCAATCGGTTTTAATTTAGGAAAGCGGGCTGATGAACTGAAAGTCGGCGATTTAATTGATGTAGTTTTTGAGCTTATTGTTGATGAGTGGAACGGAACAAGGGATTTACAGATGAAAATAATTGATTTAAAGGTTAAAACTTTATGAAAATTATTATCTATACTGATGGCGGGGCGCGGGATAATCCTGGGCCAGCGGCCATTGGAGTAGTTGTTACTCAAAATGGTCAGACCCTCAAGAAATATTCTGATTTTATTGGTCGAGCGACTAATAATCAAGCTGAATATGAGGCGGTTGTTTTTGCTTTAAAAAAGGTTAAACTTCTTTTTGGTAAGAAAAAAGCCAAGGCCATGGAAATTGAGATTCGCTTAGATAGTGAGCTGGTGGCTAAGCAATTGAATCATCAGTATAAAATTAAAGAAGAAGATCTCCAGCCATTGTTCCTTAAGGTTTGGAATTTAATTTTAGATTTTGAACAGGTTAATTTAAAATACATTCCTCGCCAGCAAAACAAAGAAGCTGACCGATTAGTCAATCAGGCCTTGGACAACCAAGAGAAGACTTCTGCTTTGCCTGGTCTTTAATTCTCTTGACCCCATAAAAGAATTTTGGCAAGTTCACTCAAAGAGTAAACAAGAAAGATAAAGCCGAAGTTTCTCTGTATTTTTCTACGAAGTTGACATTCTATCCAAATAGGACTATACTTAAAATAGCCCAAGTAAGTTAGGTAGTCGCTCTGGTTCATTTTTGAATCAGGGAGGAAAGTCCGGGCACCATAAAAAAGGCAGTGGGTAACGCCCACCGTTCGTGAGAATAGGGAAAGTGCCACAGAGACAATATTTCTTCGCTTAAGGGGCAATCTCCTTGAGTGGGGTAAAGGTGAAAAGTGAGGGAGTAAGACCCCTCTCATCTTGCGGAAACGCAATGATGCGGTAAACCCTGCCTGGTGCAAGAGCAAACCATCCCGCAGTACTGCGGGATGATGAAAAGTAGCTCGCTCGAGCCAATCAGTAATGACAGGCCTAGATAGATGACTATCCTCGACAGAACCCGGCTTATTACTTGCTTGGGCAATAAAAAACACGTCTGATGACGTGTTTTTTATTAATTTGAGGTCTATCCTTGACGCGAATAACCGCAGAATAAGTACGGGGTTATACTCAGCTCCTTGATTTTTTCCTCAAAAATCATTAAAATCAAATCAATGAAAAAGTCAGAACTCATTTTTACTTCAATTTTAGTCCCTTTAGATTTTCTAATGATTTTAGGAGCTGGTTTATCTGCTTATTCTTTACGGACCAGTCCTTGGCTGGCTCAATACCGACCAGTTCTTTTCCGTTTAAATCTTCCTTTTAATCGTTATTTTGTTTTGGTTATTGGCGTGGCTCTTTTTCTTCTAATTGTTTTTGCCTTGGTCGGTCTTTATAAAATTAAACTTAGCCGGCCTTTTTTAGAAGATTTTTTTAAAATTGTTATTGGTCTTTCGGCCGGCATTATTGTTTTAGTTTTTTATATCTTTCTCCGCCGCGAATGGTTTGATTCACGTTTCCTTATTTTAGCCGGTTGGTTAATGGCTATTATTTTTGTCTGCTTTGGTCGTCTTTTAGTCGGTCATTGGCAGAAATATTTAATGAGGAAGTATCATTTTGGCACTCAACGGGTCTTGGTGGTTGGTCGAGACGGTCTCAGTCAAAAAATTGTTCAAAATATTAAAGAACAAACCAACTTGGGTTATCAATTAGTGGCCAATTTAATTGAACCAGATATAGAGGAAATTAAAGCCAAAGCCAATAATCCGGGCATTGAAGAAGTTATTTTAGCCGACCCTAATTGGCCTAGAAAAAAGATTTTAGAATTAGTTAATTTTTGCGAAGAAAATCATTTAGTTTTCAAATTTGTCCCTAATCTTTTTCAAACCCTAACCAGTAACACTTCGGTGGAGACATTGGGCGATGTGCCGATGGTTGAATTAAAACGAACTGCTTTAGATGGTTGGGGAAAGATTATTAAAAGAATCATTGATTTTATCGGCGCTTTCTTTGGTTTGATTCTATTAAGTCCATTTTTTATACTAATTTCTTTTATTATTAAATTGGATTCAGCTGGGCCAGTTTTAGTTAAATTGAAAAGAATCAGCCAAGGTAAAGAATTCGAACTTTACAAATTTCGTTCAATGATTAAAGAAGCAGAGGGGATGAAAAAAAAATTATGGACTTATAACGAAAGACAAGATGGTCCTCTTTTTAAAATTAAAAATGACCCACGAATAACTAAAGTTGGTCAAATTTTGCGTAAATATCGGATTGATGAATTATCTCAACTGATTAATGTCTTAAAAGGAGAAATGAGCTTGATTGGGCCCCGGCCTCATCAGCCGGATGAAATAGCTCAATATCAAAAACATCATAAAAAGGTTTTAGCTATTAAGGCAGGCATGACTGGCTTTGCTCAAGTTAGCGGTAGTTCTGACTTACTTTTTGAAGAAGAAATTAAATTAGATACTTACTATGTGGAAAATTGGTCTTTATTAATGGACTTAAAAATCTTTTTAAAGACCTGGGTTGTTTTATTGAGGGATAGATCGGCCTGTTAAGGATTTTGTCAAACCCAGTCGTCTATGCTTATGATAAATATAATTTCTTGCTTCGGCGGCTGGGTTTGTTAGAAAAACTTAACCCCGCCCTCTATGCTCTAATTGTAAAGTATAGAGTCAAAAAGTAATTTATCTTTAAATATTACTTAATTATTACTAAATTACAGCTTAGAGGGCGGGGTGCTCAAAATTCTAGCAAAATTTAGCTTCGCCAAATTTTGATAATTTTAACATGCGTGTTGCTTTAGTTCACGATTATCTAAATCAATACGGAGGGGCCGAAAGGGTATTAGAAGCCTTTTGTCAAATTTTCCCAAAAGCGCCGATTTACACCCTGCTTTATCATAAAGAGAAAACCGGCTATGCCTTTGAAAATCGTTGCCTCAAGACATCTTTTTTACAAAAAATCCCTTTGCTTAAATCTCATCATCGTTCTTTTTTAATGTTGATGCCTTTAGCCATTGAACAGTTTGACCTTTCTCAATATGATTTAGTCCTTTCTGATTCAGCTAGTTACGCCAAAGGAGTGATTACTTCAGCTAAGACCCTTCACATTTGTTATTGTCATACGCCGATTCGCTATGCCTGGGATGATTCCCATAAATATATTGAAGAATTTGGTTATCCTGGCTTAGTTAAAAAAGTTATCCCATTTTTTATGAACTATATCCGGCTTTGGGATGAACAAGCCGCTCAACGGGTTGATAAATTTATTGCTAATTCCCAATTTGTGGCTGAGCGAATCAAGAAATATTATCATCATGATTCAATAGTTATTTATCCGCCAATTAAGACCAATTTATTTAAGATTAGCTCAAATTTAGATAATTATTTTTTGATGGTCGGTCGTTTTTTACCTTATAAAAGATTTGATTTAGGCATCGAGGCCTTTAACAGATTGGGCTGGCCTTTGAAGATTGTTGGCGATGGACCGGAGAGAAAAAAATTACAGAGACAAGCTAAAAATAATATAGAATTTATTGGTTTAGTTTCAGACGAGAAATTAAAAGAGTATTATGCTCACTGTCAAGCATTAATTTTTCCTCAAGAAGAGGATTTCGGTATGATGGTCGTTGAGGCGATGGCCGCTGGTCGGCCAGTTATTGCCTATCGAGCTGGTGGAGCTTTGGAGACCGTTAAAGAAGGAGTAACTGGTTTATTTTTTGAAGAACAAACCCCAGAACATTTAATCAAGACCCTCAAAAAATTTAAATCAACTGATTTTAACCCTCAGTTGATTAGAGAAAAAGCCATGGAATTTGATGAAGAAAGATTTAAAGAAAAGATTATAAGGTTTATCAAGAGTCAAGGACTTGCCATTAAGTAATCAGAGACTGTCCCTATAAAGGAATCTAGTCCTTAATTGCAGGAAATCCTTGCTATTACTTACTATAATGAATATTGGAATTGACCTTAGAGTTCTTGCTCGCGGTACCAGGACCGGTGTCGAGGAATACACAATTAATCTTTTATCCGAGCTTTTGCCGCTGGAGCCAAAAATTAATTTCAAGCTTTTTTACAATGCCTATCAAAAAGTTCAACTGAATTATCCTTGGCTTTCTTTAAATAATGTTCAGTTAAAAGATTTCAGAATTCCCAACCGTCTTTTTTTTATGGCCGCCCGCTATGCTCATCAGCCAAAAATTGATAAATTATTGGGTGGCTTTGATCTCTATTTTAACCCTCATTTTTTTACAGCTCCCTTATCAGTCGGCTCAAAAAAAATAATTACTTTTCATGATTTATCTTTTGAGCGATATCCAGGTTTTTTTTCCCGGCGAAAAAGATTATGGCAGAGATTTTTAATGGCCGCCCAACAAGAAGCTAAAAAAGCTGATAAAATTATCGCTGTTTCTCAATCAACTAAAGATGATTTGATTAATCTTTATGGTCTTGAGCCGGGGAAAATAAGGGTGATTTATTCGGGAGTGGGGAAACAGTTTAGGCCAATTAAAAATGGGAGTGTCGCTCTCAAATTAACTGCCCAATCAACTGTCAAATTAAAAAAGAAATATAATTTACCAGATAGGTTTGTTCTTTATTTTGGAACCATCGAACCTCGCAAAAATCTTATTGGTCTAATCAAGGCCTTTGAATTATTGAAAAGACAGGGAAAGCGAGGCTCCCAGATAAAATTAGTTATTGCCGGAACTAACGGATGGCTTTATAAAGACATCTTAAAGACGGCCCAAGAATCAAAATATAGAAGAGATATTATTTTTACTGGATTTATTGAAGATAAAGACAAGCCTTATCTTTATAATTTAGCCGAACTTTTTGTCTATCCCAGTTTTTTTGAGGGCTTTGGCTTTCCACCCTTAGAAGCTATGGCTTGTGGTTTGCCCACAATTGTTTCTCACACTTCCTCTTTGCCAGAAGTAGTTGGTCAGGGCGCTTTAATGATTGATCCTTACAATATTGATGAATTGGCCTGGGCCATGGAAATGGCTTTGACTGATAGTAATTTAAAAGAGCGACTTATTAAAAAAGGCATTGCCCAAGCCAAAAAGTTTTCTTGGTCAAAATGCGCCCGACAGACATTAAAAGTATTAACCGAATAAAAAAAGGTAGCCATGTTGGCTACCAGGTTAGTTTATAAATTTTAAGTGAACAATGGAGCAAAAAATAAGGTAAGAAAGATTAATCCTGCTCCGACGGCCATTGTTATACAGATTATTTCCATTTTCCACCTCATTCCAGATTAGCAAATATAGAATCTCCAAATATCCAAAGAAGAAGGAGGGCGGTTACGACAGTAAAACAAAGATATTTTAAATCTGTCATTAGCGCCTTCCGCCACCATTTTTCCTATATTTTATTGATTTTCTCTCTCATTTTATAACCCCTTTTTAAGGTACTATATTGAAATAGTGCTATATAGAATTTTATGTAAATTAAGACAAAAAGTCAAATGAAAATAGGTATTGATGCCCGTTTTTACGGGCCTAAACAAAAAGGATTAGGGCGTTATATCCAGAAATTAGTTGAGAATTTAGAAAAGGTTGATTTAACCAATCAATATATTATTTTTCTTCGTCGAGAAAATTGGTCTGAATATCAGCCGAGCAATCCTAATTTTAAAAAAGTTTTAGCTGATTATCGATGGTATGGTTTGCCAGAGCAGATTTTAATGCCCATAAAAATTTGGCAGGCCAAAGTTGATTTAATGCACTTTTCTCATTTTAACGTACCCATTTTTTGCCTGGAACCATTTGTCGTCACTATTCATGATTTGGTCTTAAGGAAGTTTCCCACTCGGCGGGCCTCCACGCTCAATCCGTTTTTATACTGGCTAAAAAATTTAGCTTACCGTTTAGTTGTTTATTTGGCAATTAAGCGGGCTAAAAAAATTATTACTGTGTCTAATTATACCAAGAAAGATATCTTAAAATACTTTAAAGTTAAGTCAGAAAAGATAGAGGTAGTTTATGAAGGAGCGCCAGTCCGTAAGTACACAGACCAAGGGAACAGTCCTTCAGATACAGTCCTATCAACAAGGGCTGTGTTTTTAGGTAAACCCTATATTCTTTATGTTGGCAATGCTTACCCTCATAAGAATTTGGAACGATTGATTTTATCCTTTAAGAAATTAATTGAGGATAAGCGAATGGATTACCAATTAGTTTTAGTCGGTGAACTGGATTATTTTTATCAACGGCTAAAAAAAATGTCGTTTGCCGTGCCTTCGGGCAGAATAATTTTTACAGATTTTGTTTCTGACCCCGATTTAAATATTTTATACCAAAATGCTTCTCTTTATGTTTTTCCTTCTTTAGGCGAAGGTTTTGGTCTGCCTCCTTTAGAGGCTATGGCTTTTGGTTTACCGGTGGTTTGTTCAAAAGCCACTTGTTTGCCTGAAATTTTAGGCCGGGCCGCTCTCTATTTTGACCCGGAAAATACCGAAGAAATGGCTGAGAAAATTAAGCAGGTTTTAAAAGATAAAAAACTTCAAGAGAAATTAATTGACCAAGGATTCAAAAGAATTCAAAAATACCAATGGTCAAAAATGACTCAGAAAACATTGAAGATTTATAATGACGCTGGTTTGTATAAAAGTTAGGCCTTAAAGGCCTAAAACAAGCCTAAAAAAATCCCTGAATTCATAATTCTTGTCAGGGAATTTTTTATTTTGTCCACAGTAATAAATAAATGAATACGTGGTATAATTAAATCGTCCCAATTTATTAGGGCGTTTTGTCGTATGCTCAAAACATTTCAAGAGACCAAGCGTTGTCGTATCCTTACTACCTTATTTGATATCAAACCGGTCACTGACCAGGGTAATTTAGATATAGAGAAAATTAAAAAGATAAAAACAATTTTAGATTTAAAAGAAGGAAGAACTGAACAAGAAAATAAGCAGAGAGAAGAAGCGATAGAAATAAACCTCGCACCTTTTCTGGATTATAGTTCAAATGCGGAGCATATCCAGAAAAGGTGCGGGGTAAAAAAACCAGAGTCATCTTGGCCTGAGTCCCAGAGAATAATTACTGAAGATTTGCCCTCAAAATTACTTACTGAGGAATTGCCGACTAAGGAAGAAATTTTAGCTGAATTAGATGAAATTGAAACAACTGATAATCTTTTGGGGGAAAGGCAAATCAGTTTAGTCAAAGAATCAGTCAAACAAGGAGAGCCCCTTTTACGGCGTCCCCATTCCAAGAACGCCGTAAAAAGGATTCTCCCTGATGTCCTTGATGAAGCTCTTAAAGCCCCTGAAGTCCCTGATGAAGCCGTTGCTCTTACTGCTTCTTTAGAAGATTTTTATTTTCCCGAAGTCGCTTCTCGGGATTACTCTCCAGTAATTCAATTTCCAAAACAGCCGATTATTGAAAAATCTTTTAAGGGCCTCGTTTCTAAAAAAACTCCGAGATTATTTCGATTTAAATCATTTGGCAGTTTTTTAATGGCCGGTTTTTTGATTTCTTTAATTATTCCAATGACTGCTTGGTTTAGTCATGGTTTAGTTATCAAAGAAGATGTGCTTAGCAGCAGTTTGGCTGCTTACCATAATCTTTTGGCTGCTCAAGAGTCATTAGGACAGGCTGACTGGCCGCAAGCTGTCCAGAACTTCAGTTCGGCCGGTTTTGATTTTCTTCAGGCTGAAGAGGAAATTCATAAATTAGGTCAGTTAACTTTAGGCATCTTAGAACAATTGCCTGGGGGAGACTTGGTTTCTTCGGGCAGTCATTTAGTTAAGGTGGGTGAAAATTTAGCTCAAGCTGGTCAAAATTTAGCTTCGGCCATAAATAGTTTTTCCCTTAATAACTTATTTAGCTTAATCAATCTTGCCTCGCCGCATTCATCAGACGAAAGTGGGTCAGCTGGTTCGGCTGAAAATATCCTGGCCAGCCAAGAAAATTCCTTGACTGATTTGATGGCCATTAATCAAAATAATTTAATCCAGGCATTAGTTGGAATCAGATTAGCTCAAGAGGAATTAACTCAAGTTAAAGTTGAATCTCTGCCGGCTGATATTCAGGCCGCCGTTATTTCTTTAGAAGAAAAATTACCTTTAGTTGAAGAAATACTTAGTCAGGCTAAAGATTATTTAACAGCTCTCTTGAGTATTTTAGGTCAAGATAATCCTCGTCAATATTTATTAATTTTTCAAAACAATAGCGAACTGCGAGCCAGTGGCGGTTTTATCGGCACTTACGGTCTGCTGACTTTAAATAAAGGAGCCATCAAAGACCTGCTTATTGAGGGGATTTACAATATTGATGGTCAATTGCGAGAAAAGATTATTCCGCCGCAGCCAATTCAAAAAATCAGTACCACTTGGTCAATGCATGACGCTAATTGGTTTGCTGATTTTCCCACTTCAGCTGAAAAAGTAGCCTGGTTTTATGAAAAAACCGGTGGGCCAACAGTTGATGGAGTGATTAGTTTAACGCCAACAGTTATTGAACGCCTGCTTAAATTAACAGGTCCGCTGGCTATGCCTGCTTATGACCTTACTTTAACCGCCGAGAATTTTGTTGAGTTAATTCAATATCAGACAGAAACTGATTATGATAAAGAACTTAATCAGCCCAAGAAAATTTTAGCTGATTTGGCGCCTGTATTTATCAAGGCCTTAAATCAATTATCTTCTTCAAAAAGAAAAGAGGCCTTAACGATTATTTTTGACTGTCTTAAAGAAAAACATATTTTAATCTATTTTAAGGAGCCCTCTTTGGAAAACTTAGTTAGTCAAGAAGGCTGGTCTGGAGAAATTTTGACCACTACTCGAGATTATTTAAGCGTGGTTTCTTCAAATATTAATGGTTACAAAACCGACCGGGTGGTTAAGGAAACAATTAATCATCAAGCAGAAATTCAAGAAGACGGATCAATTATTGATACCTTAACTATAACCAGAGAGCATCAAGGCGGTCATTTTCAATACGATTGGTGGAATCGGGTCAATGCTAATTATTTGAGAGTTTATCTACCCTTAGGCAGTCAATTGCTTTCCGCTCAAGGACAAACCATAGAAATTTATCAGCCGCCAATTGATTATCAGGAGCAGGGCTTTAAAGCCGATTCTTTGGTTAATTTTATTGAAAGCAAGATGGTCATTGACCAAAAAACCGGCACCCACATTTTTGAAGAAAATGACCAGACCGTTTTTGGTAATTGGGTTTATGTTAGCCCGGGCGAGACAGTTACTTTGACTTATCAGTACAAACTGCCTTTCAAAATTAACTTGACTAAGTCAACGGATAGTTATAGTTTATTAGCTCAAAAGCAGTCTGGTAGTTTGTGTAGTCAATTTAGTCATCAAATTAAATTTCCGGCTGACTGGCAGATTTCCTGGCAGCATCCGGAACAAGGTAGACTGGAATCAGATCATTGGCAGATGGAAACTGATTTGAGTTTAGATAGATTTTTAGGAGTGACTTTTGAGTTTTAAAGGAGGCTTTAAAGACTTGGTGATATGTTTTTTTTAGCGGCATCGAGTTGCGAGCGGGCATGGTTCCGCCGAAGGCGGAGAGCGAGCAACTCGCAGCAGCCAAAATCCACGCTGGGGATTTTGGCGTAGCTGAAAAACATATCATCGAGTCTTGTTTAATAGATGTTTAAATCTTTTTTCAATAGCCAATCAAAAACCATAGCCGTGGCCGCCGTTATTTTAGGAGCGGCTTCTTTAGTTAGCCGACTTTTAGGTCTTTTCCGAGACAGGATTTTAGCTGGTCAGTTTGGAGCCGGTGATGAATTGGATATTTATTATGCGGCTTTCCGTATGCCTGATTTAGTTTATTCGCTTTTGGTCTTGGGAGCAATTTCGGCTGGTTTTATCCCTGTTTTTATCCAATATCTTCAGAAAGATAAAAAACAATCTTGGCATTTAGCTAATAGTGTCCTTAATTTAATGGCTTTGTCTCTGATAGTTATTTGCGCTCTTTTGATAATTCTGACTCCCTGGATAATCAGATTAGTTGCTCCTGGCTTTTCTTCAGAAAAATTGTCACTGACTGTTCAATTAACCAGAATTATGTTTTTAAGTCCTTTCTTCTTGGGCTTAAGTGCTGTTTTTGGCGGTATCTTGCAAAGTTTTCGCCGTTTCTTGATTTATGCTCTAGCTCCCATTATGTATAACTTGGGCATTATTTTCGGCGCTTTAGTTTTAGTTAATTATTTTGGTTTAATGGGTTTAGCTTATGGTGTTGTTTTAGGTGCTTTCTGTCATATGCTTATTCAGATTCCTTCAGCTTGCTTTTGTGGCTTTAGATGGCGACCTGTTTTTGATTTTAAATTTGAAGGGGTTCAAAGAATTTTCAAATTAATGTTGCCGCGAGTTTTGAGTTTAGGTCTTTCCCAAATTAATTTTTGGGTGATGACTGTCTTTGCTTCTTTTCTGGTTGTTGGTAGCATCGCTGTCTATAATTTAGCTCATAATATTTGGAGTTTCCCTTTGGGTATTTTTGGCATTTCTTTTGTTTTGGCCGCTTTTCCTAAACTTTCCCAAACTGCTCAAAAAAAAGACATTAGCGGTTTTGTTAAAACGTTTTCTTTAACTCTGCGCCAAATTCTTTTCTTTACTTTGCCTTCGGCCGCCTTGTTTATTATCTTGCGAGCTCAAATTGTCCGGGTTATTTTAGGCACTGGTTGTTTTAACTGGCAAGATACTATTTTGACTTTTCAGACCTTAGCTTATTTCTCAATATCTCTTTTTGCTGAGGCCTTAATCTTGCTTTTTTTGCGCGGCTTTTTTGCCTGGGAAGATGCCCGAACACCTTTTTTAATCGGCTTGTTGGCTACCGTAGTCCGTTTGCCCGCGGCCTGGCTCTTGAGTCGTTCTTTAGGCGTACCTGGTTTAGCTTTAGGTTTTTCTTTGGGCAGTATTTTTTATCTTTTCTTGCTTTTTGTTGCCTTACGAAAGAAAATAGCAGATTATTCCTCAAGCGGAGTTCCAACGTTACGTCAGGGCGGAGTCAAAGGATTAGATGAAAAGAATATTTTTGTCTCTGGAACAAAAATGATTATCGCTTCTTTTTTAGCGGCTTTAACCGCTTATCTGGCCTTGCAATTTTTAGCTTCTTTGGTTAATACAGCCACTGGCTTAGGCCTTTTAATACAAGGCGGCTTGGCCGGAATAGCTGGTCTTTTAATTTATTTCTTCTTTGCCTGGCTTTTCCGCTTGGATGAATTGAAACTGTTTCTGTCTTCCTTATTTAGTCGTTTACCTGGGAAAAAATTACCTCAAGTAGGAATTGACGAAGCCAATAACCGATAAAGGACTGTATTCCAGGGACAGTCCCTAAAATACAGTCCTTAAAATAATGCGACAGAATATCCGTAATTTTTGTATTATTAGTCACATAGACGCTGGTAAGTCAACTTTGGCTGACCGGCTTTTGGAATTAACTAAGACCATAGAGAAAAGAAAAATGCGGGCTCAGTTTTTGGATATGATGGATTTAGAAAGAGAGAAGGGAATTACCATTAAATTACAGCCGGTCCGGATGAAGTATCAGGGTTATATTCTTAATTTGATAGATACGCCCGGTCATGTTGATTTTTCTTATGAAGTTTCGCGGAGTTTAGCGGCCGTGGAAGGAGCAATTTTGTTGGTTGATGCCAGTCAAGGTATTCAAGCCCAAACTCTGGCTAATTTATATTTAGCTCAAAAGCAGAATTTAGCCATTATTCCAGTGGTAAATAAGATTGATTTGCACAATGCCCGAGTAGAAGAAACAGAAAAAGAAATTGTTCAATTATTCAAGGACAGTCCTGTTAGGACTGTCCTTGGACCTGTTCTCAAAATATCGGCCAAACAAGGAACTAATATAGAAAAAGTTTTTGAGGCGATTATTAAAATAATTCCTCCGCCAACCGATAACCCAAAAAGTCCTTTGAGGGCCTTGATCTTTGATTCTCATTATGATTCCTATAAAGGAGCGATTGCTTATATCAGAGTTGTTGATGGTCAGATTAAAAGAGGCGATAAAATAATGATGCTTGCTTCGAATACCTCAACTGAAGTCATGGAGGTAGGCATCTTTAAACCTCAATTGACCAAGGTAGATTCGCTTGGTGCAGGTGAAATTGGTTATCTGGCTACTGGTTTAAAAGATGTTAGCCAATGCCGGGTCGGTGATACCATAGGGACCGAGTCCTTAGGAACCGAAGGACAGTCCCTTAAGGCGTTGCCTGGTTATCAGGAACCAGAATCAATGGTTTTTGCCAGTTTTTATCCAGCCGAAACCGATGATTACGATTTATTAAAAGATGGTTTGGCGAAATTAAAATTAAATGATGCCTCCTTACAATATCAACCAGAATCTACTCAAGGATTAGGTCGGGGATTCCGCGGCGGTTTCTTGGGCATGCTTCATTTGGAAATAGTTTTAGAAAGATTGAAAAGAGAATATGGATTAAGTTTGGTGGTTACTTCGCCGTCAGTTAATTATCAAGTGATAACTAAATCGCCAGAAGAAAGACATTTTATTTCGTCACCAGCTGACTTTCCGGAGATAAATAAAATTAAAGAGATTGAAGAACCTTGGCTAAGTTTGGAAATAATTACCCCTAACCAATACTTAGGCCAGGTCATGAAATTATTAGCCCAGACAAGAGGCCAATACCAAGACACTCAATATCTAACTCCCGAACGAGTTTTGATTAAATACCAGGCTCCTTTGAATGAAATTATTGTTGATTTTTATGACCAGTTAAAAAACACCAGCGCTGGCTATGCCTCAATGAGTTATCAGCTAATCGGCTATCAACCAGCTGATTTGGTTAAGTTAGATGTTCTGATAGCCGGAGAAAAAGTAGAGGCCTTTTCTAGAATTGTTCATCAAAAAAGGGCCTATGGCCAAGGCCGGGCTTTGGTTGAACAATTGAAAAAACATATTCCTCGCCAGCAATTTACCGTTCCTCTTCAAGTAGTAGTTAATAATCGGATTATTGCCCGTCAGACAATTAGCGCTTTGAAAAAAAATGTTATTGCCGGTCTTTATGGCGGCGATTATACCAGAAAAAGAAAACTTTTAGAAAAACAAAAAAAAGGCAAAAAAAAGATGAAAGAATTCGGCCGAGTGAGCATCCCCCAAGAGGTTTTTTTGAAGGTCTTAAAGAAATAGCCTAAAGGTCTGAACTTAGATATGAAAAAAGACCTTGGTCATTGCCAGGGTCTTTTTGTAATAATGGATACGATTAGATTGGAGCCCAGCCCAATGTTTCACTGGGCCGTAAAAACACTATATCTTTCTCTTCGAGAATCCTCTGGCAACGGCTGCATTTTTTCACTTTAAGATCATTTTTGAAGCTAAAAAAATAGCATTTGGTTTTTGTTTTTTTGACTTCAACAACCCTCCCGCCACAGAAACGACATTTCTCAACAAATCCATCGGAATCCATCTTTTTACCCCTCCTTTTATTTGTTAACTCAATAACCAAAGAACTGATAATTGCCTTTTTGACTATTTCTGTTATTATATTACTATAACAGAGGAATCAGCAAAAAAGCAATCATACTCAGAACTACTAATCCAGCTAAAATAATCCAAGTTAAACGGAAAAGTTTTTTTTGAGTTATTTTTTTCATCAATATCTCCTTAAGATGAATCGCCATAAGATAATAACATAAATGACCCAACCAGTCAAAAATTTTATTAAGAAACTCCTTGGTTCTAAAGTTTTTCTATTTTTTATTATTTTAGCTTTAATCGGTTTAGTTGTTAGTCTTGGTCAGGAGAGTTATCGTAAATATCAATTGACTAAAGAAATCAATGGATTGAAATCAGAAATTGAACAATTGGAAGGAAAAAATCAGCAAATGGCTGATTTAATGGAATATTTTCAAGAAGGCTCTTATTTAGAAAAAGAGGCTCGCCTGAAACTTAATTTAAAAAAGCCAGGTGAAAAAATAGTTGTTATTTCTCAAACGGCCGAGGCCGAAGTTGATAAAAGAATAGTAGCGGAAACTGAAGACGAGATTAGTAATGAGACAACCAATTTTTGGAAATGGTGGGAGTATTTTTTCCAATAATTTCCGAATCTTTGATTCGGTTAAATTATTGAGAACCCCGCCCCCTAAGCCGTGATGATTACTTTTAAGTGTAAATATACTTTATTCTTAAAAATCAACTTTATTTTTCATAATTACAGCATAGAGGGCGGGGTGCTGAATTTTGTAGCTAAATTTAAAATTTAGACAAAATTCACAGGCGGGTGTAGCTTAATGGTAGAGTACTTGCTTCCCAAGCAAGGTACGTGGGTTCGATTCCCATCACCCGCTCCAGCCGATGTAGCTTAGTGGCAAAGCAGTGGTTTCGTAAACCACCGACGGCAGTTCAATTCTGCCCATCGGCTTACTTAAGGGGCGGAATAGGTTATGGGTTTTCAGTTTTTGGTTGACTAACTGTAGGCTGGAAGTCTCACCCTCGGCTCATTTACTCCAAATAGAAGATATGGTAAACTGGGCCAATGAAGGATTTGACTGAAAAATTAAAGGGGCAGTATGATAAGCGCCAGGCTATTTTATCCATTTATGCCGGAGCTGGTGGAGCAGATGCCCAGGATTGGGTGGAAATGCTTCTGCGAATGTATTTGAAGTATTGTCAATACAAAAACTGGCCTGTCCAAGTTCTTCAAATTAAGGAAGGCAAAGAAGCGGGCTTAAAAAATGTTACTTTAATCATTAAGTCATCTTATGCCTATGGTTATTTAAAAGGAGAATCAGGTGTTCATCGGTTGGTTCGGCTTTCGCCATTTAATACAGATCATCTTCGCCATACTTCTTTTGCCTTAGTTGAAGTTTTGCCGGAATTTGAAGAAATCAAGGAAATAGTTATTAGACCAGAAGACTTGAGGGTTGATACTTACCGAGCCAGTGGCCCAGGCGGTCAGTATGTTAATAAAACCGAGTCAGCTGTCAGAATTACTCATTTACCAACTGGTTTAGTTGCGGCCTGTCAAAGCGAACGTCTTCAAGGCGCCAATAAGAAGCAAGCGATGAAGTTGCTCTATAGTAAACTCCATCAATATTTATTAAAAAATAAAGAGAAAGAGGAAGGTAAGTTAAAGGACCAATCCATGGCCATTGAATGGGGCAGTCAGATTCGTTCTTATGTTCTTCATCCTTACAAGATGGTTAAAGACCATCGAAATGGCATAAAATCAGGCAATCCCCAGGCAGTTTTAGATGGCAAATTAGATAAATTTATTGAGGCAGAAGTAAAGTCTTTATGATAAAATTTAAACAAATTTCAAAAATATATTCGTCAGATTGTCGGGCCTTAGAAGACATTAATTTAATTATTAATGAAAAAGAGTTTGTTTCGGTGGCTGGTCGTTCCGGAGCCGGTAAATCTACTTTAATCAGATTATTAATTCGGGAAGAACTGCCAAGCCAAGGTCAGGTTCTTTGGCACAATCACGATATCTCTCAAATTCAAGACAGAGATTTGCCTTTTTGGCGTCGGCAAATCGGCATGGTTTTCCAGGACTTTCGGCTCTTGCCTTATAAAACAGCTTATGAGAACATCGCTTTTGCTATGGAAGTCGGCGCTCGGACTAATCAAGATATTGAACGGGATGTTCCTCAACTTTTAAAATTAGTTAACTTATCGGAACGAGCTGACCATTTTCCCGATCAGCTTTCTGGCGGTGAAAAACAAAGAGTAGCCATTGCTCGGGCCTTAGCTCACCGACCAAAGATTCTCATTGCTGACGAACCAACCGGTAATTTAGATGGTCTGCACACCTGGGAAATTATTCGGCTTTTAATTAAGATTAATGAATTAGGAACCACTGTTATCTTGGCCACCCATGACCGAGAAATTATTAATGGCTTGGAAAAACGAGTGGTTATTTTAGAAAAAGGCAGAGTAATTAGGGATGAAGAGGGAGGCAGATACATCCTTTAAAATCCAAATGTACTTGGAGAATGTTCTCACCAAACCAAGGACAGTCCTTGGTTTAGGAGAGATTTAAATCATATGTTTACTAATTTAATGCGAGTTATCAAATCAGGTTGTTTAAGTTTTTGGCGGAATAAATGGCTTTCCGTGGCGGCTATTTCCATGGTCAGTTTAGCTATTTTTGCCATTATTAGTTTGTTGTTAATTAATGTTTTAGTCAATTCTTTAATTACTAATCTGGAAGATAAAATTGACATCAGTGTTTATTTTCATTTGGATACTCCCGAAGAAAAGATTTTAGAGACAAGAAAAGAGTTAGTTAAACTGGACGAGGTTCGCAGCGTTGAATATATTTCTGCCAAAGAGGCCTTAAAAAGATTTGAAGATAAACACCAGGATAACCAAGTTTTAATGCAAAGTTTAGAGGAATTAGATAGCAATCCTCTGGAAGCCGCCTTAAACGTTAAAGCTCAGACTGCTTCTCAATACGAAACAATTGTTAAATTTTTTAATCAAGGCAAGTATCAGGAAATAGTTGACAAGATTAACTATCTGGAAAATAAAGCAGTCATCACCAGATTGTCTTCTATGACTAAGACAATTCGTCAAACCGGCTTAATTATCTTAATTATTTTAGCTGTCTTGGCCGTGGTGGTTACTTTTAACACCATTCGCCTGACTATCTACAGCGCTCGTAAAGAAATCAAGGTAATGAAATTAGTTGGGGCAAGTAATTGGTTTGTTCGCAGTCCCTTTATTATTGAAGGGGCCATTTACGGCATCATTGCCGCCGTAATTTCTTTACTTATCTTACATCCTTTGCTATGGTATCTGGCGCCTAAGATTACCGCCTATTTACCGGGGACTGACCTTTACTATTTTTTCCAGACAAACTTTTTATCTCTTTTCTTTCTCCAAATCGCCATTGGCGTTGCCTTGGGCACTGTCAGCAGCTGGGTAGCCATCCGAAGATATCTGGAGGCCTGATGGGGAGTAGCCAAGCGGTAAGGCAATGGATTCTGGATCCATGATCGTAGGTTCGAATCCTACCTCCCCAGCAGATAAAATAACCGCTATATGATGCGGTTATTTTTAATAGAGAGTGTGGACGTTAGAACTTTTTGATGATAGAATGGGCTCTAAAGATGAATGTAGAGTATTACGATTTAATTATTGTCGGAGCGGGTCCTGCAGGGCTTTGTTTAACAAGAGAATTATCAGATTCAAATCTTAAAATATTGTTATTGGATAAAAAGAAAAGCGCAAAAGATGTTCAATATAATACATCAGGAAGTTTTATTAAGCCCGAAGAGTGGAATATTCCAAATCATATTCTAAATCCAATTAATGAAGTGTATTTTGGTTCTAAAAACGAAGCAGTTATCAAAAAAGTAACAGCGTATATAATTGACAGAAAAAAACTCTTGGCTTTTTTTGAAACAGAATCAAAAGGAAACAAAAATTTAAAGATTGAATATAATTCAATAATAAAAGAGGTCAATTTTACTGATAAAAGGGTAAATTGCCTCGTCTATTCTAAGAATAACGTAAATAAAAAAGTCACTGCGAAAATATTTGTAGATTGTTCGGGAATTAGTGCAATTTTTGGAAAGAAAACAGGTATAGCTCCTGTAAAACCAATTGTAGCAGTCGGGGCGGAATATTTAGTTCCACTTAAAAAAGAATATCATACAGCAGATTTATTTATGAGCAGCAATTTTAAAGGAGGCTATGGCTGGATCTTTCCGAGAGATTCTGAAACTGCTATAGTCGGTTATGGCACTCTTTCTAAAGAATGTTTTTCCGATGTCGAAAAATATTTAAGAGGAATGTGGAAAATTAAAAAAGTTTCTGAAAAATGTCTATTAAAGCCCTTAGAGAAAAGAATCGGAGTTTTAAGGACAGGAAAACCACTTAATAAATTTTCAGAAAACAATCTTTTAATCATTGGTGATTCAGCCCTACAGGCGCATACACTTGTTGGCGAAGGAATACGATTTGTTATGGATTCGGCTAAAATTGCTACCAAATGGATAAAGAAGTCTCTTGAAAAAGATGATTTGTCTTTTCTTGAAAATTATAGTAAAGAATGGAAAAATAAATATTATAAACAGTATAAAATAGGCTTTTGGCTACAACAGAAGTTGAAACAATTTTCATTAGACGATAACAAGCTTGATTTTGGAGTTAGGAGATTAAAGAAACTATCAGATAGAGATTTTGAGAAATTACTGAGTGGCAAGTTAAGTTATTCTTTTTTAGTTAAAATTATATTTCAGTCTTTAATATAGATTTAGGTATTGGGACCTAAGTTTGGAATATGGATATATTGTTCTAACTCCTGAGTCTTGGTTCTAACGTCGTCCACGATGCCCAGCTGCCAAATAAAAAATGACTTGCTAAGTCGTTTTTTATTTCCCTTATAACTTTTGACAACCCGTCTATTTTCTGTTAAGATTTTCTTATGAAAAGGGGGTGGGGAAATAATAAATTGAAGCTTAGGGAAGTAATTGCCCTAACCGTAGTGATTAGTTTTTTAACAGCTGCTTTAACTGCTTTTCTGGTTAGTAGTTTGATTTATAGCTTAGAGCCGATTGAAAAGAATATTCAGTCGTCAGTTAAAGACGAGGATACTTCCTTAAGTGTTCTTAGTCAGGAAGATAAAGTGGTTAGGACAGTTAAAGAAGTTTCGCCAGCCGTAGTCAGTATTATTGTCACCAAAGATTTGCCGGTTATGGAGCAGTATTATCAGGAATACAATCCCTTTGAAGGCGATGATTTTTTTAAGCAGTTTTTTGAAGATGATTTTTTTGCTCCATTTCAATTTCAGATTCCTCAATACCGGCAGAAGGGAACCGAGAAAAGGGAAATTGGCGGAGGAACTGGCTTTATTGTTTCCAGCGACGGATTGATTTTAACTAACAAGCATGTGGTCGTTGATGAGGAAGCTGATTATACGGTTTTGACCAATGAAGGAGAGAAAGTCCCGGCTCAAGTTTTAGCCCGTGACCCGATTGAGGATATCGCCGTTTTAAAAATTGATAGAGATGACTTACCTGTGGTAAAATTAGGTGATTCTGATAAATTAGCCATTGGCCAGACAGTTGTTGCTATCGGCAATGCCTTGGGTGAATTCAGGAACACAGTCAGCTTAGGTGTTATCTCTGGTTTAAGGCGTTCAATTATGGCTAGTAGTGGTCTCGGCCAAACCGAACAGCTTTCCGAGGTAATCCAGACCGATGCGGCTATCAACCAAGGCAATTCTGGCGGTCCTTTGCTTAATTTGCAGGGTGAGGCGATTGGCATTAATGTGGCTATGGCTCAAGGGGCTGAAAATATTGGTTTTGCCCTGCCAATTAATAAGGCCGGTCGAGATATTGACCAAATCAAAAAACAGGGTAAAATTAGTTATCCTTAGAAAAAAAAATATGGCAGCGCCCAAACAAAAACATACTAAATCAAGAAGGAATAAAAGACGTTCTCATCATGCTTTAAAAAAGAAGCATTTTTCTGTTTGTTCCAAATGCGGCGAGCCGGTGCTGCCTCATCGGCTTTGTGAAAATTGCGGTACTTATGCTGGCCGGGAAGTGATTGATGTCTTGGCTAAATTAACCAAAAAAGAACGGAAGAAAAAAGAAAAAGAGATGGTTGCTCAGGAAAAAGAAAAAACGGCGGGAAAAGAATTAACCATGGAAGAACTTTCAAAATAATAAAATCTATTATGGCTAATCGTCATTTATCTCGTTCCATTGTTATGCAATCCCTTTATGAATGGGATTTTAAAAAAAAGAAGCCAGAACAATTAGAAGAAATTGTTGGGCGTAATCTTGAGGAATTTGGTCCTGGTTTAGAGGATGCGGAGTTTGTTTGGAAATTAATCAAGGGAGTGATTAAATATTCTCCTCAAATAGATAAAATTATTGAAAAATCTGCTCCAGAATGGCCCTTGGAACAAATTACCGTTATTGACCGCAATGTTTTGAGAATTGGTCTTTACGAACTTCTTTTTGCTAACCGGCAGGAAGTGCCGCCAAAAGTGGCCATCAATGAAGCGATTGAATTAGCCAAGACCTTTGGCGGTGAATCTTCAGGCAAATTCATTAATGGTGTCTTAGGGACAGTTTATCGAGAGATTGGCGAACCGGGCAAGGATGAATAATTTCAGGGACTGTCCCTGAAATTATCTCTATAAATTACGGATTAAATAAACGTGAATAGTTTATCAAAATTAGAGTTAAAAATTGGAGTAAAATTTGACAATAAAGATTTATTGCGGCAAGCTTTAGTCCATCGCTCTTATTTAAATGAGAATCCAGATTTTCCTTTAGAGGATAACGAGCGGCTTGAGTTTTTAGGCGATGCGGTTCTGGAAATAGTCGTTACCGAATATCTTTATCGGAATTATCCTAATCCAGAAGGTGAATTAACTAATTGGCGAGCTGCTTTAGTTAATACTAAGATGTTGTCAGGAAAAGCTGATCGCTTGGAAATAAATAATTATTTACTGCTTAGTCGGGGTGAAGCTAAAGATAAGGGTCGGGCCCGTCAGTATATTTTAGCTAATGTCTTTGAGGCATTAGTGGGGGCTATTTTCTTAGACCAGGGATATGAGAAAGTTTCTCAATTTATTAAAAAAGAGATTCTCAAGGAACTGCCCCAGATTATCGAACAGAAACTCTATCAAGACCCCAAGAGTCGTTTTCAGGAAGAAGCTCAAGATAAATCCGGCTTGACTCCTGTTTACGAAGTAATTAAAGAATGGGGGCCGGACCACGCTAAACAATTTATTGTGGGTGTTTATCTCGATCAGGAATTAGTTGCCGAGGGGCAAGGCGTTTCCAAACAAGAAGCCCAGGAAAAAGCCGCGGAGGCGGCTTTGAATAAAAAAGGCTGGCAATAAGATAAATCAATTAAAATCCATTCAGGGACTGTCCCTGATAAATAACTATGCTTATTATTCGTTTAACTCGAACAGGTAAAAAAAACTCACCTAGTTTTAGGATTGTTGTCATAGAAAAAACCGCTCCGCCAAAAAGCGGTAAGTTTTTGGAAATTTTAGGTAATTACAATCCGCGGCTGCCTGCCAAAGACGGGTCCACCTCTGGCGGAAAAGAAGTTAATCTGAAGAAAGAGCGAATAGAACATTGGCTTTCCCAAGGGGTCCAAACTTCAGCAACTGTTCATAATTTATTGGTTAATCAAGGAATAATTAAAGGGTCCAAGATTAAGAAAAAGATTAGAAATAAAAAGAAAGAGGAGAAGTCCACCGAAGGCGGGTCTGCCTCTGAAGGAAAAGAAGAAAAGGAAATCAAGGAGGTTAAGGAAGAAACTCCAGTTAAAGAAGATTCTTTGCCCAAGGCAGATGCGCCCTTAGAACAAACCTCTGATAAAAAAGAAGAGGTTAGTAAAGAAATTAAAAAAGAAAAAGAGCCGGCCCAAGACGAGTCTTTATCGAAAAAAGAAGAGGTTATCTTAGGTGGAAAAGAAGAAAAAAGAACTCCCAATCTTGACAAATCAGAAGAAAAGAGTAAAATGGAGAAAGAGTAGCAGATAGATAAAGGGTCGAACTGCTGCTATTGATAAGATAAAGTAAATACTATAAAACTTATGGCTAAGACAGCTGTTGATCAGGAATTCTTAGAGTCTGTTATCAAAGCCATTGTCGACAATCCTAATGACGTCAAAGTCGTTCGGACAATTGACGAAATGGGGGTTCTCTTGAATCTTAAAGTGAATCCAGAAGACATGGGTAAGATAATTGGACGTGAGGGTTCTACGGCTAAGGCAATTCGGACGATTCTGCGGGTTATTGGCACTAAGAACAATGCCCGGATTAATCTTAAAATCGAAGAGCCGGAAGGCGGTAGAGTCCCACCTCGAGAAAGAACAGCCGCTTCTGAAGGACCTGAAAAAGGTGTTGATGAAGTAGTTGATGAATTGAAACTGTAAAAACTATTTTACAGCGACGCAAAAACTGTGCTACTCTAGTAGGGCAGTTTTTGTTATCTTTATGCGTTTTGATATTATCACTATTTTTCCGAATATTTTTAGTTCTTACTTAGGAGAAGGTATCATCAAACGTGCCCAAGCAAAGAAATTGGTCAAGATTAATATTCATAATTTGCGGGATTATACTAAAGATAAACGTAAGACAGTTGATGATAGACCTTATGGAGGCGGCTTTGGTATGGTTTTAATGGTTGAGCCGATTTATCAAGCAGTTAAAGATATTAAAAAAAGGTTACGGGTGAAAGGGTCTAAATCCGCCTCTGGAAGAAGAAAAGTAATTTTATTGTCTGCTAAGGGTAAAAGGTTTAACCAATCAATGGCTCAACGATTTTCTAAATTAGACCAACTTATTCTTATATGCGGTCGTTATGAAGGGATTGATGAAAGGGTGGCTAAGTATATTGCTGATGAAGAAATATCAGTGGGCGACTATATTTTGACCGGCGGCGAATTGCCAGCCATGAATATTGTTGATACAGTGACTCGTCTTGTTTCTGGCGTCATTGCCAAAGGTTCTTTAAAGGAAGAAAGTTTTTCCCAAGAAAAATACATTGAATACCCGCATTATACTCGGCCAGAGAGCGTAAAGATTAACGGCCGAAAAAGAAAAGTGCCTAAGATTATTCTATCAGGTAATCATCAGAAAATTGAGAAATGGCAGGAGAAACATTCAAAGCGATCTAGGTCTTAAGGACCTGGATCAAAGTTGACAAGGTTTTTTAGATAAGATATCATTAATATAAAGATGTTCTTTGAAAACAGAATAAAAGGTAATTGCAATTTTGTGCAGTTGCCCCAAATTATAATTTTTTTGAGAGTTTGATCCTGGCTCAGGATGAACGCTGGCGGCGTGGATAAGGCATGCAAGTCGAGCGCTCTGCTTTCGGGCAGGGAGCGGCGAACGGGTTAGTAACACGTAGGTATCTACCTTGGAGTCTGGAATAACCCGGAGAAATCCGGGCTAATACCAGATAGTCCCGCAAGGGTAAAGTTTCCACTTCGGTGGTTTCGCTTCAAGAGGAGCCTGCGTCCTATCAGCTTGTTGGTGAGGTAATGGCTCACCAAGGCAATGACGGGTAGGCGGTGTGAGAGCATGACCGCCAACAATGGGACTGCGACACGGCCCATACACCTACGGGTGGCAGCAGTCGAGAATCTTCCGCAATGGGCGAAAGCCTGACGGAGCGACGCCGCGTGAGTGAAGAAGCCCTTCGGGGTGTAAAGCTCTTTTCTGGGGGAATAAGTTGCCTTTTGGCAATTGAAGTTACCCTAGGAATAAGGGGCCGCTAAACTCGTGCCAGCAGCGGCGGTAATACGAGTGCCCCGAGCGTTATCCGGAATTATTGGGCGTAAAGCGTGGGTAGGCGGTCTTGATAGTGGTTGGTTAAATACCGAGGCTTAACCTCGGTCTGGCCAATCAAACGTCAAGACTAGAGCAGGTGAGAGGCTGATGGAACTTACCAAGTAGGGGTGAAATCCGTTGATATGGTAGGGAACACCAAAGGCGAAGGCATTCAGCTGGTGCCTGGCTGACGCTGAGCCACGAAAGCGTGGGTAGCGAACGAGATTAGATACCTCGGTAGTCCACGCCCTAAACGATGCCAACTAGCCGTTGGGAGTATCGACCCTCTCAGTGGCGAAGCTAACGCGTTAAGTTGGCCGCCTGGGAAGTACGGCCGCAAGGCTAAAACTCAAAGGAATAGACGGGGGCTCGCACAAGCGGTGGACCATGCGGTTTAATTCGATGACACGCGAGGAACCTTACCAGGGCTAGACAGCCTGATGAAACCCCATCGAAAGATGGGTCTTCTTACAAGGACATCAGATTCAGGTGCTGCACGGTTGTCGTCAGTTTGTACTGTGAAGCGCTCCCTTAATTGGGGAAACAAACGCAACCCTTACTCTGCGTTATAAGTGTCGCAGGGGACTGCCTCTGGACAAGAGGAGGAAGGTGAGGATGACGTCAAATCAGCGTGGCCCTTTGATGCCCTGGGCGACACGCATGGTACAATGGTCAAGACAATGGGTCGCCAAGCCGTAAGGCGGAGCTAATCCCATCAAACTTGGTCCCAGTTCGGATTGAGGGCTGCAACTCGCCCTCATGAAGTTGGAATCGCTAGTAATGGCGCATCAGCCATGGCGCCGTGAATACGTTCTCGAGCCTTGTACTCAAAAATAAATGCGCCTGGCAGCTATTAATGCTAAATTGTTAAAATCAATTCCTCCATTAATATTTATTGAAACATGGCAAATAGAATTTTCAATATTTATTGGAGCGTAGTGAACAGACAGGTCTCGCACCGCGAGGTAGAGACTGAAGGGTCTTAGTAGCAAAAGACAGTCCTATCATTAAAAGGATTCTTACGACTTGTACGGTGGGTTATAGGGAAGTAAGCATAGTGATAATCCGATAGGGATGCCTGGAATAGTATAAATAGTGACCCAGGGAGATCTTTGTGATATAATAGAGTTGTGAAGTCACGAAGAAGTCAGCTGCGTCATAGTAGCTCTAATTCGTTAGAGCGAAGGACAAAACCGACGGTTTCTCTAGATTATATTGTTGGCCTTACAGATGGCGAAGGATGCTTTTATAGTTGTATCAGACCGCCATACAATAAGAATGGCGGAGCAATGGTTTTACTTTCATTCCATATCAAAATGCAGGCAAAAGATAGATTTCTTTTAGAGATGATAAAAAATACGCTTGGTTATGGAAATGTGTATTTTCAACATGAAAAGCGTCCAAATCATACTCAATGCTATCGTTATACAGTTGCTTCGCATCGTGATATTTTGGGAAAGATTATTCCATTTTTCGAAAAACATCCTTTACAAAGTACAAAGATAGAAAATTTTAAAATCTTCTGTAAAATTGCTGGAATGGTTTGTAATGGCGAACATCATAATCAAAAGGGAATTGAAAAGATTAGATTGCTGAAATCTAAAATGAATCGTCGGGCTCGCTGAGTGCGGGAAATCCGCTCGCTCAGTGGGGATTCGAAAGAACTCTACTTATCGAAATCCGCCCGTCATATTAAGGAAGCCGGTAGTGCCCGAAGTGTCGTCTTAGACGACCCTAAGGTAAGATCGGTGACCAGAATAAAGTCGTAACAAGGCATCGGTAGGGGAACCTGTCGATGGATCACCTCCTTTCTAGATATTTTTGAATATCTGGGGTGTCGATTAGAGTTGAGAATTGAGAATTCTATTTTCAACTCCAGGGTGTTGGCCGAACAGCCCTAAATATCGGCTTTTGGGACAACTACACAAGATTGCAACTATAAGAAGAAAAATACTTGCCCAGGCAAGTATTTTTTGTTAGAATAGATTTGTTATTGGAGTGTGTAGCTCAGACGATTAGAGTGCATCTCTATAATAAAATCGGGCGGGTAGTTCAGTGGTTAGAACGCTTCTCTGATAAAGAAGAGGTCGGAGGTTCGATTCCTCCTCCGCCCACTTTTCCCCAAAAATCCGCTTTCTAGAAGGCGGGTTTTTGATTTCTAACTTATCCACAGGTGAGCAATGGATTTTTATGTTAATATTTAGTAAAGGTATTTAAAAATTGTCAAAAGATAAAATAATTAATTAAAGAAAGGGGGTGAAAAAAATGGTAGTTCAGAGTTGGACAGAGGTAGTAACGGCTTCTCTCCAGACGCTTTGGTCTGGTTTTATTGGTTTTTTGCCAAATCTTTTAGGAGCGGTTATTATTTTTATTATTGGTTGGCTGATTGCGATAGTTTTAGGCAGATTAGTTGCTCAGATTATTCGGGTTTTAAGAGTTGACCAGATTTTAGAAAAAGTGGGATTTAAGAAAAGTTTAGAGAGGACTAATTTAAAGTTGGATTCAGGTAAATTTATCGGCGAATTAGTTAAGTGGTTTTTCGTTATTGTTTTCTTGATGGCCGCCACTGATATTCTTAATCTACCTCAAGTAACAGATTTTCTTAAAAGAATTCTCCTTTATATCCCTCATCTGATCGTGGCTGTCCTTATTTTATTAGCGGCTGTTTTAATCGCCAACTTTTTGCAGAGATTGGTTAAAGCTAGTGTGGAGGCAGCTAGCTTAAGGGGAAGTAATTTCTTAGGAACGGTCACTAAATGGGCTGTGCTGGTTTTTGGTGTCTTAGCTGCTTTACTTCAATTAGGTATTGTGCCGGCCTTGATTCAGACGATTTTTACCGGCTTTGTAGCTGCTTTTGCCATTGCTATTGGTTTAGCTTTTGGTTTAGGGGGCAAAGATTTAGCTGGTCAAATCCTTAGTAAATTAAAGAAAGATGTTTCAGAGGGTTAGTAATTGGTTGACGATGCCAGAAAGGTTTTTGTAAAGGTCTTGACAAGAGATTCTATTGGTTTTATCATAGAAAAAGAAATATGAATAGAACAAAAAGACCATTAAATATAGTAAGCGGTTGATGATTGTATGCGTTTGTTTTGTTTTTTAGACGAAGACCGCTTTCTATAGCGGTCTTTTTGTTTGTTCTTTAACAAATGAAATTAAAGCAGGTAAAAAATAAAAATTAGCGGTTACTAATTACTCCGTTTTGGGAGCTTTACTCCCAAAGCCCGAATTAACAAGATTCAACAGAAAAGGTGCGGGGTAATATAAGGGCCTATGATGGATGCCTTGACATAAAGAGCCGATGAAGGACGTGGCGTGACTGCGATAAGCCTCGGTGAGGTGTCTAGCAACCTTTGATCCGAGGATGTCCGAATGGGGAAACCTGATTTTGCGATAAGCAAAATTAGCTCAGTCGAATGATTGGGCAGGGAACCCGGGGAAGTGAAACATCTCAGTACCCGGAGGAAAAGAAAACAAGTCCGCCTTTGGCGGATTCATTCTCTTAGTAGCGGCGAGCGAAAAGGGAAGAGTCTAAAATCGTTCGTGCTTTACTTTTGTTTAGCGCGAACGGTGGTTGTAAGGTAGTAATGTTCTGAAGCATCCAGTCGTCGCTTTAAGCGACAACTGGAGGCTTCGGAGGGAGTCCAATAAATAGAGGTTGGTTAGTCGAATGTGCTGGGAAGCAAAACCAAAGAGGGTAATAGTCCCGTAGACGAAAACTCCTTTATACTCCTAGTTATTATTCTTAAGTACCATGGGACCAGACTTTCTCATGGGAAGCGGGCAGTCCTATTCTGCCAAGACTAAATACTCTTTGTGTTCGATAGTGAACTAGTACCGTGAGGGAAAGGTGAAAAGTAGCCCGATGAGGGCGGTGAAATAGAACCTGAAATCATAGGCCTACAAAGACTCGGAGCCCCGCCTTCTATGCTTGTGACTATACATTTCTTATTTTCGTTTTCCATAACGTTAAATAAGCTTATTTGTGATAGTGATCGGCTTAGAAGGCGGGGTGACGGGGTGCCTTTTGCAGAATGAGCCAACGAGTGTATCTAGGCGGCTTGGTTAACCCCGCCCTCTATGCTTTATATCAAAGTGCTAAAAATTTTAGAAGTTTTAGGATTAGATATCTAAATAGATATAACATAGAGCTTAGAGGGCGGGGGGAGCCATAGTGAAAGCGAGGGTTAATAGCCCGTTTATTCGCCTCTGGCGGATTGTCGTCTGGATACGACCCGAAACCAAAGCGAGCTAGCCATGGCCAGGATGAACCCGTCTTAATCGACGGGGAAGGTCCGCACCCACTGGTCGCGTAATGCCAGGGGATGAGCTGTGGCTAGAAGTGAAAAGCTAATCGAGCTTGGTAATAGCTGGTTCTTCCCGAAATAGCTTTAGGGCTAGCCTTATGTGTTCACTTACAGAGGTAGAGCGCTGAATGGGTGTGGATGGATTTTCCTACTGCATCCAATCAAACTCCGAATACTGTAAGATTAAAACATAGGAGTCAGACTGTGGGGGCGAAGCTCCATAGTCAAGAGGAAAAGAGTCCAGACTGTCGTCTAAGGTCCCTAAATCAAGCTCAGTGGAAAAGGAAGTAAGGCTTCTTTAACAGCTAGGAGGTTGGCTTAGAAGCAGCCATCCTTTAAAGAGTGCGTAACAGCTCACTAGTTTAGAAATCTTGCGCCGAAAATTTAACGGGGCTAAGCTTGATACCGAAGACACAGCCCGGCGCCTTTTTTTAAAAGGCGCCGGGGGTAGGGAAGCGTTCTTTGGACAATGAAGTCAAATCGTGAGGTTTGGTGGAGCCCAAAGAAGTGAGAATGTTGGCATGAGTAACCGCAAATCCGGTGCGATACCGGATCGCCGAAAGCCCAAGGTTTCCTTGGCAATGAACATCAGCCAAGGGTTAGGCGGGCCTAAGTTAGCGACCTGTTCAAGCAGGCGTCTAGCGATGGACAGACGGTTAATATTCCGTCCCCCCAGTATTTTTTGACGGAAGGACGAAGTTTAGTAGCTCGGGCGGCTTATTGGATTGCCGTTCGTATATTAAGGAGCTAGATTTGGTAAATCCGGTCTAGATTAACTCCAAGATAAGCGAAAAGGTTTTCTTTCGGGAGAGCTAATTCGGGTGAGCAAGCTTCCAAGAAAAGTTTCTAAAATTAGAAATACTGGGTCCGTACCACAAACCAACACAGGTGGGCAGGGCGAGTAGCCCAAGGCGAACGGGTGATTCCTTGTGAAGGAATTCGGCAAAACAGCGTCCGTAAGTTCGCAATAAGGACCGCCCCGCAATACTGCGGGGCCGCAGCAAAAGATTCCTGGCGACTGTTTATCAAAAACACAGCTCCCTGCTAACTCGTAAGAGGATGTATAGGGGGTGACGCCTGACCAATGCCAGAAGGTTAACGGTTGAGGTGGTTGTCTTTTAGATGACTGCTGAGGCCCGAAGCCCTGGTGAATGTCGGCAATAACTATAATTGTCCTAAGGTGAGTTAAGTTGCCTTAGTAAAATTCGGCTATATGCTGGAATATCTGGAGTATCTGGCAATACTATGGTATAATGTTACCATAGATAAAATAACATTATGCCAAGTAAAAATTTGACCAGCGTGTCTTCAAAAGTGAAGACGCCAGACAATCAGCAGGAAAGACTAAAAACTATTGGATGGATAGTCGGTTATGTAGATGGAGAAGGATGTTTTTCTGTATCCATGTTTCGTAATAAAAGTACAAGACATGGTTGGCAGGTTTTTCCAGAATTTGTTATTACACAAGGAGAAAAGAGTTTAAATTCATTGAAAATAATTCAGAATTTTTTCGGATGTGGAAGAATATTTGTTAATCGACGATACGATAATCATAAAGAAAATCTTTATCGGTATTGTGTAAGATCAATTAAGGATTTAAACGAAAAGATTATTCCATTCTTCAAGGAAAATAGGTTAAAGACCGAAAAGAAAAAAGATTTCGAAATGTTCGTAAGGATCATAGAATTGATGTTTAAGCAAGAACATTTCAGTTTGAAAGGATTAAAAAAGATTGCTAATTTAATTCAGAAAATGAATCGAAAAGTGCCATCTAAGTTTTTAGAATCTTCAGAGACTATACGCCGAACCTTGCAATAATGTGAGGAAGATATAGTCCGAACTCTATAGCGATATAGAGAGATCTTGAATGAATCAAGATGATAACATATTGAGCGAAATTCCTTGACTGGTAAATTCAGTCCTGCACGAATGGCGTCACGACTGGGAAACTGTCTCCACAAGGAGCCCGGTGAAAATGCAGTGGGGGTGAAGATGCCCCCTACCTGCGGCAAGACGGAAAGACCCCGGAAGCTTTACTATAGGTTCTCATTGGGGTATTGTTTTGAATGCGTAGCATAGCGGTGAGGCTTTGAAGCTTGACTTTCGGGTTGAGTGGAGCCGCCAGTGAAATAACCGTCTTTCAAAATGATGCTTCTAACCTTGGTTAAATCCTTGGGACAGTGGGTGCTGGGTAGTTTTAGTGGGGCGCTAGCCTCCCAAAAAGTAACGGAGGCGTTTATAAGGTCGGCTAAGTCCGGATGGAAATCGGACCTGTCGTGTAAAGGCACAAGCTGGCTTTACTGCAAGGCGGATATGCCGCGCAGTTGCGAAAGCAGAACTTAGTGAACCGACCGTGGGTTGTAGAACCGCGGAAGATTATCAGACAAAAGCTACTCCGGGGATAAGCTCTGACTCCGATATTATGTCGGGGAAAAAGAGTTGTTGTCCAACCCATTCCGTAAGGGTGGGAAGGTACGGCTTATAACGGTGGAACTAAAACAGGTCTTCCTTGAAAGGGGTTTAGAGTTTTAGTAATACCGTGGGAAGTCAAAAGGACAAAAATTAAAAATTATGATTCGTTTATCTTCAATTCAGAAACAAATCATTTATGGAACGATTCTTGGGGATGGATATTTACAGAAAACTGGCGCAAAAAATGCTCGGTTAAGATTAGAACATGGAGCAAAGCAAAAAGAATATCTTTTTTGGAAAGCGAAGATGCTTAAACAATTCTTTCAAGGCAAGCCAACGTATATAGAAAGAATTCATCCACAAACAAGAAAGAAATATTGCTACTGGAGATATCAATCTCAAACTACTCCTTATTTAGGAAAGTTGAGAAAGATTTTCTATCCTCAAGGTAAAAAGAAAATTCCAAAAGATCTTAATAAATATCTAAGTCCTAGAACTTTAGCTGTTTGGTATATGGACGATGGATATTTTTACCAAAGAGATAAAGATAGTCATCTTTATCTTGGTCGGGTAACTCGAGAAGAAGCAGAGATTACTTCTCGAGCGATATCAGATTTGTTTGGTTTATTAAATAAAGTCATTGATAAAAAGAGAAAGGGATATGTTATCTACTTTTCTCCTAGAACAGCAAAAAAATTGAGTAAGTTATTGAAAAGATATACTCTTCCTCAATTTTATTACAAATTTCCTTTTGACCCCGTAACGACTGAGTCGCTTAAAGCGACGAGATAGTGGGTACCCAATATTTGGGAATATAAACCATTATCATACGCCGTCCCCAGCCGTAATTTCTGGAAAATTATAGCTGGGTGAAGATATAGTCTAATTCTTAAATGAATTGAACAGGTTAATAGGTCCCGAGCGTCCATAGCGACGGGCCTGCTTGACACCTCGATGTCGGCTCAGGATATCCTGGGGGTGAAGAAGCTCCCAAGGGTTTGGCTGTTCGCCAATTAAAATCCTACGCGAGCTGGGTAAGTGAAAATGAGCCCAGGTAAAACTGGCTAATAACGGTGAAGGTCGCTTTAAGCGATTAATACCGTGGGAAGTCCTCGTGACCCCGTAACGACTTAATCGTCAAAGATGATTAGGCGATAGGTACTCAATAATTGAGATATAAACTATCGCAATACGTCAGGTCGCCTTAGGCGACAAGTTATAGTCTGTACTGTTAGTAATAACAGAGTTATATGTCAGACCGGCGTAAGCCAGGTTGGTCCCTATCTGCCGCAGGCGTTGATACTTGAGGGAAGTCGTCAATTGTACGAGAGGATCCTGATGAACAAACCTCTGGTCTGCCAGTTGTCCCGCCCGGGGCATTGCTGGGTAGCTATGTTTGGACGGGATAAGCACTGAAAGCATCTAAGTGCGAAGCCCCTCCCAAGATAAGGTATCGTAGATTGGTGGGAGATGACCACCTTGATAGGCTCTAGGTTTAAGCGCAGCAATGCGTTCAGCCGAGGAGTACTAATAAATCGTCATTACCCCGCGCCTTTTCTGTTGAACCCCTCACCTAATTTGGATTTTATTTTTTTATCAAAATTTTCTTTAAAAAAATTTTGGTATCCAAATTAGGTGAGGGGTTGAATTTAATTTTTAAAATTGTCGCTGTCTTTAGGGAGTTATACTGATGGTGTTCTACCTGTTTCCATTTCGAACACAGAAGTAAAAGCCATCAAGGCCGATGATAGTCCATTTTGGGCAAAAGTAGGTAGCTCCCTTAAGAGAGCGACAATTTTTTGACTTTACTATACAGAGTAAAAACCCTATAATAAGATAGGGTTTTTATTATGACCAGACGCACTACCAAACAATTAATTATTACTTTAATCTTCTTCTTTGTTTTATCTGGTTTTGGTTTTTTAGTTTACTATCTTAGCCAACCAGCCCTTTCTTGCTCTGATGGAATTCAGAATCAGTCAGAAGAAGGAATTGATTGCGGGGGACCTTGTCCGCCTTGTCAATTAGTTTACATTAAAGACATTGAGGTCTTATGGACCAAAACCGTGGCCAGCCAAGGTGATTTTTATGACTTAGTGGCTCAAATTAAAAACCCCAATCCGAATTACGGCAGCGGTCAAGTTTCTTATCAATTTGAATTTTATGATTCTGAAAATAATCTGATTAGTCAGTCAAAGGATTTAACTTTCATTTTACCCAATCAAACTAAATATCTTCTTCAAATTAAGATAGCCAGCCCGCGGCCAATCAGTCAGCTTAAGCTCTCCTTCAATGAAATTGAATGGCAAAAAATAGAGGACTATCAACCACCTCAATTATTTATTCAGCAAAAGGAATATCGTCTTTTGTCAAGTCAAGAACTGGGCTTTAGTCAGGCCAGGGGCATTTTAATCAATAAAACCAATTTTGATTTTGATAAGATAGATATTGATATACTGCTACTTGATTCCTCTCGGCAATTACTGGCTGTTAATGCCACGGAAATAAGTGCTTTGTCAGCTGGTCAGGAACGTGACTTTGTCGCTACTTGGTTCAAAGAAATAACTGGCCAAGTGGCTTTTGTCGAGGTAGAAGCAGAAACCAATATTTTTGACCCGAGTAATTTCTTGCCGCCAGAAAAAGGAGAGCCGGAAAAGTTTCAGGAATATTAAAATCAGTTCAGGGACTGTCCTTGAGTATTAGAAGCCTTACTTCTAAACCTATCTGTATGTATAATCATCTCAAAAAACTTGACTGGTCTTTAATTATTATTGTCCTATTCCTTTCGGGGGTAGGGCTTTTGACTATTTATGGCATTGGTTCTCCTGAATCACTGGTTTTTTTTAAGAAACAAATTCTTTTTCTTGGCCTGGGTCTTTTGCTAATGTTTATTTTAAGTTTTTTTGATTATCGTGTTTTCAAAAATTATTCATCTATCTTAGTTATTATTTATCTGCTTTCTTTATCTTCCTTATTCTTTGTCTTATTTTCTAAAGAAATTAGAGGGGCAAGCAGCTGGTTCCGCTGGGGTCCTTTAAGTTTTGGGCCAATAGAATTTATTAAGATAGTTATTATTCTGCTTTTAGCCAAGTATTTTTCCTTACGCCACATTGAAATGTATCGGGTTCGTCATTTGGTCGTCTCAGGAATATACATTGGCTTGCCGATTTCTATAATTATTCTTCAGCCGGATTTCGGTTCAATTTTAATTTTATTCAGTATTTGGTTTGGTCTGATTATGGTGGCTGGTATTAAACTTCGTCATCTTTTTATTCTCTTCTTGATTGCCATCCTCCTTTTTATTGGCAGCTGGTTCGTTTTTTTAAAAGATTATCAGAAAGAGAGAGTTCTTACTTTTTTTAATCCCCAGGAAGATCCCTTGGGTCGGGGATACCACATTAGCCAGTCTTTAATTGCCGTTGGTTCGGGTGGTTGGTTTGGTCAGCGATTAGGGGCTGGTTCCCAGGCCGGTCTTAAGTTTTTGCCCGAACAACACACTGATTTTATTTTCGCCACTTTCGCTGAACAAAGGGGATTAGTTGGCGTTCTTTTCTTGCTGACGCTTTTCGCTCTTTTACTCTGGCGAATCATTAAAATTGCCTTAATTTCTCTTAATAATTTTTCTCGACTCTTTGCTACTGGCTTAGCCGTAATGCTTTTTGCCCAAATGGTTATTAATATCGGTATGAATATGGCTCTCTTGCCAGTTACTGGTTTGACTTTACCTTTA
>Ga0268282_1000153_pt1 | contig 40491 bp, 31 predicted proteins | sample saktaG_12_FD_190133 | JGI IMG/M metagenome (GOLD analysis project Ga0268282, IMG submission 190133) | Saline water microbial communities from Sakinaw Lake, British Columbia, Canada - sak_2011_5_24_120m | ecosystem: Environmental > Aquatic > Non-marine Saline and Alkaline > Saline ...
TCGATCATGACATAAAATCTTCGCCGCAGATCGCAGATGTGGATGGCGATGGAGATTATGACATCGCAGTAGGCACCAATGCAGGAATGTGGATCATTGATTACAAAACACCCTTTGGCGATGGAGACATTCTGTGCGGAATTTACCGCTTTGATCTCGCCAGAACAGGTTCTGTCGACTGCACAGTACCTCCCGGTGTAGGAAGCGATCCGCAATTACACAAGTACTTCATTACCCAGAACTTCCCGAATCCTGTTGTAAATCATACAAGCATTTCCTTTGGACTTCCAAATACTCCGGTTCTGAATCCTCAGCTTAAGGTGTATAACCTTCTTGGACAGCTTGTCGCATCATACAATATCGATAATCCAAAGATTGGTGAAAACACTTTTGTATGGAATGGAAAAGACAATAATGGAAAAAACATTCCAAACGGCGTGTACTTCTACAGACTGGAAACCGATTCCTATCAATCTGAAATTAAGAAATTGATCTTGCTTAAATAGAAATATTTCCTTATAAATTTAGGGCGAAGTCATTACGATTTCGCCCTTTTTATATTTATGATTTCTTTATCTGAGAATTATGATTTTCGGGTTAATACCTTTTTTATGTTGCTATTTTTCAGTTTTTTGACAAAATCTCTTCAATAATTCTGTTTCTTAATTTCTTAGAATACCTCGATGAATTCGTAATAGATCTTTGATCTTACTGTTCAAACTTTCTATATCACTTGTTGTGTTTGGGATGTCTAGTTCAGGATAATTTTGATATGTAAAAAGATATGGTAAATGACGTCTTATACTTCGCCTCGCTGAGCGTAATTTCCGATGCGTAAAACTGCTGCTTCTATCCGGATGTAATGTCTTTTCTTTTAAAAATTCACTCCATTTATTCTCACAATTTATAAAACCTTCATTAAATTCAGATTCACCCTGTTAAATCCCTTCGGGAAAATCAGAGATTTTATTTAACAGGGTAAACTATAAATTAACAAATTAACTTTTGAATGCCCACCAAACTGAAAGGTTCAAAACCCCACTGCGTTTCTGTCAGGTGAAGCGGTGGTTAGAATGCCTATATCATTTTTGGAGTTTCATTTTCTCAACTAATTGTTGGCAGTTATCCGAAAGAACTTCTTCTCTTCAGAAATAGGAGCTGTCCATGTTGTATCAGTAACAGTTACAGGGTTATCAAATCCGGAATATGGTCTATATGATGAATAAACCTTATAAGAGGTTGCTCCAGTTACTGCACCCCACTGAATATGAACAGAATCAGAATTAATAGAAATGATTACATTTTCGGGAGGTGTAAGGATTCCAGATTGTTCAAAGTAATATGCGCCCATATCATTTCTTGTGCCATCTGGGTCATTGTATTGCGAATCTGGATTACCCGCATCTATACAGGGAGATTATGTAGAATCAGATGTTGGATAATTAGCCCAGGTTAGATGAAAATCCCCACTTGAAGGGTCTGCAAATAACGGGTCAGCATCTATGTTGCCTGTGCCAGTCCAAGCACCTTGAATGTCTGAATAAGTTGCTGTTACTGAACCGGAAGAAACATAAATCTCAGGCGGCGAATCATTCCAGAGAATACAGTTTACTAAACTCGCAACGCTATTACTACTGTAAATCCCACCATAATTAGAAGCAGTATTTTCACTGATCGTTACATTTACCAAAGTTGGTGGGGTCCATTCACAATAATTGAAGCGAATCCCACCACCATAGTCAGCAGTATTCCCACTGATTGTCACATTGGTCATACTTGGGATACAATACCAATAAGCGTAAAATCCACCACCGTATTGGGCTGAGTTTCCACTGATTGTTACATTCTCCAAAGTCGGACAGCATTCATCACGACAATAAAAACCACCGCCGTAACGAGAAGTAGAATTTCCTGTTATGTTTACATTTATTAAGGTTGGGCTGGAATTCTGATAACAGTAAATCCCACCGCCATCATTATGGGAATAATGAGTTGCATAATTGCCAGATATTATCACATTCTCCAAACTCGGACTGGAACCATTCCAACAGCTAATTCCACCTCCTTTTTGATTACACGAATTTCCACTAATTATTACATTCAGCATACTTGGACTGGAACCAGAGCAGTAAATTCCACCGCCGTCACTAGAAGTTGTATTTCCGCTTATTGTCATATTTGTCAAACTCGGACTGGAAGAAGAACAGTAAATCCCACCGCCGCCAAATGGACCACCAGTATTCCCGCTTACGGTTACATAAGAAAGACATGGGCTTGATGCATGACAATAAACTCCGCCTCCTGCCAAGGAATTATTCCCGCTCACATCCACATTTTCAATAATTGGATTGGAAAAACCACAATAAATTCCACCGCCCCAAGAACCAGTATTGCTATTTACAGTTATATCCACTAAACTCGGGTTGGATTCATAGCAAGAAATCCCACCACCGTAATTATTAGATGTATTCCCGCTCACTGTAAGATTTTTCAAACTCGGGCTGGAATTTTCGCAACAAATTCCACCCCCATAATAATAATAGTAACCACTTGAATCGGTATCACGATAATTACCACTCCCGTTGGTTAAAGTAAATCCACATAAAATTGCGGTAGAATCTTCACCACTAATAAAAGAAACTACACTCCCACTATCAGGATTAGTTGGATTACTGCCATCAATAACTGTTTGTGAAATATAAACGGTATCCTGCATGGTTAAAAATAAGGAAGCAACAGTAATATTCTTTCCATTAAAGTTGATATTCTCATAATATCTTCCTGTGTCCACAAGAACAGTATCGCCAATATTTGCAGCATTTATGCCATCCTGTATAGTCGGTTGGTCAGAAGGAATATTAATTACATTTGCAACAGCAAAACTGCTAAAAAGCAGGATAAATAAAGCCGATAAGATACCTTTTGTTTTTTTCATCTTTTCTCCATTTTTTTTCTCTTTTTTTTACTTTATCATAGTGTCAACTACTTAATTTCGGCGGTCTAACGGAAAAGCTCACCTGCAGAAACACAAAATGCAGATAAACTATAAACTGTCAAATTATCTATTGAATGCTCACCATACTTTAGATTAGAATCCCCACTGCGTTTCCGTCAGGTGAAGCGGGGGTTAGAATGCTTAAACTACTTTACTATCAAAAAATGACAAGTTTTAAGTTTCAATTTGATTAATTCCAGCATTGATTATTAACTGTTCTTACTTTTATCTAATCCTTTATCGCTTTTACATAATAGAATCTTTTCTCTAATGATATTGGAGCAACCCAACTTGTTCCATCATAAGTTCCAGTATTGTCTATATCAAATTCAGAATACGGATTATCTGATGAATAAACTTTGTAGGAAGTCGTCCCTGGAACAGCATCCCATTCAATATGAACAGCATCTTCAGCAATATAAATGACAATATTCTGTGGTGGCAAGATTTCTGCAAACTCTGGGACTAAGTAGCCAGGATAATGGATATATCCAACACTGAATAAACTATCATTGGCTATCCCACCGATAGCGTTTTCTTTTAAATTGAAGTTAGCAGAACTTGGTGGTTCTGGTTCATCAGGATTGCCAGCAAGAAGTCCATATTTATGTAATTGATAGTTAGGGCTTGAAGCAACTTGTGCAATAGTAGTAGAAGTTGATAATAAAACAATTACTGTACAAACTAATATAATTGATCTATTTGATGTTTTCATTTTAATCTCCTTTTCTACTCTAAAGCTAACATTATTATTCTTGCATAACCTGAAGTTGTATTAAGCCTTCCATCATGAAGTTTGTTTTGGACATATAAAGATATCTGTGTCGTTGTAAGACCTTCTAGATGACTATCCGCATGCCCCCAGTCTCCACCAGTATTTAATGTATGTCCACCTTGAACTAAAACAGATATCCCTGAACCATTACTAGTATCAGATAACCAGCATTGTGATATTACCATTGTAGTTCCAAGATTATGTGTTTTTGTATATAATGTAGGATTACCTCCGCTACTTATTGCAAACCATCCACTATCATATGTCCTTTGGGTAGCAGCAGTAGTTTGAATAGTTCCGTCAGGAAACATAATACCATCTGTACCTGGTGTACCGGCAACATGTAACTTCGCTTCTGGAATAGACGTGCCAATTCCGACGTTGCCAGAGTTGTCTATACTCATTGCTGTAACTGATGGGCCATTTTGAATGTTTAAAGTATTACCTCCATTTCCCATCCATATTCTACCAAGAAAATTCTGACCACTATCATTTATCCTTATACCACCATTTAAATCGTCAGTACTCTGGAGGATTTCTAATTTTCCTACTGGGCTTGTTGTCCCGATGCCAATGTTGCCATTGTTGAGTAGATACAATTGATTGTCATTATCCCATCCTTTTTGGATGTGTAATCCGTTCGCATCCATCCACAACCTTCCGGTAATATCTCCTAACGAATGTCTAATAATTAAACCACCCTCATTGGAATCAGTAGATTGTTTAATATCTAGCTTTGCTCCAGGACTTGTCGTGCCAATACCTACCTTGCCATTTTCACGATAGATATCATCACCGTCAACTACCCAATCTCCATCAGTTTGTGCATAAGCTACACTTCCAATCATGCTTCGTGGTGTCATCTCGCCATCGTTATTAACATCAATTCCAATCCATCGTTCGGGCTCATTGAAAAGGGTATCAGGAATTGGATTTTCAGCGCCTAAAAACAGATGAAATAAACCATCAGAAACATTTACCGGATCTTGTGTCTCACTCCAAAGTGATGTTCCTCCAGTTGAATCGGCGTAAATGGAAAAAGTAATGGAAACAGTTCCATTAATAGGATTTCCATCACTATCTGTTATTCTGCCCTGATAATCAATTAAGTTCGGAACCGCCTGAGCAGATAATAATGCACTAATCAATAATGAGATAATAATTAGTGCAGTTCTCCAAGTTTGACTATGTGCAAACATAGTTTCCTCCTTCATTTTTTTTGATTTGTTATTCTTCTTTTGTCCTTCTGATACATCGGAAGGTCGATTTTCACCTTGTCTTAATTTCATTTTACTCAACATATCTACTCCTTTTTTTTTACCTCTTTGGGTAATTTTTTGGTTAGCAATCTAACGCCACGCTTAAGCTGCACCAAACATAGCGGCCATTAACCTTTAAAGGACTCCGAAACCTGACCGGAACGAAAAATTAAATGATAACCAGGACGTGTTTGGGGTCAGCTTGAAGCGATTATTATAAAGCGTTTTATCTATTCTTCAATTTTTTTTATACTTGGTTTCCCTATCTGTTGTATCTCTATTGAGTAGGAACATAATTCTGTAGATTCTTTTATCAAATGAAAACTTAATATCCCTGGGGCTGGAATTGGTATTCCCCCAATTTGAACAATTTGACGACTTCTCTTTTTATCTTGAAAATCTGACTTGATAGGAATTTCAATCAGGTTTTGCTCATTGTTTTTGACAATCAAGTTAAAGTCAAATCGATTTTCAGTTTCTTCTTCTTTTACAAGCAGACTAAAAAAGAATATTTTCTGAATAAATAATGGAAAACCAGGACTTGAGACATTTTCAAGAATATTGAAAACTGAAATGTTATTTGTTTGGATATCTCTAATAATTCCTTCAGCGGCAAATGATATTATACACTTCATTGTTTTTTATTCCTTTATTATAGTATTATAGTAATTGGTTTTCTTTCAAATTCCGAAATATTTGTATTTGTGTTGCTGCCAAAATCGGTTTTTAATAATTCAGATCTATATCTTAAATCTGACGTTACTATGGATTCAGATTTTCGTTTTGTGAAATATATTTCGCTTATTTGTTTTGCCCACCGAAAGGAAGCATCACCAAGTTGTAAGAAAAAATTCTTGACTTCATCATAAGGTTTTATTGTTAATGCTATAATAATTGAATAGAATAGTACAATCTCTTCGTAAGTTTTTTTTTCTTTGTCCTTTTCTTTTTCGAATAAATCGATTAATTCAGGCGTAGAATTTTGTTCTGATATTTTTTTAATATAAGGATGAGCAAAAAAATTTTTAAATAGATAATAAGGTGTACTTGATAAAATAAAAATTTCAACTAATTCTTCAGTCTCAACATAAATGTTTTTTATCATTTAATAACCCTATAATATTTAATATCACTTTTATCGTAAGGACAATCATTAGCATAATGGATAAATTCTGAATGGCAACACCACTTGCTAACTACCATAGGAACATATAATGGATAAGTTGGTTCTTCAATTACAATTCCGGAATGTTCAGCATCCCCTTCTGAAAAATAAATAACTATATCACCAGGTAAAACTTTTTTGAGTTCAATTTCTTGATATTCATCATCCTTAAGAATCATAAAAACTTGGTCCGATTGTTCAACAAAACATCTTTTGTTTGCAAATGTTAAGCCGTGGCAATTATATAAACCAGTTGGTTCTGTACGTTTTATAGCATTTTTATATTGCATCTCGATATTCTTAAATTGATTCTTATTAAACTCTGATATTTCAGGATTTTGGAAATTATCAATATTATTTCCTTTCCTTGTCTGAATAATTATCGATTTGTCAATATTCAATAAGTTCATAAATTTTCTCAAGCTTTATAACATACATTAGACTGATACAATCAGTATATAACTACCTATTTTTGAAGTTAACACACACTATAAAATAAATTCCTATCTAAGACATTACCTTTACAAAAGCTTCATAATTAAGTAATAAAACTAAAGTTTCAAAAAATACTTGTCAAATTTTTTCTAAAAAACTTGTAATAATATTAATGGAATAATCAATATGGTAGTATCCTGCAGGATATAAATATATTGATGTTTATTGCAGTATATTCAATATAAAAGAGGTTATATGAATAATAAAAGATTATTAGAACAGGTAAGTGAACTTATGAAAATGAAACACTACAGCATTCGTACAGAAAAATCGTATACCTACTGGATGAAAAAATTCTATTTCTTTAATAATAAAAAGCATCCAAAAGATATGGGTGAAAAAGAGATTACAGAGTTTATTTCTTACCTTGCCAATGTGGAAAATGTTTCAGCCTCCACTCAAAATCAAGCTCTGAACGGACTGATGTTTCTTTATAAGGAAATTTTACACAGAGATGATTTGAAAATAGAGAATTTTGTTAGGGCTAAAATGCCTGAACGAATCCCGGTTGTTTTGAGTAAAGAAGAAATAGATAAAGTTCTGTCTAATCTGAAAGGAGTTTATTGGCTAATTAGTAATTTACTTTATGGTTCGGGCTTGAGATTGATGGAAGCACTCCGTCTCCGAGTCAAAGATATCGATTTTGCATATAAACAAATTCTTCTACGGGATGCAAAAGGTGCTAAAGATAGGAGAACTATGATTCCTGAAAAATTAGTTACTCATTTAAAAAGGCAGATAAAAAAAAGAAAGATACTACATCAAGAGGATTTAGAAGATGGTGCGGGAAATGTATATTTGCCTTATGCTATTGCAAAAAAATATCCAAATGCTGAAAGGCAATTCAACTGGCAGTATATTTTTCCTGCAAACCGTATAGTTTTTGATAGGGAAAAACAAAAAGAGTATCGGCACCATCTTCACGAAAGTGCTGTGCAAAGAGCAGTTAAACAGGCAGTAAGAAAGGCTGAAATAACTAAAGAAGCTGGATGCCATACCTTAAGACATAGTTTTGCTACTCATCTGTTAGAAAACGGTTATGACATTCGCACGATACAGGAACTTCTCGGTCACAAGGACATCAGAACTACGATGATCTACACTCATGTCCTAAACAAAGGCGGTCTTGGTGTGAAATATGTGAGATCACCTCATCATAGTAAGTACTTAGATGGTTCACGAATCGCCTGTCTCGCTCGTCCGCTGCCGCGACTTCCAGGGATTTGCGTGAACCCTTTGATCGTGAAACACCAGTGAAACGGACATGAGTCTCCATGTGAGACTTCATCGTTAGGATGATTTCCTTACCCTCCCCCACGATAGCCACAATTACTGCTTTACGATGGTCAATCCATAAGCCCACTACTCTATTCATAAGCATTCTTCTCCGATAGAGCTGCACAACATATTATTAAGGTGCTTAAATTTACATATTTTGCTTAACTCCGCAATATATGCCATAAGTTAATATCTCCAACACAATTTACGTTTATTTGGCAAATATTTAATATATTTTTCCTATTTCTGCCTTGATAATAAATTGAAAACCTGCATTAACTACGTTATGTTTTGCCCGATAGAGAAAATTTGCTCAATATCCTGTTTGGTGGTCAATAAATTTTAATCAAAGTGTATCAGGAGTGAGCCGATTACTTATAAAGGTAAGATGAGCCCCTTGCAAATATCCTATATAAGAAAAAGGCACAAGCCGGAGCCCGTGCCTTAATTTTTTGGTTCAAAAACCTTGTTAACAGCTTGACACCAAAACCTGATTTCCTATCAGGTGTTATTATTAACATGATTAAGAACTTGAGCCAAAAAATAGGGATTAAAAAAAAGGAGTCAAGATGAAAAGATATCGTCTTGGAATTGACCTCGGAGCAACATCGCTTGGATGGAGTATGATAGAGTTAAATGAAGATAATACACCAAAGGATTTATTAGACCTTGGTGTGAGGATTTTTCCGGATGGAAGGGACGCAAAAACGAACGAACCTTTAAATGTACAACGACGAGAACATCGTAGTATGCGGCGGAATCGCGATCGCTACCTTCAAAGAAGAACGTACCTTCTGGATACATTAGTGAAGTATGTATTAATGCCCCAAAATGAGCATGAAAGAAAGCAGCTTGAATATCTCGATCCTTATGTTCTAAGAGCAAAAGCACTGGATGAGGAAATAACATTATACGAACTGGGAAGAGTAATATTCCATATTAACCAGCGCAGAGGTTTTAAGAGCAGCAGGAAAATGGATAGTGCAGAAAAAGAAACCTCACGTATGAAAGAAGCAATAAAAGAATTGAAACAAAGGCTCGATAATGTCGGAGCAAGGACATTGGGAGAATATTTATTCAATCTCAATAAAGACATCCCTCAAAAAAATCAAAATAAACTTAGACCTCTCAGGATCAGGGATTACGGAAAAGAGTATAATTTGTATACTGACCGTAAAATGTACGAAAACGAATTCGATATGATCTGGAATAAACAAAGCACATATCACAGCGAACTAACCGAAGATGTAAAAGAACACCTCAAACAGATTATTTTCTTCCAAAGAGATTTAAAACCACAACCCAAGGGCAAATGCAGATTTGAAATTGGCGAACCGCGCTGTCCTGTTGCATTTCCGGTTTATCAACAATTCAGAATTTATCAGGAAGTAAATAATCTGATTTTATTGGATTATGATCGAAAAGAACACGAACTTACAAAAGCTCAAAGAGAAATGATCACACAAACTCTCTTAAAACAAAAGTCTGCTACATTCAAAAGCTTAAGAAAAAAAATTGGAAAAGAATATGCAGGTGATTATGTATTCAATTTGGAAAGTGAAAAACGTAAAGACATGAAAGGGGACGAGACCTCATTTATTCTTCGCAAAATTGAGAATTTTGGAATTAAATGGAATGAACTTAGCGAAGATGAACAAGATGAAATTATTACCCGAATTATTAACGAAGATAATGATATTGAAATTGAAAAAAATCTTATTACATGGCTTTGTAAGTCATTTGGGCTGAAAAATGAGAACGCAGAAAATATCAGCAATGTCCGTTTACCACGTGGCATTGGAAGCGTCAGTAAAAAGGCGATAAGAAAAATTCTGCCTTATTTAAAAGAAGGTTTTCTTTATCATGAAGCTTGCCAAAAAGCAGGTTACCATCACTCAGATTTTAGAACAGGAGAAATTTACGATGAAGGAAATTTACCTTATTATGGCAAGATCATGCAACATCATGCAGCTTTTGGCTCCGATGATCCAAATGACATTGAAGAAATCCAGTATGGAAAGATAGCCAATCCAACAGTTCACATTGCTTTAAACCAATTAAGAAAATTCATCAATGCACTTGCTGAAAAATATGGTGCACCAACCCAGATCGTTGTTGAACTTGCACGAGAACTAAAACTTGGTCAGAAAAGACTGAGGGAAATTGAAAAAGAGCAAACCCATAATAGAAAGCATAATGAAGAAATTGCTGAGGAATTAAAAAAGGTTGGAATAGAAAATAAATATCAGAACAGATTGAAGTATAAACTATGGGAAGAACTGGACGGCGACCCAGCAAAACGATGCTGTCCATATACCGGGAAGCAAATATCAATAAGCGACTTGTTCTCTAATAAATTTGAAATTGAACATATTCTGCCAAAATCCAAAACATTCGATGACAGACCTACCAATAAAACCGTTTCATATTATATTGCGAATAAGTTTAAAGGAGAACGCTCACCATTTGAAGCTTTTGGAGAAAGCCCCGAAAATTATAATTGGGATAAAATCCTTGAAAGATGTGAGAATTTTCCACCAAATAAACGCTGGCGATTTTATCCGGATGCGATGAAAAATTTTGAAGATCAGGGCGAGTTGATCTCTCGTATGCTCACCGATACGCAGTATATGAGCAGAATTGCCAAAGAATATATGAGTTATGTTTGCGGACCGAATAATGTATGGGCAATCCCCGGAAAACTGACCTCAAAATTCAGGGCAAAATGGGGTTTGAACGAATTGCTCTCCGAAGACAGCAAAAAAAACAGAGCCGATAACCGCCATCATGCTATCGATGCTTTTGTGGTTGCCTGTACAGATAGGGCAATGCTTCAGAAGGTTGCCCGGGCTACTGAAAGCACGAGAGAACGGTTTATAGAAAAAATGCCGCCGCCCTTCGAAGTTTTCTGTCATGACGAAATGCAGGAAAAAGTTAATAATATCGTTGTATCCTACAAACCCGACCACGGCAATGCCAAAGCTGCAATTCTAAGAAACCAAACAGTTGGGCAATTACATGAAGAGACAGCCTACGGCTTTGTTTCCGAAGATGAAGAAAAAGGAAAGATAACACTTTCTGTGAGAAAACCTTTAATTAGTTTGGAGAGCGTTAAAAACATTAATGAAATCGCTTCATCCAAAATAAGAAATGAACTTCTTACATTAGCAGAAGGTGTTCCTAAAAATGAGATCAAAGCCATTCTTGCTAATTATTCCGAGCGAACGGGTATTAAAAGAGTTAAGCTCCATGTAGAAAAAGATAAGAAAACGGTCATTCCTATTAAGAATAAAAACGGAGAGATATACAAATACTACCTTTCCGGCAACAACTATTGCGCAGATATTTATTGCCCGAACAAAGGTGAAAAAGACGGAAAATGGCAGATTGAAATAATTCCAATGTTCAAAGCCCATAAGCAGGATTTCGAACCCGAATGGCACAAAAAATATCCCACCGCAAAGAAGATAATGCGCCTTTTCATTAATGATTATGTGGCTTACGATGATGAAGGAAAAAGAAAAATTAAAAGGGTAAAGAAGATGAGTGTAGATGGTAGATTATTCTTTATAGACCCCAAAATAGCAAAAACCGAAAAAGAACCGAATGCTACTTCTGTGAAACAACTACAGGAAAGAAATGCTCGTAAAATTGGTGTAGATATTTTAGGAAAAATTTACGATAGCCAAAAGAAAAATGAAAATAGTCGAGATAAATAAGAACAATGTTTGCCTGAGCGTTTATCGCGGATTTATTAAAATAAAGGAAGGTACTGATGAGATAGGTAAAGAACCTTTGTCAGATATAGACGCGATTATCGTAAGCGGTTTCGGGATTAGTTATTCTCATAATCTTCTGACGAAATTATGTGAATTGAATATACCCCTGATAATCTGCGGTAAAAATTTCATGCCGGCGGGTTATTTGCTGTCATATTGTGCAAACTATGAACACACAGGAAGGTTACATTATCAACTGGTGTTTTCGCTTCCTCTTAAAAAAGGGCTTTGGCAATCCATCATTAAAAATAAAATCATCAATCAAAGACTTGTGCTTAACGAGGTTGGTGATGAAGCAAAAGATTTCACCCGGATGGTTGACAAAGTAAGGTCTGGCGATCCGGATAACATTGAGGCGCAGGCAGCAGTCCGTTATTGGAAGCGCGCTTTTGGAAAGGGGTTTCAGCGAGATGTCTATATTCCCGTGATAAACAGTTTTCTTAATTTTGGCTATACAATTATACGCAGTTGTGTGGCACGTTATCTTATCGCTTTTGGTCTTATGCCTTCTATTGGATTACATCATCATAACAAACTTAATCCATTCTGTCTAGCAGATGACATAATGGAGCCCTTCCGTCCATACGTCGATAGAAAAATTATTCAAATGAAGATACACGATAATATGGAATTATCTTCCGAATATAAAAGAGAGTTAGGCGATCTGTTAAACGAAAGGTTCCTTATGGAGAATATGAGAATGACACTCGATAATTGTATCAATAAAACCGTATTGTCCTTACTTAATTCATTCAAAAATAAGAGCAATATGATCGCATTTCCCGGATTTTATGATAAGCGGTCTTAGAATTATGTGGATGTTGGTTATGTTCGACCTGCCTGTTACGAAGGTAGTTGATAGACGAAGGGCAACAAAATTTCGCAATTTTCTACTTGATGAAGGATTTAGTATGAGTCAATTTTCCGTTTATTTGAGATTTTGCGGAACACGAGAAAGGGTTTACACATACAAAAAAAAATTGAAGAACATGTACCGCCCAATGGTAATGTCAGCATACTTTGTTTTACGGATAAGCAATACGGCAAAATTGTAAATTTCATCAACAGGCATCGAACCGAAATGCCAAAAAAATCTCAACAATACGTCTTATTTGAACTAAAATAATCATTTTTTAAAACAACAATAGCGGCTAACCCTCTGCTTTTCGGCAGGTTAGGCAGCCGCTAATTTAGAAAATCAGGTTTTGGTGTCAAGCTGTAACATCGAAGGATCAATCACCGGCATGGCACTAAATTTAGAAAATCAGGTTTTGGTGTCAAGCTGTAACTGCTTAGCGAGGATCAGGTTCATTATTTGAATTTAGAAAATCAGGTTTTGGTGTCAAGCTGTAACTAAGCGTTGGAGCTGTGAGATGAATATATCAATTTAGAAAATCAGGTTTTGGTGTCAAGCTGTAACAGTCTGAAGCTGATGCCAATGATCTTGCTAATTTAGAAAATCAGGTTTTGGTGTCAAGCTGTAACGGCAGGCAATACAATCCGGTTGAGTAATTAAATTTAGAAAATCAGGTTTTGGTGTCAAGCTGTAACTTTGTCAGCGGCGTATAGTCCGTCACGGTAAATTTAGAAAATCAGGTTTTGGTGTCAAGCTGTAACAGACATTCAGGAGAGTCAACGCCAATCTCTCTCTTCTCTCCTCCGTTTTCCTTCTTCTCGCTTTTTTCATAAAAATATTGCCAGAAATTATACAAAACGAAAAAGCTTTTCTATTATGAAAACAGGAATACTCTACATTGTACCCACGCCCATCGGCAACCTTGGCGATATGACACATCGTGCAGTAGAGGTGCTGCAAAAGGTATCCGTCATCGGCGCTGAGGATACACGCACCTCGAGGATTTTGCTCGGGCATTATAATATCAGTACACCAATGGTGAGCTATCACAAATTCAATGAACGGGCACGGCTCGACGAATTCCTTGAAAAGCTGCAGGCAGGAGAAGACATTGCGATCATCTCCGATGCAGGCACTCCCGGAATTTCGGACCCGTCAGGTATTCTCATTAAAGAAGTTATTGAGCACAATGTCGAGGTGATCACGCTTCCGGGTGCAACTGCATTTGTTCCTGCGCTTGTGTCTTCGGGCTTACCAGCAGAAAGATTTTATTTTGTTGGATTTCTGCCGGAGAAACATTCCGATCGCAGAGAGCTTCTGCAAAATCTTGAAAATATTCAGGACACGCTTATTTTTTACGAAGCGCCACATCGTCTGGAAGAAACGCTTAAAGAATTACTGAAAAATTTCGATGACAGGCAGATATGCATTGCCCGGGAGGTCTCAAAGAAGTTTGAAACCTATTACCGTGGAGCACTCTCGCATTTTGTGGAAAATTTCGAAGAGATCACATTGAAGGGCGAGTTCGTACTTGTTCTTGAAGGTGCACAAGAGAAACATTTTTTGGATGAAGAAATACGCAAACTCATCACAGAGAAATTTCATCAGGATAAGTCGGTCAGCCGGACTGCGAGAGAGCTGGCACAGGAATGCAAGCTCTCGAAAAACCGCGTGTACAAGCTGGCTTTACAAATGAAGAAAGAATCATAGGTTTTGGACGCATGAAGATACCGAATTCCTACATCAGCGAGATACCTCGTTTTTTCACGCCTGCGGTTTCGACCATTCCGCAGACCGTTATGGAGATCACAAAAGAGATAGAGGAACTTGGTGGTAAAGCATTTCTTGTTGGCGGCAGCGTGCGTGATATGCTGCTCGGGAAGAAGCCCACAAAGGACATTGACATCGAAGTGTACGGCATGCAGCCCGAACTGATACAGGAAATTGTAGAAAAGCACGGAAAGGTCATGAATGTGGGAAAATCCTTTGGCGTGCTGAAATACTATGATGGTACTTTAGAGATAGATTTTTCTCTACCTAGAAAGGATTCAAAAATTGGTGAAGGGCACAGGGGATTTGCAGTTGATACCGACCCTTTTATGGACATCAAAGAAGCAGCACGGCGAAGGGATTTCACCATTAATGCCATGCTTTATGATCCTATCACGGAAGTGCTTCTTGACCCATTCCACGGGCTTGCCGATCTTGAAAACCGCGTACTGCGTGTAGTTGATAAAGATACATTTGCAGAAGATCCTCTACGTGTACTGCGAGGAATTCAATTCATTGCCCGTTTTGAGCTCACGATTAATGCGGATAGTATTCACGTGATGGAGCAGGTGGTTCCACAGCTTTCCGAGCTGCCCAAAGAGCGCATTCAGGAAGAGTGGAAAAAGCTGCTGCTCAAAGCGATGAAGCCCTCGATGGGACTGAAAGCAGCATTTGAGCTCGGCATTATTGAAAAGCTGCATCCCGATCTGGCAGAACTCAATGAGACGGAACAGGACTCGCTCTGGCATCCTGAAGGAAATGTGTGGTTGCATACTCTGCTCTGCATGAACGCAGGAGCGCAGATCATTCACAGGGAAAATCTTTGTGTGAGAGAGGCATTTGTGATCATGCTGAGTATCCTGTGCCACGATCTTGGCAAACCGGAAACCACTATAAAGAAAGGTGATCGAATTTCCACACCGGAGCATGAACCTGCAGGCGAGAAACCGACCCGGGCGTTCCTCAGCCAAATAGGAACCGATAATGAAACCAAAGAAAAAGTAATACCTCTCGTGAAAAATCATCTTGCACCATTTTCTTTTTATCAAGCTGAATCCCGAAACGGCGAAAAGATCACAGACGGTGCAATAAGGCGGCTTGCACGACGGCTCTATCCGGCTACAATATATGAACTCATACTCGTTGCAGAGGCAGATTATATGGGCAAAGGCACGCGGCTCCATGATCAAGATAAGAATTTTAAATCCGGCGCATGGCTCATAAAACGCTCACAGGAGCTCAAGGTTGACCGCGACAAACCGGAAAATATCATTGCAGGCAAAGACCTTATTGCAATGGGATTTTCTCCGGGTAAAATCTTCGGAAGGATCATCCAAACTGCGAACCGGCTTCGGGATGAGCATGAGTTCTCAAAGAAAAAAATCTTAAATCTGATCAAGAAGCAGAGCTCGGCGAAGGGTGCATTGCTGCGTCTGCAGCAGGAAATAGAGGAAGAATAGTTATGAAAATACGAACCATAACCCACGGCATCTCGCTCTCCTATCCTGTGGATGAATATGCTGTCAAAGAAGCGGTTGCGTTCAACAATAATGCGAGAAAAATTTTTGAAGACCAGGGCTACGAGGTACAGGAACCGCGCATAACCACCAATTCCTGGCCCGATTTTCTGGGACATCTGAGCAAAGATGACCTCATCGAAACTTTGCAGAGTTTTGAATCTATTTGTAAACATGAAGGAGTAGAATTTACAAGTATCGGCACAGTAAAAGAGCTGGAGCACATGGATTTGATCCCCGATATTATTCTTCATACAGAAAGAATCTCTACCACAATAACTATAGTCGATGACATTACAGGATTCAGCGTGGAAGCTTTGATAAAAGCCGCACAAACGATCAAAACTATTTCAGAAAATACCGAGAAGGGTTTTGGAAATTTCCGATTTGCTGCGATTGCAAACTGTCAGCCGGACATTCCTTTCTATCCTGCAAGTTATCATATTGGGAAGAAGTGTTTTACACTGGGGCTTGAATGCAGCGACCTCCTTAACAGGGCATTTTTGGATCAAAAAACCTTTGATTCAGCAAGAGAGAGTCTGAAGAGAATTTTCATACAAGAACTGCGTCCTCTTGAAGATATCGGTATGATGATCGAAGATGATACAGGTGTGACATTTAAGGGAATCGATGTTTCAATTGCCCCTTCACTGGAAAAAGAAGAGAGCACTGCTTTCGGATTTGAAAAGCTTGGATTAAATAAATTTGGCGAACCGGGCACACTGGCAATTGCGGCTATGGTCACAAGCGTCCTTAAATCTTTACCTGTAAGAAAATGGGGTTATTGCGGTCTGATGCTGCCTGTATTGGAAGATGTCGGACTTGCAGAACGATGCGGAGATGGACTGCTGGATGTCCAAAAATTGCTGGCATATTCTGCGGTGTGCGGCACAGGACTGGATTGCATCCCGCTTCCCGGCGATGTCACCGAACAGGAGCTGATAAATATTCTTTATGATGTTGCGAGCTTGAGCTCCAAGCTGGATAAACCACTCTCTGCACGTTTGTTTCCTATTCCCGGTAAAAGCGCAGGAGAGTTCACAGATTTTAACTCACCATTCCTGACAGAATGCAAAATTCTGGACGGGAAATAAATAAATTCTAAAAATTCCAAAAAATCGCAAGGAGAAATCATGGAAAAGATAATATCTGCATGTGGAATAGTCTGTTCAGAGTGCACTGCTTACATTGCGACACTTAATAATGACGAAGATATGAGGAAAAAAACCGCAGAGGATTGGTCAAAAGCTTTTAATGCAACACTCACCGCTAAAGATATTTGCTGTGATGGCTGTATGGAAGAAGATGGAAGGTATTTCGCTCATTGCCTTGAATGCGAGATTAGAAAGTGTGTGCAGGCAAAAAGTATTCCTAATTGTGCCTATTGCGAGGATTATGCCTGCGAAAAGGTTGAAGGGCTATTCAAAATGGTGCCCAAGGCAAAAGAAGAATTAGATGCAATAAGAAAAACACTATAAAATATCTGTTTGAGCTTAATTAAAGGATGATGAAGAGAAATAAAATACTTTTTGAAGAACTTGAGCAATGGGCTGATGATCTTTTTCGTGAAAAAGCAAGCATGCTTCATAAGCTGCAGTGCATCTGCAAGCTGCTCAAGGACGAAGTGGCACATTATGACTGGGTCGGATTTTATCTTGTTGATAAAGTGAATCCTAAAGAACTCATTCTCGGATCCTTTGAAGGCGTCCCCACAGAACATACACGAATTCCCTTTGGGCAGGGTATCTGCGGACAGGTTGCTGAGGAAGAAAAATCTCGTATTGTTCAGGATGTGGCTCAGGAAGACAACTATCTTTCCTGTAGCATCGATGTGAAATCGGAGATCGTTGTACCAATTTTCAAGAATGAAAAATTCATCGGTGAGATCGATATTGATTCCTACGAGATTGCTCCTTTTACTGATGAGGATAAAAATTTCTTGAAAAAAGTTGCCAATATGGTATCCGAACTTTTGTAGAAGCCATGAAACGCTATAAATCAGATAAAAGAATTGTTATGACCCTCGATGCAGGCGGTACTTACCTGCGCTTTTCTGCGATTAAGGGTGAGAAAGAAATTGTATCTCCAGTCCAGCTTGATACCTGCGGGAATGATCTTGAGATGAGCTTAAGAAATATCATTTCGGGATTTACACACATTGAGGAACAATTGTCAGAAACGCCTGTTGCGATCAGTTTCGGCTTTCCCGGACCGACAGATTACAAGTACGGCATTATCGGTGATCTTATTAACCTGCCTGCATATAGAGGCGGAGTGGCGCTGGGACCAATGCTTGAGGAAAAATTTCAGATCCCGACCTTTATCAATAACGATGCTGACCTTTTTACTTTTGGAGAAACAGTCGCCGGGTTTTTGCCTTATATAAATTCCTTATTAGAAAAAAACAGCAGGTTGAAAAGGTATTATAATCTCATCGGCGGTACTTTCGGCACAGGTTTCGGTGGAGGACTTGTTATTCGGGGAGAACTCTTGACGGGCGATAACTCCGCACAGGCGGAAATAAACCGTATGTGGAATCATCTTTATCCAGATTATTCTGTCGAGGAGAGTGTAAGCAGCAAGGGAGTGCGAAGAGTCTATGCACAAGAAGCATGTATTTCTCTGAATGCTTCGCCTTCTGCAAAAGAGATCTATGAGATCGGCATGGGCTTAATAGATGGGAACAAAAACGCAGCTCACAAAGCGTATGAAGAACTTGGCCTGGCTGCGGGAAATGCCTTTGCCCAGGCAGCAACGCTTATAGATGGTTTGGTCGTGATCGGCGGCGGCCTTTCGGGCGCATGGAAGCTCTTTATGCCTGCACTCATCAAGGAAATGAATACTGCATTCTGCTCCTTTGATAATGAAAAGATAGGTCGGCTTGAAATGAAGGTTTTCAATTTGATGGATGAAAAAGAATTGGATGAATTTCTGCAAGAGCGCATCACGCTTATAAATGTTCCCTTCAGCAATAAAAAAATTCCATATAATGAAGAGAAAAAAACAGGAGTGGGGATTACACAGCTCGGCACCAGCACTGCGACTGCGGTCGGCGCTTATACGTTTGCCCTACATCGCTTAGACAGCTAAACAAGACGTATCTAAGAAAAAGATTTGGTTCACGCAAAGACGCAAAGAGCGCAAAGGAAAAATTGATGTAGGAAACAATCGATAATCTACACCCACTGTGTGAGAAATCCTATTGGAACTATACTGCAAAAGAAAATATTTGTATATTTCATGCAAGATATTATTTGTATTGACATAAAAATTATTTCTAAATCAATTTGCAAATATGGAAAATAATAAAATGGGATATTTATAAAATGATTATAAACAGCGAAGACATAAGAGAATTATACTGCGAATCTTGCAGTATATCAAGATGTTATGCCTTTAAATAAAAATAAAATAGGTTTAATATTATGAAACGATTTATAATAAATTATTTTTTTGTAATATTGTTAATTATTACTACTCCTGCCTATTGTAGTATAATTGATGGACCTGCAGACTTTAGAGTATCTACAAATGGAAAGATAATTTTCTCATTGAATGATAATGTATATGTTCAAATTTCTCGTTATGAAAATGATTGTGTTTTAATTAATTTGAAGTGTTGGGTGTCTTTAGATAAATTAGAAAACCTTCTTCTTAACAAAGGCGTACTACTTGAAAACATAGACGGGAAAATAATTGGAAACATATTAAATGATACGCCAGTACTTAAAATGCATTTTCTGTCCGGTGATAAAGCATGCATATCAATCAGGGGATACACAGATAAATCAAATATAAGAACTATTAATTCATATCCGACTTTAATCCAACCAGTCGACACTTTAAAACTTAATAATTGTATTAAATACTATCTTGAAAATGAATTTAGAAATTGGTGTGAACGCGGAAAGAAATTTTCAGCCCATAGGTTGATGGGCATTGATATAGAAAATGATTTTATTAATGTTTATCTTTGGGCTTATATTATGGAGTATTATCCAGATGGAGACAATATACGAAAAGGATCGGGTTCTAGCATTCCACTGAAGTTAAGATTAATACAATATAAAGATTCTTATATAGTGATCGGCTTCGAAAGAGCTTCTTCCGGTGAAGGATACGGCGAAAGCATAAGGAAAATATTTCCGAAAAAATGTCAGTATAAAATTTTTAATCATACAAAATATTTTAAACCGCACGAATTGGATTTGGAAACGAAGAAACAGGCGGAGAATTATTACAATAAAACGTACAAATCTCGAAATAATTAAATAAGGTTAATAACAAAATTTAAAATGATGAACTAATGCACTCCATACCCTGGACTGCTTATAACTCAACCGACGGGTAGATGGATTCACGCAAAGACGCAAAGAGCGCAAAGGAAAAATTGATGTAGGAAACAATCGATAATCTACACCCACTGTGTGAGAATCTACTACTGTTTATAGAAATAAAAAAAATGGTTTTAAAATTTAATAGCCACTAATGTTTTGCCACTGCCACGATTCTTCCTGCTTCTCTTCCAATCTGAATGTGGAGGCTCTTGTTATACACAGATACTTTAAAATTTTCCTTCGCCACTTACCTCAATAATATATTCGCATAAGTTATAATGAATAAACCGAGACAAAGCCAACCTATAGCCCCTTCTATCATCACAATTGCTTTGGTTAAATTACCAAACGGATACCAATCTCCGATTCCGAGCGTTGAAAATTTGGAGAAAGAAAAATAGAAACAATGCCAGAAAAAATCGAAGTTGTATCGGGATTTTGATTTCATATTTAACATTTTTGTTAATTCGTCAATTCCAATTGACGATGTTATATCTTCGATTAATTTCTGTTTATTGGTTTTGAACTCAAAATCGTATAGAGCGAATTTTTCTTTTAATTCTTTCATCTTCATTTTTTGAAGTTTCTTCTTAATTTTATCCTGCGATATTAAGTGATCTTTTAAATTTGAAATTGATTGCGGAACAAAGAAATAAAAAAACGCAAAAATACAAACGATAAAAAAAGCAAATGGAAAAATCCATAAAGGTTTAACGCCATATCCGCAAGACAACCAATTTAACCAATTAAAAATATTATACAGAACGGACTCGATTAGATGGAGCGGATTATACAATTTTTTATTCCGGTTTTTCCAGAAATCTTTTAAAAAATTTCTACGTTCAATCTGTTTCCATTCGTAATAAAAGTCATCTGCCTCATCCCAGTCACCATTGAATTTATGTGATTTTATTAGTTGAGTGTACATTCTATGAATTTGTCTTAATTCCATTTTTTCAGGATCACCCAGATGACTAATTTTTATTTCTCTATCATAAATATTATCAAACTTTATATCAAGCATACCCTCAAGTATTACGCAATCAATGAAATTAATTGTGGAATTATGACGAAAATTAGAATTATCTAGACTAACAATCACCCTAGTTATTATATAGTCCATTAAAGGTGGGGTATAAAATATTGTATCCGGTTTACTTGATAGATATATAATGCTATAATCTATTTTCTTCTTTTTACTTGAGAGTGTATCCAACAATATTATATTACCATTGTCTGGTTTAGTTGTAAGATTTATTGGAGCATTGATCTGACATTTAACAAATGAGAGATTTGATCCTTCATCAAACAGAAAATTATAGAATTCAGCCCTCCCCCCAAATTCCACTCTAAGAAAAGTCATATTAGATTTAAAATGATTATATGCAAATTGTAAACCATGTTCAAAATTCGAATCTATAAAGGATACATTTGTATTTTTATGAATATTTGTCCGATAAAAATAATTAAACATGCTATTAAAACGAATATTGTTGAAAATTATGTTATTACCACAAAAATTTGACATATTGAAAGAAGTTCTCTCACCATTAAAATTAGATTGAATAAACTGTGTTTCTCCTAAAAAAATTGATTGTTCAAATACAGCATCATCTTGAAATTCGATATACATTACATTTAAGTCGTTCATAAAAACAGTTCCTGAAAATAATGCAATATCGTAGAAGGTGGAATATGAAAGATTTGTATTCCCTCTAAAAATGGAAGCATAGAAAGAAGCTACATTATTAAAACTACATTTATAGAGGTTAAATATTTTCTTAAATTCAGTTTTTTTGAATTCAACATCCTTTTCAAAATTATTTGACTCTAATTGTAAATCATCACAAAAAATTGATTCACTAAAATCGAAATTATTTCTGATTTCACAATTATTAATGGAGAAACTCGAATCAAATATACATTTTTGGGCATAAAATCCATCAAAAATACAGTTGCTAAATTCAATAATTTTTGATATTCTATTAGGCTTAATTACTTCGATCTCTTTTTTTTGAAACTCTATATCTCCGATAAATCTTACATTTTTGTATATTACTGGATTGTTATCATCAGATAAAATTTCTTTTGATAATTGATAAGCTGGAATTGTTAGAGTTATTTTAGTATCTTCACATTGGGAATAAAGAGGAACAAAAATAATTAAAAAAAATAATACAAGACTCTTATAAAAAAATTTCATTATAATATTCCTTTCAACAAAACACTAAATTGTCAATAAATCCTAAATTCAATTATAATTAAAATTATCTCTGTGTATAATGTTTTGCGTGTGCGGCGGGATCGGAACGATCACGCCCAAAAGCGAACCAACCAAAGTTTGAATCGGAAGGTTCAAACAAAAGCACTGCGAAACCAAACCGACGACACGCTTGTTATGCAACGTTATTCTCTTATCTTCTTCAGGATAGATGAAATATCAGTTTCAAAATCATCTACCCAAACAGTTTTTACACCGAGTGATTCTGAATCCTTTTCCTCGAATCGATTATAGATTTCGATAAGAAAGTCTATTACTTCATTAAATCCCATTTTTGCTTTTGTTTTTTCATTGAGAATTTCCTCTTTATCTTTTAGGGTTTTCTCAAGTTTCTTTGCAACCCAACTCTTATCTGTTTTCTTTTTTATAATGTAGTGAAATTTTTTACTATTTTTTTGTGACTTGGCAATATCTAAAAGTCTTCTTATGTTAGGGTCAGATAACGATGTCCCAATAAATAAGCATGTTTTATCTCGGAATTTATTAATTTGAACTATATTATTCCAACTATAGATATTTGTGTATTGCTCATGATATACAAATTCTCCTAATGTAATTATGTTATGTTTATTTAAAGATCCTTTTTCAGGTAGGTAACCATGAACGTGATAAATTGCTAAAGATTTATTATCTGGATTCATTCCTTGTCCATAAACAGATTGGAATGGAACATCCATTTTGGTTTCTCGAAGTTTTGATTCGATTATATCATCATAGTTGTATGTAACAATTCCATCTATATTCGGGCTATTACCTGGTGATACGCATAATCTAATTATTTCATCCATAATTAATGATTTAGCATCTTTATTATAAGATTCATATAGTGCATTTCTTACTTCATTTTCAAATTTAGTTTTAATCTTAGGATCTAGAAACGAATCCTGAAGATATCGACCTGCAATTAATGGGCTTGGATTAAAGATATCGATAAAAACTTTCGAGAGAACAGTAGCTTTTTGTGGTGCTTTTTCAATTGTTTTCATTAGAAGTCTTTGAAGTAGAAAATTCCAAGTTGGTAAACCGTAATTAGCTGAAATTCCTGAACCCAAAACTAATGTTAGATTATCTTTAAGAAAAGCTTGATTAAGATGTTTAATAGCCGTTTTAGAAGTAGATTTTCTAGTAGATGGTAATTTATTGATTAAAAGATTAATGTCTTTGGAATCTAAAGATTTTAAAGATTCTAAAGAGATATTAAAATCTTTCATCAAGTTTTCATACAAATTATTCATTACTACTCTCCTTTCTAACTCATCTGTTTAATGTTGCCTAATGTTTGGCGTGCGCCACGATTCAGGCAAAAAGAACCGCGAGACTGAACCGCTGATACGCTTGTTATACGAATTCATTATAAACCTAAATGTTTTTTTAATTCATCTTCTAATTTTTGAATTTCTTGATAATCACCAATTTGACCCAATGCCCAGAATATTAATCCTAAAGAATCAGCATCATCAAGAAAATTAGTGAAAGTTTGTTTAACATACTTCAATACAACTTTTTTCTTTTTTCTCCCCATTGCTCGTATTGAAGCTAAAGGATATTTATTAATAATTGTTTTGAGTTGATTATCTATATCGTTTTCAATTAAAAATTCAATTATTCTGCATTTCCAATAATCATCATCTATTTCATCAATGATGTATTTGTAATCTTCAAATGGTAATTCTGTGACATAAATGTTACGAGCTATATACCTTAAAAGTTCTTGATTTTTGAGAGATTTGTAAAGATTGAGTAAATCTACTAGTTCTTGATTAGAAAAATTATGATACTTGAAAATACTAAAACCTTTTTCTCGTCTATTCTTTCGATTATGTTTTATAAATTCGCAGGCAAATTTAAATTCAATTTCTGAAGGTAAAATTGGTGAAAGTTTTTTTAAAAGGCTATCAACTTTATATTTATTTTTAGATGGAATCTGCTCTCCATTTACTATTATGTTTTTAATATGTTTAGTAAGCTTTTTAATTGATTCTTTGCATAAATCTCGTGAAGAAAGAATATCAAATATCATAGGATTTTCGTTAAATAATAAAATTGGTTCAGCTATTAGTTCGTTAACTAATTCTTTTTCAGATTTACATTTGAATTTTGATAATTCAATTGTAAAATGAATCTCATCATAAATATTCATTTGTTCAACTCCTGCTAATATTCTTAATTTCGTATAATGTTTGGCGTGTGCGGCGGGATCGGTACGATGCATCGGGGACGCCCAAAACAAACAGCCCATACCCTGAATCCGTCAGCTGACGGATCAGACAATGAGAACCGAGAGACCGAACCGCTGACACGCTTGTTATAGGAATTCCGCATTTAGTTCTCGTCATATTCAACAATGAATTTTGCGCGCTCATATAATTCATCAAACGTTATTATATCAGGTGTTTTTAAGCTCTGACGAAATAACTCAAATGAAGAAAATTTGTCCTCATTGATTCTACCATCTTTAACAAATTCATTAAGGTTTCCAATTACTATGATTGATTTCGGGTTATATAAATAAATTTCCTCTCCTGTTAAATCTCCGCTTATTTTATCTTTAATTTCAGATTTTGTCGGAATATTTTTAATTGTTTTTTGAACGGTTTTTTGAATTTGAGCTATGGCACCAGTTAATTCATCTGATGATTGCCAACATTCAGACCTGTATGGATTCTTCACTTCTTTTAATAATGTTGTTTTTGAAGTTTTAATTTCAGTGAAACAAAACGAATTTATAACTCCTCTTGATTTAAGTAAAGAATCAATTCTTTTACCCGACGAATTGAAATCAAAACCATTCGTTACTTGTTCCAACTTCTTATCTTCAATTGGAGAGTTAAAAATATAATTTAATCCATAACCAAAAATCCAAGTATTTTTTTCGAAAAAATCCTGCCATAAATCTTCATTACTCTTATTTTCTCCAAGTTTTGTCTTTTCTTCTACAAAGAAATCTTCATCTTCCAATAAATTTTTAAATTTATTCAATTGCTCTTTTCGATTAGATAAGGTCAAAATATCATTTAGTGTGACATCTTTTTTTAACATCTTAATAAAAACTTCATCTTTTTCTAAAATGTACTTTTCAATTTCTTCATTTACCAATTTTCTAGCTTGTTCGTCAGATATTGGTAATTCTTCATCTTCGAGTACTTGAAAAGAAAAACTACATTGATGTGGCACACCAGAATCAGTTGTATATTTTTGAAACGTTAAAACATATATTCCTCGTGGATCTTCGTAGAATTTAGCAATTAATTCTTGCCGTTGATTTTCTGTCACACGTATTATTGTTTGATCTTTTATTTTTACAAATGAATGATCCTCTTCCAAATCAATTACTTTTGAAGCATAACGAATTTTGATTATTTCATCATTTTGTAGATTTTTAGTTTCAATTGCCTTACTTACATAGATTTTGTTAGTTTTTTTATTTTTATGATAGTCATAATCATCAAGCATATTTACCTCCTTGCATTTGCGGATTTCCTATAACGTCTGTATCCCCGCAATTAATTGCGTGAACACTACACGATTTATTAGTATATGAGCAATATTGCGTGGATTTTTGTTTTAAATTTTGTTGCATACTTTTCATTCAACCCTATATTCTCTCGTTTCAATCTGCATACAATTTCCCAATTAGAGTATTTTCAATACAAATTCATTCTATCAAAGTATTAACTTCAAGTGTAGCCATTATACTATAGTTTCCCCGGTTTCCTTATCAAAGAAATGAACCTTCTTCATATCAAAGACGAGGGTCATGGTTTCACCCATCTTTGGTTCTTCTTTTGGCTCGAGGCGTCCGGTAAAGACAGTGTCACCGGTTTCGAAGTTCACCACGAATTCCGAGCCAAGCGGCTCAACCACCTCCACCAGCGCATCCATCTCGGCAGGTATTTCTGCATTGGAGGAATACTTTTTATGATAGATATCCTCGGGGCGCACTCCCATTGTGATGTCTTTATCAACATAATTTTTAATAGAGTCATCATAGGTGTCGGGAATGTTCACAGAGAATGTGCCAAAGTCAAAATGAAGATGGCTGCCTTTTTTGCCGATCTTACCATCAAAGAAGTTAATAGCCGGGCTTCCGATGAATCCTGCAACGAATTTATTAGTCGGATGGTTATACACATTGATCGGTGAATCTATCTGCTGAATGAGTCCGTCCTTCATGACAACGATCTTATCACCCATGGTCATGGCTTCGGTTTGGTCATGGGTTACATAAATGATGGTTGTTTCAAGCTTTTTATGCAGTTTGATAATCTCTGCTCTCATCTGTACGCGGAGTTTTGCATCGAGGTTGGAGAGGGGCTCATCAAAAAGGAACACTTTTGGCTGGCGCACAATAGCTCTGCCCAGTGCCACACGCTGACGTTGACCACCGGAGAGTTGCTTTGGCTTTCTATCCAAGAGCTGCTCAATACCGAGAAGTCCTGCTGCGGTTTTCACGCGACCTTCTATTTCATCTTTGGGGGTTTTACGCAACTTAAGAGCGAATTCCATATTCTGATATACGGTCATGTGCGGATAAAGGGCATAATTCTGGAATACCATTGCGATGTCCCTGTCTTTGGGAAGCACATTATTCACGATCTTCTCGCCGATATAAATATCACCCGAGGTCACTTCTTCGAGTCCTGCTATCATACGCAGGATCGTTGTTTTTCCGCAGCCGGAAGGACCGACCAGTACGACAAATTCCTTGTCTTCAGCAATAATATCCGCTTCTTTTACCGCAGTGAAGGTATTCTCATATATTTTCGTGATTTTATCTAATTGTACTTTTGCCATGTGTTGTTCCTGAGATTTTTGTAATTCTATACACTCATCCAATTTGTAGTGTCAAGTTTTATAGCGGCGATTGTTATAAGCAATCAAAAAGCGGAACTCCGAAGAGCTCCGCTTTGTATATGTAAGGATGCTAAAGTTCTATTTATCAGTATTCATCTGTTCTGACTGTTGATTGATCTTCTCCAGAATATCTTCCTCGCCTGAAAGGGCTTTCAGCATATAGCGTGCTGAGGGATGAAGGGTGGTATCGGTTCTGACACCTTCTCTCGGATAGGCGATCACTTCTTTAAACATCTCGATAGCTTTTCCGTCATTCTTCAGGTATTCGGAGTAAATGAAGCCCTTCATGAATTTTGCCTTATAATCATCCTGTCCGTTCTGATATTCTTCGATAACTTTGTCATAGTAATAGATAGCACGAGTATAGTTTTTCTGCGTCATTGATCCTTCTGCAAGAGTGAAGAGCGAATCAACAGTAAGCTTTTCTTCAAGACGATCTGCATAAACAATTAGATTATACTTCTGCTTTATCTCGGTTTTAAGATTTTCAAAGAGGTCTTTTTGAGCTTTTCGCATTAGATTGGTCTCTATCTCGTTGCGCACTTCATCAATGTTACGATATGATTTAGGGGTAAATTCTACAACTTTGAAGAACACCCAATTTCCTTTTACATCTTCAAACACATCGCTGAAAGAACCTTCAGGAACAGAGAACACCTTTTCAAGATACTGGTCGTCTTTGCCGACGCCGGGTATGATACCGCCTTCATAAATGGGACCGATCACGCCGTCATTTGTTGTTTTGATACAGTATTCCTGCACCAGCCCATTGAGTTCGTTATCGGTTTGTGCTTCCTTGGCTTTGAAGAGTACGAAATCACCAGTAACCTGATTTTCGCAAACGAATTCCTGCACTTTGACATGGGGCTTGTTCACATAGAGTTGTTCTTTATCAGCTTCATACGCTTTAACAATATCTTCTTCCGGAACCACGGCTGCGTCCACCACAAATTGTTTATAATATTCTCGAAGAGCGCCGATCATCTTAGCTCTGCGAAGTTCGTCAGCGATCTCTGGATGATTTTCATACCCCTTCTTGATCGCATCATGATACAGTAAATTATTGTTGGCTTTTTCATTGACGAAACCAACCTTTGCATTGCCTTCATGAAGGAGTTGTTTTCGTTCCATTGGGAACATGCTGACTTCATGAGCAAAATCCTTTGCCGTATACACAAGCTCTGGATCAGAGGATGCAATGAGCACAATACTACCGTCTGTAGCAGAGGTGTCCGCTTCTTCAAAATTAATTTCTTCAACCGCAAGTGTATCTATGGAGATATTGTACTTCTTAAATAATTTATTCAGTATTTCTTTTCGGAGTACCTGCTCTTTTTCGCTTGCATAGCGGCTGCTTACATCTTTTCCCACCTCTTCGTAAGGACGGATAGTGCGCATATCTACTTCTTCAATTTTTACAATATGAAAGGCATCGTTAAGCTCAACCGGTGGGATAATGTCATCGACTTCTGCAGCAAAGATAAGCGAATCCAGTTCTTCTGATCTGCCAATATTTGGGATATATCCGCCTTTTCTAATGTTTGTGATCCTACCGCCCTTTTTCTTGAGGTTCTCATTTGTGGAATATTCGTTCATTACTTCAACAAAATCCTTGCCTGCAACAAGTTCCTGGTATGCTTTGTCTGCATTGTCTTTTGTTTTTGTTTCTATGTACAGAAGAGTTGCAGTTGGTGATTTCTTGTAAAAATCATCCTTATGTGCTTCATAGAATGCCATAAGCTCGGCATCGGTGGGCTTGATCTTGTCTTTGATCTGCTCCTGATAATATTTATCAAGGATAACCCTCTCGGCATTCTGACGATAGAATTCCTGAGCGCTTTGTGTGTTTTCCATTCCTTTGCTCAATGCCTCAATATAGAAAATCTCTTCGATTGCATAGTCGTCGAGATATTTTTGCTTTTGCTCGACAGTGAAACCACCGCGAGGGCGATAAAATTGAGGGATGAGGTCGAGGCGTTCATTTAAGACCTTTACCGTGATCGTGCCGCCATCCCATTGTGCGAGGACTTTAGTTTTATCCTTTTCTTTTTCACCTAATTCGCACCCGGCTAATACCAAAATTGATAAAACCGAGGCGATAACCAGAGAACGAGTTAATCGAACCATATTAGAAACTCCTTATACTTATGTGTTTTGAACACAGATATTTAATATTACAATTTTGTGTCAAATTATTAATGCACCTAACTTGGCATACCCCCAAAATTTTTCATATTCATGACACTTTAAGGAAAACTTATTGAATATCATCCATATAAATAGTAAAAGAAAGAAATAACCATAATAGTTAAAAGCACTGTCACACTGAGGTTCTCGAAGTGCGAAGTGGGACAGACCCTTCTCCGCCAGCTGGCGGATCAGGGTGACAACAGCAAGGATAGATACAAATTAACAGTTTTTCTAAAAGTAATTTTCCGCGAAGAATTCTCCGCAAATACTTTATTCATGCACTATCCAGAGAATCTTCATCGAATTTTTGGCTTGAAGGCAACATAGAAGAAGACCCGCTTTTTGTCGGTGGAGATCCATTCAGTTATGAATTGTCAACTGGTTCTCCCTGTATAGATGCTGGCACAATTGATACAACTGGACTGCACTTACCAGAATACGATTTAGCAGGCAATACAAGAATATACAACGGAATAATAGATATAGGCGCGTATGAATGGCAAGGACAGGGAATAGATGAGCCAGATACATCATTCATTCATAATCTGTACTTATTTAATAACAGCTCCAATCCCTTTAAGGAATCTACAACTATATCCTTTATTTCTGCAGACTATGAAAGAATAAAGGATTACACACTCTCAATCTATAATACCAAAGGGCAGCTTGTAAAAAGATATTATGGATCAAAGGATGATTTCTGGGTCAGAACGGAAATAGTCTGGGACGGAAGAGATGAAAGTGGCAAGCAGGTTGCACCTGGTACATATCTCTATAAGCTTGAGTATAATGGCAATGCAGGGGTAAGGAAGATGGTTTTGCTTCGCTAACGCTCAGCTTCGAAGAGCGAAAAGGGAGGAGAGAAGAGCGACCTGGCTTCGTTGCACTATGCCGAGACAGGTCGAGAGGGAATTAGTATAATGGTGTGTTATTTCGGTTCAAAATAAACCTAAACTCACCCGACAAACATCGGGGTAGAAACGGGTTTATCTCGTCGGTAAAATAAGCACAGCAAATAGACTCTTCGACTACACCTTTGCACTTCGTGCTTCAGGTATGCTCAGAGTGACAATATTTGTTTTGTTGTTGAGAGAAGTGCATAACTTACTTGATCTTTACCAGCTCATAATCGGATGAGCCCATACTGAGTTTTTCTGCATACGAAAAAATATTTTCCCATGGAATGTTTGGATAAAGCTCACTGAAAAGGTTTTTGCCTGCTTTTTCATTGATAAGATCGATAGACGCCCTGTCAATCGCCACAATATCCTTTGAAAAGAGAATGCCAATGTCCGGCACAAGATATTCGCCGTGAATATTTGCGCAGTCACACAATCGCGTAATATTATTGAGGAAGTTCACATAGAACATCTTATCTTTTTTGTGCGACGTCACCGCATGAGCATATTCCGTGATCTTTGTATTGAGGAATTCGTGCGATGCATTCCACTTGATCTTTATTGCAGTAAAAGGACATACAGAGATACACATGCTGCAGCCGGTGCATAATTCTTCATCAATATGTGCTTTGCCGTCTTCTTTAATGCTGATAGCATTCGCCTGGCACCACTGCACGCAGCGAGCACAGCCCACGCATCTATCGTGATTTACACATGGACGGGACATACTGTGCATGGAGAGCTTGCCTTTACGCGAAGCACATCCCATACCGATATTCTTGATCGCCCCACCAAATCCGGCTGTCTCATGACCTGTAGGATGGGTGAGCGCAAGTATCGCATCTGCATGGTGAATGTCACTTCCTATGTATGCCTCTTTTGTTTCCTTTGTATCTATTTTAACGACCTCTTCGCTCTGTCCTATGAGACCATCTGCAATGATGACCGGCGCATTGACCACAGACCGAGCATAGCCGTGCCGAGTTGCCAGATTGGTATGATCGATGCTGTTGACCCGATGTCCTGCATAAAGCGTGTTTGTGTCTGTAAGAAAGGGTTTGGCTCCAAGCGCTAAAATCCTGTCCACAAAATAACGTACATAACGTGGGTTGATCACACTGAAATTGGTTTCTGCACCAAAATGAAGTTTAACAGCAATTTTGTCATGTTCGCGGATCGTGTCTTTGAATCCTGCCTGAGAAAGTGCATCTCCGATCTTGTCAAAAATTGAACGCTGAAAAGTAGTGTGAAAATCGATGAAGTACACTTTGCTTTTCATGAAGCTCCTTAATGTTTCAACGTTACATTTTAAGTTTTTTCTAAGTATTTAACAACTCATATCCTTTATTTTAGACTGTCAATTTAGTTGACAATAAATAAAGAACTTTTGATTTGCTAACATAGTTAAGGATTTGAAGCCAATGAAAAAGAACTTTATTTTGTTATTGCTTTTTACGTTTTTCTGCACCTCTCTTTTTGCACAGGTTGTGCTTGCTCCGTTGAATAATGATGTTTATGATTTTCTGGAGAGGATGCAGGTAAAGGGCATGACCGGACGTTATTTTGATGGCATCAAACCCATTCCAAGAACCGATATTCGGGAATACCTGGTGCACATCTTTGATCATGTTGATTACTACGACCTTTCTGAATCTGAGAAAGAGCAGCTCGATGATTATCTGAAAGAATTTTCATACGAAAGAAAGTACAGTCCAAGTAGCAAAGAAGTTTCGACTGATTTTTTAGAAGGTTTTATTAATCTTTTCACTGATGAAAAGGCATATACACCACAACTCGAAAAAGAGAATTGGGAACTTCTGAAATTTCCTTATAAATTTTATTCGGGAGAGAGTTTTATCTCATTTGAACCTAAATTCCAGGCGGAATATCACTACAACAGCAGTGATACCTCGACCTTTGCGGAAAACTACCGTCGGCTCACAGGTGGAGGTTATATTTTCGGATATTTCGGTGATAATATCGGGTTTTCTTTTTACGGTGTGAATAATGCAGTTCAGGGCAATATGTTTGATGTAAAGAAAATTGATTGCCATGAACAGGGGATCGGTGTGGAGCATAAAAGGGATGGCAAATACTATTATGAAGAAGTGGATGCGGTAATTTCATTTTCTACAAAATATGCAGACCTGACGATTGGGAGGTTTTCAAATTACTGGGGATGCGGACACACTGGCTCGGTTTCTCTGAGCAATAAGACGCCTTCCTATCCGCAAATTATGGTACGCACAAGATTCAGCAACTGGTTGAGATTTGTGTATTTTCATGGCTGGTTAGAGAGCAATATCCTTGATGACAGCACTTCTTACTTGATCAATTATGGTGATGATCAGGTATTTGATAGAGAATTCTATAAGAAAAAATATGTAGCTGCCCACCGGCTTGAGATCGCACCTTCAGAGAGATTTAGTTTTGGCTTGAGTGAACTCCTTTATTATGGCGAACGCGATGCTGAATTTGTATATTTTATCCCGATTATGCTGTTCTGGTCAGCGCAGCGATACACCAATGATCAGGACAATGAGATGATCGGCATCGATTATGAATGGATTCCCTGGAATGGCGTCAAAACCTACGGCTCATTGCTCATAGACGAGATCGCTTTATCAAAAATGTTCAACAAAAATGAATCTCACAACTATATTGCCTATCAGTTTGGAACATACCTTGTCGAACCCTTTATTGGCGGACTCGATTTTCGGCTTGAATATACTCACCTAAATCCCTGGGTCTATACACATAAATTTCCCATTAATTACGCAACTTCTGAAGATTACTGGATGGGCTACTGGACCGGGCAGAATGCGGATAATATTTATTTTGGGATTGATTACCAGCCCAATAAAAAGCTAAAATTCTCTGCCGATTATTCCATTTATAGAAAAGGAGCGCAGGACAGCATCAAATATCAGTATCAAATTCCGCCTGTGGAAAAATTTCTATATGGTAATCAATATACGAAGAATACCCTTTCTTTGGGATGTTCCTATGAGATAATTTCTGAACTTAAAGCAGAACTTGGCTTCCGATATACAGACTGCAATGTGAACGAAGAAAACATAGCGCTTGCCGAGCAAGGCGAGTATGTGAATCCCGTATATTACAAAAGCGATTTCAATCAAACGACGATTTCGATTTTACTTTCCTATAGATTTGATTAGACTATAATCCATTATGAAACTTTTTCTCCGTATCCTATCGTATCTGAAGAAAGTTTGGCCAAATGTCATTCTCGGTTTGTTTGTGCTGGTTATTTACGCATCTTTCAGCGGCGTCTCACTTGGAATTGTTTATCCTGTTGTGGATGAGATATTTGTCAAACAGACAGAGGAAGAGTGGAAGGCGGACGAAGCAAGCAGAAGCTCTGCAAATCTCTCATATATATTCAGGGAAGCAGAATGGTTAATTGATAAGAGCGTGCAGGCGGTCAAGCATAACTGGAAAGAGAAAGATCGCTTTGAAAAGATACAAGACGAGATCGGTGTTTCTTTGAAAGAATTTTCAGAGAGGAATTCGAAGAGCATGATCCTCAAGCTGCTTCTTGTGCTGGCTGTAATTCTGTTTTTTATTAGAAGTCTCTCGATGTATTTCCAGCAGATCATTTTCAAACAGATCGAGGAGAAGGTCATCATGTTCATCAGAAATGATTTCTACGAGGCGCTTCTCAAGAAACCGATCGAGTTCTTCCACAGTCACAAACTGGGCGAGGTTATTTCCAGAGCTGTAAATGACGTGAATATGATCCGCGGGATGACCCTCAATTCCGCAACAAATCTCATTAGAAACCTGCTTTTTATTGCAGTGTACGTCTTTATGATGGTTGCAGTGAGTGTACGAATGTCTCTAATGACCCTTTTCGTTGTGATTCCAATATCTGTTGCAGTGAGTTTGATATCCAGCGCATTAAGACGAAGAAGCAGGAAAGTACAGCAGAAATTTGCAGATATTACTTCTATCCTACAGGAAACGATCATGAATATCCGTATCGTATTTTCCTTTGCAATGGGCAATTATGAACGAGCTCGTTTCTTGAAGGAGAATAAAAAATTCTATAAGAAATCCGTGCACATGATGCGAGCCGGTCAATTGGTAACACCATTTACGGAATTCATGTCTATTATGATCACATTAGTTATTATTTGGTATGGCGGTCTTCTCGTTCTTAATCCGACCAATGCTATGACCGCTGGGAAATTTTCACTTTTCCTTGTTGCGTTGCTCGCAAGTTTGCATCCGATCAAAGAAATTGCAAGAGTCTATTCCGAGATCAATAAAGGACTTGCTTCTGCAGAACGGGTATTTGAGGTTATTGATGAGCCAGTAAATCTTAAGGATAAAGATGATGCGAAGTCCATAACTACACTTACCGATTCCATTGTGTTTGATGATGTATCGTTCAAATATCCCACCTCCGATATAGTGCTGAAAGATATTGATCTTTCAATCAAAAAAGGAGAAGCGATTGCTTTTGTAGGTCCGAGCGGTGGTGGAAAATCTACAATGATGGACCTTCTGCTCAGATTTTATGATCCAACTAAAGGTGCGATAATCATCGACAATATCGATATGCGGGATTACAAGATCGACAATATCCGCAACCTTATGGGCACAGTGACTCAGGAAGTAATACTTTTTGATGATTCTGTGGCGCACAATATTTCCTACGGCCGGCTCGATGCGTCAAAGGAGGATGTGATCCAGGCAGCGAAGGCAGCGAATGCCCATGACTTCATTGTGGAGATGGAACACGGATATGAAACCATTATCGGTGAGCGCGGCGTGAAGCTGTCCGGCGGGCAGAAGCAGCGCATTGCAATTGCTCGGGCAATTCTGAAAAATCCGCAGATACTCATTTTTGATGAAGCCACCTCTTCGCTCGATGGGGAATCCGAATATCTGGTCCAGGAAGCAATATACCGCCTGATGAAGGACAGAACTACCCTGATCATCGCACACAGGTTATCGACTATTCGGAATTGTGGAAAGATCGTGGTCATTGATAGAGGAACTATTGTAGAGCAGGGCTCGCATGAAGAATTGATCGAGCAGGGCAATCTTTATAAAAGATTATATAATATTCAGTTTAGAGATTTCTCGGACAATAATAGCAATTAGAGAATATTTAATGGATCATTTGCTGATACTCCGCTCAAGAAATTCTTGACGCCATGGTTGCCTTTAAACCTTTTGGGATATACTTATGAGTTTATTAATTAAAGAAATTCTATTGATCTTAGCAGCCTACCTTTTAGGTTCATTTTCCTTTACACGCTTGTTAACACGATTTTATAGCAAGGTGAATATTTACAAGGCGGGAGATTTTACTACCGATCCCGGAAATGTGTACCACCATGTCAGCAAAGCAATAGGAATTCTGTGCTGGTTTATAGATTTTATGAGAGTATATCTGATCCTATTCCTCACGAAATATTTCTTTTTGAAAGACAATCCCTTTTTGCTCATGCTTGTTGGTCTTGCAGTCGTAGTTGGGCATTATTTTCCTGTGATACACAGTTTTGTAGGAGGATACAGCATTCTTCCGTATATTGCCTTACTGGCGTATTTTGCTCCGATTCCAACTCTTTTTGTAGCTATCATTTCCGGAATAATTATTCTTGCGTATAAACAGATCCGTTTTTCAAAATATCTTATGGTCATTATGGTTCCTATTGTGAGTTATTTTTACAATCCTCTAAAAAATGTGAAGGTAAATGCGAAGTATTTACTGCTCGCATCGGTTGTAATGGGTGTGGTAAATTTTCTTATTTCAAGAAGACACAGTAATGAAATATAGATGACGAATACTAAGAAAATTACAATTAAAAAAGTAGGATCAAAAGCAGATCTTAAGACCTTTATTAAGATTCCATGGACAGTTTATAAAAATGATAAGAACTGGGTTCCGCCCCTAATAAGCATGGAGAAAGAGAGATTTGATCCTGAAAAAGGTGCTTATTTCAAGAATGCTGAAGTCCAGTTTTTCATTGTGTATCGTGGTGAACGTTCGGTAGGAAGAATTGCTGCGCATATAAATCATACTCATAATGAATTTCATAAGGACAAAGTGGGATTTTTTGGCTTTTTCGAATGTATGCCGGATTATGAAGCTGCTGAAGCGCTGTTTCGTGCTGCTTCTGATTGGCTGAAGGAGCGTGGTAGGGATATCGCTCGCGGTCCCATGAACTACTCGACTAATGATGAATGCGGTTTGCTGGTAAAAGGATTTGGTTCACCACCAGTTGTGATGATGACGTACAATCCCCAGTATTATAAGAGCTTTATCGAAAAATTCGGCTTTCATAAAGCAAAAGATCTTTATGCTTATTATATGAATATCGACGGCATGCCTGAACGTTTTGAGCGGCTCATAGAAAAGATAAAAGAGCGCAGGAATTGCACCATCAGAAAGCTGCGCAAGAAGCACTTTTTGGAAGACATCGAGATAATTTTTGAAATATACAACAATGCATGGCAGTACAATTGGGGTTTCGTTCCCATGACCCGATCAGAATTGGTGTATCTCGCAAAAGAATTGAAGGATATTATTGATTTTGACCTGGCATATATTGTATATATTAAGGATAAACCAATCGCTTTTTCACTCGCGCTTCCGGACGTGAACCAGGCGCTTATCAAGGTAAGGAATGGGCGACTTTTACCCTTTGGGTGGCTCAAACTTCTCTTTGCTATGAAACAGATAGACCAGGTAAGAGTTCTCACTCTCGGGATCGTGAAGAATTATAAAAATATCGGCATCGATACTGTTTTGTATTATGAGACCATCAAAACAAGTGTAAAAAAGGGAATGCCCAGGGGTGAGATGTCATGGGTACTGGAAGATAACATTCGCATGTGTCGTCCTATAGAACGCATGGGCGGGAAGATCTATAAAACCTATCGGGTGTACGATAAGGAACTTTCCTAACTTACGAAGTTTTCGAAGGTATCATGAATTTATCCTTTCTTAACTCCATTTTTCTCATTGGGCTGGTCGCAGCAATAATTCCCATCCTTATTCATCTTTTCATTAAATACAAACCAAAAATTGTCTATTTTAGTTCTTTGCGGTTTTTGAAAGAAGTCCAGAAGAAAAAATCCCGGCTTCTTAAATTACGTGAACTCCTGCTGCTCATAACAAGAATACTGATCATAATTTTTTTCATCCTTGCTCTTGCCCGACCTGTCCTGAAAGCTCTCCTTCCGAAGAAAAGCACTTCTCATGCGCCAACTGCGATAGCTCTAATACTGGATAATAGCTTCAGTATGAATTATCTCGAAAAAGAGAATCCTATATTCTCTGACGCCAAGCAGAAAGCTCAGGAGATACCCGAGCTTTTGAATGATAAAGACAGAGTGATGCTGGTCACTCTTGAGCCCGCATACAATGCTGAACGCGATTATTTTACAAGTCCTTCTCAAGCACCAAAAGAGCTTCCCTCAATCTCGATTTCCGACAACACTCAGGCATTACAGCAGGTGCTCGATAGCATAGAGCCCCAAATTGCGAATGCGGATATGATCAATAAAGAGATTTATTTCATCACCGACGAGCAGCGCATCCCATGGAAGGATATTCAGGATGCAAAATTGACTGCTGACCTTTTTGTGATACCTGTTGGAGAGGACAGTGTAAGGCAAAATATTAGTTCTGTAAGCGCACGGTATGTTTCCAAAATTTTAAGCGGAACAAATGAACCTGTAATTCAGGCAGTAATAAAAAACAATTCATCAAAAACTCTTTCTGATGTTATTGTGTCTCTGGTTCTGAATAATATTACCCGGGCAGAAACTGCGCTCAATCTGAATCCCTATCAATCAAAACAGCTTACCTTTGAAGTGCCCCAGCAAGGTGAACGGTTTCATTTCGGAGAGGTTCGTGTAAAAGATGAAATGCTTCCCGATGATAATGTATTTTATTTCAATTTTCCCGTGCAGAGCAAGCCGAAGATATGCGTGATCTCGTCCACACAACTGCCGACAGCCCTTTCGTCCATTCTTGATGTAATAACTCAGCAGCAGTGGGAACAGAAAACTCCGCAGGAAATGAATGAGCAGATCATCGAGAACAATCAATTATTCATATTGTATTCAATGAATGCTTTTGATGAAAAATTACGTTTCTATGCAGATGATATTTTGCAGAAAGGTAAGGCAATTTTTCTTATACCAGATGAGCACGCATACCAAAGAAGTGGCTTGCAGGAATGGCTTATTGAACACGATATCCATTTTCTGAATATTGAGGAAGAGCTCTCAACTATTGATTTTGTCAATCGTGCTCACCCGATCTGCACAGTGATTACTGAGGAGCATTTCCAGTCGGCAGATATATCCAGGATGTGGAAAGTGGACGCACCTGATTTTGTTCCGCTCCTTTCTTCAGACAAAGGCAATCCTGTGCTTCTGATCAAAGATAATTTGCTGCTTTCTGTAATTGATCTCACGGAGTCCTGGAGCAATATAATTTATCAGACCGTTTTTCCTGTTCTTTTTTATAATATTGGATACTACTTGGGTGATGCATCTTCAGAGATCACTCACTACACTGTTGGCAATGAGCCGGCTGGAGGTCTTGAATTGGAAGGAGAGTTTACCTGCCAGATGCCGGATGGAGAGATCGTGCCGCTGACCTTTACCGGGAATAGAGGCACATTCACGCAAACCGACCGGCAGGGGCATTACTTTATCTATGATGACTCCGGGCTTGTGAAAGTGCTCTCCTTTAACGCACCAAGAGAAGAAAGCGACCTCTCACTTTTAGGTTCTGCACAGAAAGAACAGATAATGAAAGATAACAGTAACATACACTTCCTCACTGCTGAAAATTGGAAAGATGAAATATTAACATCGCGCTATGGGTACGAATTTTGGAAGCAGTTTTTATGGGTCGTGCTGGCACTTTTGATCATTGAAATGTTGCTGGCATACTCCGGAAAGAGTATCATTAAAAAATGAATCCAAGAAAATATTTAGCGCCGGAAGTTGCAGCCAAACTTGATCGTTTCGAGCTTCGGGCACGTTTGATAGTCGAGGGTTTCATCACCGGACTGCACAAATCTCCCTATCACGGATTCAGTGTGGAATTCCTCGAACACCGCGAGTACCTGCCGGGCGATTCTATCAAGCATATTGATTGGAAAGTGTACGGAAAAACTGACAGATATTACATCAAAAAATATGAGGAAGAAACGAACCTGAAGGCATACATTCTGCTGGATTGTAGCAACTCAATGAGGTTCAGCTCTCAGAAAATTTCAAAATTGGAGTATGGGAAAACTCTTGCTTCTGCCCTTACTTATTTGATGATACGGCAAAAAGACAGTGTAGGGCTTTTAACCTTTTCTGAAAAAATTCATTCTTATATTCCTCCACGCTCCACATCCGTACATCTCAACACCATTTTTAAAGAACTCGATAAAACACAGGCACGCTCAACAACGAACACACCAGATGTGCTGCATAATCTGGCTGACAGAATAAAAAAGAGGGGCTTAATAATTCTCATTACAGACCTGCTGGATGATCCCGAAAAAGTCATGCTCGGCTTGCAGCATTTTCGGCACGAGAAGCATGAAGTAGTGCTTTTCCATCTTCTTGATAAGGAAGAGATTGATTTTTCCTATAATAAGAAGACGCGATTTATCGATATGGAAACAGGTGAGGAGATCATTACTCAGCCGTGGGAGATAAAGAAGACATACCAAAAGAAGATCAAGGAGATGAAGGCATATTTTTCTTCAAGGTGCCATACTTCTTACATTGATTATGTGCCGATTACGACTTCCACTCCTTACGATAAAGTACTTTTTGCCTATCTGATAAAACGGCAGAAACTGTTGTAATCCAATGAGCAGTAATGTAGCTCTCCATGACAGTAACATTAAAAACCGTTGTCATTCTGAGCGAAACGAAGTGGATAGAAGAATCTATTTTTTCAAAGCAAGTGACAATCCTGAAAAAAGAGTTCTCCCGTAAGCTCGTTATACTCCTTATCAAAAGTGCCGCCTGTTACAAAAATTCGTA
>Ga0268282_1000155_pt1 | contig 40148 bp, 36 predicted proteins | sample saktaG_12_FD_190133 | JGI IMG/M metagenome (GOLD analysis project Ga0268282, IMG submission 190133) | Saline water microbial communities from Sakinaw Lake, British Columbia, Canada - sak_2011_5_24_120m | ecosystem: Environmental > Aquatic > Non-marine Saline and Alkaline > Saline ...
TACCTCGGTAGTACCACTGCCGCCTTATACGTGTACTTTTACAATGGCTACGCGTACGCCAATAATAAGACTTACGCCGGCTACCTTCGTTGCGTGCGCGGGCAATAAGTATTTGATAAATTTTCAATAAAAAAAAGATAATTTGGATTTCGTAATTTGAAAAAAAATGTTTAAACGATAAATAATTTAAAATTAACATATTATCGCCAGATTCTTGAGAAGTTGATTTGCGTATGCAAATAACTCTTGAGAGAGAGCGGCCAAAAACTTATTGCGACTTCTGCTCCTTTTAACAAAAAAGGTATTGGCGGTCAAAAAGTCTTTCATTTGTAAAATGTCAGACTTTTGGAGAGGGAAAAAGCGCGGAAGTTAAGCTACCGTTTCCAACAACTATTGGTCTTCTACTACCAACCCCAATAATACCACTAACGCCTTAAACGTGAACTTTAACAATGGCAACGCGAACAACAATAATAAGACTAACGCCAACTACATTCGTTGCGTGCGCGGGAAATCAATTTTTGGCCTGCCGTGTAAAATAACATGGCGCGATAAATTATAAAAAATGTCAGAATATCAGCATCTTCCAATATATTTAAAAACTTATCAATTTATTAAATTTTTATATGGAACTGTGAGAAGTTTTCCAAAACAATATAAGTATACTTTAGGAGAAAATATTTTGAATTTAGCATGGCGATGCATAGACTTAACTATAGAAGCAAACTCAATGCCCAACAATAAAAAATATCAAAAAATTTCGGAATTAAGCAATATTTTCGACAAATTAAAAATTAGACTACGTATGGCGCAAGAATTACAATTAATTTCCGAAAAACAGTTTGCGCATATTTACACTTATTATGGAAAAGAAATGGGAGAGATGATCGGCGGCTGGTCTAATTGGAGTCAGCAATTTGTGCGCCTATGAGCGGGATATTTACTTTTGAAAAAGTGTATAGGGCATATCTGGATTGCCGGAAAACAAAAAGAAAAACCATAAATGCTTTAAAATTTGAGTATAATTTGGAAAGAAATTTATTTTTGCTTCAGAAGGAACTTGAAACGAGAACTTATAAGCCAGGCAGGTCAATATGTTTTGTGGTAACAGAGCCTTGCCCCAGAGAAATATTTGCCGCAGGATTTAGAGATAGGGTGGTGCATCATATTTTAGTAAAAGAAGCAGAGCCAATTTGGGAAAAGCATTTTATTTCTGACAGTTTTGCCTGCAGAAAAAATAAGGGAACCCATTCGGCAGTAAAAAGATTAAGATTGCATATTAAAAAAGAAACAAAAAATTATAAAGAGAGAAAGTTTTACCTGCAGCTTGATATTTCAGGATTTTTTATGGCCATTAATCATGATATTTTGTATTCGCTTTTTGAGAAATTAATTTTGAAACAAAATAAGCCTCAAAAGTGGAAAGATGATATTTTGTGGCTGGCAAAAACCATCATTTTCCAGAAGCCTACCAACAATTATGTCACAAAGGGGAATCCTTCTTTGTTTAGCCTTATTCCGCCAAGAAAATCTTTATTTAGTTCCGCAAAAGGAAAGGGGCTTCCAATCGGAAACTATTCTTCACAATTTTTTGCCAACGTTTATTTAAATCAATTAGACCAGTTTGTAAAAAGAGAGATTAAGTGCAAGAATTATATTCGTTATGTTGATGATTTTATTTTATTAGGCGAAAGTAAAGAATTGAATGATGCAGAAGCTAAGATTAATCAATTTTTGAAAATGAAATTAGACCTAGAATTGAATTTGAGGAAAACTAAACTCCAGCCAGTTGTTAGCGGGTTAGATTTTTTGGGATATTTTGTAAAATCTAATTATGTTTTAGTGCGTAAAAGAGTTGTGATAAAATTTAAAAATAAATTGTTAAAATGTTGTAAGTTATTAAGCGCGAAGGATGCCGGCGCAACCGCGAAGGATGCGAAAACAATTCTAGCCATGCTAAATTCCTACTATGGCCACTTCGGCCACGCTTTCAGTTTCAATTTAAGAAAAAGTATTTATGAAAAAAGTCGGGGGGGGGGGGCTTAGAAGAAAATTTTTTACCGTCTTGCGGTATAGATAAATTACCCAATTACAAAAAAATAATTTTGAAAAAACAGGGTAAAAATTAAAATAGTAAAAGCATAAAGCATTTGCGACGAAGTCTAATAGATTATGGTTTATCCGAAAATAAAAAATTATCATAAATTAAAAATAAGCCTGTTTTTGGCTTTATTCGTTTTTGAATTTTTATTTTTGGTTCCTTATTCATTCGCCAATACTGGCAATTGTACATCTGGAAGCGTTGCCTGGGGAGAGAAAGTCGGATTTATTAGTTTTTATGGAGCTGGTGGCGTTGGTGATTATGGGGTAACTATTTCTTCCAGTGCCTTAACCGGCTACGCCTGGGGCGCGCAAACAGGCTGGATTCATATGGGTAATGCAATCCCGTATTCATATGGAGTGGTAAATACTATTGTCAGCGGCACTGGACAATTATCCGGCTACGCCTGGGGAGAGAAAGTCGGATTTATTAGTTTTGCATCAAGCACTCCAGATTATAGCGAAACTCCTGCCGCAGGGAAGTACGGAGTATGGATTGACGGTTCGGGTGTTTTTCATGGCTACGCCTGGGGCGCGCAAACCGGTTGGATTCATTTTAATCATACATCATATACATATGGAGTAACCACAACATGGTTGCCAGATTCCACTCCGCCCACCGTTAACGTAACCAATCCGCCAACAGGCTCGTACAACTCTGCAGGATGGACAAGCTTGGCTCCAACTTTTAACTGCGCTGACAGCGGAAGCGGATGTGACACAAGTTCGTGTAAGTATTCATATACTACCTCAACCTATGCCTCAATGACTTCCATTGGTTGTACCGATGCAATTCCTGCTCCGGGCGAAGGAACTGGATTGACTTTGTATGTGGCGGCAAAAGACATTGCGACAAACACAGGAACAAACTCTTACACCGGATTTACCTACGACACCACTCCACCTACCGGCACTATCACCCTTGGAGCTGGCGCAACCTACTGGACAACCAACACTTCGCCAACCATTGCTTTAACCACGAACGACGCGGCTCAATATCAACTATGCGGAAACTCCGCAAGCGCTGGAGCTGATTGTGCGGATGTAAAGAGAATTTGGGTGTCATACACCGCCACGCCAACCGCTTATGACTTCTCGTCTCAAGGCGTCAAAACCCTTTATGTCCAGTTCAAAGACACTGTCGGCAACATCAGCGCCACATATTCTAACTCAATAACAATCGACACCATAGCTCCGACAGCCGGAACCGTAACTGTTCCGGCGACAGATGTTTATGAAAATACAACTTCATATACTTGGATATGGGGCGCAGGAAGCGACAGTGGCAGTGGATTACACGCTACCACACCCTATCATTTATATACATATACCGATAGCAGTTGCACTTTGAATGAATCAGACCAGGGCACTACTGCAAGTACAAGCAAGACTGTTTCAGGACTCGTAAACGGGAATTCTTATTGGGCTAAAATAGTTTATATGGATAAAGCCGGCAATACCAGCAGTTCGGCTTGTTCTGTCCATAAAGTAATTGTTGATACTGTTGCGCCTGAAACCCTGACCATAGATTTTCCAGTAGCCTCAACATCATACAACTCAACTTCCTGGGATGCGGGCGGCCCGTTCTCCTGGACTTGCACGGATTCCGAGTCGGGATGCAATATTAGCACCTGCGAAGTTTACACCAGCACTAATACTGACCTTGGCCCTTGCTACTCCGGAGGTGTTTCTTACAAACCCATCGAAGACGGGAACTACACCATCAAGATTAAAGAGCAAGACAATGCCGGCAACGAAGCAACGAGCAGCACGGTGGCTTTCACTTACGACACCGTTGCGCCCTCATCTGTTTCTTCTGACGTCGACGGCACATGGCATACTTCTGCTTTTAATGTGACTCTGAATTGTACCGATGCCACCTCCGGTTGCGACAAAATATATTACTGCACTAATGTTTATGGAGACCCGACCTGTACGCCCGATACTAATTATGTAACCCCGGGTTCAACATTTAATTTTGCCACTCAAGGTGAATATGTTTTAAGGCTAAAAGGAATTGATGCAGCCGGCAATTCAACTGCTCCTGCAGATGAAACTAACCATTTGAAATTAGACGGCACTCCACCAACCAATATTGGCATTTCTTCTATTTCAGCTTCGACGACTCAACTGACTGTTACCGCCAGCACCGCCGTTGATTCTGGTGCCGGTTTAGACAGCACGCCATATCAGTTCCAGGAAACTACCGGACACAGTGGAGCCACCTCATCCGGTTGGCAAACATCAACAATTTATACTGATTCAGGGTTAACCCCGAATACCCAATATGCTTATGGGGTTAGAGCTAGAGACAGCCTATCTAATACTTCCGAATATTCCAGCGCCTCTTTAAAATATACCTTAACTGATGTGCCAGGCATGCCGACACTCACAGTTGACTCTGCAAACCAGATTACAGCCACCTTGACAACTGATTCTAACCCGGCTGGCACGCAATATTACATTGAGAATATTACAAATACAACTAACTCTGGTTGGATAACGGATAACTCATGGGCTTCTTCAGGCCTTACTTGCAACACAGAATATGTCTTCACGGTAAAAGCAAAGAACGGAGATGGAGTAGAGACTTCAACATTAACTGCTTCAGCAACTACTTCGGCCTGTGCTTCACAGGCAACAACCCCAAGTGGTGGCGGAGGAGGTCTGCCTGCTGGTGCATATAGTCCTCCCGGCCCTCCACTTGCTTTTTCTATAAATAATGGAAATCGCAGCACTGCAACACGCGACGTTGTTTTGAACTTCACAGCGGGCCCTAATGTCGCTAGAATGTCTGTTTCGAACGATCCAAACTTTATTAATGCAACGCAGGAATCTTACTCACCAACGAAACTTTGGACACTCACAGACGGACAAGGACAAAAAAATGTCTATGTAAAGTTTTTTACCAATTACGGAGTTGTTTCCAACATAATTTCAGCGAGCATCAATTACAGCCTCTCAAGCACTGAGCCAAGTGGAATCACAGATGCAGTAAATAAAATATCCGAACAAGCCGTAGCTATTGGAAAACAAATCGCCGGGCTTTTTGGCAATCAAAACACATTCATCCCGCAAATTAATTATCCGTCAATAGCCGAGTCGGTGCCGGCAGAGCCACAAATAGTATTTCAGGGCGGAAATATTATAACGCAAAAACAATTTGAAAAAATAGATGTGCTTCCTTTGCCTCAGCCCATTAAAGATTTGGCTTTTAAATTTCCAAAGTTTGCATCTACCTTAGAAAAAGTTGGTATTTCAAAACCGTCAGATGCTGAAAAATTAAAGATTGCGCAGCTTTCTTTCCCGTCTTTGTCTGAAGTTGCAGGAGTTCCAGCCAGCCTTGCTTTTTCTAAATTTACAGACGAACAAAAGCAGAAAATACCGTCAAATATTACTTTTGCTAAAACCGGAGCAGACAATATAGATTTTAATATTAAAGTTTCTGTTTCAGACTTAAGCAGGCCCGTACAAAGTATTACCACAATACAGGGCAAGCCGTTATATTTAACAGTAAAACCGGACAATCCGGCAGAAACCGTAAAAGGATATGTTATTTTTAAGTCGGCAAATTCCAAATCGGCGTTTCTTGATTGGACAAGCAAGCTTTCCGCCGCATTATCTGCGTCTTTGTTGGATGCTACAAATATTACAAAAAATCCAAATACTTCAAAAAATTTGCCCGAGGTAACTGTGCAAAAGGATATTGTGCTTAGCCAGTTTGACTATACTGATTCTGGCGGTATTTGGACCGCCCAAGTTCAAGCTCCCAATGTTGATGGAAAATATGAAATAAGAACAGTAATCCAATACAAAGAAAAAACCACAGAAAATAAATTAAGCGAAAATCTTTCTATGATTTTAGTGGTCGACCCGGAGGGATATATTTATGAAAAAACAACAGACAATAAGGAAACCAGAATTGAAAATGCAAAAGTTTCCATTTATTGGCTAAATCCTGATACAAAAAAATACGAATTGTGGCCGGCAAAGGACTTCCAGCAGACAAATCCTCAAATAACCGATATAACAGGAAAATATTCTTTCTTAGTGCCGCCCGGAACTTACCAGCTAAAGATTGAATCGCCTGATTATGTTGCTTATCAGGGGCAGTCATTTGAAGTGCAAGAGGGCTCGGGAATACACCAAAACATTGAATTGAAACTCAAAAATTGGTGGGGCAAATTCTTTACAGTAGAAAGAATTTTGATGGGAATTATGATAATCATGTTGGTTTTAGTTTTTGTTTCAATTATTATTGTTTTTTCTTATTTTGCCCGCCGTGATAAATTAAATACTATTAAAGTAAAATAATATGCCTAAATTGAAATTTTTATTATTAATTCTCATCCTAATTTTGTTGGCAGGAAATGTTTATCTTGGGATTCAATGTTTCTTGTATAAATCAGAGTTAGACCAGATGAAGAAAGACATTCGTGTCCAGCAGATAAACGAGAAGGATTTATCGTTCGCAAACCTTGTTGTTGATAAAATTCTGCTGGGGAGTGGCCAAGTTACCTTTGATGACAGATTGAAATTAGAAAACGCCGTAAGAGATCTGAATGACCCAGAAATTTTTGCTCAATGGCAGAAATTCACTAACAGTAAAAGCGATGCAGAAACCCAGCAATCGATGGGAGTTCTTTTTGATTTGTTGCTCAAAAGGATTTTACATTGAGGATTATCAGGAAATCAGTAGCCAGTAAAAGTCACTGATTTCCTGCTAATCCTCTTAATGATGATTCGCATAGATGCATAATTTTTCTATTATTATATGTTTCCGGGCCATGAATAGCATCGGGAATTTAAAAATAATTATTCACAGCCTGACCTATTGCGCTGGTTTTTGGATCTGATATAATTGACGTACAGAAAGCGGTTGCTTGACGGCGCCTGTGAAATACCAGGCTAAGTGTCACGGGGCTACGACTTCTGTTATTGACTCTTTTCTTTTGAGTTGATGACTGAAGTTGTGGTCCCGTTTTTTGTTTCCTAAATTTTATGGCGGAAACAGACACAACAACTGAAAAAGGCGAAGAAAATTCTCCAAGCAACATATATTCACCAACAGAAGAAGAGCAAGAGTTGGTTGAAAAATGGAAAAAGCGCTTCAAGCGGGCAGATGAATATATGAAGCCTTATCGCGCAAAGTGGCTCCGCATGTATAAGCTTTACCGTGCTTATCAAGAGAAAAAGAACTACGCATACAAAACCCGCTTAATGCCTCCGATTGCATTTGAAATAATAGAAACGATTGTTTCACGCATAGCCACGGCAAAGCGCAAAACGCGCATACTTCCCAGAAGCAAGGATGATGTAAATTCAAAATCCTTGCAGGCATGGGATGACTTGGTGAATTATGATTTTGACATTATTAAGCTGGCAAAAAAAATTCCCCAGTGGGTGAAGGCATCAACGACTTTCGGCAACGGCATTGCGATGGCAACATGGCTGACCGACAAAAGCATTGAGTACGACGATCCATTTTTTACCATTTGCCACCTTTGGGATATTCTGCCAGCGCCCGAAACCCAAGATATTGAAGACGACTGCCCGTGGCTTATACGCAGAATTCTTACCACAAAGGAAAAAATTGAGCGCGATGAAAAAAACAGAGGCGAGGAATTCAAACTGTATCAAAATGTCAATTTCCTTGAGCCGAAATTAATAGACGATTGGAAGGCCGAGCTTTACGAGGTGAATTTTAAAAAGATGGGGCAGATACAGAGCAGCCTTGCAAGAGACGATGCGGGAGAGGCGGTGATAAAAATAGGTACAGAAAAGTATGAGCGGGAAAAAGGCATTGAACTTTGGGAGTGTTATGACTTTGAAGAGGGGAAAATCATCACTATCGGAAATAGCGACGTGCTGATGCGGAACGATGAGAGCCAATATAAAAAAGTAAATCGCGGTAGAATTTTTATAGACCTTCCCGACCACAAGCTCAATTGGGAATTATGGGGCGTTGGGCATATTGAGCCTGTTGAAATGACGATTATGGAAATTGCCGATTTGAGAAATCAACGCATGGATGACGTGATTTTAATGCTCGATCCCGTGGTCAAAATCAGAAAAGATGCGGATGTCGAAAGAAATAAGATTATTTTTGCTCCTGGAGCGCAATGGGAACTTCGCAAGATGGATGACGTGGTTGTGGAGCGTTTGCCCGATATAAGCTTGATGGGAGTGAATGAGGAGAACATGCTTCGCAATGAAATTGAAAGAACGCTTGCTATTTCAGAATATGTGCAGGGCATGCCGAAATCTTCAACCGAGCCACTTGGCAAAGTAGCGATGCTTATAGGCCAAAGCAATCTGCGGTTGAGCTCTTTTACCCAAAATTTATCTGAAGCTCTGACGCGATTGGCCTCAATGCTTGTTGAAATGAACCAAGAATTTATTTCAGAAGACAAGCTTTGCCGCGTGGTCGGTAGCGATGTTGATTTTAAAGAATTCACAATGGCGGACAAGGAAGTAAAGGTCGACGCTGTTGTGACTGTTGACCCTGCAATACCGCCTGATCAGGAAACTAGGTTGAGCCAAGCACTGCTTCTTTATGATAAATTTATAGCGCAAGACAAACCCGATCCTAATAATGCTGAAGAAACAGTCCAATGGAAAAGGCGCAAGCGGATGTTGCAGGAAATGATTCTTGAGGAAATGGGCAAGGAGGCTTATAGGACAGCGCTCTTAGGAACTGAAACCAAGCAAACAGAGAGGCCGGAAAAAGAAGAAGAAACGAAAGCTAATCTGCCTGAATCTGAAGTAGGCATTCCGCCGGAGCAGAATTCCAATCAGCCACAAGAGCGCCAAAACTTATTTAAGAAGATATTGGGACGCTTGCCGTTCATCAACAAGAATAAAAAAACAATTAAGCAGTAAACATTTATGGCAAAAACAAATTCAATAAAAATCTGCGAAGCCACGGTAATCAGTAAAACTTTGAGCGGAAGCGATTTTATTGTGTCTTTGCAGGAAGACAAAGGGAAAGTGCATACTTTATACCTCGTCAAAGAAGAATCTTCGAAAATTGATTTAGGAGAAATAATCCAAATAATATTAGAAAAAGTCGAATAATTAATCAATTTAAAATTATGCCAAAGAAACAAATTAAAAAAAATATCAATGCGGATGATGACGGTGGAGAAAAAACAGAAGAGGATGTTGAAAAAGTCGAATTAAAAAACAAAAATAGCCAGGGCGAAGGCAAGGCGGCGGATGCAAGCTGGGAGAAAATAGAATCTATTTTTAAGGCGGCAAAAGAAGCTCATGAGGCCGGAGATTCGGATTTCGATTCTTTAATTGAAGGATTGATTGAAACACTGCAGAATCTGCGGGATGAAGAAGCCGGTAAAAACAGCTTGGGAGGATTGGGCGTAGGAGGGCCGGAAATGGATATTCCAGAAGGAGAAGAGCAAGATATCGGAGAAGAAAGCGAAGAAAATAAAAACGAGCAATAAAATATGCAAGACAATGAGCAAAAATTTGAGATAGGACTGGCGGCGCTGGAAATGGCAAGGACCGCAGGCTGGAAGTGGCTGGAATCAAAAATTCAGCAAGAGATTGCCATTGAGCTGAGGGAATTGCTGGAGATGGATGTTGAAGGAAAAACTGCTGAGCAAATAGCCTCTGAATATTTGCAGCACAGAGCCAATGCAAACGCTTTTGAGAAAATATTGAACATGGTCACAATAGCTGTCAAAGAAAAAGATGAGGCGGCTGGTGCCATGAGCCAGAGATAAAAATTGGGGTTAAGGTCGAAACCCAATCAATAAAAATAAAAATATTAATATTTTAGCACTTATGAAAGACGAACGAACAAAGGAGCTCGACGCACTCCTCAACTCTTCAGAAGCCGATGATAAAAAAGACGATAAAGAAGAAGAGCCGGAAAACAAGGATAAAGAAAAAAAGACCGATGAACCGTCTGAGAAAAAAGATGAAAAAGTCGAAAAAGAAAAAGCAGAAGACAAAAAGGAAAAAGAGAATAAAGAAGAGGAAAACGATGATGAAAGCAATGATGAAAGCAATGATGACGACGAAGAAGAAAGTGAAAGCGAGGAAGACAAAGAAAATGAAGAAGACGATGAGGACAAAGATGAGGATTTAGAAGACGAAGAAGAAGTTGAAAAAGACGCAGGAGGCGAGGCATCCAAACAGAAAGACAAGTGGCACGGCAAAAGCCGGGAAGAGGTTATTAGGCTCTATGAGGATATTGAAAAGAAATCACAGCCAAAACAGCCTGAAAAAACGCAGGATAAGCCTGCAAAGGAAAAAGCAGAAACGGGCGAAGAAGAGTTTGATGTGCCCAGTGATGAAGAGCTGGCAAAAATGACCCCGAAGCAATTTGCACAGTGGATGGTGATAGCAGTGAAAAATATTGTCGGTAAAACCTATGATGAAAAAACAAAGCTTCGAGATTCGGTTGCGCAGGAAATCAGAGACGCCCAAAAAGACCACCCGCTTTTAAAGACAAGCCCGGAATACAGAGAATTGGTATTGTCATTGATCGAGAATGCTTCGCAAAAAGGAAAGGCGCTGTCGCTTAAAGATGCTTGCGCAAAAGTAGATGGGTTTGCTGGAACAGTAAAGGGCGACAGCAAAGTTTCAGAAGCCGAAAAAGCCCGGCTTAAAAAAGCAAAAGCGCAAGTCGAGAGAGGAGCGGGCGCTCCGACCTCGCCAGTCGAAGAAAAGGGGGCGGAAGAAAAACGCCTTGAACAAATCTTCGGAACAAGCAGGTTTAAAGGCCCTTTGGGAGGATTGGGAGTTTAATCTCAAAAGTCGAGCCTCCTAATTTAAAAATTAATTTTTAAAAGAATTTTTATGGCTTCAGCAAATGGAATAAGAGGAACGGGAAATTTGGGTGCTGTACGCAAGTATGATGTCGCCGATGTAATTTCGCTTTTGGATGTGGCGCGCTATCCTTTGCTTGGCATTCTTACCAATGCAGGAAAGGATCCTGTGACAAAACAGGGAGCTGCGTTAAAGAAAAAAGAGACTACTGATTCTGAATTTAAATGGTTTGAAGATAAATTCGGCGCAAGAGAAGACATTGTTGCCTCGAACCAAAGCGGGGCGACCACTCTGGTTGTTACAAACGGCGCTTATTTCAGCATTGGCGACGTGGTGCTTTGCATAAAATCAACACAGAGCACTAACAGTCCGACAGGTGAGGTAATGATTGTGACAAATGTGAGCACCAATACCCTGACGGTTGTGCGTCAGGTTGGAGACGGATCGTCAGGAGGAGGCCTGCTTCAGCAGAATGACGTTGTTTGGATTATTGGAAATGCAAATGAGGAAGGAGCAAATCTGCGCGAAATAAAAGCAACGACTGTCGCAGAGGTTGTGAACTACTGCCAGATTTTCAGAACGACAATCGGTATTACTGAAACTGCGCGCAACACAAAGGGCTGGACAAAAGAAAGCGATTTTGATTATCAGACCAGGAAAAAAGGTATAGAGCATTTAGTGGATATTGAAAGGGCATTTTTGTTCGGTAAGAAAGAACTGATTACAAGCGGAGTGCATCCGAAAAGATTTTCTGATGGTGTTTTGCATAGGATTGCTCAGGTAGCTTCTAACATTTCCACGCGAGATGACTTTAACGGCTATCTACGCACTTTGTTTACGCACGGCAACACTGAAAAATACCTGCTTGCTTCAGGATATGTTGTAGACAAAATCGGCGGTTTCGCACACGACAAACTGCAGGTTGTGCAAGGAGAAAAGACTTTCGGTTTGGCAATCATTAAGTATCTCTCGCCTCACGGCACGCTCAATATCATCAAGCATGATCTGTTGACAGGAGATTTGTACGGCAAGAGCGCTGTAGGATTGGATATGGAAGCTCTAACCTACAGATACCTTACGAACCGCGACACCAAGCTTCTGACCAACAGGCAGGCGCCGGGCGAAGACTCCAGCGTCAGCGAATATCTGACTGAATGCGGACTTCAGCTTGAATCGCCCGAAAGGCACGCAGTTGTGAAATTCGCCTAAATAATCCTTCAAGTCTCGGTCGGGCGGGCATGCTTTCCGAACCCGCCGGACTGAGTGGAAAGCCTTGAAGGTTTTGCGGATACGGGTCGATATCCGCTAAAAATAATTTATCTAATTTTATGGCAAAGAACCAAACAAGCGCAGATAAGCCGAAAACAAAAGTCAAACGATATGCAACTCGCTATGGCCAGCATTACAGTATTGTAATGATTCCAACGGTGACTGAAGTCATAAATGGAATAGCAGTTACAAGGCCGGGCAAAACAATTGAATTCAAGAGCGGCATTTATGAAACTAAAGATCAGTTCGAGCAGGATTTCCTGGACAATTCGCCTTTCGTTGGTGTTGATTATCAGGAAGTTACAAAAGAAATATCTTCAGCTTTAAGCGCAAAATCGCTTTCTGAAAAAGAGGCTGAGCTGTCGGCCAAAGAGGAAGAGTTGAAAGCGCGGGAGATGGCGCTCAAAGGCAAAGGAGAAAAATCCAATACCCAAACAGTGGGAGCAGAGGAGGGCTCTGCTATGGGCAAAAAGAAAGAGCCTAAATTTTAATTTTAGGTTTTCTTTAAAGGTCGAATTTAAAAATAAAAGCACAACGATATGGCATTAGAGAGCAAATCAAAATTTACCGTTGAAGAGGCGACAGTTGCTACGTCGGGCACCCCTGTCCAGCTTTTTGATATTCCGGCTGCTGAATCAGCAGAGATTGTCATAAAAGCCAAGCGTAGCAACCTGGGATCAATTAAAATTGGTGAATCATCCGCGCAGGCATTGGCCGGGAAATTTACGCTGGAGCCAGGTGAGGCAATTAAGCTTCGTATCAGCAACGCAAATAAAATATACATTGATGCGGAAACCAGTGGCGATAAAGTTGAGCTGATCGTTGAGCAGTAATCTATGGCTGATTTTATCCGGCAAAAAGGCGATATCAGTATAACCAGATTTAGAAAGAACGGCGGGTATTTCGGAGCAACACTTCATTTTGGAGTGGCGCTTACTACGCAGTCTATCTCTTCGATCAACAGCCTTCGAGCATTCCCTTTTATCGTTTCAAAAACGCAGGCGTTTGATCGCATTGCGATCAGAGTTACAACTACAGGAAGCGCAGGAGCAGTTGCCCGCATCGGAATTTATGCTGACAGCGGAAATATATATCCTGGATCTTTGATCGCTGACAGCGGAGAGTTGAGCATGGTGGGTACCGCTCCGTTTGTAAGAGAGGCAAATATCAGCGTGACATTGAAACCGGGACTGTACTGGACGTGCGTGATTACAGGCGGAGCAACAGGCACGGCTGTTCAGGCAACTCCTGTGGCCCAGGCATTTTCAGTAGATGGATTTGACAGCACACTTTCAGGGGCGCCGAATATGGGATGGGCAGCGATTCAGACTTACGGGGCGTTGCCTCAAAGTTATCCTGCGGGAGCAAGCGCATGGACGTTGAATATTCCTCTTATCGCTTTAAGAAAAGCATCTTAGAAATATGAACCAAGTTATGAAGATACAAATTGCAGTCGCTCAGGATAATGACGATGGTAGAGAAAAAGACAATACGACCTGGTATTCGGGCGGAAGCACGGGCAGTGTTATTACTATGGGAAAATTTGATGGCGTCGTTCAGCACGGGGCATTTAGATTCAGGGATATCCATATTCCCAAAAATGCCAGAATTGCGTTTGCGCGTTTAAGGTTCAGGCCTGCAGTTACAGATTCAGGAGATCCGAATGTAAAGCTGAAAATAAAAGGAATTAAAGAAACTAATACTCTTCCGTTCAGTCAATCCTCAAGGCCGTCGGCAAGGACAAAAACTGTGAACAGTCTGAGTTGGAATATTATCAAGGGGTGGCAGGCAAATGAATGGGTTCAAACGCCAAGCCTTGCTCTTATAGTTGAAGAAATTGTCGCTCAAGATAATTGGAGGATCGGAAATGCTTTAGCGTTTGTGGTAGAAGATGATGGATCTGAAGACGGCCAGTGTGAAACCTGCTGGGACAAAAATAAAGGCGAAGGATATCAGGCATTAATTGAAATTTGGTACTGTGTCAGCAATGTGACGGTTGCATATCTCGCAGGAAACGACAGAGATGGGGTGGAAATAAATAAAATCACTTGGCAGGGAAGTCCGGATGGTAATGTCATCACTCTAGGCAACGACGGATCGCAGCCATGCGACGGCGGATTTATTTTCAGCGGACTGAATATTCCAAGACGGGCACAGATTCTTTCAGCTTTTATTCTGTTGACCGAAGCCGATCAGAATAACAGATTTCCAAACTTGATGATCAAAGGTTTTGCCGAAGATGATGCTGCGCCTTTCAACGCAAATGGGTCGAATCGTCCTTCGCTAAGAATAAAAACTGCGTCTCAAATTGAATGGACAATTGGCCACGAAGAAAATGGAGTCTTTGTGGGCGAGCATTGGTCAGCTGAAAGCGTTTATGAATCGCCAGATATTAAAAGTATTATCCAGGAAATAGTGGATCGGACTGGCTGGAAAGAAAATAATAAACTCGGTATAGTCCTTGAAAATTATTATTCCTGGGCGGGACAATATAAACTGCCGTGGGATTATATAAAAGATTCGGGCAAATACGGAGCAAAGCTTGTAATCGCGTGGCAAAGGGAAAGAACAATTCAATCCGGCGATCCTGATTTAGCTAAATACGAAAAAATGAATGCGTCTGAATATATAATTATCCATCATTCAGCAACAGCAAGAGATGCAACGCATTTTCAGACGATTAAAAATAATCACATCGGTATTGGATGGGGAGATATCGGATATCATCATTGGATTGCAGGAGCTTTGGATGGAGACGGATTGCATATTCCAGGGAGGCCGGAAAATAAAATTGGAGCTCATGACAATTCAGACAAAATGAATTACCGATCAATTGGGATCTGCGTATGCGGAAATTTTGAAACTGAAACTCCGAGTGCAGCACAGCTGACTACGCTTCAGGATTTGCTCGATGACATAAGAACCAGAAAAGGGATTCCTAAAGAAAAAGTAATCGGCCACAAAGAAACAAGAGGAGCTGCAACAAATTGCCCCGGCATAAATCTACTGCCTCTTGTCCAGCATTACCGGGCGACCGGGAAACTTCAATAAATTTATGCAGCTTCAAGAATTTTTACAAGATTTAAACGCGCGGATGTCTGCTGCCAAAGCAACAGGCATGTGGAGTGATGCGGACAAAAAGCGATGGATCAACAAAGCCGCAGTGCGTGCATGCAACTTTGCGAAGTGGAATTTTCTGAACCATCATTCAACCCAGCTGACTGAAAAAGACCGCGAAGCATATTTTCTACCGTTCGATTATAAGCCCGGAGGAATGATGTTTATAAAAGTCGACGGAAAAACGCACGCAAAAGTAAGTATTGGAAGCTTCCAGAGAGAAGACTATCCGTGGGAACTGGCGTTCTGCCTTTTGGGAGACCAGTATCTTATTAAGCCCTCGCCAACTGAAGACAGCAAGATAATTGATATTTATTATCGCAAGCGGCCTGTGCCTATGGTAAATGACACCGATGAGCCGATAACGCCTGAAGAAATGGACGAGCCGATAGTAAAATTAGCGTTTGCGGTTTGCCTTAAGAAAATTCCAGGCCACAGCGGAGAGGGTGACAAAGAAATTCTTGAAGCGACTGCGCTGCTTCAGCAGACAAAAGATCGCGAAGACGAAGAGGGGGGAGGATCGGGTTTCATCGGTCAAGCTACAAGCACTCGATTTATATACCGCGAAGACAATCCGCAAGATTTCAATCAATAAATTTATGGCTCTTTCAAGCTACAGAATCAAGGGGTTTAGGGGAGGCATTTCTGACGATGCATATAAAGGAGTTGTCGGGTCATTCCGGTTCGGCCACGGGCTTGATATTAGGAATGGAGCTGACACGCTGAAATGCAATCAGGCGCTAAAAAAAGATTCGAGTTCAGTGGTTACAGATCTGATTTTATTTTTTGTGCCTGCGTCGAATGGAAAGCTATATGGTTTTGGAAACGCGGGAAATATTTACAGTAAAGACAATCCGACCTCGCCTTGGGTTTTAAAATATACTGATCCTGATGGCAGAATCAGCGGTGCGGTTGAATATACAAACAATAACGGATCAGATCAGTATATATCCTATTTATATTGGGCGACAGAAACAAAACTTAAGCGGATAGCGCTGTCCAGTTCTTTTCCAAGCGGCGTTGAAAATTTTGCCAGTTTAAACGGAGATCCCGGCTGGCACACAATGACGATGGCTGTCGGCGTTCTGCAGATTTGCGATGGCAGATATGTTGCAATGGTTGATTATGAGGGAAATTTCAATTTGACTGCTCTCGATCTTATCCCGCCAAATCGCACAAAAGCTCTTCTTCCGCAGGATCAGATAGTTATCATCGGCACAACCAAAGGTTCGCAGGTTGAAGAAGGATGGCTTTGGACATGGGATAAAATCCAGCCTTCATGGATTTTGCGCAGAATGATTGCTGAAAAAGGAATCAATGCAATAATCCAGACAGATTTCATTATTATTCAGGCAGGCATCAGCGGAGGGCTGTATTATTGGGATACTTCCAGCCTTATGCGTTTTAAAGCTTTTCCTGACGGCGGATGGGTCAATCCGGGAGCTGTTGCAAATTTAAAAGGCATGGCGCTTTTCGGGGTTACGGGTTCTGACAAGTGCGGAGTTTATTCTTACGGCAGGCTCAGTAAAAACGAACCTTATTCTTTGAACCTTGAATATGTGCCTTCGCACGGAAAGATTGAAAATGTTGAAATCGGAGCTGTAACAGTTTATGGAGATCAACCCTTTGTATCTTGGAAAGACGGATCGAATTATGGAGTAGACACAGTCGATCCAGATAATAAAATAGATGCAAGATACGAAGGACTGGTCTTTGACGCAGGCCAGCCGGAAATCCAAAAAAGTTACAGGCACATAAAAATTTTGGCAAAATCTCTTCCATCACAGTGCTGGGTAAAAGTTTATTACCGGATCAACGAGCAAGGCGACTGGAAGCAGGCTTTTATGGAAGACGGAGCAGATGCTTTTGATAAAGAAGGCAAAACGAAAGCTGTGTTCACCATTGAAACTGGAGACGAAGAAGGAGAGGAATCGGGCAAAGGCGAGACTTATGAGCTGGCGTTTGACATTCATCCGCAAGGAAATAACACGCCGGAGATAATAATGGCGGGCACATATTTTGAGCCAATCGGAATTATGTAAAATTATGGGCAGCTTTTTACAAAAAATATTTGGGAATGAAGTAGTGGAGGACATTCCGTTCCCTGAAGTTATTCCGCACACTCACGATGGACAGGATTCGCCCATGCTAGCTCCGTCATCAATTGACACTGTTCAGATAAAGGCCGGAGCAATAAACACCCTATCATTGGCTGATAATTCTGTAAGTTCTGAAAAAATAATCGATCAGGCTGTGCTGACAGAACATTTAAATGCTTTAGCTGTAACCGAGCAGAAGTTAGCGGTTGCGGCAGTAGCGACTGACAAAATAAAAAACGGAGCGGTTAATGCCCAAAAATTAATTCAGAGCGAAGCCGTGATAACTGTTTCAGCTCAGATTGGCGAAGCGATTGTTCAATCAGCGCACATCGGAGTCGGTGTGATTCTAAATGCTCATTTAGGAAATGCAATCGTGACAACCGCAAAGATTCAGGATTTGGCAGTTGAATGGGCGAAAATTGGGAGCCTCGCTGTAGGCAACAGCAAAATAATGGATTTGGCGGTAAGTACTGGGAAAATTCAGGATTTATCAGTCAGCGCTGCAAAAATCCAAGACCTTGCTGTGAGTAGCGCCAAAATTGACAATCTCGCCGTAACCGAAGCCAAGATTGCAGACTTGGCAGTGACGAATGCAAAAATAGCTTCGTTGGCGGCAGGAAAAGTAACTGCAGGGCAATTTAATCTGACATCAACCGGCTATATGTCCTGCCCTTATGGAGGAATAAAAATCGGCTATCTTGGGCAGGTTGGCGGAGTGGGAATGTACGGAATCGCTGCCAATATCGGCCATGGAATAATGCTGAATGCCGGCGGATCAGACGGATATTCAAGATTGTGGATTGATGATTCGGCAAACAAGCCGCTCTGCATGGATTTCAATGCAAAAGACAGATTTTTCATAAAAGCATCGAGTGGAAACGATGTTGTAAGATTCTACGGGGATAATGCTTGGGCAGGAGGATTTATAGATATGCTTGTGCCGTTCCGGCCAGTTGTGCGGAGCGCATCAGAGCCGTCTGATCCTGTGCAAGGAGAAATTTATTACGATAGCAATCCGGGCCAAGGCGGAGCAGGAGGCAGGTTGAAAATATGGAACGGCTACAGTTGGCACATTGTTGCATGGCTCGATGATATAGTCTAAAAGGTCGAAAAATAATTAATTAAATAAATTTTATGTTTAGTAAAAGATTAGACAAAACAGATCTTGAGGAGCTTCGGAAAAGAACGGAACTGATCAATCAGCACATCTTAATTTCGCAAGCGCTTGAAACGCAGAAACAGCAATTTCTTCTGAGCAGATTTTCAAAATACGGACTTGATATCACAAGAGAATACGATATTGATTTAAAAACAGGAAAAATTTCTGAACCAAAAATTCAGAAGCCTAAATAAATTTATGGCCACAAATACTGCAACAACAATTGACTGGAAGACTCTTCAAAAAGAGATGGAGACGCTTTTCGGTTCGTCTGTCAAAGCAGCAGATGCTTTGATTCCTGAAGCGCCATCGGCTGATTACACTCTTTCCGACCTTCAGACTAAAATTGGAGACACGCAGAAGAAGCTGGAAACTGTGCAAGGCGCACTGGGCAATTATTACACAACCCGTTACGACCAGGAATACAATACTCGCGGACTCGGAGATGTGAAAAATAAAATTACGGGTCTTGATTCAAAAATAGTAAGCGAGAAATCGATGCGGGACGAATCGATAAGCAAGGTTCGCAAAAACCCATATTATTCGGCGGCGACTATTACCGGGGAAGCTGGAGAAATCGAGAGATTGGCCAATGCCCGCATAAATAATTATATCGACGAAAGGAATGGCTTAGCGGGCGAATACAACGGCACTCTTGATGAGGTGACCAAGAGAGTGGCTGCTGAAACAGCTGAAAAGGAAAGAGACGTCGAAAATCTTAAAGAGAGCCTTTCAGGACTTAAAAACCAGTATTCAAATTATCAGAGCGAACTGGGTAAACAATTGGAAAAAGCAGAAGATACAAAGCGCTGGGAATCAGAATTCATGCTTAAGCTTCAAGACGCCGAGCAGAGAGCCAAAGATGCGAATAAGCCGTCGGGCGGAGGCTCGTCTAACCAAACCGCAAATGAGCGCATGTCATCGAGAATTGCTCAAGATCTTGAACCAGATCCCACGCTCCGCGCCACAGCCCAGCGCCTCATAAGCCAGGGCATTTCAGATCCTACCAGGCTGGGTTACTCGGGAGATTTAGCCGTCCAACTTGAGTCGGAAATGGGTTGGATTAACAAACAGAATCCGCAGAATCAATCAACATCTTATGCCAGTCCGGCACAAGGCACAACCAAAGAAAGCGCTTTTAGAAGGGAGGTCAGAGACGCTTGGAAAGAAGGATATTCACCAGACGAACTTAAGCAAATTTATGGGGGAGTTAATTTCAGCGACTCAAAAAAATCGGTTTCAGATATCATTGACGACGAGTGGAAAGTAAAAAATGAGCCCGGCCTGAAAGGCTGGTGGGATAGATTATGGAGAATTGGAGTTTAATAAATCTATGGCAAATTTTTGGGAAAATTTAACAGCGCCTTTTAAGCAGGCTGCGCAAACTGTCGGAGACTGGTGGAAGAACCAGCATATTAAAGCCGAGCAAGAACGGCAGGGGCAATTAAAGCAAGTTGAAGAAGCGAAGCAGAAAATTGCATCTGTCGTACAAAACGTCGGTGACTTTTTCAAGGGTGCAACAGAAAAAATTGCAGATATTCCAAGAGAAGTTTCAAAAGACGTTTCAGATTATTTTAAGCCTGATCCTGAAAAAGTCCGCGTCAGGGATTTTATAAGCGAGTTGCCTAAGTCAACTGAAACCGTGGCAAAGCCGATTATAAAATTTGGCGTGGATGTTTTGCGGTCAGTTCCAAGGGCAGCCGCAGAATTCACGCTTTCCGCAAGAGGCGAAAAAGAGTTTATTCCTGGAAAAGGGGTTGCGCCGAAATTTGAAAAATTCCTTTTCGGAGACGAACCCATACATGACGTAAAAACCACGGGCGAAGAAACTGTAAAAGCATTCGGCGGAAGCCAGAAAACAGCCGAGAGATTCGGCATGCCGATCGGGCTTGCATTGGGAGTAATGGATTTGATTCCAGTGATGCCGGGCAAAGCAAAAGTGGCTAAAGAGATTGCCGAAGAGCTGGCAGTAAAATACGGAGACGATGTTGCTAAAGCAATCATCTCTAAGGGCGGAAAAAATTTAGTTGAAAAAGCGCTTGAGCAAGGCGGAGAAAAAGTAGTGCAGGAAGCCGGCTTTGCAGTAAATTCAATCCGCAAGCTGGTTTATAACCTGCCTTCAAAATTGATGCCGGCTTTAGGCAAGCCGACATGGAAGCATAGCAAGCTTTTATGGAATACAATGCGCAATCAGTTCGGCGAAGCAAATACGCTGGGCAAAGATATAACTAAAAACAAAGGAGCTGTTTCATGGGTGATAGATACGCTTGAAGGCGGTAAAAAATCTCTAAAACCGCTTATGGAAAAATATAGCGATCAGGCCATGAGTTCGAAACAATACAAAAAATTATATGCGATGTTCAAAGGCAGGAATTACGATATTGAAGGATATAAAAAAGTCATGTCCACCTTGAAAGGCCTTGAGCCGGCGGTTGTTGAAACTCCAGTTGAACCTTTGAAAACTGCTGTTAAAAAAGCTACAGAGAAAATTATTCCCACTGCAGTAAAAACAGAAGAAGGAATTAAAGTTGTCCGCTACAGCACGCCTGAAACTGCGGTCACTGATTCGTTAAGGGGCGGAACTTGGTATATGACGCCTGAAAGCAAAACTTACGATTTTTCAAAAATAGCAGGCGTAGGCGGAAAGCTGAAAACAGAATCAAAAATTATTTTTAAAAAACCGCTGGTGATAAAAGATGCAATTCTTGAGGATGGCTCATTTGCAGTCGTTAACAATGGCTATCAAAAGTATCTTCCTGAGAAAATAGCCAAAGCCGCAGAGGATATGTACACTGCCGTGGGCAATGCCGGGACCACCGATCAGATGGATCTTGTGATTATGAACGGGCTCCATGACGCAGGAATCAACGAAGCGTCTGCAAGAAAGGTAATCGGAAATTCAAATAAATTCGATGCGGCAATGGATCTTATTATAAGCAAAGGCCTAAAAGAAAAAGGCTACGATGCGCTTGTCTTGGAAAATGTTTATAAAGGCAAAGTCATCGACCAGCATATTTTTAAAGTTGCAGAGGAAACAACAGAGAAGGTTGCCAAGGTGGCGTCATCGTCGTTATTAAATGAAGTGCCGCAGTTGCTTGCAAAAAAGCAATCTCTTGAAAAGTTAAGATACGCGAATCCGGGCGATGAAAAAATCGTAAGCGCGGTAAAGAAGCTTGATTCGCAAATCGCAGAAGCAACAAAAGGAAAAATGGAATTGCCAAAAGCCCCGGCAACTAAAACTGCAGAAGCCAACCTTGAAGCAATAAATTTCAAAGGCAAGCCCGTAGAGAAAGCGGGTAAAAAAATTGCGCCGGCAAAGCCGAGGATCGACCAAATGATTCAGCCTCCACCGACTCCGCCGAAGCTGCCTAGAGAAATTCCATTGGCCTATGCTCCAAAGCCTCCTGACGGCAGTGCTTTGTCTGTGATAGATAAAATGCTGGGAGACAGCAGTGCGCCGAAAAAAATAATCGATTGGTTTAAGCAAACGCCTAAGAAATTCACAGAAGCATTCAGCGATAGGTTCGCTCCTATGAAAAGATTTGAAGATGAAATAAGTAAGATGGCAGGCCAGCCAATCGATATCAATAATAGTTCATATATCGGGGCCAGAATGTACGCAGGCAGGATGGGCACGGTGGAGGCGGAGCTTCAAAATCTTCAGAAAATCGTTCGGCCTTTAGCAAAACAAAGAGCCGATTTTACAAGATATGTGCTGTCAAAAAGAGCGGCTGAGCGCGCGAGCAGGGGTTTTGCCAACCCTGCAAAAGTTACAGGAGAACAGGCATTAAATGCAATAAGCGAGCTAAAAATAAAAGTGGGAGATGCGGTTTTTAGGCAATTTGAAACAGCGGAGCGGGCGATTCAGGACTGGGCGGAAAAAGCAATTTTAAAGCCTGCAATGGATGCAGGGATTATTTCAAAGGGAATGTTTGAAAATATTATTCTAAAAAATAAAGACTGGATGCCGTTTCAGGTTTTAGATTCTCTGCCTGACATGGCAAGAGCTGATAAGCTTCCAGTCGGTAAAGAAATTTTCTCGGTTGCAAAGCAAGGATTTATAAAAGAACTTCAAGGGACAGAGCAGGCGATACGCGATCCGTTTGAAACAATTATTGATCGATTGACTCAAGCTGTAAGCGTTATTAAAAGAAATGAAGTTGCAAAGAAGCTTGTTGATTTCCGGGATGAATTTAGCCAGGCGAAAGAACTGATAAAACCTTTAGCAAAGGACGAGCTACCCGCTAAGGGCTGGGAATCAATCAGTTTATTCATCGACGGGCAAGTGACTAAATGGGCAGTCCCGGAAGAATTAGGCTGGGCAATGCATCAGATGAATGAAGCAGAGGCAGGCCTTATCGGAAAGTTTATGAAATTCACATCAGGAGCATTTAGAAAGGGAGCGACCACTCTTTATATTCCTTTTTCGTTATCAAATGCATTTCGAGATGCCCAGATGGCCGTGATGACTTCAAAATATGGATTTAATGCTACGGATTGGCTTAGGGGATTTGGCAACGGGTTGAAGGCTTCCTTTGGCTGGGAGTCGAAGCTCTACGATGATTTTATGAAAAACGCCGGCGGATTCGGCGGATATATCCAAAACGCTAGAAGCGTAAGCGGAGCGAAGAAAGCATTATTCGAACCGATTTGGTGGAAGCGGGCGAAGGCAGTGATCAATCCCTTTAATTTGGTAAGTAATTTTGCCGAGGCGAGTGAACTTGCTCCGAGATTGGGAGTTTATTCAAAGGCAATTAAAAAGGGAGCGAATACTTTGGAGGCTGCATTCGAGGCGCGCAATGCGACAGTTGATTTTGCAAGATCGGGGCAGGAAATGAGGATTATCAATATGTGGATTCCTTTTGTAAACGCCAGGTGGCAGGCACTTTTAAACACTGCTAGGATTTTCAAAGAGCGCCCGATCAGATCCGCCGCGAAAGCCTCTGCGCTTATAATCGCTCCGGGAGTGACAACTTATCTCTGGAATACGATGAATTATCCTGACCTGTATGACGACATTCCGCAATGGGCTAAAGATACATATTTTACAATTATTGTCGGCGAAGATGTTGATAAAGACGGAAACCGAGTTCCGAAAATAATTCAAATTCCAAAAGGAGACGTAGGGCAGGTTTTTTACAATCCGATTGAATATGCTTTAGAGTTCGTTAGAAGGGGAGAGCCGCAAAATTTCGCAAAACTCGGCCTTGAATGGATGAGCCAAATCTCGCCAATTCCTTTTACGCGAGATGGAGAACTGTCAACAAGTCAAGTGTTATCTGGCGGGCTACCACCCATAATAAGAACGCCAATAGAATTAGCGACAAATCAGTCATTTTTTTCCGGATATCCGATTGTTCCAAGGAATTTGGAAAAAGTCGCGCCAACTGAACAGTACGATGAGAGAACTCCTCAATTAGCAGTGCTAATCGGCAGGGCTATGGGAGTTTCGCCGATGAAGCTGGCTTACGGAGTAGGAGGGCTTTTGGGCGGATTCGGAAGGGAGGCGATTGATCCTGCAAAGATTTTAGAAATGACAACTCAAAGATTTTACAGAACATCAGGAGGAGCAAAAATAAACGAAGCGTGGAATTTAAAATATGACATTGAGGTAGGATATAACACAGCCCGCCAACAGGCGACACGAGCTTTCGAGGCGGGAGATTCTCAGGGAGCTTTCAAAATAATGGACGGTTGGAACGCGGAAGCAGAAAAATTAATACCGCAAATAACGCCCTATTTGGCAAAGGATGATCCCTTGGAAGCAGAATCTTTAAGGAAATCAACGACATTTCAACCTGCAGACATGGCAAGATTACAGAAATCGGCAACAGAAGAGGCGCTCAGCGAGAAGCATATCCAGCCCATTCAACCCAATGTTTTACAGCAATCAGACCTCAAGGGCATGAGACAAAATTTCAAAAAATAAAATATGGATGATAAATATCAAAACCATGAACAAGACAGGCGCATCAATGAGTTAGAAAAGAAAATGGATGCAGTTTTTTCGCATATTGCAAAAACCAATGAAGAAATGGGAAAAGTTTGCACAGACACAGCCTGGCTTAAAAGGTTTTTTTGGATAATTGCAACCGCATCAATTGGCGGATTGGTAGCTGCGATTTTCAACGTTATCCTTACAATTGGGAAATAAAATTAATTCTATAAAATTATGGCAGCATTACAAAAAATTTGGAAGCCGTCGCCTAACTTCTGGAGCGGGCGTAAAGGATATAAACCCGAAGCTGTAGTAATTCATATAATGGACGGAACGCTTGTAGGAACTGATGCCTGGTTTGCAAACCCTGAATCGCAAGTGAGCGCGCATTTCGGTATAGGAAAAAATGGCGAGGCGCATCAATATGTCAAAGAAGAAGACACTGCATGGCATGCAGGCAGAATCGATAATCCAGATTGGAAGTTCATCAAGTCAGACAATATAAATCCGAATTTATATACCATTGGCATTGAACACGAGGGAAAACCCGATGATGTTTGGACAAATGCTATGAAGCAGGCGAGTGCGGTGTTAATAAAAGAACTTTGTAGCAAGTGGCAGATCCCGATCGACAGAGATCATATAATCGGACACTATCAAATTTTTTCAAAGAAGCCGAATTGCCCGGCGAAAAATAAAAAAATCATTGATGAACTAATTGCTCTTGTGACAGGCCCGCAAGCGCAAAGCATCCCTTCGCAGGTCGAAGAGGGGATAAGGAAAATTGAAGAAGGTCTCGCAATAATAAAAAATCATTATGAGTGAAATTTTTAAATCAGCCAGTAAAATAGTCTTCATTCTAATGGCTGTCGCCACAGTCGGAGCGATGTTCGCTGGAAAAATTTCTGGCGAACAGTTTTTAGTGCTCGCTGGGATGGCATTCAGCTTTTATTTCAGCAGTAAAGGGGAGGCAGGGCAGCCATACGCAGGAAAATAATAAAGATTTAAAAAATAAAAATCTTCTGTTGATTTTATTAACAGGGAATTTTTATTTTTTGCTAACGATGTTTTTGGTTTGATTAAGTTTGCTTTCGCCAATATCGTTTGACTTCCTTGGCGCGAGGGATTATCCTTCGTGTTGGCATAGCGGGAAATTGTCGTCGAACACGTTTCTCGTAAACACGAAAACTTGCCCGATGCGAAGATGCAGCAATTGAGGTTTGGCAAATGGAAACGGCACGAACCCACAACTAGTTGCATCCGACGGGCCATATCTATGCTTACAAAAGATGCAATTAATCAATTTACAAATTGGAGACAATTTAAAGTAAAAGAAGGAACAGTGCGTGGCTACGACCGCGAGTTAAGAAACCTCTGCCTGTTCCTTCGCAATCCACATATAGAAAATATAACATTAAGCCAGATAATGGAGTATCTCAATGGAATGGCAGATCTCGGGTGGCACAGGAACAGCTTCGTTGGCAAATGTATGGCGCTTCGTAAATTTTTCGAATTTTACAGGCTTCAGGGCTATCAAGTAATTTCCGAAGAGTTAATCCCGATTCCCGACAAAGAGCCGAAACTGCCCAGAGTGGCGAACGAAGAGCAATTTAAGAAGCTTGTTGCAGCTATTCCAAAAGATTCCCATGACCCGAGGCACATAAGAAATCTTGCGCTTATAATGCTTCTTTGGGATACCGGAGCGCGTAATGGCGAGATATGTTCACTTGATGTGAAAGATTTGGATCTGAATGAAATGAAAGCAATAATTCGCACGGAAAAAGCTAAGACCCGCAGGCCATTTAGAGAGATATTTTGGACAGAAGATACAAACGATTACCTGCTTCGCTGGCTTAAGAAACGGGAGCATTTGGCCAAAGTGATGACGTTAAACGAGCCAGAAGCGCTCTTTGTGTCGGTGACCAGCATGAAGTGCGGATACCGCTTTTCGATAAAGGGAGTAGGGGAAATGCTGAGAAGATATTCTAACCGCGCCAAACTGCCCTACATAAATGCTCATAGCTTCAGGCATTATAAAGGGCATCAGGTTATTAAAGGTGGCGGGTCAACTGCAGACGTAATGAATATTTTAGGCCATGCATCGGTGCAAAGTACGACAATTTACACAATGATGTACGGAAAAGAACTTGAACAGCGAGCACGCCTATTCCTTGGAACTAAAAAGGATATCGGATTTGCGGAGGCAGGGAACGATCCAAGATTTGAAGGGGCGTTGAAGGGACTTATCAGATTTATGAAGGAAGAGAATGAAGGCAAGGAAGCTATAACAGTCGGCGATTTCGAAAGGCAGGCAGAGCGGTTCTTCAAGTATGCTACCTTTATGATGGATCCTATAAAGGTGGCTGCAAAAGCACCTTTTCCACAGTTCATAAGTTGACAAGAGTTGACAGAGGATTATAATGAATTAATTAAATAAATTAATATTATTATGCCTCTATCACCATTCAAACAAAAGCAGATCAACGAAATGAAGCAAAAGGCGGTGCGCTTGTATAAGCAGGGATTTGATACACGCACCGCCGCGAAAATGCTTAAGGAATTGTATGGAATCGAGCGTAGCCACACATGGGTTTGGGAAGCCATAAAGGAGCAGGAGAAGTTATCCACTTCCAAGAAGTTGACAAAGAAATAACAGGGGAGTAAAATTACCTTAGGAACGTTAAAATATAAGATTTTACTCGCCTGCGATAGAGTACAATTGGGGAAAGTTCCGGTTGCGCTTCTTCGCAGACGAGCAGTCGAGATTCAACGCACGGGAAAATGGTTTACCAGGTTCTAAATTCCTGCGGGCAAGGAAATAAATATAAAAAATGTCATGGAAAATAAAATTAATAATTTAAATCATGAACCAAATTAATAGAGAATCAGAGAAAAAAGAGCTGCAAAAAATAGATAAAACCCAGGCCGAGGTGGAAGTTAGGGCGACCTGGCAGCGCATGCACACTATGGGAGCCAATGATTATGAGCCCGGTGCAATCGGAGAAATTTTAGAGGGTTTAGAAAAGGGCACAATAGAACCAGAAGAAGCTGTGCGACAAGCCTTGGAGATAGAGGCTGCTAAGCAAGACTATCATTAGATCTTAATGAGGTAAATTAATTAAAAATGAAAGTTTCTAAAATTGTCATTTTAATTTTGATAGTTGCGGCGTTTGGCGCGGGGATTTACTTTAAAGATGATGCAATAAATTTTTATAATAATTTTAATAAAAAAATTGCGGAACTAAAAACCCAGGATATTGGGCAGATTATTTCAGAGGTTCAGAAGCAGATTTCAACAGCAACTCCTTTGAATGTTGGTGGAACCAGCAATAATGTTGTTTTATTACAGAGTAAAATTATTACAGAAACTAATCTGCAAAGGCAAGAGAACCCGCCTATCGGCGAGGCAGGCGGGAGCTTGTCTGCGTTAAAGGAAAATGCAAAACTTGACGCAGCTGCCTCGGCAAAAGCGCAAGACATGTTTTTAAATCAGTATTTTGAACACATTTCTCCGTCTGGCGTAGGACCGGGAGATTTGGCTCAAAAATACGGTTATGATTATATTGTTGAGGGAGAAAATTTAATTTTGGGTAATTTTTCTTCAGAACAGGAGGTTGTGCAGGATTGGATGAACAGCCCGGGGCATAGAACAAACATTTTAAATAACAGATATACCGAAATTGGTGTGGCGGTAATAAAAGGGACATATAAGGGAGAAACTGTCTGGATTGGCGTACAGGAATTTGGGCTTCCGCTTTCAACTTGTGCCCAGCCGAACGAAGCTTTAAAAAATCAAATCGATTCAGAGAAGGCGCAGTTAGACGGGCTGTCTTCAGAAATTGACACAGCAAAAAATCAAATCGAAAATATAAATAAAAATTCTCCGGCTTACCGGCAAATGGTTGATGGTTATAACCAATTAATCGCGCAGTATAATTCTTGGGCCGAGCAAGTAAAAGGGAATATTGCAACATATAATAATCAGGTCAATAATTTTAATTACTGCGTCGCAGGAAAATAAAATGGAAAAGGAAATTTTTCAAGAAGTAAAAAATGAGGTTGAGAAAATTATGGGAGGCATAAATTCATGCCATGAATTAGAGCACACCGAAAGGGTATATAAATTAGCAATGCATATTGGGAAAAAAGAAAATGCCGACTTGGAAATTTTGAGCTTTGCTGCGATTTTGCATGATATTGCAAGAAAAGAAGAAGATGAATCAAGCGGTAAAATTGACCATGCAAAAAGAGGGGCAATTTTAGCAAAGGAAATTTTGGAAAAATACGGCCTGCCGGAAGAAAAGATACAAAAAGTTACTCGCTGTATAGAAACTCACAGATATAGAAAAAGCAAAACTCCAGAGACAAAAGAGGCTAAAATTTTATATGATGCGGATAAATTGGACGCAATTGGCGCGATTGGGCTAAGTAGGGCGTTTTCCTTTGCCGGCCACTTTGGCGCAAAGGTTCACGATAAAAATGTTGATATAGAAAAAACAAAAGAGTATTCGGTTGACGATTCGGCGTATAGAGAATATTTGGTTAAATTAAGGTATCTTAAGGATAAAATGTTAACTGCCGAAGGCAAAAAAATTGCGCAGGAACGCCATAATTTTATGGAGCAATTTTTTAACAGATTAAATAAAGAAGTAGATGGAGAATTATAATTACAAAAAAATTTATTGAAATGAAAATAAATATTGGTTCAAAAAACAAAGCAAAAATAGATGCGCTAAAAGAGATATTAAAAGAATATCCGGATTTATCTGACGCGGAGGTTATTTTTAAAGATGTTGATACTGGCGTTTCCGATCAGCCAAAATCTTTAGAAGAAACAATAGATGGCGCCATGAAAAGAGCAACAAACTGTTTTAAAGATTGTGATTTTAGTGTTGGATTAGAATCGGGCTTAATGAAAGTTCCTGAAACAAAAACAGGATATATGGATACTACAGCTTGCGCAATTTATGATGGCAAAAATTTTCATTTAGGATTGTCGTCTTGTTTTGAATATCCACCGAAAGTTGTTAAATATATTTTAGAAAATAACAAAAACGTATCAGAAGCATTTCTTGATTTAGGCCTTACAGAAAACAGTAAACTGGGCGCAGATAACGGGGCGATTGGTATTCTTACAAAAGAACGTTTGGACAGAAAGGAATATACAAAACAAGCAATAAGAACAGCTTTAATACATTTAGAAAATAAAGATCTATACTGAAATGAAAATTGCGGTTGTTTCGGATACACATAATAATATGGCTAATTTTAAGAAGGCCATTGACTGGATTAAAAATGAAAAAATTTCGTTGATTTTACATTGCGGTGATATTGCCAGCCGGGAAACAATCAATGAGGCCAAAAAATATTTTGATGGGACAATTCATTTTGTAAAAGGAAATGCAGATTATGAATTGGACGATATTCCTGAAAAGATGGAACTGGAAGTCGGTGGAAAAAGAATTGGGTTTGTTCATTTTCCTGGTGAAGCAAAAAAGATGGCGCAATCGGGAAAATACGACGTAGTTTTTTATGGTCACACGCACAGACCATGGGATGAGAAGATACTCGTCCAAAGCCCTTCGGGCAATGAGGCGGGCAGGGGCGAATGCCACATGATAAATCCCGGCGAGCTTGCCGGTCAATTTTACAAACCCACATTCGCAATCTACGACACGGAAACAGGTTTATTAGAGTTAAAGATATTGGAAAGAATTTAGAGCTGTTCGACGCGCAGAGAGTTGACTATTTTAGGGAGTGGGGATATAATAATTATTATTAACTACTAACCGCTAACTTCTAACAACCAACAATGCAGCAAAAGTATTATATCTTTATTGGAGTTATCGTCCTCGCTTTATTAGCCGGGATTTTTTCATACCCGAATTATTTTAATAAAGGCGTTGATTTTCTAAATAGTAAGATGTCCTGGACGCTTCCGCATTTTCCCGAAAAGCAGTTTGTTCTCGGGCTTGATTTGCAGGGCGGAGTAAGTTTGGTTTATCAGGCAGATTTAACCGATATTGCTGATCCGGCAGGAGCTATGTCCGGGTTAAGAGATGTAATCGAAAGAAGGGTTAATATGTTTGGTGTTTCAGAACCGGTTGTGCAGATTCAGGGTCAGGATAGATTAATAGTTGAATTACCAGGAGTTACAGATGTGCAACAGGCAATTCAAATGATCGGTCAGACTCCTTATTTGGAATTTGACGAGCAAAGAACAGCTGAAGAAAGTCAGCCTGTTTTAGACAAAATAAAAGAAATTCAAGACGCGCAGGCAAAAGGAGAAGATATTACAAAGATTGATAATTGGCAATTGGCTTTAGAAAACCCGTATTTTAAACCGACAGAATTGACCGGAAAGTATTTAACAAAAGCAACCGTTGCCTTTGACCAGACAACATATAAACCGGAAGTTCAGCTTCAATTTAATGATGACGGCGCAAAATTATTTGAAGAGATAACGGCCAGAAATATTCAGAAGCCTATAGCGATATTTTTGGACGGAGCTTCCATCATTGATACAAATGGAGACGGAAAAATTGATGGTCAGGATTTATATGCACCGGTTGTACAAGATAAAATTACAGGAGGCAAAGCGGTGATTTCCGGGGGTACAATGACCAATCAGGTAGCAAATTCCATAGCCAGCAGATTAAACTCCGGAGCGTTGCCGGTGAAGATTGGAGCTCCAATCTCTCAGGAAACTATCGGCCCCACCTTAGGCTCTGTATCTCTCCAAAAATCGCTTATAGCGGGTCTGTACGGCCTTCTGGCAGTAGTTATTTTTATGGTTCTCTTTTATAGGTTCCCTGGCCTGCTTGCTTCTGTGGCCCTTGTGATATACGTGGCACTGGTCTTGTCCATTTTCAAGCTTATTCCTGTAACCTTAACTTTGGCCGGCATTGGAGGATTTGTGCTTTCTATAGGCATGGCGGTTGACGCCAATATTCTAATTTTTGCCAGAATGAAAGAAGAAATAAAGGCGGGAAGAAGTTTATCTGGAGCTATTGACGAAGGATTTAAGCGGGCTTGGCCGTCGATCAGGGATAGCAACTTTAACTCATTAATTGTTTGTGCGATTTTATTTTTTGTGGCGACTTCCTTTATTAAAGGATTTGCCTTTACTTTAGCATTGGGTATTTTGGTCAGCTTATTTTCTGCAATATTTATAACAAGAATATTTCTGCAAGTTTTTGTGGGTAAGTGGGTTGAAAAAGCCAAATGGCTGTTGTAATTTTCCGCTCGGCGATAAAATTTTTTTCCGGTAGAATATTACATATTGGCCTGCAAAAAATTTATTGTCTCGCTTAAACAAATTATGCAATTTAATTTTACTAAATATTCAAGAGTTTACTACATTGTTTCAGGCGTCCTGATTATTGCCACGATTTTTTCGCTGTTTATGTTTGGGTTGAAGTTCGGCATCGAATTTGTCGGCGGAAGCAATATGGAAATTACGTTCCAGTCTCAGAGGCCGTCCAACGAAGAAATTCAGAGTGCTTTAAATAGTTTGAACATAGGGGAGATTACAATCCAACCAATAGGCGGTAATGGAGCCATCCTGAAATTTAAAGGAGTTGACGAGGCCACTCATCAGCAAATATTAGTCGAAATAAATAAAGTAGCTCCAAGCGCAGAAAAAAGCTTTCAATATATTGGGCCGTCCATCGGGCAGGAATTGAGAAACAAAACAGAGCTGGCGATTGTTCTGGCTTTACTGGCGATCACTTTGTATATTGCTTTTGCTTTCAGAAAAGTTTCAAGGCCCGTTAGTTCTTGGAAATACGGCATCGCTTCTCTTATAGCTTTGTTTCACGATGTTTTAATACCAATTGGAGTTTTTTCTATTTTGGGGCATTTGTATAACGTTGAAATTACAATACCGATTATTGCGGCCCTTTTAACGGTGCTTGGATTTTCAGTCCACGACACCATTGTTATTTTTGACAGAATCAGGGAAAACATTTTTAGAAGGGGAATGGACGAATTCGAAGATACGGTAAACTGGAGCTTAAACCAAACATTGGGCAGGTCTTTAAGCACGGTGTTCAGCACGTTGATTGTTCTTATTGCAATATACTTTTTTGGCGGAGAAACGCTTCAGTATTTTTCATTAGCGTTGATTATAGGTATAACTTCCGGAGCATATTCCTCGATATTTCTTGCCGGTCCATTATTGGTCAGCTGGTATAAGTGGAGCGCAGGCAAGGAGTTGAAAAACACATTAAAAAGATGATAAAATGGGGTGTTTGCTGTTACCCATTGACATAGTTTATCTAATATGATAAACTATAACAATAGGCAATAAAATGCCCAAAAAAGATGAGTAAAGTTAATTATTCGCAAATATACCAAAAGTTTACAAAAGGTCTTAGCCCAAAAACTAAAGATATTTTTGACCGCAGATTCGGTGTAAAAACCGGGAATGTCGAGACCTTAGAGGCTATTGGTAAAACCCTGGGAATCACCAGAGAAAGAGTGCGCCAAATAGAAGAGGCGGGTTTTAACTTTGTAAGAAAAAATAACAAAGAGGCCATAGACGGCATTTATGCGGAATTTGCAGATTATTTTAGAGAGCAGGGAGGTTTTAAAAAAGAAGAAAAAGCTTTGGAGGAATTAGGAGGACCCAAAGGGCACCCCAATCAAAAGCCTTATATTTTATTTTTATTGACGTTGGGAGACCAATTTTCAAAGGTTTCTGAAAAGAAAGACTATTATTATTTTTGGTCAAACATTCCTAATGCGCAAGATAATGTTAAAACTACGCTGAATTCTTTGGTCTCACAAATGCAAAAAATTGGGAAGCCGGTTCCTGTAAAGAATTTTTATGCCGAGGTTGCGTCGAAACAGGGGCTTTCCGAAAAGGCTACTTTATCCTATCTTGAGGTTTCAAAGAAAATTCAAGCCAATAAAGAAAACCTTTTGGGCCTGATTGAATGGCCTGAAATAAAACCAAGAGGAGTAAGAGACAAGGCATTTTTGGTTTTCAAAAAACATGGCAAGCCACTGCACTTTACAAAAGTTGCAGAGCTTATAGACAAGTTTGATTACAATTTGCCGAACAAAAAAACTTATCCGCAGACAGTCCACAATGAATTGATAAAAGATTCAAGATTTGTGTTGGTGGGACGCGGAACTTATGCGTTGTCAGAATGGGGATATGTTCCGGGAACCATTAAAGACATAATCACCAAAGTTTTGAAAGAAAGCAACGGGACTATGCATAAAGACGAGCTTGTGGAAAAAGTTTTATCTCAAAGACTGGTTGCAAAAAACACCGTGTTGATGAACTTGAACAATAAAAAGAGTTTTGACAAAGATTCAAACGACAGATATTTCTTAAAGAGCGTGGAACAAAGAAAAACTCAAACAGCATAATTTCAAAAAAACAGTCCCGCCATGGCGGGACTGTTTTTTATTGTATTGCTTGTGAGCTTTTATTGTTTTATAATAAAATAATAGATTAATCCTATGGATATTTTTACTACGGGGATAATTGTTTTGTTTGCGATGACGGCGATTTTTTATATCGTTCTATTTTCATTTATATATTATTGGCATTTAAAAAAAATTACATTTGTCGTGGTTCCTGTATTTTTTACTTTTGAATTTTTTATTACGGGATTTTTTATTGTTTCAATAGTGTCTATTATTCTTAATTATCTGCCCATTATAGTCAGGGCTTCTGGACTATGAAATTACCGGATTATTTATTTTGGTGGGAATGGGTTAAAAAAGTTATTTGGGATCCTTTTTGGTGGGTGATTTTATTTATAATTATTTTATGGGTTCCGTTTTTGCGTGTGTGGTGGTGGGTATTTTTGCCCTGGATGCTGTGTTCGCAGTTGAAAGTAGTTTATCGCTGGTGGATTAACTGGGATTATGATTATGCAAAGCAAAAATGGGTGCTTTTAGAAATAATTCCACCAAAAGAAGTTTTAATTCCCCTTAAAGCCATGGAAGACGTGTTTTCTGTTGTCTGGCCTCTTTGGGACGGCGCTAACTTTAGGGAACAGTGGTGCGACGGAGAGCTGAACAACGGCCCATTTTGGTATTCTTGGGAAATTGCCAGCATTGAAGGAAAAATTCATTTTTATATAAGATTTTTACAGCAACACAGAAATAGCGCTGAGATGGCACTATACGCACACTATCCTGATATTGAAATCCACGAAGCTCAAGATTATGTAAAATTAGTCCCGCCGACCGTTCCAAATGAGGAGTGGGACATGTATGGAGAAGATTGGGACTTACACAGAGAAGACGCTTATCCGATGAAAACCTACGAAAAGTTTTTTGAGCCGCAGGGAGAAAGGATTTCAGCTGAAGAAAAGAGAATTGACCCGATTATTGGATTATTAGAGGGTATGTCCAAATTGGGACCGGGAGAGCATTATTGGGTGCAGTTTATCACGGTTCCTGTGTTAGATTATGACGAGCCAGATTGGAAGAAACAAGGAGAAAAAATAATTAATAAAATATCAAAGAGGCCGGACAAAAAAGAGCCGACGCTTTTGGAAGATTTATTTTATTTAGTAAAACAGGTTGCAATGGGCCCGGAAAAAGAAGGCTCGGGAGAAGGAGCAAAATACAGCTGGTTAGAGCAGACAAAATCAGAAACAGGAGAAAGAGAAATGGTTTTGACTCCGGGCGAAAGAGAGATTATAACCGAAATTGAAAATAAATTGAAAAAACCGGTCTTCAGAACAACTATTAGGGGCGTTTATGTCGCCAAAAGAGATGCATGGAAGGCTCCTCACAGGGTTACTCTGCGCTCGTATATGTCTCATTTTGCGACTATTAATTTAAATCATTTCAGATTTCAAGCAAAGACAAGGCCGAGGATCCACTTTTTTATGCGCAAGCGCAGGGTTTTTTTAAGAGCAAGAAAAATGTTCAGAATGGCTGTTTTAAGGTTTCCGCCGCTGTTCCCGGATAGGATGAGCGATGATTTAAATCCTATTCTGAGCACAGAAGAGCTGGCAACAATGTATCATTTTCCACTAAGGGTTTCAGGAATGGTGGCTCCGACAATGTCGAGCGTTGAGTCGAAGAAGGCCGGGCCTCCACCCAATTTGCCGGTGGAATAGAAATTGCTAAAGCAATTTATATAATTAATCGCTCGGCCGAAATGAAAATTAATTTTTATTTCTCCCTCCCTCATAATTATAAAATAATAAATGGCTGAAAAAAGCGAAATAAATTTTTTTGGGTTGACTACTTTTAGGAACGCAAGGAAAAAATTTGGTATAAAAACCGACGACAGGCGGCGCCATTTTTATTGTATTGGAAAAACCGGCATGGGAAAATCCAATTTAATGGAGAATATGGCTATACAGGATATTGAGGCGGGCAGAGGCGTGGCATACGTCGACCCGCACGGAGAAGGAGCTGAAAAACTGCTTGATTTTGTGCCCGCCAGCAGAATTAATGACGTGATTTTTTTCAACCCGGCCGACCTGGATTACCCGATTGCTTTTAACGTAATGGAAAAAGTTGATTTCAGATATAGGCACTTGGTTGCAGGCGGGCTTATGGGAGTTTTTAAAAAGGTTTGGCCGGATGTGTGGTCAGCCAGAATGGAATATATTTTAAATAATTCTATATTGGCTTTATTGGAATATCCTGATTCAACTATACTTGGGGTTAACAGAATGCTTGCTGACCCGGAATATAGAGAAAAAGTGGTTTCAAAAATAACAGACCCGATTGTAAAATCTTTTTGGATTACAGAATATGCAAGATACACCCAGCGCTACGAAATTGAAGCTACGGCCGCTATACAAAACAAAGTTGGCCAGTTTATATCAAACCCTTTGATAAGAAATATCGTAGGCCAGACCAAATCCACGATAAATATGAGAGACATTATGGACGAGGAAAAAATATTTATTATGGATTTGTCAAAAGGAAGAATCGGCGAAGACAATTCAAGGCTATTGGGGGCTTTATTAATTACAAAACTGCAATTAGGAGCCATGTCCAGGGTTGATATTCCGGAAAAAGACAGAAAAGATTTTTATCTTTATGTCGATGAGTTCCAGAATTTTGCCACAGAATCTTTCACCAATATATTGTCTGAGGCAAGAAAATACAGGCTAAATATTACTTTGGGCCACCAATACATAGGCCAGCTATCGGTGGATAATTCAACTAAAATGCGTGATGCGGTTTTTGGAAACGTAGGCACGCTGGCTGTTTTTAGAGTTGGCGCCGAAGACGCGGAATTTTTGGAGAGGGAGTTCACTCCGGAGTTTACTGCTATAGATTTAGTCAACCTGCCAAAATATAATGTTTATTTAAAGTTAATGATTGACGGAGTCTCCGGCCATCCATTTTCAGCAGAAACCTTTCCTCCGCCAATACCCCTGGAAAGTTCAAGCAGAGAAAAAATTATTAAGGCCAGCAGGGAAAGATACGGGGTTAAAAAAGAAATTGTTGATGAAAAAATTTCACGCTGGTCGGGATTCGGCACAGAGGACGAAGCAGGCAATAAAATAGTTCAAAATAATAAAGACAAGCCCAGAACCCAGAGTTCGTTTCAAGGGAATTCGGCTTCGCAAAGAGGACTCCAGGGACACCCTTTTCAGCAAAATGTTCCACAAGGCCGGCCACAAGCAGATGGTCAGACAACTCTTTACGATGCGATTTGTTCTAACTGCGGAAAACCCACAAAAGTTATTTTTCCACCTGAAAAAGGAAGGGCGGTTTATTGCAAGTCATGTTTGAAGAAATTAAAGGCGGGAGCCGAGTCCGGTAGAGCCCTCGAAGAGATTAAGCTTCAAGAAAAAGAATTTCCAAAAGAAGAATTGAAAATAGAAAACGTTTCTTTTCATAGTCCGAAACCCGACAAAAGCCGAGGGCATTTTGACCCGCCCACCACAGTCTCGCCGAAGGCGAGTTTGGACAGGAATCAGGATAAGCCTCATAGGAAAGAAATTAATTTGTCAGAATTGCGCAAGGCGCTGGAAGAATCATTGGGAAATAAAGACGAACACGAGAAAGAGCAACCCGAGGAAAACATAGAAGGGGCGAAGACAGAATCATCCGAAGAAGAGCTGAAAGAAAGAATAGAGCAGGAAAAAGGAGAAGACAAGATCGAAGACATTTCTTCTCAAGATAAAATAAGTGCGCCGGAGAACCTTAAATTGCCAAAAAAGAAAATTATAAAACCCGGTGAAACTGTAAAACTTTAATATCCGGCACGCAATAAAATTTTGCCCGTTTTTAAATTTATGAAGACTTTTAAAAAAATTACCATAGCCCACAGGCGCATTCTTGTGCGGTGTGACTTTAATGTTCCATTGGACGGGAAAGGAAACATTCTAGACGATTTCAAAATTAGAGAAGCCTTGCCAACAATAAAATATCTTGTAGATGGTGGGGCCAAAGTAATTTTAATGAGCCACTTGGGCGAATCAGGAGGCGTAGTTGTGCCGGAATTAAAATTAAATAAGGTTGCTGAAAAGCTGTCGGGTTATTTGGGTTTTTCCGTGGCTAAAACAGATGACTGCATCGGGCCGGAAATAGAAGGCGCGGCAAACGGCCTGGAAGATGGAGGTGTCTTACTTTTGGAGAACTTAAGATTTCATAGAGAAGAGACCCATTCGACACCCTTCGGCTCGGCTCAGGGCGAGAGCTCAGGGCAGGCCGACAATGATTTCGCAAAAAAGCTTTCGTATTTAGGAGATATTTATGTAAACGATGCTTTCGGAGTTTGTCATAGAAATAATGCATCGGTCACTCTTGTGCCCCAATTTTTAGAACATTATGCCGGGCTTTTGCTGGAAAGAGAAATTGATAGTTTAGATAAAGTTATGAAAAATCCAGAGAAACCAATGGTAGTAATTATCGGCGGGAAAAAAGTTGAGACAAAGTCAAAATTTATTGGTAATATTTCAGAGGTTGCAGATTTTGTTATCGTAAGCGGGTTGATAGCAAAAGAAGTTGCAGAAAAAAATATCCAATTTAAATATTCGGAGAAAATAGTAAGCCCTTCAGGAGATTTGGGCGCGCTTGATATAAGCGACGAATCAATAAAAATATTTTGCGAAAAAATAATGCAAGCAAAAACAGTTTTATGGAACGGGCCTTTCGGAAAATTTGAGGATAAAAAATATGCAAAAGGGACGTTGGCAATTGCCAATGCTATAATAAAAAGCGGAGCGTTTTCGGTTGTTGGTGGTGGAGAAACAGTTGAATTTTTAAATAAACAAGGTATGATTGATAAGTTCAGCCATGTTTCAACCGGCGGAGGCGCGATGTTAAGCTATTTGGCGGGCGAAGAACTTCCCGGATTAAAAGCGCTGGAAAATTAAATGGAAAAACAAAAAATTAAGAATATCGATAAGGCTGCTGAGCGCATTAAAAAAGCCGTAAAAAACAGCGAGCGTATTATTTTATATGGAGACTCTGATTTAGACGGAATTTCATCAGTTGTTATTTTGGAAGAGGCGATAAAAAGTTTGGGTGGGCATATTGAGTGTGCCCTTTTCCCCGACAGAGAAAACGATGGATACGGCATGAATTCGCGCGCCTTGAATATGCTGAAAGATAAAGCCCCCGCGCTTTTTATAACGTTAGACCTTGGAATAGGAAATTTAAAAGAAGTTGATCTGGCTAATGAAATGGGTTTTGAGGTTATAATAATTGACCATCATGAATCTTTATTCGGGATACCTAAAGCATATACAGTTGTCGACCCAAAAAAAGAATCAGACACTTATCCGTTTAAAGGATTAGCTAACGTCGGCGTTACTTTTAATCTTTGCGCGGAGCTTTTGGGCGGACCCAAGAGGTACCCCATTTCTCAAAATTTAAGAAATAGTTTTCTGGAGTTAGCCGCTTTGGGAACCATCGCCGACATGGTTCCGCAGGTTGAACAAAATCAGGAAATCATAGAAGAGGGATTAAGGTCTTTAAAAAATACTTTCCGCCCGGCATTAAGGGCGTTTTTAGATATTCTTGGAGATGGCAAAGTTTTTGAAGAATCTTTGCCAAAAATTATTTCTGCTTTGAACGCCGCGGAATCCGTTAATTTTGAAAATGAATCGTATGCGCTTCTGACTTGCTCTGACAAGGAAAAATGCAATGAAATAGCGCAGGAGCTTTTGGCAAGAAACCAAGCCAAACAAATGAAAGTTAAAAATATTATACAGGAAATTGAAAGGAGAATTTCTAAAAAATCGGACGAGCAAATTGTTTTTGAGGGAGATCCTTCTTGGAAATTAACTTTGGCGGGACCCGTGGCATCGATAATTTGCGGTAAGTATGAAAAACCGGTTTTTATTTTCAAAAAAATGGATCAGGAATCTTGCGGTTCGGTTAGAAATCCTAAGGGCACTAACTCTGTAGACGCTATGAAATCTTGCAGCAGTTTTTTGCTGACATATGGCGGACATGCTCAGGCGTCTGGTTTTAGAATTAAAAACGAGCATTTGGACAAATTCAAAGATTGTCTGAATGATTTTTTCAAAAATACCGGCAATAAGCCATAAGATAAACTTTAAACACTTTTGACGGGTCGCCCTCGGGGCGATTTTTTATGTTCAAGCCACTGAACATAGTTTACAGTCTATTAATTGATTTTTTGCCTCTTCGACCTCTTCTTTTTTGTGATTTAGCTTGGCGTCAATAAACTTCATTAAAGTCTCGATTTGTTCTTTCTTTT
>Ga0268282_1000162_pt1 | contig 38891 bp, 45 predicted proteins | sample saktaG_12_FD_190133 | JGI IMG/M metagenome (GOLD analysis project Ga0268282, IMG submission 190133) | Saline water microbial communities from Sakinaw Lake, British Columbia, Canada - sak_2011_5_24_120m | ecosystem: Environmental > Aquatic > Non-marine Saline and Alkaline > Saline ...
GCCCATTCAAGTGTAAGTGCAATATTCGTTGCACGATATGAATTTTCCATAACCTTGGAAAGTTCGGATGCATTTGTGTTATCCAATTCAGTAAGGGGATATTTCTCAGTATCGAGAATATTGTTTAGGAACTCACGAGCAATATCCTTACTTTTTTTGTTCACACCCGAAAACACACGCCAGAAATCACGGATTGAACTGACATATTTTGCGCCGGGCATGACGCGCTCATATGAATGTGCGATCAATGGGGGACTTTTTTTAATGTCTATGCCACGTTTTATGAATTCCTCTTCAATAACTGGTTTTACCACATTTTGGCAGGTACCAGGAGGTACCGTTGTTTCTACGAGAATAAGACATTCAGGTGAAATATACTTGCCAAGTGTCTTCATCCCATCCCTAAATGCAGACATATCACAATATCCCTGCGATGCATCTCCAAAGGCAGGTTTGGTGGCATCCAGCTGAATATCAACTACAACAACATCAGCTATTTCATAGGCATAATTTAGCCAGGTTGCCCGAAGTGTTTTCTTTTCAACAACAGTTCTATGAAAAATTTCCGGAACTTCTGCATCAGAAGAACTGACAGGAGGTATTCCTGTATTGATGACGGGCACTTTCCAAAAGGAGCGCGCAGAAGCTCTTTGCTGACCGTGAACGAAGTATAGGGGATTCCCATCCTCGTCAACTGCATCTGCTACAACTGCTGCCATGACACAGCCGACAAAGCCCATTCCCTGGACTGCAACGATCTTACGTCCTAATTTTTGTTGCTCGTCTGTTATTTTTTTTAGTTGTTCTAATTCTATTGCAGATTCGGCATCCGTGGGGAGTTGGTACTCTGCACCTGTGGGTGATAAAGAAATATTTTTCATATAGACTCCTTGTGCATATAATGATTCAAAAGGTTAAAGGATAAGGGATAAAGTGTAAAGTGCATAGGAATAAGGATTTATTTAACTTGTTTTGCTGAAATTGATCCTAAAATATTCATTAACTCTATTGATTCTTTCAACAGCCTATTCAACTCTACTTGGTTGCCTAGATTACAATATTTTATGATTAAAAACCAATATTTTGTTTCTCTTGATTCTTTCAATGATATCTTTATTTTATTGTAAAAATCTGCCTTTGAAGAAGCTGCTTGAGATTCCTCGTAATTGGCACCTATTGATGTGCAACATTTTGCTAATTGATATTTTATTACATCATTTTATATTGATTTTGGAATTGTTTTTAGAAACTTAAGTACATCAACTGCAAATTTTAACAACCTCTCCCCTAAATCTTTGTGCATCTTACTTTTTCCTTTGTACTTTTGACTTTGAACTTTCGAATAACTTATTGAAGTTATTCGCCAGGAAGCTGATATTCAGTTCCATTTGGTGCGAGAGATATGTTTTTCATAAATTGCTCCTTAGGAGGGTATTTTTGTTTGGGTTAAAGGTTTTAGATATCTGGTATTAGGTTTCGGGTTCAAACTTGCTTAGCCTATTTATTTTGAAACTTAACCAAGCCATACTCAAAATAATTCCTATTATGAAGCCAGAAAAATTGCAAAGCATGTCATAAGGATTGAATGTTCTGGATGGAAGAAAATATTGGATGATCTCAAAAATTGAACTTATGATAATACCAAAAATTGTGATAAATAAAATAAGCCTATACTTCTTATCCTTTTTATTCTTTGAAAATTTCCAAATTGTGAGAAAAGAAGCTAAGAAAAAATAACTGAGAAAATGAAGAACATAATCTAAGCGAAATGAAAAATCAGGAGAAATTTTAATATGCTGTGGGGAAAATTGAGGAATAATCGATGCAATTGAAATTATTGCAAGAGAAAGCCAGAAGAGAATTCGGAAAACATTCTTATTAATGGGCATTTAGGATTGGGATTTTAGGTGCTGTAGTTTCAGGTTTTGGGTTTTTGATCTCTTTCTGATTTCTGCTTTCCAACTTCTGACTTCCGACCTCACAACTATCTCACATTCGCACAACTATTCGCACAACATTGTTCGAATAGGATTATTTAGTACGAATGATGTAAAATGTATTCTTGCCTTTACCTTTTCTTATAATTTTATTACTTTCAATTAAAATATTTAGATGATACAAAATTGTATTTTTATGCAAATCTATAACATCAATAAGTTGGGACATTTTAATTTGTTTTTTCTCTAAAATTATGTTATATATTTTTTCAGTTAAACCTAAATTACTTTTTTCTTGAGAAAGTATCACTATAAAATATCTACCTTGTTCTTTAAAAACAGGTTGTTTCAAACTTTGTTCAGAAAATAAACTAATAATTCGTTTGATACCTGTTCCTAATTCTTCCATAAAATCAAATTTCCTAAATATCTTTACCATCTTTCTGTTTCTGCATTCTGAAATTCCCTTACCAAGATCCTCAATATCAAGATTACCAAATAAGATTCCGGGATTTATAACTTCAATTTTATCATCAAAAATATTAATTTTTATTGATGATTTAATACTGTAATCTTTATGAACAATGGCATTTTACCCCGTTAGATAATTTTTCAATCTGTTTTTAATATATCTTTTTCCCCATGATGTCTTAAGATATTTTTCTCGATGAGTTGCATCTTTTTGATTCAAACACGCTTCATAATACAATAGCCGAAAAGGTCTTCTATTTTTTGTTGATTTAACCTTACTCTCATTGTGATTTTTAATTCTTTGTCTCAAGTTTTTTGTATATCCAACATACATATTATTATCTTTTTCACTTTTTAAAACATAAACATAATACATATCAATATCTAACGGGGTAAATAATAATTTCTCTTAATGCAAACTCGGGGATAATTGTTTTTTCTATTCTTCGTGCGCCATCCAATACTGAAGTTTTCTTAACATAAGATTTCAAAATGGTAATTATCTCATCAATTTTCGGTAAAATAGGTATAGTAAATTCTGTTGATTCAGAAATATCCTTATAATCAGAACCATTGAATTTGCTTATCCTGATATTAAAATAATCGTATTTTGAAAGAGTCGAATTCCCAAATAGAATTATTGATAAAACCGTAGGAAAATAATCCCCATTATTTTTTCTGAGTATATGCCATTTAGTTAAAACATCTTTCTCAAACCGGGCAACATTATTTTTTTGCAAAAAATATTTAACTGCATTCTTATCCAAATCATTTATTGATAGAGACGGAATAATTTCTTCTTCATAAGAATAACCATGTGCTTCTCTTCGCATTTCTTCAATTATTTCCTGCGATGCTTTTCTTGTAGTTGATCCAATTCTAATAAATGAACTGTTTTTTATACCGACTGATTTTAGAAAATATGGTTTATTCGTTCCACCCATTACTTGTATATTTAGAATTTTCTTACCATTAATATCTATAATAGAAATGTAAGGTAAAATCATTGGAGATATTGAATCATTGATCATATTAGATATTTTTTCTTCCAATTCAAACGGATTTTTAATGCCAACAACATCTCTTTCCTTATCGGATACACCTATTATCAAATCCCCACCTGCCCCATTTGAAAAAGCAATTATTGTTTTCAGTATCTCTGATTTTTGGGGAAATCTTTCCTTGAATTCTAATTTTCTACTTTCAGGCTGTTTAATTTTGGTTAGTATTTCCATAATATTCTCTTTTTCGCTTTATCGCCCTAACGCCTATTCGTCAAGTCTATTATTGTCCTACCCCATAATCCAAAAACTAACTAAAACAAACAAAAATATTACGAAGATAAAAAGGTCTTGAATTTTTCATAATTATATCTTTCTTTTATTCTTTTTTGTTCGTTACAGTTCGTTGCTATTTTTACTCATCCTAAAGTTAGGTATACGTATTATTTCAAAACCATTACTATCGTTTGGAAAATTTATCAAAACACCCAACTCAAAACCAGTTGTTACGAGATAATTTAAAAGCTGAGATTTATGTATCGGAAGTATTTTAGAGACTGTTTTCAATTCAATTATTATTTTGTTATCAAATACAATATCAGCATAGTACTGACCAACAATTTTTTCTTTATAAATTACATTCAATTCTTTTTGCGATTCTACAATAAACCCATTATTAGATAACTCAATCTTCAAGGAGTTTTCATTTAACCCGTGTAATATTGACAGATAAATAATTTAGAATTCGATTTTTTATATACCTCTTCCCATAAGAAGTTTTTAAATATTTTTCTCTTTTTACTGCATCTTCTTTATTTAAACAAGCCTCAAAATATACTAATTTTAATGGTCTTTTATATTTAGTAGAATGAACCGTACCCTTTTCATGTTCCCCTATCCGTCTTTTTAGGTTGTTTGTATAGCCAGTGTAAAATTGATTATATTTAAGACTTCTTAAAACATATACGTAATACATATTTATTACACGGGTTATACCTTTTCTAGAAAACCATTTCCAAGATTTTTTCTTACTTCAATACAGGCTTTTTTGACTTTAAAAAATTCTTCTTTGTAAATTAAATTCATATTAAATTATAACTAATAAGCACTTACTAAATAAAGAAATAAATGAAACTCTATATAAGATACAATTCTTTTATATATTCTTATTTGTTGTTTTTTGTTCGTTAATGTTCGTTGCTAAATTTTTTTTTTCCCTTTACCTTGTATCCATTAAAATTGAAATTCCAATCCTGAATAGAGATAATTTGTTGCAATATTATTCATATTGATCCTAGTGTATTGAACCTTCGCTTTTAGATGCTGATTAAGATAGAATGATATTTTTCCACTTAATCTTTGAGTGCGAGTGAATTCCCCGGAAAGGAACTCAGCAGTATCAGTATCATAACTGAATGGATCACTTCCATTACTTCCCTGCTGCATATTCTCGTATTGGATCTCAGCTACAAAATAGGGATTCATATAATTTATTTGGAATGCGAGATTTAATAAATTCGACCCATAAAGATAGCCTAATAACATATTATCCTGTGAATATACTAATTCATAATCTCTATGGGTATAGGTTGCTGGACCAACTGCAGTAAATTCTGCAGAAAATCTAAGAGGGATGGATGAAAGCTGAAACATTAATCCAGTCTGCAAGGCAAAACTAGTGAGCCAATCCTTTGTCAATAGCTGGCTTTTCTTAAGATCATCCACGAAAAAATTGAAATAATGCATCAAACCATCAACAGGTCTCCATGTTGAATAAGCAAACACAAATTCATTATCCCTATTATGATTCTTAAAATCTATCAGCTTGAAAACCATAAGAGGTGTCCAATATGCAAGATCGATCGTCTTGTTTCCATAAATTACTGATTGTCCGATTCCAACCAAGAATCTATCACTCTGATAATAGAGAGTTTGCAAAGAAAAAGATTTAACCGGAAATTCTGATGAAACTGTCACACTGTCTGTTGTGAGTTGAGAATTAAATGCAAGGAAGTTGAATCTCCCAATCTTTTTATAGTATTTGAAATACCCAAAAGGATTTGTCATTCCATTTAGAATAATCGAAGAAGTTATGTTCTTACTTATTTCGAAGTTACTATACCCAATAGATAGATTCAGAACAGGATTCTTAAAATCAAATTCGGAATAAACAGACACTTTACGATCCATTCCACCACTCTGGTGGATATAGGGATCTTCATGAATGAAATCGTAATCTCCAGTATAATTGCCTTTTCTATAACGAGTATAGAGTCCCAAATTTTTCTGAAAATTACCACCAAATTCCAGACCATAATATTGATAGGTACGATTCTGCTGTTCATTATTATTTTTGGTGTCATATTCAATTCCAAGTAGAAATGAAGAGAATAAGTTGAGTTCATCTTTTTTATATGATAGAAATGATGATCGAAACTTTGCAACACTATTTGGTTTCAAGATTTTCCAAAGAAGTTCTTTTAGAGGAGTTACTTCTGAATGAAGTCCATTGTTATCGTCTAATTTTATGAATGATAGGTATTTCTTATTAAGAGTTTGATAACTTCTTGAAATGCTGTAATCATTTTTTATGCTTTTAAGATGATTCTCAATATAATCATAATATTCAGGATAAACAGCATTGGAAGGCGTTTTACCTAATAATTCCATTGATTGGAGATAGTTATATATCTCATCGTCTAGGGGAACGGTGAAATCGGCAAAGGCGAGACCCGTGCAAAGAAATAGGATAAGGAATAGAAATAATTTTTTCATTTTTTATTTTCTTGAGAAGAAAAGAAATATTTATAAGTAATGAGTAAAAAGTAGGTAGTAAGTAAAAATAATCATTGGGTTTATAAAAGTAAGAGTTATTTATAACAAAATTTATCTGGATTTTTTATCATGCCAGAGAGCATTTTTTCAACTTCTATACAATCATTAATCAATTCAGTATGTTCATCCCCATCAACATAATTCAGATCATAAGACATATCTAGCCAAACTTCAGTTTCCGATGCTTCTCCAAGACAATCAATCAACTTGTTAACGAATGCCTTGATATAAAAACGTTTAGCCCATGCTTCAGCTAAATTAGCTGGAACAGATCGCGATGATCGCCGAATTTGATCGGTTAAAGAATACTTTTCTTCATTTGGAAAAGATTTGGTTATTTTGAATATTTCCACAGCCAGTTTATATGCTTTTTGATAAACGATTAAATCTCGAAAACCTTTATATTCTTTGCCTTGTTTCATCGCAAACTGCTTCTTACTTACTATATACTAACTACTAAAATAAAATGCTCTGCATTTTATTTGCTTCTTGCTCCTTTAAAAATAATGTTACACCATGCTTTAAAAAAGTAATGACAATCCGTTTTAATAGGGAACTTCATTTTTTTCTCAAGATATTTTCTTTCCGATTCAACTATCTCATCAAACTCTTTTGGCATATCTGCATAAAAGGGTGGTATAAGACCGGGTTTGAACTTAGTCCTCAATGCTTTCATATCGTCTGGATATAAGTTGAAATAGTGGTCGCTCAGAGCCCTCACGCCAACTAAACAGATATCTCCCCGCACAAGATTGATCAACTGAGGTAACTCATCAATCCAGCACGCACGAAATACTTTTCCCCATCCAGTAATCCTAAAATCATTTTTAAATTTACCACCTGTTTGCAATTCATTTTGTTTATGAATGTAATCCTGCAAATATTCTGAATAGGGATGCATTGTTCTGAATTTATAAATATAAATTAGACGCCCTTCCTGACCAATTCGTTTAAGCTTTATTAAAGGTCCATAAGAAGGAGTTAGATCTTCTTTAGGTTTTTTGTATTTCTGTCCGATAAAATAGAGTTGAATACCAATTTCGGTATGCCCAATAATATTGAAGCCACAAAATGATAAACGACCAAAAGTTTCAGCCTTTGATAATGAACGGTTATTACCTTTTGTTATTGCAAAGTAAATTTCCTTTAGAACTGGAATTTTAGGTAATACGCGCGTGAACATGAAATTTATACAATGAATAACTTTAAAAATCAAGAATGGATATTTACTTTGGTATCTTTTATGCTTTTCTTTAATTGTTTCAACTGAACCAACAAAATATCCACCGAAATGTAGGTTGTTATTCACTTGAATAAAAAAGCGATTAATTCTTCGGATATCATTAATCTTATGCAAATTTATAAAAAGCTGCTGAGATTCAGGATCAATATTTTCTATGTTGTAACGCGTAAGTGTATTTAATACTAATGATTTATCCTTATGTATGCCACTTAAATTTACATTCAATTCAACAAATTGATAAAGACTCCCCAAATCTTTTAAATATCTATTCTTAATACTTTCGCGAGCTGAATCATTTTTATTTTCTAAATCTGGAAATGAATATTGAATTTCATTATGTTCTTCAGCATTATAGTCATTGATTGTTGTTGCGTGTTTGGTAAATTTACTTGGTATATCTAATTCCCCTTTGACTTTTCTATGTAAATATATAATCGTAACAAAAAATAACTCAAAAAAAGTTACAAGAAGAATTGTCCCAAGCACAATAAGACGAGAAAAGTGTAATAAATCTAAAATAAATATTAGAAGTAAAACTATCACGAGTGATATAATAGTGGTTTTAAATATAGGCAAAATGTATTGTGTTAGTGATTGGTTATTTTTAAGATTATATTTATCTAACACTAATGATAGTATAATCCATAATATAAAAAAGCCCGTAAAGGGCAGCCAATATTGTGGTAAATATACTCTTCGGGATGCAGGTTTGAGCCAGATAAAGAATAGGAAGGTGAGAATAATAATTATGGCATCGAAGATGAAAATGAATATTTTATTTTTTTGTTTCATGGTTTATTTTTTTTATCTTTGATGAAAACTTAAAATCTGTTTCTTTCATAATTTAATGAGCACTATACCCACCATCAACAATCATATTAGTTCCAGTAATCCATCTTGATGCATCAGATAGAAGGTAAATGCAGGCATTTGCTACATCTTCTGGTTTTCCAAAACCGAGAGGATGCATTTTGGCAATACTTTCTTTTGTCTGCTTAGCCATATTCTCAAATAATTTTTTGGTCATTTCAGTTTCGACAATTGCTGGTGATATACAGTTCACTCGAATATTTTTATTAGCCAATTCCAATGCCATTGCTTTAATACCAGCAATTAGAGCCCCTTTGCTGCTACAATAACCAACTTTCCCTGATTGCCCCAAAATTCCCATTATAGAAGCAATAAAAACAAAACTAGCATCATTATTTGAATATTTTTTTTTTGATAAAATTTTTGCAATTTCAAAACCAGAGATAACATTTGTTGAAAATAATTTTTCATAATATTCAGGCTTCATCATTTTTAATGGTAATGTCATCTCAATACCAGCAGAATGTATAAATCCATCAATTTTACCAAGTCTATCAACAGATTCTTCAATAATCTTTTCTAGTGCATTATAATTTGTTATATTAAGTGAATAATATAAATTACTTCCTGGTTGTATTTGTAAAAACGTTTGTTTCAATCTTTCTTCATTTCTAGCAACAAGTATTACATTAGCTCCCCTTTGTGAGCATGAAATAGCACATTGTTTTCCTATTCCTGAAGAAGCTCCAGTTATTATAATGTTTTTATTATCTAATAAGAATTGATTATTCAAAATTCTCCATCCCTATTAATTCCATTAGACTCCCGATTGTTGTTATAGATTGAAAATTTTGTCCCGAAATTCTCTTACCAAAATTTTCATCAATCATAGCAATGATTGAAAGAACTGAAAGTGAATCATATTCTTCTAACTCTTTTAAATTTGTTTCTTCATTTAATCCAACATCATCAATCTCAAGTGTTTCCTTTAATTCATTTAAGAAATCAGCTATTTTCATTATTTAACCTCCATAACAATATACCTTTTTTAAATTTCAATTATAGTTGCACCCCATGAATATCCTACTCCAAAACCAACTAATAATACCTTATTACCATTTTTTACAATATTATTATCTATACATTCTTTTAAAGCAATAGGAATAGTTGCAGAAACTGTATTGCCAGTATGAAGCATATTATTATAAAATTTATACTTGGGAATTTTTATTTTTTTTCTTAGATACTCAATCATATATTTATTTGCTTGATGGAATATTACATAATCAATCTGATCAAGTTCTATTTGATTATTAACTAGGCATTCCTCAACAACCATAGGAACTGCTTTAATTGTGAAATTGAAAATTTCAGGTCCATTCATATAAAGATTATTGTCAGTTCTAATGCTACCGGAACCATCATCTATTTCTTTCGCATTTATATCATACCTATTTTTCAAACCACCATTTGGAACAATTAAGTTATTATATCCGCTTCCATCCGTTCCCAAAGAAAATTTAAGAATACTTTCATTATCTGAACTCTCAATAATTGTTGCTGCAGCACCATCTCCAAAAATTGTTTTGTTACTTTTATCTTTGTGATGTATGTGTTTTGTATAAGTTGATGCTGTTATCAGAAGTACATTATTTGCAATACCGGACTGAATAAAAGATTTTGCTATTGCTAAACCATAAACAAAACCAGAGCAACCTAGATTAAAATCAAAAGCTCCTATATTAGTTCGTAACCCTAGTTTATATTGCAAAATACAAGCACCACTTGGTAAATAATATTCAGTACTTTGTGTGCAGAAAAGTAAAAAATCTATTTCATTCTTATCGTAATTTCTTAGTACTTTTTCAGCTGCTTTGAACCCAAGATCAAGAGCTGTTTCGTTCTCTTTGACAATATGTCTTTCTCGAACACCAATTTTCTTTTCAATTTTTTCAGCATCCCACTCTACGAATTCTTTTTCCAATTCATGGTTAGAAAGAGTTTTTTCTGGAAGATAATATTCAGTTTTATTAATTCTACATCCCATATTTCACCTATATTTATTAGTTTTATGATATAATTCAGATAAAGTTAAAAACTGATAATATTTTTTAAGAAAGTAATTTATTTCGTTTTCGTATAATTCACAAGCTTTATTACCAAGATTTCTAAGCTTAAGTTTATGTCTCAGAATATCTTTTATATAATAAGAAAATACTTTGTTTGTTCTTTTATTGATAATTAGACCTTCTGGCTCATCAGTTTCACTTTCATTGATTAATTCATTCGGATGTATAAGGAATACTATTGGTTTATGATTTATACAATTTTCAATATTTAATAAAAAATGCAGCCATTTTGTCATTAAGGGTGAAATTCTTAAAAAGGTTCCAATATAAGGAATTCCAATTGCGGAAATTGGAATTTCAAAAAGACTGCTGCTCCCCTTTTTCCAAATATTCTCATTTTGGGTAAAATATGGCACTCTGGGTTGAATTAACCAATTTAATTTGTTTTTTGACCCAAATGAAAAAAACATATCAGCACGTTGAGCAGCAGTAGAACTATCAATTTTAAATCCGGAGTTAATTAGAGCTTTTACGGTAAATTTATTAACCCTCAAGGCAGGTGCTCTAAAAGATATCACTTCCTGTCCCGAAATATCTTCCAAAATTCCCTTAGTTTTCTTGAGTACATAAAATTGTTTATCATAGTTTAGCAAATCAAAAGCCTTGTCAACTTCATGAGAATAACCATGGCATCCCACTTCATGGCCATAAGGAATTACCATTTTAACTATTTCTGGAAATTTTTCAGCAATATGACCAGTAAAAAAAAATGTAGATTTTATATTATATTTTTTATACAAATTTAATAATCGAGGCATACATGATTTTAAAACTTCCTCACCAGTTTTATCTGACAACTTATTGTATTTTATGGATGTTGTTTCTACATCATTAGTAAAAAGACAATACTTATCTTTCATTATTAAAGAATAATCCTTGAAATTATCCTCGCTGGATTTCCCCTTGCTGCTACTTTATCAGGTATGTTCTTATTAACTACCGAGGAAGCAGTTATTATTGAATAATTACCGATTGTTACACCCGGTAATATTATTGCCCCAATACCTATCCAACATCCCTTTCCTATTGACACACGTTCAACATAAGAAGGTAGAACATTTTTAAAGTGCAGATAAGGATTACTATGTGCTATAATGTGTACATCACCAGCTAATGCAACATCATCTTCTATGTAAATATATTCTGGATAAGCATGATCTAATGTACAATGTAAACCAATAAAAACATTTTCACCAATATGCACCCCACGCCAACGGTTAAATTTTATTCTCCAACTATTTACAGGACAATTAAAAGAAATCGTTTCTAATATATGGTTTTTAATTTTTTTTATAAGAAAATTAAATTTACTCATTTTTCTTCGTGAACTGGATTTTTCTACTTGTTCTGAAAGATTTTTACGAGGTTCGTAATATGGAATAGTTTTTTTCAATTTCATGTTATTATTTAAACTTGTATTGATAATCAGGATTTTCTTTCATTATTTTAGCACTTACAGGATAATTTTCTACAAACCAAACTAAAAATGCTGTAACATCAATTTTATCAGCAAGCATTTTTTGACGGCTTTTTTTCCAAGTTTGTTTTAAATCATCCATGCATAATAGTTCTTTTAATTTTTCTAACATATCATTTTCTTGAGATGTATTGAAACCATAACCAAGCTTATATTTTAGTTCTAATTCATTCAAATAACCGATCTTACCAACAAAATCATTAAAACGAATGAATGGAGTACCTAATACTCCTGCTTCTGCAGCCATCGTCTGACTATCACCTATGTAAATATCTGCAAATGCAAGAGCGTGATGAATTTTAGTTGGTGGCAATGATATTCTGAACTTTTCGAATTGTCCTTCTAATTTTCTCTCTGAGGTAATGTATACATTACCTTGCTTTAATAATAGATTAACAAGTTTTTCAGCTATATCAGTTGTGATACCTGATTTACCTTGATCATGATGTGCATTTAATTTTGCAAATCTTAGTATAAAATACGGTTTATTCACATTAATATAATTCTCAATTATCGATTTAGAAGGAGTAAAATTATTGGGGTGAATATATGCAAGCTCATGGTAGCCCTTGTAACTTATTTTTTTCGTTTCCCATTTGCCAACCGAACATACATTCGGTGCGATTATATATTTTGCATATGGGTATGATATTTTAGCAGCCAATAGTATAACATCATAATCATCTTCATTAGTCATTATTGCAGGTATATTTAACAGCTTCCCAACATGGCATATTTCTGCAGATGTTCCCAGCATTATGTCAGGTCTGTTATATAAACAAAATTTTAGCAAATCAAAATCTTGCTTCAATATACTTAATGCCATTGCAATTTTATTGTCTTTACGGCCATATGGAAGATTATTATGATATTGGAAACCTTCTTCATCAAGTAAATCTGTTAATATATCTTTCTTGGTTGCAAAAATTGTTACTTTGTGATTATTATGTTTCAAAACATTTATTAAATTTCTGAAAAGATGAAAGTGAGCTGGATGATGTAGATAAATTAGTATTTTCATTATATATCCAATTTTATCTTTTTATTTCTAATAAAAAATCTTCGTTTCCCAGAGGATGTTAAAGGTATCTTATCAACTATTTGAATAAATAATTTCATCTCATTTCCAATATGATCACTCATATCTTTTTCGATTTTTGCTCGTTCTTTATCATTGAATCTTTCATTGGGAACTAATTTCAATCTTATTTCGTTAATTCCATTTTGTGCAAACTGAAACATATCTACAGATTTCACCCATTCAAAATATCCTGCAAAAAAATAGAAAGTAAGTTGTTTTCCACTTGGAGTAACCAAAATATCGGTATCTCTACCCTCAATCTTACTTAAAGTAGGTAATCCTCTACCGCATGTGCATTTCTTAAAATCTAAAGTGGCAACATCCTTCACTCTATATCTTATAAAAGGCATAGCATAATTTGTTAAATCTGTACTTACTATTTCTGCTTTCCCTTCAGTAACTCTACTATTATCTCTTACAAATTCCATAAAACCATATTCAGATGAAATATGATAAGATTTATGAGAATTGCATTCAAAGACAACTGGACCACCCTCAGCAGAATATGAATCAAATATTTGGCAATTAAATTGTTTTTCAATTACTTTTCTCATATTTGGGAAAAGTGGTTCGCTTGTAGTATTTATGGCAATGGGCTTGATATCATCAATATTATTTTCTTTAATATATTTTGAGAGAATATATAATGCTGCTGGATATCCCCTTATAAATTTTACATTTGATATACGAAAATGATTAACAATATTTCTAATATCGGTTTTAGTAAAACTTTTTGAATGTATATAATCACAATTATTAATTTTATCTTGAAATCTTTTTACAAAAACTTGTCTAGGATTTGTACTCAATTTTATATATTTATCGCCAAGCCGATATCCCATCCAAGACCAACCACGCAAATTAGCAGCTATAGCCATACTATATGCTTCTTTTGTTATATAGTACTGTAAAGGTTGACCTGTTGAACCACTTGAACCTCTAAGCATTAAATCTTTTTTGGGAATATTTTTAGCAATAATTCTCCCATTCTTAAAATTCTCCCGTATTATTTCTTTTGTAAGAATCGGGAGTTTAACCAAATCATCTGTTGTTTTTATATCTGCTGGTATTAATTTCAAATCTTTAAATAATCGATTATAATAAGGAACATTTTCGTAAGAATGCCTAATAAATTCCCTCAATTTTTCATGTTGATATTCTTTTAAATCTGATTCTGACCACCACTGGCTTTGCTGTAAAAATTTTAAATGTTTGTAAACAGATTGCCGTAGAGCAATATCGCTAAAGGGTAGAATAATTTTCTCAGTTAATAAATTTCTTAAACTAATTATTCCTCCGATTATTTATAATTCTAATGTTTTAATATATGATGCTTTTTATGGTTTTAATGACATTTTATGCGGAACACAAAAAATCGATAAATAAAGTCAACTTGACAATAATTTAGATAGACCTTCTTCAATAGATATAATCGGTTGCCAATCCATCCTATCCTTAACTTTTTTTATATCAGCTACTGTATTCAATATTTCATTTTCTCTTTGTTCTTCTGTAAATTCAATTTTAACTTCTTCACCGGAATTTTTAACAAGTATTTCAGCAATTTCTTTCACCGAATAACTAACTCCAGTGCTAAGATTAAATATATCAAAATCTGTTTTATTATATTCTACTGCTTTACAATAAGCCTTTACTACATCATCAACATGAATAAAATCCCTTTTGGGTCTTGAATCTTTTAAATGAACTTCACCTTGTTCGTGAATCTGCTTCAGAATAAGAGGAATAAGAAAATTCTCATTTTGCCCCAATCCATAAATATTGAAAGGACGAAAAATAATAACAGGAACACCAAAATCTCTATTATAACCTTTACATAATTGTTCACTAATAATTTTAGATTGTGCATAGGGATTCAGGGCAGAAACAGGATGTTTCTCATCAATTGGAAAGTATTGAGGTTTACCATAAACATAAGAACTAATATATATCATTCTGGAATTTGTACGTTTACATAATTCCAACATATTCAATGTACTAACTATGTTGTTATCATAAAATTCTCTAGGAAATTTATAAGAATCTGGTACGAATACACGCGCAGCAAGATGAATTATCACATCAAACTTCCTAATTTGCTTCACAGATTCCCAATTTGTAAGATCAAATCCATTTTTTAAATCTAATTCAATTATTTCATGCCCTTTATTAATAAGTGCAGGGACTAATTTAGAACCAATGAACCCCGCTGATCCTGTAACTAATACTTTATTTTTCATATATTATCCACTTATTCTATTTTTTTTATTATCTTTTCCCAAACTGCTGTAGCAGCTTGATAAGAAAATTTTTCGTTGATATTTTTTATTGAATTTTCTGAAAAGTAAACATATTTTTTTTTGTCAGTTAATAATGTTTCTACTCTTTTAATAAATTGTTTCAACTTTCTATAATCTTCAATAAGATATCCATTAATGTTATCCTCAATTATGTCTTGTATATCACCAACATTAGAAGAAACACATGGTACTCCACAAGCCATTGCTTCAATAACAGTTCTTGGTAAACCCTCAGTTCTCGAAGTTAACACAAATACTTTTCCACTATTATAGAAATCTACAATATTATCAACTAAGCCCAATAAATTAACATTAGTCTGTAAAGAAAGATCAAGTATTTTCTTTTCAAGGCGCCCTTTTTCTGGGCCTTTACCTGCAATTCCAACTTTAATATTGGGAATTGATTCCTTTAATATTGATATTATTTTTAGTAAATTTCCGAGTTCTTTCTCAGAACTTAATCTGCCCAAACTTATTATATCATACTCTTTTTCAACATCAGGTAAAGAAACAAATTTATCTACATTAATAGAATTTGGCAATGTGAAAATTTTATTGGGATCAATACCATTTCTAATTAATACTCTTTTTGATTTTGAACCAGTTACGGTAATTGCTTGTATCCTTTTATACATAAAATATGTAATTTTTTTTCTTAATCCTTTACGGATTTTTGTATAATCTGGATTTCCGATAATTGATATTACTGTTGGGATATTATAAATTTTACCAATCATGAAAGCTAGTAAACCGTGTGGTATTTCATAAAACCCTATTGATAATGAATAATTTTTATTAATTATTCTTATCATTTTTAATAATTTACTAAATTGACCGATAATTCCATTCCTATTTTTGAATGATGTATGATATTTTACTTTTTTACAAGATAGAGCATTTATGTCTCTAAACACATCAATTGTAGATATATCTATTATATCTGAAATTGGTTTTATAAAACCATAAGCACCAGCGGAATCAAGTTTGCATGTTATGGATATTTTCATAAATTTTGCTAATTTTTTACTCATAGATTTTCTTATATGCTTTCTGGAAATCTTTAACCATTCTATTCATTCCAAATTCATTCTTTATTATTTCTAATCCTTTTTTACCAAAATCATGTATTATCTCAGTATTATCTAAAATAAACGTTATCTTTTCTTCTAGTATTTTATACTTTTTAGATGGAATTATATAGCCGGTTTCATTATTTTTTATTAATTCTCCATTCCCGCCACTTTCACTTGCAATAACAGGTTTGCATAGAGCCATAAATTCCATTATAGCATTTGAAATACCCTCACCATGGGTAGCAGGATTGGACATCAAAACTCCAATATCACAAGCATTCATAATAGATTCTACTTTTTCTTGTCTGCCTAAAAATTTTATATTTCCTTTAATCTTTTTAGAAACCAATTCTTTATAAGGTTTATCATCCCCTGAACCAATACACAAAAAAGAAATATCGCTTCTCCTACCTAATATTAAAATAGCTGCTTTTATGTATGAGTAATAATCTTTTTTTTCAGAAAAAGAGGAAACCATGCCAATTATATATTTTGTAGTAATATTGAATCTATTTCTAATTTTATTTTTGTTCGTTAGATTTCTAATTCTGTTAAAATCAAATCCATTATAAATCACACTACTTTTTTCTTTAGGTGCATTATATGATTTTAAACCGGCAAACGAATTTGATAAAATTAAATCAGAAAAATGAAAATTTAGTTTTGTTTGAATTCCGAATTGAGATAACCAGTTAATTTTCGGTGGAGCGTCTGTTATCTGAGAGTTAATCAATTTAAACTTTAACAATATCTTCGCGAAAAGAGAATAAGCTGCATTCATACTCGACCAGCAATGCACAATATCCGGTTTTATTTCTTTGCAAATTTTATAAAACTTAATAAAAATGATTGGATCTAATTTTCCATCCTTTTCAATTAAATAGTAGGAGTAGTTTAATTTATAAAATTCCGGATAAACAATTTCTTTACGCAAAGAGACAATATGAATATCAAATTGAGGATTATCTTTTATCCCTTTTAGCAATTCTATACATCGGCGTTCTTTTCCCCCGGAGCGGAAACCATCTATAAAAAATAATATTTTCATACTAATTTTTTTATTTCACAATATATATTATAAGCATTAATTTTCTATTTATATCCTAAATTCTTTTCCTTAAATTAAAGTCATTAATTATATTGAATAATCTATGTATTCCGTAAAATGCAATGATTATAATAAATGGATCTGTTGGAACTCTATATCTATTTCTTACATGTTCTAAGAAAACATGAATTATCATATGAATCAATATCATTATTAATAAAATCATACCATATTTATTCTTTTCCCAAAACATAAAAATAATACCCATAACAAAAAATGGCAATAATATACCATATGTTATTGTTAATGAAAAATTATGTTTAAACGACCAAATACCCTGAAAACGGAATCCGCTTCCGATATAACCTGGTGCTAAACGGAATGATCGAAAATATTCTTTAAATTCTGCCCATCTTCTTTCCCAGTAGGAAAATTTATGCGGTTTTATATTATATTTTAATCCTCCAAGAGTATAATATTTTGTCCCTGTTACAAAATAATCTGGTGAGGATTTAAGACCAATTAATATAGAGTCAATTTCTGTTTTAGCAAAATCAAGTTTTTCATCTTCTGATAAAGTTTGTCCGAATTTAATTGTTTGACTTTCACTAAGATTATAATTTAATAACAATGAATCCATTTTTGATTTATGCTCATATTCAGAATTATCCATATAATAATTGAATGCATTTAAAGTAAATTCATGTGCTTTATCAGTTCTCAATTGATATTTTTCATTTTTTGTTTCGTTTTGAGAATCGCTATACCCAAAAATTTTATCAGTAAATTTTGCTGCTCTTTCAGTTAGTATGACTGGACGTTTATATACATAATAATTTCTAATTAGCCAGGGAATCATCAATATCATTACAATACCAGCAAATAGCAATAATTTATTAACTTGAAGTTTCCAATACGCCTTATTCACAAAAATGAACATAATTATAAATATAGGCAAATATGTGAAAAATCTTTCGTCCATATGAATTAGAAAAGTAAATATTACTGGAAGAATAAATGTATTGTACGATATTTTTCTTTCTTTTAGCACTTTTATTAATATAATTGTTAACAATATGAAAACAAAAATGTTAGGAACTTCTTTTAGCACATACGGAATCTTATCTATAAACGGAACATAAAAGATTGACCAAATTGATGATAATAATCCAACTATATTATTAAAACACATTTTACCTAAATAATAAATAAGAATTGTAATAAATGCACTTAAAATTGCATTCAATACAATTAAGGGAAAAAATGTTTCACCAAAAATTTTGAAAGATAGTGCAATAATCATAGGATATACTGGTCCAACTAAATGACTATTACTATAAAATGTTGATATGTCCGGAACAAAAATTCCTTGAGAAATAATGTTTTTCGCATACGAAATATAATCTAATTGATCACTTCCCGTAAACTCTATTTCTCCCTTTCTATATTCATATATCCCCAAACCCAATCGGATAGTAAGCGATAACAAAAAAATTATAATTAGTATTTTTTTTGTTGAATGTCTATCAGTAATCATATTTATTAATACCTCTCACTTAAACCACAAATAGATTATTATTTTTTACTTATTAATTTATTAATTATTTACCTTTTTTATTATTTCTATCTAGTGTGAATCCCAACACAAAAATAAATAATTCACCTATTAGAAACCATAATCTGCTTGCAATAGATATTGTTGTAGCAGTTTTAACATCTAAACCATAGGAAGTTAATAGAACAATAAGAATTCCTTCTCTTGCACCAATACCTCCAGGAGCAACTAATGCAATTATCCCAAAAGTGGCAGCTAATGCAAATGAAAAACCAGACCAAATCGAAACGGGATCAGCAGTAAGGCTATTAACAAAGAAATAAAATCCTACTGAAAGAATTATCCAAAATAATACAAAAGAAGGTAACGCTTTAACGGTTTCTTTGAATTTCAACCTTGGAATTTTAATTTCTTTTTTTAGAAACATTTTTGATAATCTCTCAATAATATTATGGAATAAACGTGTAAAAATAAAAAGTGTAAAAACAAATAGCAAAAATAAATAATAAATTATGTATACTTTAAAAGATTTAATTGAAAAAAACGGGATTGAACCAAAAATTAAACCTAACCAAAGTACAATAATTTGATCGTACATAGATATACTTATCAAATTTTTTGATGAATATTGATATTTATTATTTATAAATGCAACTTTCCCAAGAATTACCATTACTTTACCGGGAATGTATTTTGTGAAAATTGAAAGCCCAACCGAAGAAATTGCATCCTTTACAGAAATAGGTAATTCGCTTTTTAAAATCTGATGCCAATTTATCGCTTGTAAAATAAATGTTACCAAAAGAAAAATTATTGAAATAAATAATGAGAACAATGAATCAATCTTTGGAATCTGTAAATAATCATTTTTTATTATATAATATATTAAAAATAATAATGATATATATACTAAATATTTAAAACATTTTTTTTTAATCTTCATAATTTACTATAATTCTTACCCCTATATGGCTCTTTTTGTCTAATTACCTTACATGGATTTCCAGCCGCAATTGAGTTATCGGGAATATTTTTAGTAACAGTTGAATTTGCACCAATAATTACATTATTTCCAATTTTTACTCCAGGCATCACAACAGAATTCATTCCTATCCATACATTATCTCCTATTATTATTGGATTGCTTTCAATATGCTGATCATAATCTTGAGGATTATGATTAGCACTTATTAATCCAACATTGGGACCCATTCTCAGATTCGAACCAATTTTAATTCCATTACGAGCTTGAATATAACAACCACGACTCATTCCTGGGACTGAATTTCTTCCAATTTTACAATTTTGAGGATATAAAACTCTAGAGGTAAAATGTACAGGCCATTTGCAAGACGAATTTATTCTTAATATTTTCTGAGTAAAAAAATATAAAATTAATAATGTAGCAGGATAACTCTCTGCTGTTTGATAAAAAAAATTAACCCAACGGAAAAAAAAATCAAATTTGTATATAATTTTATAATACATTCAAATAGATTTTATATCGTTTTAATCCTTTTATACGTTCTGAAAAAAAACAAATATTTGACTGTTGTTTCCAACCATTTAAATAAAGTTCATCGTAAATATTTTCAGCAAAATCATTTAAACAATCGCCAATTAAATCGTTTATATATTTACGAAAAGTGTAGATTGAGATGGCATCTTCCAGCAATAATTTTTTCTCACAAATAATATTACCAGCATCTATTGCTCTGTTTATTTTATGTATAGTGCAAGTCACAATTTTTTCTCTATTATAAACAGCATTTTCAATTGGATTTGCTCCTTTGTATTCAGGTAGCTTTCCAGGATGAACATTGTATATACCCATTTTAGGGATATTAATAACTTTTTGCATTAGAATTTCTGAAAATGATCCAACAATAATGAAATCTGGGCTTAAGTTCATTATTAACTCAATCGAATTTATTAAATTAACTGAATCAACGGAATAATATTGTATATTATTAGAATAACAAAGATTTTTTAAATTTAAAAATTTATTCAAAATTTTAATTCCAACACAGGTTTTTAGAAATATTACTTTGTTGAAAATATCTCGCAAAAAATGAGTAACGATTTCTATAATTGTTACATCAGTGAAAAGTTTTTTTAGCAGAGAAAATTTTCTATTTTTTAAATTGCGAAATCGATTACATTTTGATGAAAGTACTCCAAGTAATTCAATATTATCAATAATAAGTAAATTGCGTAAACATGTAGCACTAAAGGAGGAATTATTAATTCCGAAGAATAATATTTTATATTTTATGGTTTTTTTATTCATTTATCTTTAATTACTATTTATTATATTTCAAATTTTTATACATTTCTCTAAATTTAGGATATACAAAGTTACATAAGTTATCTCTATAAATTACGTAATATTCTATACATTCTCCTCCAAATTTTCTATAAAATTTTTCGATTGGATAAATCATTGATCCTTCGAAGTCAAAAAAATGCGAAATGCCAATTTTGCTTTTTATTGTTTCGTATATTAATATCTCGTTTGAACCTCTTTCAATTTTTTCAATATCTATACCGTTAAAAATTAAAGAGCTAACTTGTCTATCGTATAATATCCCATTAACAGCCATTATTTCTCCAGCTTTATTTGCAATTCCATTTAACTCAAATACATGTCTGTTTCTTAACCTGTAATAGTAATTTTTAATCTTATCATGTGACCACGGTGCATTGCTTCCTTGTCTTTTAAACGATTTATTTAATATTTCATAAAACACATCAAAATCAATATTTTTATGATATTCGAATTTTTGCTTTTGACCATACTTAATTTCGTTTTTTAAATTAGAATAACAATTATTGAATATTTCATCAGAGGATTTATTAAGAAGATCAATCCAATAAGTATATCTTATAGTGTTTTTATATCCGTTCCAAAAGAATGGTAGGTATTGTTGAAATGATGGATGAAATGAAAAATAGAAGGATTTATATTTTTTAATTTCAGGAATAAGTAAGTTGATTATCTTTCTTTTCTTTGATTCAACATTATACTTATTTCCTTTAAATTCATGATACATAACACCTAGATATTTACTAAGTAATGGATTAGTATATAATCCAACTTCATTCTTAGTGATGATAATTCCTGCTATGATGTTACTTGCCTCAGTAACAACAAAAATTTTATAATTTGCATCAAATGCATCAAGATACCATGTTTTTGAATAAATTGAACCTTGCGGTGAATTTTCCACAAAATTATTCCATTTTTGATACTGATCTTCCTCAATACACTTTGTAATCATTCTATAATCTACTTTATTGTATTAGCTAAAATATCAAAGCCCCAATAGATTATCCATTTAAAAAAATTATTATTCCATCTTTCTGGATGACAAACAATTGATATCGCTTCATTTTCGGTTTTATTTACAAAATTTATTAACTGATTAGTAGAATTTACATAACTTATCTTATCAGATTTAACTTTGTCTCTAATATTTAACGATTTCTTAGACCATGAACGACCAGTATCAGTGAAATAGAAAAAATTTTTATAATCAATACTTAAAAAAGCTTCTCCCAAAATATTATATCTACGCCAATCTAATTTTTCCCAAAGGTTTTTATTATCTATTCTAGATAAAGGACGACCGTGCATTGCAATTGTATTAATCGGAACTATTTGTCTCAATTTTACAAGATGCTTTTTAAATAAATCTTCAGCTTTTTTGAAATTTCCTTTTGCTAAGGACAGATCTTCGTAATGATATCCAATCTCATGACCTAAATTATGAATCCCTTTAATTATGTGTGGAACAAAAGAATTTGATGTTATTCTAAAATAATAAGTAGCGGCAACGCCACAAGCACTTTCAAGTTTGGCCATTTCAAGAGCATTTTTGGGACATCTATCAACATCATGCCGCAACAAGATTCCATTTATTGGCTTTTCTACGATCCATTTTCTCACCGTAAATATAGAAATTCCTTTTTGATTTATTGTCTTTATTAATTTCTGATATTTTTTTAAAGTGAACTCCATTATTTATACAACCTATCATTATCCTGAATATCCATCCACATTGCAAAAAGGAAGGATTGGAATCCAGATATAAATAAAAATACAAATATTACCAAATTATTACTTACAATCTTGCTACCTGGAGTGAATATTTTTTCGATGATATCAACAGCAAATGGTATACAGGCTAATCCTATTATAAACGAAAAATTATACAATATAAATAATGGATGAAAATCTCTAAATAAATATTTGACCCAGAGTCTTTTAAAGAATGATCTAAAAAGTAACCATGTAACTGTAGGAATAACTTTTAAAACATTCATTTTGGATTTTTCTCCAATATTATAAACTGGTTTTATTTCTACTTCTTTCAATGTGCAAAAAGCTATATTTAATTTCACTAGCATATCATTGGGCATTCCATATCTTTTATAGATTTTATGTATTTTTATTGAGTTTAGAGCACTATTTGAAATAGCGGTATAACCGGTCTGTGTATCCGAAACATGCCAATAACCACTTGCCATTTTTGTTAGTATGGATAGAATAGAATTCCCAAAATATCGAATTTTTGGTATAACGAGCCATGAGCTCCTATGTATCAATCTATTCCCTTTTACATAGTCTATCCCTTCATTAATGACTGGAATACAAATGCTTTCCAGTTCTTGTGGATCCATCTGACCATCTCCAGCCATCACTGCTGCGCATTCTATTCCGTAATCTTTGCACCACTTATACCCCCTGGCAATAGCAGCTCCAACACCAGCATTTTTTTCCTGATTAATTAAAATAATTCTATCTTTTTCTGGGTTTTCGTTGGTCACTTCTGAAGGTGTGAAGTATTTCATTTCCCTCTTAAGCCCTTCTTGGACAATATAATCAGCTCTATTGTAACTATTATTTTCGATTTTATCTAAAATATCCTCAATTACAAAAGTAGATTTATTATAATTGGTATTGAAATAATTCCCTACAATTTCTGCAGTTTGGTCTGATGAGTTATCATTAACAATTATTATTCTATCCACAAATTCGGGCATTGTTTCAATAACTCTTCCAATTTGTAATTCTTCGTTAAATGCAGGAACTACAACAGCTATTGTTTTATTTTTAAGCATAAAAATCTCCAATAGATATAAAAAGTTTGGTTCTCTCATATTCTTTCCACATACAGAAATATGCCGCAAGATTTTTTTTGTTTTTAGAATAATAATATGTTATCCCTTTATCATAGATATAATCCAGAATCATTTTATTTAAAATATTACTACCACGATTAAACAAGATTATCAAAAATATCTTTCGCTCTGGGACAACAAAAAGGATAACAGGGCAATTGAGGGGGTGGTTCTTGTATGAAAAAAGTTCATTCAGTGTTTATAGGCGTTTATCTGTCCCAAAATACTATTTTTGGTTTATTTAGGACATCAGTGATAATAATTATAAACTTTAAATTGTTTTCATGAAAATAAATAAATATAAAACAGCCCATAATGGAATATATTTTTTCCATTTGGGATAGAATTGAAATCCATATACTCCAATAATAATCCAAAATATTCTAGCAACAATTTGATATCTTAACCTGTTTCTGATAAATATAAAAAAAATAAAGAATGCTATAGCAGGTAAATAAAGTATTATTAAATCTTTTCTTTTTTTTATCATAATATAAAAACCATATATCATTGAGGGAAGTAGCAAATACCATACAAATGATCCCAAATAAGCAATTAAGGAATTAATATACGTCCCTAAAAAATTAAAATTTTCTCTTTTTGGATATGATGTAAAAAATGGTTGAAAAAAAGTATTCATTCCTTGTACAAATAGCATATTGCCATAAGGCAATATTCCAGATTTAATTATTCCAAAAGTTTCTTGTACTCCCTTACCATAATATGCCTTTTCAGATTGCAAATTACCAACATATATTGACTGATTTTCATACATATCAATAAATGCGACTCCACTTATTCTAAAATTTATAAGTACAAAAAAAATAATACTTAGAATTACTAAAGCAAAAAAAGCGTTTTTGAAATTAAATTTGTAAAGGATTATAATTAGAGAACAAATAATTAAAATTATTGCAACATAAGGACGTGAATAAAATAATAGAATACCTATAAAAATAAAGATAAGTAGATTTTTTAATTTAACATGTTGTGTTAGTTTGTAAGTTTGTATAAGTATTATTAATGTGAAAAAGTAAATTAAAATTTCTTTTAATGGTATTGTTGTCCTACAAATAAATGGTGTGTAAATAATAAATAATACTAGGGATCTTTTAACAAATTTAAAATCAAAATAATAAGAGATAAATTTACCCAAAAATACTAATGTTAAACTAAACAGAAAAGCATTAAAAAATTTTATTATTAAAGGATTTATTCCAAATATAATAAATTGTATTGCAATTGTAATCACATAGGTTATTGCTCCTCTAAATTCATAATAATTTACTGTGCTGCTACCAAATCCATTTCTTACAATACTTACTGCATGATAATAATATTTTAAAGCATCATTACTCCCAGTTATTAATGGTAGTCCAATTAATCTTCCCTCAAACACATAACCAAAATGAACAAATAAGATTAAGAAAGTTGCCAAAAAAAAAGATATTTTATAATATTTTAGGAATAATATCTTATATTCTTTGGATGCAATCTTTCTTGTAAAATATTTTCCAATAAAGAAATATATAGATAGAGCTATTATAGAAATTAGATAATCTAAGATAGACATTTATTTTTTAAGATTCTTTTGCTGCTTTTTCTAAATATTTTTCAATATCAGCGAACACATTTGTTTTTGTGGCTAGATTATCAAAGAATTTTTTACCTGATTTTCCTATTTTTTTTGCTTTTTCGGGATTTCTGATTAGATACTTTAATTTATTTGATAAATCTTTATGGTCTTTTTTTTGAAATAAGATTATATTTTCTTTGTCTGTTAATTGTTCGCTAATTTGTTTAATATTAGATGAAATAGAAGGAATACCATTTTTCATTGCTTCTTGTAAGGTGGCTGGTATTGTTGCTTCTGACAAAGAAGGCTGAATAAAAATATCAGACATTTTATAAATTGCTGATTTGTCTTTTTCAGTTACTAATCCCCAAATTTTAACATAATTTTCTATGTGTTTTTTTGATTTTATATCTTGTTTTAATGTATTTAATTTAGTTCCTGCCCCGCAAAACCAAAATTCTAATTTGTTTTTTATCAAAAAATTTTCGCCTAACTCATCTATAGAATTTATAATAGTAATTGGTGATTTAATAGGATCAAATCGACTAAAAAACAAAATTATTTTTGAATCGATAGATACGCCATATTGTTTTCTAACAACTTCTTTTTCACGATGATCTATGGTGATAAATGAATCAGCAGATCCTTTTATTTGAAACACATTCTTTTTTAATATTTTTGTATAATTATCTTTGACCACTTTACTAAAACAAAGTATATATGATACATTTTTAAAAAAATATCCAAACAATAAAGGAAATTTCCATTTAGTTGCTCTGCCACTACAAATTAATACTAAATATTTCATTAAAAATATTCTTTTAAGAATTGGAAATAATATCCAGTGTAGCCAATTAGCATTATTCGTATATGATATATATATAATATCAGTTCTATCTTTTTCCTTATATAATACGTACATAAGCCTAAACAGATAAGATAATTTTGTTGATATTATTCTTTTTATTCTGTATGTATTAACATTATCTATGTTTTTAGAGCAATTTGTTAATACAGAGATGTTATGATTTTTATTAAGATATTTTATTAAATGATAATTTAAAATTTCCATTCCACCAATTATATCGGGGTATAGACCGGGAGAAATAATTAAAACATTCATTATTGTTTCCTTGAAAATTTGAAAACGCTTTTTATAATATCAATACTAAGGATATTAGTTTTAAAATAAATTATTGAAAGAGGGATAAAATATAATATTGTTGATATACATAATATAATAAAATTATTATTTAAAGGCAATTTGCAAATAAAAAATATTGGGAATATTGGTATTATCGCTTTTAATGATATATTTATTAATTTATGATAAGGTAAGAGATCATTAATTGATAAATTAAATATCTTTTTAACTTTAATAATAAATATTATTTGTAAGGTAACTGTATTTACTAAAATACTTATTGCTCCGCCTACGTAAGAAAATAAATTTATTAATATATATGTGATAGCAATCATAAAGGGAGAGGATATTAGGTTTATTTTAAAAAACAAATTGGTCTTATTAAATGCTCGTAATATTGGAACAGTAATAATTGAATTTAATAAAAATGAAAAAATAATAATTCTAAATATTATAATACTGCCTATATATTGTTCAGTGAAAAGAAAAATGAATAAAGGTTTGGCAATAACATAAGAAAAAATAATAATCGGGAAAATAAATGTGTGCAGTTTTATAATTATTTTATGCCAAAGATTAATTGCTTTTTTTATTTCTCCGTTAAAGTAAAATTCCGATAATTTTGGTATAGACACCTGTGTTATAGATAGATAAAAAATATTGATAAACGGTATTCTAAATGTTCCGATAGAATAAATTGCATAATTTATTGGATTCAAAAATGATATTAAAATCAAAGAAGATGCTTTTCGGGTAATTGTTTCTACTAAAGTTGCTCCACCTACCGGCAATGAATATCTCATTTGCTTTTTATAGAGTTCAAATTTTATTTTTAAAATACTAATTTGATATTTTATTTTTAAATATATATAAATAAATAACGAACGAGAAAATTGGAATATAACAATTGCCCAAAATGTATAAAATACTTTTTTGGTAAAGTATGCTGTTAGTAATACCAATAGTGTTCTAAGAATACTTAATAAAATAATATATGAAAATATGAATTTGTTTTTTTTCTCTACAATTAATAAATGTTCTGTTAGCTCTCCTAATACAAAGAAAAAGACAAATAAAGAAATTGGGAATTTAAAATGAATTAAACTTTGGGAATTTTTACCGAAAAGAGAAAATATATAATTATCAAAAATATTAAATAATATTATAAATATTATACCAATAAAAAATAATGTGTAGAAGGATTGTGAAAATAATGACTTCCGATTATTTTTTGAAAGGTTTGGATAAAAAAAATAAAAACTTGTATGAATTCCTAATGAAATAAAGATAGGAAAAGTTAAACTTAGTGTGTTTAATTGTTGATATAATCCATAATCTTCTTTAGTAAATATTCTTACAAGCATTATTGGAGTAATAAATTTAATTATAAATTCAAAAATTTTAGCTGTTGAATAAATACTTGCCTGTTTTGCTAAATTTGAAGTTCTCATTTTTTTAAATTATTTTACCTTTTTGCAGGAACTCCTATATAAGTCCCAGGTTCAATCAAATCATTAACAACAACGGAACCGGCACCTATAATAATATTTTTTCCTATTTCTTTATATTGAATAATAGTTGCACCACCTCCAATAAGAGTATTGCTGCCAATTTTAACGCCACCGCTAATTGTAACTCCCCTTGCAATATGCAACATAATTAATTGGATTGCTTAATCCTATCATAGTCAATATCTATACTTCAATAAAAAGTTAGAATATTTTTCTTTCTTTTCAGGAAATCTATCTTCCCATTGCCTTATTACTTCATTAAATATTTCTGAATTATGAATTTTTTTCCCGATATAGAAGTTAGAATCCAAATACCTTGAGAAACTTTTTTTGTATTTATATATATTATCGTGTTTAGAAGAACCTCCTCCAATTGAGTAATTAATAATTCCCTTGTGTTTTAATTTCTTAATCAATTCGAACCTCAGAAAACTATTGGGAGCAAATTTATAACCTTCTCTGAGAGTACCTCCTAAAAAACCGTAAGCTGTTTTTCCTGAAAATAAGTTTAATTCAGTTGAAATGATTTTTGTGTCTTTGAAAACAAAAGTAAATAACGAAGAATCTGCCAATAGAATAATCAGGTTCTGAAAAAAACCTTTATTAAAATAATAATATTTTTCTGCTGATTGTCTGTCCATTGTCGAGTAATAAATAGATATAAATTCATCTAACAAGACATTAGATAAATCCTTACCCAGATAAAATTCAATTTTTAATTTATTTCTGATTCCCTTTTTTACAGCCTTTCTTACTCCATTATCAAAGGATTTCATCCAAATGCTTTCTTCACTTTGAGATAGGTCAATCATTACATTGTCTAGAGTATATATTGGTTCAAGATATACACAAAATTTGTGATTCTGAATAACTGGATTAAATCTGATAAATTCTGCAATTATTTTTTTATTTTTACAAAAATCAAGGAAAGTATTATTGAATTCTTTTAGAAAAATCTCATTATTAGTAATTGATATTAGTCCATTATAACCATAAGCACCTTGAATATCAAAATATTCTTTATCTAATTTGTACCCAAGCTCGTTTACTGAATTAAGTAAAAAAGGATATAGGGCAATTTCTCCGTCTTTTTCAAAAATAAAACACTGTGCTTTTCCATCTCCGTTTTTTTCATATAGTTCATAATATTCAGGGGTGAAATATACATCTTGCTGTTCTATTGGTAATTCCTTAAAATATCTATTCCATTCATCCCTTTGTGCTAATGTTAATATCTTATAACTCATAATGCTAGATTTCAGAAAATTCTTCCTTTAAAATAGACATAATTATTTCATTATGAAATTTGTTATTTTTAAATACCGCTTTTCTAAATATCCCCTCTTTAACTAATTCACATTTTTCATATAAACGAATAGCTGCTTTGTTATTTTCTAAAACTTTTAGGAATATCCTATTCAAACCTAAATCATAGAAACCAAATTTAAGTGCTAATCTTGTTGCTATAAATGAAAACCCTTGCCCTCTCTGCTCTTTATCTCCAATATAAATTGCAAATTCTGCTTCTCGGTTAATTAGATTTATATTTTTTAAAACCGTGATACCTATTAACTTGTTATCATCGATCTTTTCAATACCAAAAACTGTAGTAGGTATATTAGATGTAAGAATTCTTTCATACCATTTCTCTTCCATCTCTCTGTTAACAGGAAATGGATGCCCAGAGTATAATTCTCTTATATCATTTTGATTATGCCATTCTAATGTTTTTGTTATATCCTCTTTAGTTAAAGCCCTTAATCTTATTCTATTTTCCATTTAGCACCTCACAAACTTTTTTAATTTCTTTTTTATTTAGATTCACAGAACAGGGAATATTCAGAGTCTTTTCCCAGAGTTTAACTGCCTTTTCAATCTTATAATTCTGACATTTTTTATAATGTTTTTGCAGATGATTAAGATACCAAATCGGTCGGGTTTGAATTTTATTATCTGATAAATATTGCATTAATTCTTCGCGGTCTTTTTTATATATATTTTTATCAATTTGAAGTGAGTACATCCAGTGATTATTATCAGCACAATCCGGTGTTTCAGCAAGATAAAATCCGGGAATTATATCAATTTCATCTTTACATAAATTATAATTATTTTTCTTTATCTTCAAATATTCAGGTAGTTGTTCTAATTGAGCAACTCCTAAAGCTGCCTGGATATTTGTTAAACGGTAATTATAGCCTATTTCATTGTGAACATATCTAACTTCATCATCTTTTGCCTGTGTTGTTAGATATTTTGCTCTTTGTGCATAGTCTTCATTATCTGTAACTATCATTCCACCGCCACCGGTAGTAATGATCTTATTACCATTAAAAGATAAACAACCCAGTTCTCCAATTGTTCCCGTATGTTTACCAGCAAATTTTCCTTTTGTATAAACCGTTCCAAGACTTTCAGAAGCATCTTCAATGATCTTTATGTTTCTTTCTTTGCAGACAGGAACAAGTTTTTCCATATCAACAGCATTTCCAAAAATATGAACAGGGATAATGGCAAAGATTTTTCGGTTTGTTTTTCTATTATAAGTAAAGCCATCCTTAAATATTGTTTCTTCTTCAATAAACTGAATCGTTTTTTCTATATCGATATTATAAAAATCATCTGCATCCATGAAAACAGGATAAGCATTACAATATCGTACAACATTTACAGGAGAGATAAAAGTTAAAGTCGGAACAATTACTTCATTTTCTGGTTTTATTCCAGCTAATAAAAGAGAGATATGTAAAGCAGCAGTTCCGTTTACACAGGCTACCGCATATTTTGCTCCTGTGTATTCTGCAATTTTTTGTTCAAATAGGTCTACAAATTTCCCGGTAGAAGATACCCATTCGGTATCAAGACATTCTTTTATGTATTTCCATTCGTTGCCTTTTATTGATGGAACTGAAAGAGAAATCATTTTACACATTGTATATCTCTGGTTTGTATCCTTTTAAATTATCCGGCTTTTTAAACCATTCAATGGTTTCTTTTAGTCCTTCATCGAGAGAATATTTCTGTTTCCAGTTTGTTAGCTTTTTCAATTTCTCATTTGAACCCAACAACCGTTCTACCTCACTTTTAACAGGTCTAATGCGTTCTTTATCTTGTTTTATTTTCGCTTCCGGATTAATCATTTTGATTAATTTACGTGCTAAATCACCAATTGAAATTTCTGATTGTGTTGCAACGTTAATTTCTTCGCCAATTGTTTTTTCAGATTTTGCTATTTCAATGAAACCATTCACGATGTCCTTAACAAAAATCAGATCTCTTGTTGGTAAAAGATCACCTAATTTTATTTTTTTATATCCACTAAGAAGCTGTATAATAATTGTTGGTATTACCGCACGAGCTGATTGTCTTGGACCATAAGTATTAAAAGGTCTAACAATCGTAACAGGAAGTTCAAAGGAACGATAAAATGATTCAGCAATACGGTCTGCTCCAATTTTAGTCGCGCTATAAGGTGACTGTCCCTGAAAAGGGTGTTTTTCATCGATCGGTACAAATTGCGCTGTTCCATATACTTCTGAAGTGGATGTAACCAGAACTCTTTCTGTATTTAATAATCTTGCTGCTTGCAAAACATTTAATGTTCCTTTTATATTAGTGTCTATATAACTATCTTGTGAATGATAACTGAATGGAATCCCGATAAGAGCTGCTAAATGAAAAACAGTATCACATCCTTCCATTGCTGTACGTACGCCATTGGGATCTCTAATATCACCAGAAAAGATTTCAATTTTAGTTTTAATTTCTTTTGGTAATGAATCAATCCATCCCCAAGAATTAAAGGAATTATAATATACAAATGCTTTTACATCATATCCTTGTTTTACCAGTTCTTCTGTAAGATGACTACCAATAAACCCATCAGCACCAGTAACTAAAATCTTTTTCATTTAATTATCCTTAAAGTGGTTATTATAAACTTCCTGAACTTCTTTATAATCATCTACTACTCCAATATCAAGCCAATATTCATTTATCATATATTTTGCAATAGGTGAGTTCTCTGCAAGCATTGTATTTATTAATTTGTCCATACTAAGAGGTTCATTGTATGATATATATTTAAAAATGGATGGTTTCATTATATAAATACCTGCTAGAATATTTGTTTTAATATTTGGCTTTTCCTCAATTGCAGTAACATAATCACCATCGAAATTAATATTTCCGAACCGGAAAGGTGTAACAAATGCTTTTATACAAACAGTTAAATCAGCATTAATTTTTGTGCTAAACTGGTATAATTTTAAAAAGTTACATTTAGTAAGAATATCACCATTCATAACCAGAAAGGGTTCTTCAGAAAGTTGTTCTTTAAGAAGTGATAAAGGGCCAACTGTTCCCAGGGGTTTATCTTCCTTGTTGATAGTCAATTTAACACCATATTGTGAACCATCTCCAAAGAAGTTTTTTATGTATTCCGATTTATAGTTTGTAGCTAAATAAATTTCATCAAATCCATGTTCTTTGAGATGTTCAATTTGAACTTCCAGTACAGCTTTTTCACCAATGGGAAGAAGAGGTTTTGGTATTATTTCTGTAAAAGGTTTAAGACGTGTACCGAGGCCACCAGCTAATATTACTGCTTTCATTTATCTCTCCTACATATAAGTTTTATTTTTTTGGTATTATGTTTATACATTTTCATGTTTTGATCATTATCGGTATGTTACACAATGTCCGAAGCCGTCAGCTGACGGAGAAGGACATTGTGTAACAGCAACAGGGCAAGACAACTACATTTTTCAGGACATAAAGTCCCTAAGGAGTCTGTTGCTTGCTCTTTAAATTCCTATAGGTTGATTGGACAAAAGTCGATAAGACTCGAAGTCCCCGTTACCCGGGAGATTGGATTAGAGCAGCCCTGATGCAAAAAAAATATTAACGAGGTATTTAAAATGAAAAATTTACTCTTCGCCGGTATCGATGTCTCAAAAGATTCTTTCGATATTGCTGTCAGCAATCAAAACAAAAAAATCATTATGCAAAACAAGTTTGAAATGAATTCAAACGGTTTCAAAGATTTGTCGAAAAGCATTGATGAACTACAATATGATGAAATATTCTTCGTGATGGAATCAACCGGCGTGTATCATCTTATCCTTTACCTATATCTTATTGATAACAACTTTAAAGCTGCTGTTGTGAATCCGTTACTAATTAACAACTTTGCAAAATCAACCTCCTTGAGAAAAACCAAAGCCGATAAAAAAGATGCTGAAACAATTGCTGAGTTCGCATTATCAAATTATCAGAATATTGATTTCTCCAATAAAATTAATAAAAGCATAAGAAGCATTGCAAGAGAGCGAGATAAACTTGCTCAAAGCGTGGCACGGCTTAAAACAGAAATCAAAAATGTCTTACAAGTCCTATTTCCTGAACTTAACTCACTCACGAATATCTTCACTAAAACAATGCTCTCACTGCTGCTTAAAGCACCTGGCCGATTTCCCATTTTGAAAATGAAACCTCAACAAATCAAACGTTTCTTCGAAAAAAATAGAGGAAACAAAATTTAAATAACTCCTCATGAACTGAAAGCCATGGCTAAAAACTCTATTGGTATCAAAGATGACTCGCTTGAAACGGTGCTGATAATAAAGATCAAAAGGTTAATCTTCATTCAAAAACAAATCAATGATATAAACGACCACCTAAGGATGTTTGTTAAAGATAACATTCAACAAAATTTTGATATAGTTACTTCTATTAATGGTATCGGAGAAACTACTGCTGAAAAATTCCTGATCGAAATCGGTGATATTGAAAACTTTAAATCTCATAAACAACTGAGAGCTTATATCGGTACAGACCCTTCAATCAAACAAAGTGGCTCCTCTATTAATGTGAACGGAAGAATATCAAAAAGAGGTAATGCGTATCTCAGAAAAACTATCTGGCAAATGGCCGTCGGTGTAATCCGATGCTGCGAATACTTTGCTGATTATTTCCATAAGAAAATTAGTGAAGGCAAAAAATACAAACAAGCTGTTATTGCTGTCGCCAATAAGCTGATCAAAACACTCTATGCTATGTTAAAGAACAAAACCTTTTTTAAGGTTAAAAATGAAGCAAATTTAATAAATGTTATTTATAGTTGACTCCTGTATCCCTGCATAAGGGCATTCATGTGTTAAAAATGGATTATAATATACAATCCCTATATGCTCCTGTTGAGATTCATCAACATCATTTTTATCATAAATAAGCTGTTGGATTTCTTCCTCACTTGTTGTATAAAAATAATTATTTTGAGCATTGATATCAATTCCATTTGCTTCATGATAATATCCTAATTCAATTGCATATGTATCACAGAAAATATTATTATAATTCATTTCAATGTAATTATAATAACAATATATTCCTATCTCTGAATTGATAATATTATACATAATAATAGGATGAGACCATATTGTTTTTACTCCGCACTCGCTTAAGAATATTTCATTGTTTTGTATATTAGGTGAAGAATTATAAGATACATCAATCCCATAAATGCAATTGGTAATATAATTATTTTTTACCGCAGGATTACTATGATTAAAAATTTTTATCCCACTTACACAATTACTACATACATTATTTTTTATATCACCACCATCAACAGAACTGCCGAAATAAATACCCCCATCTTCATTTGTAATATCCTCACACAACAAATTACTACAAAAAGCAGAATTCACGCTTTCTGCTTTAAAGCCGCAGTTGCTTCTTCTAAAAATACAATCAGAAATTTCAAATCCATTTATATGATTGAATAATCCACAATTTGCCCAATCGAATTTACACCAAGCCACCTCCTTGTCTAAAGAGCCGTTTAGTTCTATTCTGTTGTAGAGGGCTAGTTGGGGGAAGGATGATTTGTTATAGGTGTCTGTAGGCATTTGTGGGTATTTGTAGGCATTCATTGTATAAATCGAGTCATTGGAGGTGAACCAAATGAATTTGTCTTCTTCTCCAACTGCTGTTAGGTCGCCATAAATTGACATTTTAACTCCTTCATTTAATCGGATAACTGCACCGGGTTCTATGGTGAGTTCATCATCAACAATAATGTCTTGTTCAATAATATAATGATGGTAGGATTCGAAGGTGGTTGCTTCTGTTATGTCTGTAGTTATTATGGTTTCGGGAAATAGTATTAAATCTGCCTTCTGTGTATCAGCTTTCGAATCTAATGTAGAATGAATAATGGATAATGAATAATGCGTTGAAGACAAAGATTCATTATTCATTTTGCATTCTTCAACTTGTCCGCCAGCTGGCTGATTATTCATTTCGAAATTTTTATCTGTTACTTCAAAACAATCATTAAGAGGACTTTGTTTCATCAGATTTGAAAGTGAGTTGTCACCTTCAGAGATTGAAATTTCGTATATGTATCGGAATCCAAATCCATCTTTTATTGCAACTACATTATATACTCCCGTTGGTATGTCTGCAATCTCAAAGGAGCCGGATGCATCGGTTTCACCAGTTTTGACTAATATTCCAAAACGGTGGTCGAATTCAGTGTGCTGGGTGATTTTTACCCCAATGTGAGGCCACTTTGTGTTTGCCTCAACTATATCTGGATCAAGTTCTGCTAATTCATAGATTCCAACAACTATGCCTGAATGATCTTCCTGATTTTCTAAATGTATGGTTCCTATTATGTTGCCAGTAGCAGAACCCGTAGAGCTAGTACAACCTAAGAAAATTAATATTATTGGGGTAAAAATAATGAAAAATGTAAAATGAATAATGTAAAATTTTTTATTTCTCATCGTTATCCTTGGATGTTTTTACTATTTTAACCAACATTCTTATTATCTCGTTAATACTATCAAGGAAAATCTTTGGATCTGTTATATACCCGCTTTTGGATAAAAGTAATAACCAGTATCTACATTCATAAGCTTCTTTTAAAGCAATATTCATTTTATTAGTAAAATCTTTTTTTGAACTCCCAACAACTGCTTCGTTTGAATTAGCTCCGATACTTGTTCCTGAACGAAGAAGTTGATCGGCGAGACTATATTCTTTATATTTTATTCTTATTTTTCTACTCAGTTTAATCACCTCCAAAGCAAAATTAAAACTTTTCAAAAGTATAGGATTAGCTTCAATATATTGGAAATGTGGATCTTCCATAATTTTACATTTTAAATTTTCAATTTTAAATTCTCAGTTCGATATGAGGCCATTTTTGATTCGCTTCGACTATGTCGGGATCGAGTTCAGCAAGTTCATATATACCAATTACAATTCCGGAATGATCTTCTTGGTTTTCTAAATGAACAGTACCAGTGAGGGAGCCGGTTTGGGGACTAGTTGTGCAGAACGAAAGCGTAATAATTATCAGAATGAATAATGAATAATGGATAATGGATAATGTTTTTTTCATTTCTTATCCTCGTTGTTTCTGGCTGTATTTAAAATTGATGTAATTATTTTGATGATCTCTTCGCATTCTATCAAAATACTCTTATTATTCATAAATTTGCTGTATTGTAGTAACCTAATCCAATAACGAGTTTCATTTGCTTCTTTACCCTGTTAAATAATATTTGAGTCTATTTCTAATAAACATTTTACCATGAAATGATTTAAGATATTTTTCTCTATGGGTGGCATCTTGTTGATTTAAACACGCTTCGTAATAAATCAACTCTACCGGCCTTCTGTTTTTTGTAGAGTTAATTAATCCTTTGCAATGTTTCTCAAATCTTCGTTTCAAATCTGTCGTAAAACCTGTATAACATTTACCATCTTTTTGACTCAATAATACATAAGTATAATAAAAATTATTCATTGTTGAAACGATTTAACGGGGTGAATCGCTATAGAAAGCTTTGCGATAAAATCCTTTTTAGACTGTCCCGCAACTGCTTCATTGGAATTTGCGCCGACAGAAGTACCAGCTTTCAATAGTTGTTTCGACATTACATACTCGTGTTTAACTTCAGTAAGATACTTATAGAGTCTGATAATTTCAAGAGCAAGAAGAAAGGTTTTATATAATAATGGATTATTCTTTATTCGATCATCTAATTTCATATTATTTTTATTTCTTCATTTTTCTTTTTGATTTTTACTTTTTTACTTTTTACTTTTTACTTTTTGCTTTTAATAGTTGCTTTGACATAATATATTCTTTTTTTTTTATAAATCAGATATTTATAAATTTCAACGGTTTTAATCGCGAAATCCAAGCTTTTATTTAGAACAATATTCGTCTTCATCATTAAAAATTAACCATTAAGAATTAAACATTGATTAACTTTTTTCCGGAGTGGTCGGATTCACCTTGGAGCTGGACAGTGCCGGTGAGGGAGCCGGTTTGAGGACCAGTGTTGGAACAGCAAGTTATAGTAAAAAAGATTAAAGAGCAAAGAATAAAGATTAAAATATTATTTTTCATTTTTTGCTTTCATGTAGCATTTTGAGTATATTGATCCAAATATTAACTTTAGTTCATAGGATTCTTGTAATAAATATTTTCTTAGTTCACCATCACCAATGTCCAGTTTATCAATTACTCTGTACCAATAATTTGTTTCACGAGCTTCCCGAAGACAGATGGCAATAGAGTAATATAAATTAATTGGTTTCATTTTGCTTTCTTTACCCTGTTAAATAAGATTTGATCCTGTTGTGTAAAAACATTTTACCATGATAAGTTTTTAAATATTTTTCTCTATGTGTTGCATCTTTTTGAGTTAAACAAGCCTCGTAATATATTAACTCCAAGGGTCTTCTATCTTTTGTTGAATATACTTTTCCTTTGCAATGATCATCAAACCTTCGTTTCAAATCTGTTGTAAAACCTGTATAAAATTTATTATCCTTTTTACTTAACAAAACATATGTATAATAAAATTCATTCATGATTGAAACGATTTAACAGGGTGAATAATTAGCTCCCATCGAAGATGAAGATTTTGATAGTTGATACCGAAAGACATCATATTCTTTATTACTCGGAAGTGTCCTCAAAAATTGTATAGTTTTTACAACAAAATCGAGAAGTCTTTCATTTAAATCTCGGACTTTATTCTTATCTTTTTCCATTTTAAATCTTTTACCTTTTATATTTTATTTTTAGTATTTAGTTTTTCTGTCTTTTATCTTTCATCTTTTATCTTTTGTTTTCCCTTTTATCTTTAGAATTTTCCATGGGTTCAATTGCATCTTCAATTTGTTAACTCTTATAAATTATATAGCTTAAGTTCTTTAATGAAAGAGAAATCTTTGAGATTGTAAGTATAGAGATCTATTTTAATTGAAATTGCTGTCGCAGCTATAATAGCATCTGGAATCATTAGGTTATGACTCTTAGAATACTTTTCAATCAATTCAACTGAAATTTCTGAGATATATGAATCAATTTGATGAACATTTAAAGAATGAATACATTTTTTAATCTTACTTAATTCTTTCTTATTTAAAGCCCCATAGTATAATTCCATAACAGTAATTGTACTTATAACTATATTATCAAAACCAA
>Ga0268282_1000164_pt1 | contig 38792 bp, 42 predicted proteins | sample saktaG_12_FD_190133 | JGI IMG/M metagenome (GOLD analysis project Ga0268282, IMG submission 190133) | Saline water microbial communities from Sakinaw Lake, British Columbia, Canada - sak_2011_5_24_120m | ecosystem: Environmental > Aquatic > Non-marine Saline and Alkaline > Saline ...
TTAATAAAAGTCATTCACCAACCTTTAATGCACCAGAGAATGTTATAGGTGGTATTCGGGATTTTTTATCCACTGACTTTAACAAGGCCCTCGTAGTCTTTCTGTTGGTTTTAGGTGGATTAGCCTACTCGTTCTCTCCCGCGGAGCCTGCTCCCGGCTCGGATTCGTTCATCCATTTCTTCTTTATGCCCACGTGCCCCCACTGCCAGGAGCAGCATGAATTCAACGAAAGGATGGAAGACAAGTTCGGCATCAACATCCTTGAGCACGATGTGACTACAACTGATGGAGGGAAATTGTTTACGGGCTTGTGCGGGCAATACAATCTCGCAGGACTTGTGCCAACCACAGTCATTGGAAACAGAGTCTACGTAGGATTCAACGAGGAAATCGGGGTAAAAATCGAGAATGCGATAAAAACGTGTCTAAGTGAGGGATGCCAGTCTCCCGTAGAAGAACAATGCGGGGAAAAAGAAACATTTATTGTGCCACTACCCTTCCTTGGTGAGCGGGATTTACGCGAATACTCGCTTTTAACACTCTCAGTCATGCTAGGACTCATTGATGGATTTAACCCGTGTGCAATGTGGGTTCTCGTTTACTTGATCGCTATTGTCATGGAGCTTAAGAACAGAAACCGTGCGTGGCTTCTGGTTTTCACGTTCGTCGCAGCCTCGGGAATCCTCTACTTCCTCTTCATGACCGCGTGGCTTAACGCCTTCCTCATTATAGGATACCTTAAGATCGTGACCATCCTCGTAGGACTTGCAGCTTTGGGTGGGGGAACCCTAAATCTTAAGGAATACGTTGAAAAGAAGGGGGCCATCGAATGCAAATTAGGGGACGCCAACTCGAAGAAGAAGACGATGGGCAGGATAAACGAACTCCTGCACTCGCCTTTAAACCTTGCCACTATCCTAGGAATTATTGCCCTCGCATTCGTAGTCAACTCCATCGAATTCGCATGCTCGGCGGCTCTTCCCGCAGTTTTCACTCAAGTGCTTGCGTTAAGCAACCTAAATACCTTAATGTACTACGTTTACATCGCAGTCTACGACGTATTCTTCATGCTCGACGACTTCGTAATATTCAGCCTAGCAGTGCTTTCCGTGAACTCGATTGCAAGCAATGAAAAATACATGAAAATCAGCAGAGTCCTTGGAGGACTTCTCATGATAGGTATCGGGATCGTGCTCCTATTCGCCCCGCAGATGCTCAAGTAGTCTTATTAATCAGGCTTGGCACAGTCGTCGCATACTTGGTTTCCATCCAAAACCCAGTTAAGCCACTTGTTTTTACCGCATGAAAAACAGAGGGAGTTTATCGGATACTCTGCCTTATCCACGACAGCCCGAGTCTTCCCGAAACCAAATTCGAACAGTCTTGATTGTTTGCCTGCCTTCATAATCAACCCTTATTATATAAGGATATAAAACAATATGTTTTCACGGGGTGGTCGGATGAAGAAGGCCAGACACAAAATATTCGACGATTTAGACAAGCTTCAAAGGCTGAAGATTGACAAAGAGCGGGGCTTGCCGGGGAAGATGTGCACTGTCTATACTCCGATAAAAGAGTGTGTTGGAGGAAAGTGCATCTGGTACGATACCGGTGATGGAAGCTGTTGGGTACTCAACCCGAAGCCAAAGAAAGCAAGAATATAAAACACCAAATAGACGGTGAAGTCAACTTCTATCCTACTGTTAACAGTATTAGTCCTAACATTAGGGTGTATCGGCGGGCAAGTCAATGAGACTACAACAACCACGACAATACTCTGCAGTATAGAGGCAGATGGTTTTGGAAAAACGCAATGCATTTCAGATGAGGCCGTAATTAGGAATGAGCCGGATCTATGCGACCTTCTTTCAGAGAGGATTTGGATTGAAACTTGTCTCCGCAAAGTCGCTGAAGACGCGCTTGACGCTGAAATATGTGAAAAGATTGGGTCTGAGAGAGTTCAAGTTGAGTGCATCAAGGAGATTGCTGTCAAGAGTAAAGACGGGAATCTGTGCGATAGGATAGAGGATAATTCGAATAAGGACGCATGCTTTTACTCTGTTGCAGTTGGTTCCGCTAATTCACTTTTTTGCAGGAGTATTTCAGTGGGAAATTCAAAATACAGGTGTCTTGCAATAACAGAGAGAGATGCGAGTGACTGCGGAAAAATCGAAGAAGTTTCAACTAGAGACTACTGCTACTTAATGATTGCTGGCATAAAACCTCTAAATGATTCATGCAGTGTTATTGAGACTGAAAAATTGAAAAACGATTGCTTCACAATTCTCGCAGAGAAGATGTTGGACTTGTCTTTTTGCGGTGAAATAACAGAAACCGAGGGAAAAACAAATTGTGAGGGTAAGGCAAGGCAGGCAATCACAAGAATTCAAAACATGCAAGCGAGTTTCAACGAGACAGTGAAAATCAATCCGCAGTAAAAAAAAGTGGACTATAAAATACTTCTAAAAACGGCATTGGTTTTTTTTATTGTATCAACCTCAGCATGCATGAACGGGAAAACCAGTGAAATCCCAGAAACTGAGGAAGAAAAAGTAATAATTAATGTACCGGAATGCGCGAACATAACTGATGAATTCCTCCGGGGAGAATGTCTTCTAAACCAAGCACGGGAGAAACTTAATGAAGACATTTGCAATGACATAATAAACGAATTAAGCCAAGTTAACTGCTTCAACATTTTATCGATCGAAAAAAAAGACTCGAAAATCTGCAATAGAATCAGAATGATAGAACAAAAAAACTCATGCCTCAACGCATTAGCACTTAAAACCTCAAACGAATCAATCTGTAATATGATTGGAGATGGAGATACAATGTTTAAGTGCACAGCCCAAGTCAGACAATCACCCATTTTCTGTAAAAATATCAAGGATGTTAAAACACACGATTGGTGCCTGCTAAACCTTGCACTAAAACTATCTAACGCAACAACATGCGAGGAGATTATAAATGTTTCTTTTAGGGACAACTGCTATTTAGACTACGTAAAGGAACACAAGTTAAGCGCCCTAGTATGCAACAGGATTATAGACGACGACGTTTGGGCTGAATGCGAGTCAGAAGCTATCAAACTAAGTTGTGAGGCTGAAAACTTCAGGCCAAAATATGGAAGCCCAATAGAGCCAAGGCGCAAGGAAAGCTAGCTTAAATAAAATAAAAACACTAATAAAGGTTAGATGAAGCGAAAAAACATCCAGATAGTCTTAATAAGTTTGGTGATAACAGTACTTCTCTGGTTTCTTTTAGGCGGGAAGACAACTCCCACAGTAAATGAAACAACCCTTCAAAATGATACAACACTTCTTCAAACCACAACACAAGGACCATTTACATCAACAACAATAAAGCAGCATGCGGGAGTAATCACTTCAACTAGCAAACCAGGCGAAAAAATAGTCTTCGAGCCGAATAGATTCCAAATTGATCCTAACGCAAGGGTTTGCGCGAAGGGACAGTGGGTTATAGTCAGGATGTACTCTAACTCGACTTGCAAGGAGTGTGTTTGGGTTCGAGAGATCTTTGATGAAGTGGTAAAAGAGTGGGAGGAGAAAGGTAGGATACACCCCATAAGATGGGATGTTGACACTGGAGATAACAATTATACAACGGAGGTGGAGGAGAGTATACCCGCCTCGGATAGAAAACTATTTAGGATGTATAGCCCTGAAATGGAAATACCGACCTTCATCTTAGGATGCAAGTATTATCGTGTTGGTTCTGGATACTATGAAATTCTAGACAGGGCATCGGAGAAAAGAGATCTTGAAGACGCAATCAGAGAAATCGTAAGACAGTATGAAAAAGACACTCGCATAGTATCAAGGATTGATGTGGATCCCCCGAAAATCATGGATTACGCCACAACCAGTAGCTTATTCACAACCTCGACATCAACATCCACAACCACAACAAGCTCGAGTACAACATCATCGACTTCAACTTCAACCACAACTACAACAACCACAATCCAGACTGCGGGATTAACAACGATTATCCCCCATATCCCCCAAATAACCCCAATGTTTTAAATTCGAAAAATACACGAGGTGTAAATAATGACAACTAAAGTAGTTTTGTACGAAAGCATACCCGAAGGTATGAGAGTAATTGAAGCCTTCCCAAGCAACGGTTTCGTCAGTACGATAGCAGCGCAAAGAATTATTGATGGATTAGACATGAAGGTTGTAGGGCATATTGAGTCTGACAAAATCCAGGGTATTGTCGTAATCCACAACTCAGTACCATTAAAACCCATCCGAGTGTATGCTAAAGACGACTTGTGCGTCATATACTCTGAAGTAATGATCCCCTTGGAATATGTGAACGAGTTTTCCAAGGCACTTATTGACTGGTTCAACCGTTTAAAACCCAAAGAGGTTTTCGTGTTGGCGGGAATATCTGGAGCTGAAGTATCTGGGGAACATGAAATCCTCGGTATTGCCATAACTGATGAGATGTCTAAGAGAATGAAAAATGCCAATGTGAATAAAATCGAAAACGGCATGGTTTCTGGCATCTCAGCCGAACTTTTAATGCATTGTAGTGGGGAGGGTATTCCTTGTGTTAGTCTGGTTACAGAAACTCATTTTGTGCCGGATCCAATGGCTGCAGCATCCATGATTAAGATTCTCAATACTCTTCTTTCAGTTAAAGTAACCACTGACGAGCTTGTTGCCGTTGGGAAAGAGATTGAATCTCAGGTTAAGGATATTTCAGAGCAGATAAAACGTGGTAAGGAGAAGTATAAGCAGATGGAGTGTTTAACACCCATGTATGGGTGAAAACACTTTTTTATTAATTATTATCAGACTAGTACGCAGGTTGCTTCAACTGAATTCACAGTCACATAATATTTTGTCGGTTCATTATAGGTTTTTCCGTCTAGACTCCAGGACCCTCCCGGTTGTTCCTCTACGTCAAAGCCTAGTTTAAAGCTCTTTTTTATGTACCTGTTTATCACCCCCTCACTTGATGTTTCAGGTGAAGTGTAGGATCCGCTACAATAGTATTGGTCGCTTTTTTCCCCGATGTTTTTCCCCCACCAACAGCTTAGGGTGTAGTCTGAACTACCGGTTTTCGAGTTTAAAATATCGTCTACATATGCTTTTGCGAGTGGTGTTTTTAGTATGTCGGCAGTTAGTTGACTCCCAGATGCCTGAACGAGTATGTTTTCTCCTATGATGTTGCAGGGATTTATATATACGGGTGGGATAGTGGTAGTAACCGACCCCCTGTTAAGGCAACCTGTAGTGAATAATATTAAAAAGAGTGATGCGAGTAAAAGCTTCTTCATCATTTAAATTAATTGTATGTTTTATATTAAAAGCGATGGAGTATGCTGATAGAATTAACAGGATTCCTCCGTACCTCTTCGCGGAGATTGATAAGACAATCACATCAAAAAGGAAGTCCGGAGTCGATGTAATAAGTTTGGGTATTGGAGACCCGGACATCCCCACCCCTAAAGAAATTGTTGAATCATTAAGTCTTGCAAGCCAAAAAACAGTTAACCACCGCTACCCGTCATACGAGGGAATGATAGGATTCCGGGATGCTTGTGCAGTTTGGATGAAGAACCGGTTTAACGTTGAATTAAATCCAGAAAGCGAGGTCCTAACTTTAATCGGATCAAAAGAGGGGATAGCTCACATGCCCCTCGCATTTGTCAATCCTTCGGATGTCGTCTTGTACTCGAACCCAGGGTACCCTGTTTATGAGGTGGGTACTATTCTCGCAGACGGGATTCCGGTTCCAATCCCACTTGAAATTGAAAACGATTTTAAGCCCGACTTGTCTGCCATAGATATAAAGACTGCAAGAAAAGCTAGGATAATGCACTTGAATTATCCGAACAATCCGACAGCAGCTACAGTTGAAAAAGAGTTTTTCAGTGAAGTCGTCTCGTTCGCTAAAGAGCACGATATTATCGTCTGTCATGACGCAGCCTACTCTGAAGTCTCATTCGACGGGTATAAAGCACCGAGTTTCCTCGAAGTCGACGGTGCATTGGATGTTGGAATAGAATTCCACTCATTATCCAAGACTTTCAACATGACGGGATGGAGGATTGGATTTGCTGCTGGAAATCCAGAAGTAATTGCCGGATTGGGTAAAGTAAAACAGAACGTCGACTCTGGAGTCTTCCAAGGCATACAGGAGGCGGCAATAACCGCCTTAAACTTGCCGGCAACAATAATTGAGAAAAACAACAGGATAATACAGGCGCGAAGAAATCTTATGGTTGACGGACTCTCAAGATTGGGTTGGAAAGTCCCAAAACCAAAGGCAACATTCTATTTATGGATTCCAGTCCCAGACGGAAGCCCTTCAATAGACTTCGCCAAGAAAGTCTTGGATGAAACGGGAGTCGTCGTAACACCAGGAGTAGGGTTTGGAAAATACGGAGAAGGATACATAAGAATTGCATTAACACAATCAGAGCAACGACTTAAGGAAGCGTTAGACAGGCTTGAGAAACTAGAATAATTTTCTTTTTCCCGAGGCTTTTTCTTTTTTAAAAAGAAAAAGGCTCCGCGGGAAGGATACGTGAGGATTGCATTAACCCAGGATGCAGAGAGACTGAAAGAAGCGCTCGAACGACTCTCTAAACTAAAGTAAGAAAATTAGAAAACCGCTTCTAGACGGCTTCCCGGAAAAAATTATTGGAGAATCATCAACCGAACAAAGATGCGAGTCCGCTTGCAGCGTCTTCCTCACCCTTCTTCTCTTCTTCTTCGCTTTTCTCTTCCTTCTTTGCCTCTGCTTCGGGAGATGCACCTTCAGGTACTCCCGCAGGTGCGGCAGCAACGGGTGCGACAGTCTTTATTGCCTCTTCGATGTCAACGTCCTCAAGGGATACTACCATAGCCTTGATCTTGGATTCATCGGTTTTGACACCTGCAGCAGTCAAAACCTTCTTGACGGAAGCCTCGTCGATTTTTCCCCCAGCAGAGTGGAGAAGCATTGCAGCATACACATATTCCATAGTCTAATACCTCATTAAAATGATGGCTAATGTATAGGAAACAAGCCTATAAAAACCTTTTTAATTCCCTTTTCCCCTCTTGTTTCATTTTTTCGACACGGTGTTTCAATGAAACTTATCCCCTGTTTCATCCCAAAGCTTACTAGAGGAATCATTCCTCGCAATAAAAATTGGAGGTGAATCAATACGTGAAAACAATATATTTGTTAGCCGGGTTGACCGCGCTTGCAGTCTTAGGACTGTTGGTTGCGGGGGATGCGACAGACGATGGAGGAAAGCTTGGTCTTCAGGCCTTTAAGGGAAAAGGATTTATGATGGGAGGCCACCGAGGCATGGGCCCCGGAGCAAACCTGGGAGAGTTAGGACTCTCTGAAAACGCAACCCGCCAGGAAATCCACAAAGCCATGTGGGAGAAGCGTCTTGCCGACCTCGGCTTGACCGAGAGTTCGACTATCGGCGAGTTCCGACAGGCTATGCAAACCCAGAGACAGGCCATGCAAGCCCAGATGCAGGAGAAGTATACCGAAATGCTAGGAAAACTAGGTCTAGACTCTGACGCAACACCCGATCAGATCCGTGAAGCCCATAAAGCCTACTGTGAGGAGAACCCAGACGACTGCCCAACCAAGTTGGGTTTCCGCGGAGGCTTTGGACGAGGCATGAGAAAACCCTGCGGAGGCTAGGGACAAATTGGGTTGTCTCCTTAGGAAGTGGCGGCATAAACGACTAAAAGAGTATTGAATTAGCGCGCTAGGAAGGAGACACCCAACGAACTTTTTTTGTGTTTCAGTTTTTGTTACAGCTGTTTCACAAGTATATTAGCTTTGTTTCAACAATTGATTTTTCAAGCGTAAAAAAAATTATGAAAAAAATCCTTGTGTTAGGAATATGTATTCTAATTTCAGGATGTGTGAGTAAGGATCCTAACAAAGATAATGTTCAAGAAGGTGAAGGCCCCCCCAAATCAGGTACCACAGGAGGGTATGCGAGAATTTCAGCGTAGAGGAGAAGTAGCTCCCCGAGAGTCTGGAGAAATGATGAGATTAAATAATTTCACTGGAAGAATGCCTCCAGGAAATGGAAGTGATTTTAGGGATTTCCAAGGGAAGGGTTTGAATGCTTGCAAGGGCAAGTCTTTAGATGATGAATGTAAATTCGAAGTAAATGGGAGAAGTATTGATGGAAAATGCACGGAAGCGAATGGAACACTTTCTTGCAGGCCTGAAACGCAACCCAGACAAAATAGAGGTGAAATGACATGAAAAAAATATTTTTAAGTATTTTATTGGTATATTGTATCTCATTTGATGTGCTTGCAGCCGTAGGCACTGCGCCCACCAACATGGTCGTCGACTTCGACGACACGGCGGTAACCTCCACACTCCATGCGGGGGAGGGTGGCATCCTCAACCTGGTGGTCGCAAACACCGGCGGCTATCGCGCCGAAAACGTGGGATTATACATTACAGGCCCCCAAACCCTTGAAGTGGAAAAACGCTTTACTATAGGAACCGTAAACGCGGGCGCATCGAAAACACTCACCGTCCCGCTTAAGGTAGCGGCAAACGCGAAGGCAGGTTTTAAGACCATTCAGGTCGTAATCGACTACGACGGCTACGACTCAGACGGAGACCGTCAAAACGACCGGCAGACGAAGTGGGAGATACCCATAACCATCCAGGGGAGCCCCAACTTTGAGGTCTCCCTCGACAAGACGACGTTTTACAAAGATACATTGGACAGGCTCACAATCACGGGATTCACACGAGACGCCGTTCAGGACGTGACTGCGACACTATCATCTAGCTGCGTAACATTTATAGGATCATCCCGAAAATACGTGGGCAACCTCGAGGCAGACAAGCAGTACAGCATAACATACGAAGTAAAACCCACAGCCTCTGGAGCCTGCCAAGCAACACTTACGATCGCCTATACCGACGCATCAGGTGCTGCTGTCGCAGACACCATGACTCTGGGACTCAACATTGAGGATGCTGGAGTGGACTTCAAGGTGATGAACGTAAGCTACGGTTCAGCCGGTCCCGGAGAGACGGTGCGTGTTAACGTCGCGCTCAAAAACGTTGGGAAGGCGAAAGCCGAGGACGCGACAGTAAGCCTCTCCCTCTCAAGCCCATTCGTACCAGTGGACACGACCGAGCGATACGTCGGCCCGGTCGGCGGCGGAGAAATCGTCGAGGCCTCGTTCGACGTGGCAGTAGGATGGGACGCGGAGATAAAGCCGTATTCGATACCCTTAAAGGTTACCTACAAGGTGGGCGGTACATCCTATAATATAACAAAGGACATCGGTATTGACGTCACGGGAAAAGTCATTCTAGAAATCATAAACATCGACACTTCGCGCGGCCTTCAGATTGATGTCGCAAACATCGGAACCCGGACCGCTGAGGGAGTAAAAGCGATACTGACTCCCGCAGACGGCGGAAACTTCACGCAAAGAAATATGACTCAGTCCCAGCAAGCCGGAAGTCCCACGGGAGCGCGCCCGCAGCAGGCTGCAAACCCGATGAGAATGCTTGCTGGCGGGGGGTCTGGCAGAGCCGGCGGACAGGCATCCTCTACTTCAGGCACAGGCGCTTCGGCAACAGCCGGGGTGAGCGGACAGCTTATTGAATACAAGTCCAACATCAAACCCACTGCACAGACGACTTTCACCTTCGACAGCGCCCCGCAGGGTGACGCTATCCTGACTCTCGAGTACACGGGACCGAACAACGAGCGTGTGACGCAGACCGAAAGGCTCACCGTAGGCTCAGCGAGTCGGACATCAATAGGAACGGGTGCTACAGGGTTCTCGAGTGCAAATAGCGGGACAAGCACGTCACAGTACGTCCTCTACGGTCTTGCCGCCCTGCTAATCTTATGGGTTGTCTACCGGAAGCGGAAGCGCCAGAAAATCGTACCCGACGCCTTCCGGAATAAAATCAAACGCAAGTAAACAACAGCCAACATGCTCGACATCGCGCTTAAAAACGTGTTCCGGCAGAAGGTTCGCAGCCTGCTTACCGCCCTTGGGATAGCCATGGGAATTGGCTTAATCCTCACCCTTGGGGCTATCGGCGAGGGTTTGAACCGGCAGATACAACAGTCTTTCGGGGATATGGCTGCGGTCGTCGACGTGAGATACCGGGGTACTGACGAGGGTATAACCGAGGACATGATAGCGGACATCCGGGATATCGAGGGTGTGAAGAGTGTCGCAGCAATCGGTGAGTACCGGATAACCCGGGGGGGGAGGGACTTCGGTTTCGGGGGGCATATGAGCTTTGCGATGGGCGGCGGCTCATCAAACCTCATGTTCACCGCCCTTAATCCAGAAGACCAGGATTATCTCATCGGCGAAAATATCGCGGCCGAGGAGGGGCGCAAGCTTGACACTTCAGACGACGGCCAGTACGTGGTACTGCTTGGGGCGACGACCGCTGAAAACCAGTACCTTAACGTCGGGGACGAAATAGAGTATCAGCGCAGGGTAGAAAACGACGACGGGGAATACGAGACTGAAAGCTTCTACTTCGAGGTCGTCGGAATACTCGAGTTCGCAGGCGAATCAGACGTCGACGAAGCAGCGTTCGTATCGCTTTTGACTATGCAGGAGCTTGAGGATGACGAAGAGATAACTCAACTAAAGGTTAGGCTAGAGAACATCGAGAATGTGGAGAACATCACTAGTGACATAAACGCGCTAAACGACGAGATATTCGCGATGTCCCCTCTTGAGATGGTGCGCCGGCTCGAAGACACCCTCGGGACGATAACCATGGCAGTCTATGGGATAGGGTTAGTCTCAATAATCGTCGGCGGTATCGGAGTTATGAATACCATGATCATGAGCGTTATGGAGCGTCGGCGTGAGATAGGGGTTATGAAGGCGATTGGCGCGACTACGGGAAATATTTTAACCCAGGTACTTCAGGAGTCTGCTGTATTGAGTTTTTTCGGGGGATTTATAGGCTTGCTACTTGGTTACGGGTCGATGACGCTTGTTAACACTTACACCACTTTCGTAACGGTTTTAACTCCGGAACTGATTGGAATCGGATTTGGTTTCTCGCTTGTTCTTGGAATGGGTGCTGGGCTCTACCCTGCTTGGGCGGCTTCACAGCTTGACCCCATCGAGGTGTTGCGCTATGAGTAACGGGGAAATAGTCTGCGAGGACCTGTTCAAGACTTACAACATCGGAAAACCCAACGAGTGCAGGGCAGTAAACGGTATTAACTTGACGATTTCGGCAGGGAAGATCGTAAGCATTATCGGGCCTTCAGGAAGTGGGAAATCCACGCTCCTAAATCTTATCAGCTGCCTTGACACACCCACTAGCGGGGAAGTATACATTGAGGGTGTTGGAATAACCCCTTTAAACCAATTCGAGAAGGCGCGGCTTCGGAGAGAGAAACTGGGTTTCGTTTTTCAGCAATTCAATTTGATCCCGACCATGAGTGCGGCTGAAAACGTTGAGCTTCCAATGCGTTTTATGGGAGCCTCGAAAAGTGAACGTAAAAAGAGGGTAAGGGAGTTGTTGGGGCTTGTAGACCTTGAAGACAAGGCGGGCAACAGGCCCTCACAATTATCCGGCGGGCAGCAGCAGCGTGTCGCTGTGGCAAGAAGCCTGGTAAATAATCCCCAGATAATTCTAGCAGACGAGCCCACCGGCAACCTCGACACTAAGACCGGTCAAAACATCTTGGATTTGCTGCTCAAACTGAACAGAGAGCAGAACAAGACTCTTGTGATGGTGACCCACGACCAGAGGATTGCGAAGATGGCGACTCGCACCATCAACATCATCGACGGAAAAATTTCCAATAAAATTTCACAGAAAAGTGAGTAGTGCGAATACTGTGACTCCCAGAAGGAGCAATCCAATCAGAAGTAGCATTGATATCCTGTGAATCTTCTTCTCCTTTTCCGTGAGGGGGCGCAACTCTTTCTCGTGTTTTTTCTCAAGGTGCGCCCCTATTGCAATGCCTATTGCCAATCCAAAGCCTGGGCCTAAGGTTACTGCGAAAGCGATGTTTCCAAGCGCAATCCCCAGGGGAAGCGTTACTGCGAACCCTAAAGGTAGGCCCAACGCCATTCCCATTCCAACAAAATGGCCTTTAGGGTGTTTGCCGGTTTTTCTGAACTCTTGCCTTTGAACCTTAAGGGTGGAAAAAGCAATTACAACTCCGGCGATAGCTAGGACAAATACTGTAAATCCAATCCAAGGAATCAATGCCATAGAAAAAAATTAGTTTGACATAAAATAAATAGAAAAAGAGGGTTTGATTAATACCGTTTAAATGTAATTGTCTTGAATGCTTGAATCCACGTTCCAACACGTTCAGGGGGTTGGCACAGTCACGGAGAGAATGCTTTGGAAGCAGGGCTGCCTTACCTGGGAAGACTTTCTCACCGGAAGATATGAGTGTTCACTGAAAAGCAGGAAGGTCTTGAAGGCGGGGATCTTGGAGAGCAAAAGCCGCCTTGAGGTATTCGATCACACATACTTTCGGGAGGCTCTTTTCGGAAGCCTGGTTTGGCGGGCTTATGGAAAATTTCGGGATCACGCCTGCTTCTTGGATATTGAGACTACAGGACTTTCCCCAAGGGAGCACATCGTAACGACAGTGTGCGTTCACAGTCCCAACGGAACACGAGATTACGTGGAAGGTAAAAACCTAGATGAATTGAAAGAGGACTTAGATAACTTCAAGTACATCATCACATTCAACGGCGCCCGATTCGACCTACCCTTCCTTTCAAAAAAACAGGGAATAAAATTTCATCAAATCCACTTAGACTTAATGTACCCGTTATACAAGCTGGGTTTTAACGGCGGACTCAAATCCATTGAGAAACAAGTAGGCTTAGACCGGGACACAAGCGGAGTAACAGGCTTTGACGCGGTTCGTCTTTGGAAGGCTTATAAGAAAAACAAGACCGTCGAAGTCGCAGGGAGAAAAGTCGCAGGAGAAAAAGCACTCAAACTGTTAAGAGAATACAACCGGGACGACACAGTAAACTTGGAACAACTGGCAAAGCTCACCATTAGAAAACTAACTGAGATAGAAAAGACTCAGATGACTGGGGAAAAATAAGGGCTTAAAGGGGGGCACTGACTTTGAGTTAGGAACGTCTAAAACGTAAGTAAAAAGTTAGGAGATTGAAGACACGCTCTTTTTTACAAATATTCGATTCGGCGAAGGCGAAAAAAAGTAATCTTTATACAATTAACGGGATTTTTATTGAAATGTTCCGTAATATTAAGTACAATGGCCGAAAGGATTACTAGTAAACCACCAAAGGAGAAACCACCGAATTATTTTAATGATGATTTAGCCGGCCTTACCGAAAGATTTCCCGTAGCCGAGGTTTTAGGTAAAGACTTGGAATCTTGGAAGGCTGGAAATTATACTGGACGAGACTGTATGAAGATGTTCAACAGCTCACCCGCAAATAACGCTGAATTCGAAGCCTATCTAGGTCAGGTAGTCCATGAGGCAGCACAAGAAGGAAAATGGGTTGGCATCGACACGGGCTGGACCCCGGAGCAAACAGACAATTTTTTACAGTCAAGGGGAGGTGCGAAACCACTGACTGGCTATGGACATGGACTGGATAGAGCCTTGAACAAGGGATTCATAGCACTGACCCGAGACGGAAACAAAACCTTCCTAACACCCACAGAAGGGACAGTCGAGTTCATAAAAGACAGGCTTAGCTGATTCATCCAAAAAAAAGGGCTCGAACTTTCGAATTAGCCCCGGGAGGATTCGAACCTCCGTCGCTCGGTTTCTTTCGCGCTTAACATGCGCGACCCCCTAAAGTGTTTTTCTTTGGGGGTGAAGCACCTTTCTTTTTTTGAAAAAGAGAGGGGCTCCTCCAAAGCCGGGCAGGATTGGCCACTACCCTACGGGGCTGTTTTTTGTTGTTTATTTTTTTCCATTAAGGTGTATTAACCGGTTAGGTTAATACGCCCCGCTTGTGCACGGGGCGTGACCGTGCAGCCACTACCCTACGGGGCTGTTTTTTGGTTTTTGTAATTTTTTTGTTTGTTTTGCGCGGCTATTATATGGGGGTTTTGTTTATTTAAGCTTTTTTATTTGAGTCTTCATATTATCAAATCCTTTGCGAGGTGTATGTGTTGTGGAAGCTTCAAGTGTTGCTAGTGTTGAATTTCAGATGAGTTTGCTTTTGTTTGTTTCCTTGCTGGGTTATTTGTTGGCTTCTCGGATTAATCAGTCTGTGGTTATTGGGGAGATTTTGGTTGGTCTTTTGATTGGTCCTTCGCTTTTGGGTCTTATCACGTATACTGATTTTGTCGAAGCGCTCGCGCATTTGGGTGCGGTGATTTTGTTGTTTGTTGTGGGCTTGGAGTTTGAACCTGAAGGGTTGTTTAAGCCCAAATATGCGGTTATTGCTTTGGCTGGTGTGATTGTTCCGTGGATTGGAGGGTACTGGCTTGCCGACTTCTTTGATTTTCCGTTTAATGAAGCGGTCTTTATCGGGACGGCTATGACTGCGACCAGCATTGCGATTACTGCGAACGTCTTGAAAGAGTTGGGCAAGCTCGATACTTTTGCCGCGCAGGCGGTTATTGGAGCGGCAGTAATAGACGATATTTTAGGGCTTCTAGCACTCGCTATTTCTAACCAGCTTGTTCACGGGGACTTGCACGTTACGGTGGTCTTGTGGACTCTCGTCAAGGCCTTGATTTTCCTGGTTGCTGGAATCTGGCTTGGGAGGACTGTTTTTTGGAAGATGCTTTTGAGGATGGATACACACCCTTTAAGCAGGCGTTACCCCGAGTTCCTGTTTATTATGGCGATGACTTTCGCATTCTTATATAGCATGGTCGCAGAATACATTGGTTTGTCAGCGATTGTGGGTGCTTTCATCGCAGGATCCGCGTTAAAGCGTGAGAGGCTGATCCACGCTAAAGACTTCATTGAGGGGGCTGACTACTTGCACATCATTTTCGCGTCCATATTCTTCGTCTCCCTAGGGATACTCGTCGACGTGCACATCATAACTTCCAAGATAATCGTATTTACAATCCTTTTAACCATCGTCGCCGTCATAACCAAGGTCGTTGGATGCTACGTCGCCTGCATCGGCCAGAAGATCAAGCACCACGATTCTCTCATCATCTCCTTCGGCATGAGCCCCCGCGGCGAAGTCGCCATGATAGTCGGATTAATAGGGCTGACCGCAGGCATAATCGGCCAAGAAATATACATCGCAATAATATTCATGAGCCTGCTCACCACAATAATAACGCCTATAGTACTCACGAACTGGCTGTTTAAAGACGACAAAGAAAAATTATCTAAGTGGTGAAGTTTTCAACCTCACAAGAATCATCGTACCGTCGTCTAGCATCGGTATGTCGTGTGTAGCGTCGCATTTCGGTGCTTCCCTTGCGAAGCGGGATGCTATTTCTGAAAGATTTGGTTTACTGTCCTTTGCTTCCTCGATTAAACGGATTGCGAACTGAGGGTAATGGAGGGCTGAGAGAATCGCACTCTCATGAAATTTAGGTTGCCGAGGTAATCGACCAACGGATTCCCTTAATTCCTAAAGCATTTTTTACTTCGTTTGAAACCTCAAGCCAGGACACGAAATCACGGTAAGTCTTACGTTCCCTGAAACGCAAAACCAGCAGGATTACATGCTGGTGTAAGGTGTAGTCTTTCCGGTTGAAACAGCTTCCATACAACGGCACAATACCCTTCAAAACCACCCCCAGTTCCTTGACCAGCCTTAAATACTGGTTCTCAAAATTAACTGAGGGCATTCTAACCACTAATCTATGGGGGATAATCCCGTAGATACGCCCTCAACCAACGAGGAATTCTACAAAACCACATAATTGAGAAAATATGCAAGAAATGTCAAGTTGAAAAAGCAATAATCGCAATGTAGCGTCGAAGACGCCACCGAATTCAGAAACACGAACAAAGTGGCTAAGCGATCGCTAGGGAGCGCACGCCACTTCCTGGCGTAAACGGACAGTGTCGGTTTGCGTCCGTCGGGATTCGAACCCGAGCAATCAGCTTGGAAGGCTGAGGTCATACCAGGCTAGACTACGGACGCGTGTTTTTCTTTCTTTTTCGTGAACGTTTTTCTTTCAGTAGAGAAAAAGGTTCTTGGAGTACTTATTTTAAGCTTTGATTTTAAATATATTGTGTTTTCGGAGGTTTTTGGTTAAAATGGATTGTATGATTGTGTTGAATTTCAAGACTTATATTGAGGCGACTGGTAGGAAGGCGTTGGAGCTTGCTCGTGTTTGTGAGGAGGTTTCGAAGAATAAGGGTGTTTCGATTATCGTGTGTCCGCAGCATTCGGATTTGGCGGTTATTGTGGGTGAGGTTGATATTCCGGTTTACGCCCAGCATTTCGATAATATTGAGCCGGGGAGTCATACCGGCTGGGTTTTGCCTGAGGCTGTTGCTGAGGCGGGTGCTTCCGGGACTTTGATCAATCATTCCGAGCATCGTCTTTCCGCGGCTGATATTGAGGCGTGTATTGTGAAGTCTAAGGCTTTGGATTTGGCGTCGATTGTCTGCTCGAATAATGTGGCTGTTTCGAAGGCTTGTGCTGCGTTTAGCCCTGATTACGTTGCTGTTGAGCCGCCCGAGCTTATTGGTTCTGGTGTTTCGGTTTCTGAGGCGCAGCCTGAGGTTGTTACTGGGTCGGTTGACGCCGTCAAGTCTGTGAATGATAAGGTTGGTGTTTTGTGTGGGGCTGGTGTTTCGACTGGTGATGACTTGGTTAAGGCCTTGGATTTGGGGGTTGAGGGTGTTTTGCTGGCTTCAGGGGTTGTGAAGGCTGAGGATCCCAAGCAGGCTTTGTTGGATTTGGTTTCTGGTATTTTATAGGGGAAGATGTTTGTTTTTCCAGGGCAGAAGTCTTTTAGTATTGGTGAGATTCGTTTTGGAGGGCAATTGAATAATCCTTGTGTATTAGTGGGCACTATTTTTTATAGGAAAGAAGGTTTGTTTACAGGGTCTAATGGGGTTTTTGATAGGAAGAAGGCGCAGGATTTGATTAAGGCTTCGGAGGGGTTTTCCGATGAGACGGGTATTCCATGCATGTTGGATGTGTACGGTGATTCCCCAGAGTTTATTTGCGATCGAATTGATTTTGTGTCTGAGGTGTCTGACAGGCCTTTTTTTATTGATTCGACTGATGCGAAAGTGAGGATTGCGGGTGTTGAGCATGCTGAGGAGGTTGGACTTTGTGATCGACTTGCCTATAATTCGATTAATGTCGGGACTGGAGTGGAGGAGCTTGCGGTTTTGGCCGGCTCGAGTGTTTCAGCTGCGATTTTGCTGGCCTTCAACCCGCTTTCGAACAGTCTTGAAGGTAAGCTTAAGGTTTTGGATGATAGTGTCGGCAACCTCAAGAAGGGTTTGGTTGAGACTGCCTCTGATTGTGGGATTTCCAGGGTTTTGGTGGATACTGGGATTACTCCGTTGGGTGAAGGTGCTTCGTCTGCGGTCAGGGCTATTCCCTGTGTTAAGGCCAAGTATGGTCTCCCTTCAGGCTGCGGAATCCATAATGCGGTAATTGAGTGGAGGTGGATTAAGGGTCGGGAGGAGCTTTTTGTAGATGCAGCGTCCAACGTGCTTGCGAGAACTTTGGGTGCGGATTTTATTTTATACGGTCCGATAGAGCGTGCCAGGAATGTTTTTTCGACTGTTGCTTTCGTGGAGTCTTTGTTTGGTGAGGCTTCCGAGGAGTTTGGGTTGGACGTTTCCGATACTCATCCATCCCGCCTGCTTTTGAAATGAATGACCGCCGCCTGAAGGCGGCGGTATCTTTGCATTCAAGCAAGCCAGCGGTTTAGACTGGTTTGTTGTGGAGGTTGAACTTCCTTCGCGCAGCGGAGGACGCGACTCCAATCGCCTTGCGAGTGGGCGATGTAGTGTTTAATTGTGTCGGCGGTCACGTTTCCGACGCTTCGGTAGAATTTGCCGCGGCTCCACAAGTGGCCGCGCCGGAAAATCCGGCGAAGATGCGGGAACGCCTGAAACAGCATCCTGGCTGAAACGCCCTTAAACAACTGCACGACACGAGAAATACACACATTCGGGTGGAAGCCCACGAACAAGTGCACGTGATCACTCATCACCTGCACTTCGTGAATCACAAACCCGTATTTCCGGGCGACCTCCCGGAAAACCCGCTCACAAACACTCTTAACCTCGCCGGACAAAATCTTGTAACGATACTTCGGGCAAAACACGACATGAAAACTCACCTGCCCGAATCCATGGCTCACGCTAACCAAATCCATATTGGTACCTCCAAAGCGGCTTCCAAAGGCGCGGGCGAAGCCCGCACGCCGCTTTGGTAAAATATTAGAAAACAAAGGAGGAAGAAGCAAGGAACACAAGAATCTAGTTCGCAATTCCTCTGCGGGCTAAAGCCCGCAGTATCCTTGCGAAAGTTGTAATGAAGTCCAATGATTCATCTGGTAGGGAGATTAATGCTTCTGAGAGTGGGAAGTTGAATCTTGATCCCGCGGGTTTTTTCGTGGTGCACGCAGACTTGAGATCACAAAATATTTTCGTGGAACACTACGCCTATGACCGGAAAATACAAAACAAGTTTAAGGGGAAGACTGCGAAAAGCCTGTGCGATACGATAATTAAAAGAGAGTTGACTTTGGATGCTTCGCATGCATCGTATCTTGGAAGAGAGCTTATGAAGGCTGAGATTTCGCTTCGCAAGGGCCTGGTTTACACGCAGGATAAGCCGTTGAAACTTTAGTTGACTTTCCCGCTTCGTAAATTCTTGTATTCCTCGATTATTTTTTCGACAGATTCGGCGCTGGGTTTAAGCAATTGCTCAAGTATTTCAGACTCCACATACAGGCACCCGTAAAATCGTCTTAAAAAGTCTTCGCAAGCATAAGGTATGTCTTTTTTTGAAAGCTCTTTTATGTTTGACTTATTGTCGGTGAAAACGAGGCACAGATTCTTAAGGTTTTTTTCATCCGCTCTGGAAATCTTGTTTGGCATGAAAGTCAAGCCTGAACTTGAGTTCGGAAAAATCCCTACAGAACGCGCTTTACCTTCCACTATCTTGTTCCAGAGGAAGCGAAACTGGTAAATCCTTGAAAGCTCGTCTTCAAGAATCCTTATCCTATCTCCCCTCGCCTTAAGGTTCTTCTTAAGTCTTTTAACTTCCAAATCCTGGGAGACCCCGGACTCCAATCCCCCGGAAACGGCCAAACTTTTGTCGCGAAGTCTTTTAATCTCCTCGTTTTTCTCAGACAACTCGGCAATCAAGTTTTTCCTCTGTCTTTCAAGGTTTCTGATCTTTTTCCTTAAAGGAGGTGGGGTTACCTGCATTTTCTCGAGTGTTATTTTAGGTTGCTTAACCTTTTTTTGGGGGCGTTCGGCGATGGGCTCACCTTGAAGTATCTCATATTTCCTGGAATCGTTTAGACCAAGCTTGTCGGCTTTTCTCAGAATATTTTTCACCTTCTTAAACGCAAACAAAGCTGAAGCTAGTGCGTCCCGTTCGTGAGCGTTCTTTATGTTGAATTTCTTCGTTAAAATCCTCTTATCATCAATTGAGAGGGGGGTGCGTGGCGCGTGGACTCGCGCTCCAAAGCTTGATGCTATTTTTTGGATTGATTTCGGGGGCTTGGAGACGTCAGATGCGACTATCGCTGGGATGCCGTGCTTTTCAATATAGGATACTAGATTGTCCACTCCAACGTCACGAGAGCTCGTAACGTCTAGTAGATTGCCGGAAAGATTAAGTACTGCAACGGAACTGGTCGTCCCAATGTCAACTCCCACAATTAAGTACGTCATTAGCCTTAAAGCTTGGTCTGGGTTTCTTTTATTGGATAAACCCCGTTTAGACACGCATTACAAAGTTTTTCCTCGGGAAGGCCGATAGCACTTATTAAACCCTCAATGCTTGAGTATACTAGTGAGTCAGCCCCCAAAGTCTTGCATATTTCTTTGACAGTCTTATTTGATGCGATAAACTGCTCGCTGGTTTGCATGTCTATTCCGTAGAGGCAGGGATACCTTATGGGGGGGCAGGATATCCTCACGTGCACTTCTTTTGCACCGGCTTTTTTCAATGCCTGAATGATTCTTTTCAGGGTAGTGCCCCTTACGATGGAATCATCTACTAAAACAATCCTTTTCCCATCCACCTGACTTTTAATTGGATTGAGTTTCACCCTAACGCTTAAATCGCGTTGGTCTTGTTTGGGCAGTATGAATGTTCTTCCAATGTATCTGTTTTTCATAAGGCCTTCAGCGTAGGGGATTCCTGACTCCCTCGCGTATCCGACTGCCGTGGTTATCCCGGAGTCGGGAACTGGGATAACAAGATCTGCATCAACCTTGCCTTCCTTGGCGAGATTTCTCCCAAGATTTTGCCTTACATCATAGACTGAAACCTTGTTTAGAATCGAGTCGGGACGTGCGAAGTAGACGTATTCGAACATGCAGTGGGAAGGATTTGCTTTAGGTCCGAAATGGGATTCCATTTTATCGGCGATAACAAGAATCTCTGAGGGCTTCACATCCCTTACCAGATCATATTCTAATACGTCGAGCGCACATGACTCGGACGCGATCACGTAAGATGATTCTTTTTGACCGAGGACGAGCGGCCTCACCCCCTTTGGATCGCGGACCGCGATTAACGTGTCTTCGAAAAGGATTGTAATTGAGTATGAGCCAAGGAGCTGTTTCATCGCGTTTTTTATGCCTTTTATGAAATCGCCGGTCTTTAAGTGTTCTTGGGCTATTAGGTGTGCTATGACTTCGGTGTCTGATGTTGTCGTGAAGACTCCGCCCTTCGACTCCATTGAAAGTTTAAGTTCCTCTGCGTTAAAGATGTTTCCGTTGTGTGCTATGGCAAAGCTTCCCTTAGAATAGTTTATGAGAAAGGGTTGGGCGTTTTCGAGTTTTGATTCGCCAGTAGTCGAGTACCTGACGTGTCCTATCCCAGTATTTCCCGATAAATACACGTTTTTGAATACCTCGCTTACAAGGCCCATTTCCTTGTGAACGCGGATTTCATTAGAGTAAACGGCAATTCCTGCAGACTCCTGACCCCTGTGTTGAAGAGAATATAAGCCGTAGAAAATCGATTGGAAAACATCCTCATTTGATTTAATTCCGAAAACAGCACACTTTTCCTGCATCATGTTTAAACTCTGAAGTTTTAATAACTACGATAAACAGTTTATAAATCCAATGAAACTCTCAGATACCGGGCGTGGAGTCTGCATTAAGGGGTTCAAGGCTTTTGGACTAAAGGAGGGTAGGGTAGGAGTGGCAGTGATATTCTCGGACAAGTTATGCCAGACCGCTGGAGTATTCACGAAAAACAGCGTTAAGGCAGCGCCAGTAATAGTCTCGGGGAAAAACATTAAAAACGGCCTGCAAGCCATAGTGGCAAACTCGGGTCAAGCAAACGCTTGCGTTAAAAATGGCGTGGATGATGCCTTATCCATGTGCAAGAAAACCGCCGAAACATTCGGCATACCCCCTAAAAACGTGGGAGTAGCCTCAACTGGAGTGATTGGAAAGGCCGTCAAAATCAAGGAAGTTGAAAAACTCATCGAAAAAACAGCGGGAAAACTCGGATGCTCTAAAACAAAAAGCCTAAAAGCCGTCAAAGCCATAATGACCACGGACACGAAACCAAAAATGTGTTCTGCAAAATACAAGGACATTGAAGTTGGGGGCATTATGAAGGGATCGGGGATGATAGCACCCAACATGGCCACAATGCTATGCTTTCTCACCACGAACGCAGACATTGGAGCGGATAAGATGAATGATGCTCTAGTAAATTCTGTGGAAAAGAGTTTTAATCGTGTTGTCGTTGATGGAGACGAGAGCACAAACGACACGGTACTTTTAATGTCTAATATGAAGGAAAAATGCAAGTACGGTGATTTTGTGAAAATGCTGGATTACGTGACTGAAAGCCTTGCAAAACAGATGGCGGCTGACGGGGAAGGCGCGACAAAGCTTATCGAGTTCACTGTAGTTCATGGGAGAGACGAGGAGACTGCGAAAAAAATCGTGAACGCAGTCTTGTCTTCACCCCTTGTGAAAACTGCCGTCTACGGTGAAAACCCTAACTGGGGCCGAATTATAGGGAAAATCGGCTCGGTCGAAAAGATAGACTTTGAAAAAATCAGGCTCGAATTTTCCAGTGGACGGAAAAAGGCTGTTGCACTTCATTTCGGTGGACGCGGCGGAGACAGGAAAAAGGTTGGTGAAATCTTAAAGTCTTCTGAAATAAAAATCAAGGTGGATCTGAATTCAGGTAAAGGCAGCGCGACAGGGTGGGGATGTGATTTAAGTGAGAAATACGTTAAAATTAACGCTGAATACAATTAGTTTAAAATGAGGGTTTTAGGAGTAGATAAAAGTCCTGTCGAGGTTATAATAACCGCGTGTGTTATGGCATACATTCTCGAGTGGGCGATGCGAGACTTTATTTTCGTGACTTTCGCACTCCAACCAAGCACGGTCTTACTCAAACCTTGGACTCTTGTAACCAGCATGTTCGTCCACGCAGACATCCACCACCTTTTATTCAACATGATCTCCCTCTTCTTCTTTGGATTGTATTTGGATCGGATGCTGGGTGAGAAGGTTTTTCTAAAGATTTATTTCGTCGGAGGCTTGTTTGCAAGCGTTAGTTACGTTTTCACGTCACTTTTTTTCGGCATACCCCACCCCAATACTTTCGCCGTGGGCGCGTCAGGTGCGATTTTCGCAGTCATGGGGACTTTGGTTGTTTTACGGCCGAACCTCACAATACTCTACAGTTTCCTATTTCCAATGCCATTGTACGTTTGGGCGATCCTATACACCATTATTGCAGTCCCATCAATGTTTATGCCAGGAAGCATCGCCCACAACGCCCATTTAGGAGGGCTTCTCGCAGGATACTTTTACGGCAAACAATACAAAAAAACCTTAACTTCCGGCGATGATGGAAAATACGGGTTCAGATTCCGCTAATAAAGCTAATAAAAAGGAATATATTTTGGATGGATAACGAGTTGGAAAATCAAAAAGAAAACAAAACAATTTCGACCATCAGAGTAATCTTGAAGTTGATGCGAATTAGAAACTGTACAATAGCCTTCTTCGGAGTAATCGTGGGAGCACTTCTTGTCTCCTCACCCCAAGAAACAGAGTTCATTAAAGTCTTCACGGCGGCATTAACGGCAGCCATCATCACGGGGGGAGGAAACACGCTAAACGATTATTTCGACATAAACGTAGACAAGATAAACAAGCCAAAACGACCCATACCCGCAGGGAAAATCCAGAAAAGCGACGCACTCATGCTCGCAATAGGACTGCTTTTCATAGGCCTTGGCCTCGCCAAAACAATAAACAAATACTGTCTAGCCATCGCCCTCGTAAATGCGATCATGCTCGTAATATACGCTGCATACTCGAAAAGAATGCTTTTCATCTCAAACCTGGGGGTAAGCTACCTAGTCGCCTCAATATTTATCTTCGGCGCCCTAGCAACAATCTCACCCGGCGAAACAATAGACGTCCAAAAAATCAGGATCGCAACAGTCATAACGGGATGCGCATTCCTTATGACACTCGCAAGAGAAATAATAAAAGACATTGAAGACGTTGAAGGAGACACCAAACTATACTCGAAGACACTCCCCATAGTAATCGGACCCGCAAAATCAAGGAATGTGGCAGCATTATTCGCAATAACTGGAATACTACTCAGCCTAACCCCCATAATATACAAATTCACAACACTACACCTTCCAGTATACGGAATACTAATCGGGATAACAGACCTCGCCTTCATCGCAGCACTCACAATGAGCGCACCCCTCGCCCAGCGAATAATGGTATTCGGAATGCTAAGCTCCCTCCTCGCATTCTTCCTCGGCCGCATGTACGCCTAAAAAAAAACGATGTCAAGAACCACCGGTCAAAGGCCGGTGGCATGATAAGGTGGTTCTTGACAGAAGATTTCCCGTAAGTCCAACACCACATGCCACCAGTTATAAACTGGCGGAAATCTATGATTTAATAAAAAAGGCAACCTATTAGTATTCCAACGTCGGAATTATCCGACGAATAATGTGCCACCTTCAGCTGCGAAAGCAGCCTCGAAGACCCTGGGGGGAAAAATTCAGGCAAAAAAAATGCCTCAGTAGCTCAGTCTGGTAGAGCGCGTGCTTGGTAGGACGGCGTTCCGTCCACAAACGGGCCATCTTCACCGCCATAAAGCGGCTCGATGACCCAGAACGTGAGAGGAAGTCACAAACAGCACGAGGTCCCGGGTTCAGATCCCGGCTGAGGCTAACAACTCGTTCCGCCACTCAAAATCGCAGAACAATTTTGGTGCGCAAGAAAGCAAGGCATTCTTAACGTAACACGCAAAATCCATCTTCACAAGCCCTGATTGATAGAGTAAGTGTAGAATACAAAAAGTACGCCTTACACTCCCAAATCCGCGGGTTAACCGAAATAAAACGCGTGATAAATGTTGATTCTTGGCTGGTAGCCCAAATTCTGGCTCACCCCAAAAACAAATGACTGCGCCCTATTTCTTATGCCACATTTTCTTAAAGTAATTTTAAAAATAATTTTTATTTAACCCAGAACGGGGATTTCGCCAGAACTTCAAGAAACAAGGGCTAAACGACTCCGCTCGCTTACAAGCTCGCTCCGTCCGAATCAGCCCCAACGGGGGCTGACTCCGTTTAGCCCTATTAGTTAACCAAAATTGCGGAAGGGCAAATATTTTTTTCTTGCTTGTAATGTTATTGATTTCTTAAAAGGGAGATAGTAAATAAGGGTTATTCTAATTTAATATTGAGCAATATTACATTTCCCTTGCTCTCACTGGGAAGATATAAATATATTCAGCTAAAGGCTGATTAGCATCACATATCAAAATGAGTACTGACACCCAAAAGTATGATGAACTCAGGTCAAAATATCACAATCTACTCAATAGTGCAAATAATAATAAGGGTGACCTAAGGGCATTTATCGGTGTTAGGACGTGGGTGCATGAGGCTGAATTAGTAACTTCTAAGTCGGATAAATACGATGCACATATCGAAGCATTTGATACTGCGATAGACGAATTAAAAGAATCTATTTCTAAAAAAAGTTTTGATGTATTATTCAAGTCCTCATTGGACGACTGGTTTAAAAAAGACCAGTTTATCGAAAGGGAGGCGGGCGGTTCCCCGTTAATTCCACCCCCAATCCCAAGTATGAGTAAATGGAAGGCAAACGGTCTGACATTAATCTCTCTTTTTTCAGGCGCTATGGGACTTGACTTAGGGTTTATGGCAGCAGGTTTTGGCTTGCGTTTTACGAACGATATCAGCAAGGACTCAGAGAAGACAATCATTGATAATTTACCAGACGTGTATTTTGAACCGAAAGACTTTGCCAAGGTGACTTCCAAAGAAGTCTTAGACAAATCAGGGTTAAAGAAAGGTGAGGTTGATTTAATAACTGGTGGCCCCCCTTGCCAACCATTTTCTACCGCAGGCAAGCGACAGGGACTTAGTGACCCCCGGTCTTCACCTTTAAAAGAGTTTATTAGGGTCATAAAAGATATCCAGCCCAGGGCCTTTGTCATGGAAGAAGTAACTGGTCTACTGTCTGCTAGACTTAAACATATACCGATTTCTGAGAGGGACGACCGAAAACTATCTCCTGAAGAAGAAAAAGGCTCGGTATTTGCTCTGGTACTTAAAATGTTAAAGTCTACTGGTTATAATTTCACCTACAAAATCCTAAACGCTGCAGATTTTGGTTCACCGCAAGTACGTAATAGAATTATTATTATTGGACTACGAGAAGGTGAGGCAAAACTACCCGAACCAACACATAGTGAGACCCCCCAAGCAAACCTGTATGGTAAGGTCTTCTCCCCATGGAATAGTTTCTGGGCGGCAACGGTTGACTTACAGGACGGTAAAGACGAAAACGAGTCCGCAAAGATATCCGCTAATACCCAGAAGTATATGCGGTATGTGCCCCCTGGGGGCTATTGGAAACATCTACCAGAGGATAAAATCAAGGAGGCCTTAGGTGGTGCATACTCCTCTAATGGTGGTAAAATGGGCTACTACCGGCGGCTCTCATGGGACGAACCTTCACCCACAGTTGTAACTTCCCCCATACAAAAAGGGACATTATTCTGTCATCCCGAGTCAATGAGACCCCTTAATATTAAAGAGTATAAGCGGATCCAAGGGTTCCCAGACGACTGGAAAATAAACGGTGGTATGCTCAACCAATACAAGTTGATTGGAAACGCAGTACCAGTACACTTGTCATACGCTATCGCAAATAACGTAATGGCCCTATTAAAGAATAACTAGTCAATAAGTAACCAAGATGACAGAACAACTACATGAGATGTTAGCATTCGTTTTAGAGAATGACGCTGGTCTGACACCCGGAAAGTCGAGGTCAGTGGCCTCTCACTTCGCAGATATCAAAGACTTCCTAAATGCAAAGAAAAAAGACCTTAAAAATATTACCGGGGTCAGTGGTAGGCGTGCAATAAACCTTTCTGAAGAGGAAATTAGCAGGATACTCGAAGTAAAAAAGAAAGGCTGCATCGATAAAAATGCTGATGTATCCGATAATTTCTTGTCAGCGATCAGCAGAGCTTTTACAAAGCGACAGCTTGACATGATACGTTCACTTAACCTAGATAACCTTAACCCCAACCCATTCCTGATTAAGACCCTCAACTTACACACACCAGAAGAAGTAGTAAGACTAAATGTGTACATGGTCGCTACACGTTCAATAGTGACATCAATGGGTTTCTTTGTTGAGAGACTCCTCCTAGCTAGTTCTAAGACGGCAGAAAGAGCGCCAAGGAAGTCAGGGTGGGACTTAGTCAAGACAGACGATAAATCCAACGTTCACTGGATACAAGTTAAAAGTGGCCCGAATGATATGGACAAAGACCAGATAGTATACTGGTCAGAGAAGATACAGGAAAAGATAGATGGCGGTGACAAAGCATATATCGGTATAACCTACGGTAAAAGGACGAACAATACTGTCACTTTCGGGATAATGAAGCAGTTACTCCCCGACTGGGAGCTGAGGACACTCATCGGCCGGGAACTATGGGACTTCATTAGTGACGACCCAAAATACCACACTCGTCTATTCAAGACCCTCCGCAAAGCAGCAGAACAGATACTCCAGACACACTCCATATGCGAGGAGATTGAATCATGCATTGAGCGAGTAAGAACAGAGTTTATTGAAACATATGGTAGTGGCAATAAGGGCGTCACCAAATACATAGACGAGATATTTTAATCATCACTCTTCACTATGTCAAAAAATGCTCTTATTCTACGAAAAAAACAGTTTGTAAAATCAGTTGTTAATTGGGGAAAAAATAACCTACGTGAGTTCCCATGGCGTACAAACACCACCCCATATAAAGTTTTTATAGCTGAAGTACTCCTTAAGAGAACCACAAGTACAGCAGCAAAAAGGACATACACTGAGTTCTTAAAGAGGTTTCCAAGTATTAAAAAAATCCACCAGTCCCGACGGAGAGACATAGAAATAAAGCTAAGACCTGTAGGATTATACAATCAGAGGTCAAAGGGGCTTAAGGAGTCAGCAAGATATATAGTCAAGAAACATGCCGGGAAAATACCCGACGAATACCAAGAATTGATGAAAGTGCCACATGTAGGACACTATACTGCCGGTGCAGTACTATCCTTCGGGTTTGGAAAACCGGCTCCGATCTTAGACTCCAACGTCAGGAGAGTAGTCTGTAGAGTATTCCAAGACGAATTAGGGAAATCACCTACCGACAAGCAGATACTAGACTTCTTATCCGAAGTTATCCCTAAGAAATCACACCAAGTATTCAACTGGGGCCTACTAGACATAGGCGCAATAATTTGCTCATACCAGTTCCAAAAACACGACGAATGCCCTTTAAAAGAGATATGCGTCTACTATAGAAAAAGTTGAAAAGTCTAAACTTATGTGATGACTCAACTATCAAGCTGCTTTTCTTTTTTAATTTGCCCTTCCGCAACTCTGTGGTGCTCGGCCTACTGGCCTGCGCTCCTCGCCCTCACTTCGTTCGGGACAGTTAACAAGTGGCTAAACGGGAATTTCTTTTTATGAAATTCCTCCAATCCCGCCTGCGGCGGGACTGCGTTTACCCCCATTAGTTAGGCGTAATTCCGAGCGCACACTTTCAACAGTTATATCTTATTTTCCTTAAAGGATCTCAGTGTCTGTTGTGCTGCAGTACGCACATCCGAATATGGGTCTCTTTTTGCGTTTCTCGTGTGGTTTTTAATTTCTTCGTAGTTTTCTCCCTCTCCTTTTTCAGTGATTATTTTTCCTAGGGCCCCAAATGCTTCCTTTCTAACTAGGGCATGTATTGAATCTGTTTTTAGAAAAAATAGGTTTGCAGCATAATAGGTTAGGTTAGGATCCGCTTCCACCATTTTAACGAATGCGTGTATACCAGCGACAGTTAAATCAGGTTTTTCACTGGCAAAACTCTCATCTTCACCAGGGCCAGGAACATGCAGGATATCTCTTCCTGGAAATTCACCTCCGAGATAAACCGATTCTTTTAATTGGAACATGTTCACGATAATTGCCTCAGGAATGATGTCTGCCTCAGTTGAAACGAATCCCACCTTATTAATTGTAACAAACCCAACTTTACCCTCTGGTATGGAGGTACGAGTCTCGACAAGGGCTTTTCCTAATCCTTCATTTTCTTTGGGTAGATGAAAGCCGCGTCTCATTATCTTATGTAATCCAGGGTGTGTAGTATAGTAGTCGGCAAGTTCAGTACAGGTCGTAATCTTTTCTGTATCTGTTAGTGCGTTCTTTATTCTATCTACCATCTTAAGTATAGTCATGTGTCGACCTACGTAATCCAAGTCAACCTGATCAACTTCCTTGTCTTCAACTAAGAGTAAACGCCTACCTGGCCCAACTGACTTCAAGTGGAATGGATGAGCAGGCAGAACCAACCCAGGGTTTTCTCTAACAGTTTCTTCTTTCTTTTCCTTCATAACCCGTGGTGGTCCTTCCACTGGAAACTCAATCAATTGAAACTTATCGGATTCCTGTGATGGATTATCAAGTATTTTTTGCCTTTTATCTCCTGAAATAACCTTCATATTAATACCAATGTGTCGACCGGATTAAATTATCTTTCTGGTTAATACTCATAACTAACCTGTTTCCATTTAATAAATAATAAAAAAGCGCGCTCGGAACTCTACGCTCCCTTATCAGTCGCTCCGGGGCTATCGCCCACGCCTAACAGCGGATAAAAGGAAAATCCTATGGATTTTCTGCAAATCAGCCTCTTCGAGGCTGACTTCGTTTACCCGCTTTTTGTTGGCAGAAATTTTCGAGTTGCCTGTTGGGTTTGCTGTGGGGGTGGCGGGGGTTTTCGCCTTGCAGACTGACTTTTTTCTTTTATTTTACGGATTGGGAAAAATGGAATCTGTTAAGGGACTTCGGATTGGAGCGGTTTTGTTGGTGGTGATTGTTGTTGGATTATTTGTTGTGTGGGATAATAGCAGGGAGGTTAAGGAGGCTGAGTCTGAATTGAAAAAAGCGGGTTTGGGTGTGGGAGAGGATGTTGAGTCTGTGGAAAATAAATCGAACGCCCACGTCCTCGCCGAACTTGATGAGGGAGGTTATGTGCCTTACGTCGACCCCTCGATAGAGGAATTTCAGGCGCTCTTGGATAGTTTAAACGGCAAGACCGTAAACACTGAACAGGAGGTAGCTGACATATCAGTTAAAGGTCGGGACATGCTCGCGGAGAGGGGAGTGAGACTTAGTTTGCATGAGTTTATGAGTGGAATAGACGAGACAATACCTTCAAGCGCTCAAAACGATAAAGTGGAATACGAGGGAGCCACTGCAAAATACATTCAAACGAGGGCGTGATAATTTAAATAATTATTTTTGAGATTACCTTCTTTTCCTCGGGAATATCATGGAGGGTACGTTTATCTTGAGTCTGTAGTCGGCTTCATCCGAGTAGCTTGTAATCTGTTTGAATCTTTCTTGTATGGTTTTAGGAGCAGTCTCAAGCAGTACGCCCAGGTGTCCGCGCACGTGCAGCATGTTGACTGGGCTGTAGTTTATGGCGTCTTGCTCGCCTTCTTTGTCGAAGTCTAGGGTGAATCCCCGGTAGTTGTGCCATGAATGAGGCTTCCAACCTGGCGCTTCGGCCTTTACCTCAATTGTCATGGCGCCGTCGTGGCGGAGCTTGGCCTGAAGTTTGCATTTAATTGACTTGTCTTTGTAGGGGAAGTCGTCGGCTTCTTGCACTAATAATGCAGATTTTCGGAATTCTATGAAATCTCTGTAGCTTATAGGCCTCTCAAAGACTCGCATGAAAGGCGGATGACCCATTATGATGTTTTCAACACCAGGATTTACTTCGGATTCGACTGTCTTAATCCGGGGTTGGAGGGTGTGCTTATCCTCGAAATCGTCGTAGCGGGATCTGGCGGTAAGTTTTCTTTGAGAAAACTCTTCCATTCTTTCGCGGTAAGGATGGTCTTTGCCGATGACTCTAGGGTGGAGGGGTACGAAGGCGCGGGTTTCGAAGGGGATGCCTTGTCCAGCGAAACCGTTTCCGAGAAGGCGGAATACGTCGTTTTCGACGTCGTCGTGGCGGGGGATGTCGTCGCCTGAGAGTACGTCCCCGGCCCTTGAAGCAGTCTTAGGTCCAGGGTGAGAGTGGTAGTAGCCGACGACGAAGTAGCCGTGTTGGCGGGAGACTTCGTCAAGCCACCGGAATAGCCCCCGCTCTGCCCCGCAGTTTTCAGCGCCATACTTGTAGCAGAACATGCTCGTCGCCTTCTCAATAACGCCGGTTTGGGCGTTCGCAAGCAACACATACATGTCTTCCTCGTGTTGGTCGTACTCCCGCTCGAAGATGTCAAGGACTTGTCGTGAGACTCTAATGGAGTAGTCCGACTCATCGATTATTGAATCCCAGGTCGAATACTTTAGGGGTTGATTCTCGCCGCCGGAAGCCAAGCTAATCAAGGCTGGTGGAATCGCCGCGGCAACACCAGCTTTCATTAAGTCCCTACGGGATATTTTTTGGGCCATTTCCTGAGTCAGTAATTTATGGGTAAAGCAAGTATTTGTACTATTTACTAGGCCTATCGCCTACGCCGAACACGTTGTCGTGGACGAAAAATACTGGAAATCTGGGATAGGGCGAAGTCTCATGGAGGAGTGCGTGAAAATCGCGAAGAATGCAAAGTCATACAAGCTTTTTCTGCCTTCGAGAATTGTACGGACTGGTGCCCACGAATTCTATGAAAAACTAGGTTTTAGTAAAACCGGCTTTGTTTTCCAATTGGATTTAAATGACTTGGAGTGAATATATATACCATGCCAGTCAAACCAGCCATGAAGGAGATCGCAGACCACATTCAAAAGACAGTGAACGAGTTAGACGACAATGAAGTAGACCGCATGGTGGATGAAATCCTTAAAGCTGATTCAGTCTTCGTCGTCGGAGCAGGCCGCTCCGGCCTTGTTGGAAGGTCTTTCGCGATGAGGCTTGTACAACTCGGCCTTGAAGCCCATGTTGTCGGCGAGACTACGACTCCCGCAATAAACAAGGGGGATCTTCTATTGGCAGTATCTGGTTCAGGCAGGACTAGTCAGGTTTACCATGTTGTAAAGATTGCGAAAGAGATTGGCGTCAGGGTTCTCACAATTACCTCGTATCCCAAAGAAAAGGTTGGGAGACTCTCAGACCACATCGTAAAGATTAAGGGGAGGACGAAAGTAGACATTGAGGAAAGCTACACTGAAAGCACCCTTAAAGGAGAGTTCGCATCACTCACCCCACTTGGAACACTATTCGAAGACACGGTCATGGTCTTCTTTGACGGCGTCATAGCGCGCCTTATGGTAGAGTTAGGTAAAGGTGAAAAATACATGAAAAAACGCCACGCAAGCCTCGAATGGTTTTACTAGGATAGTTCGGTCACGTCGGCAGATTCAATGGGTCCAAGCTCCTCGTCTTGGACGGTTTTCGTGTCGTATCGCTTGACTTTGCCCCCCACTGAGAGGAAAGTTGTTTTTTCACCGGGAAGGTGTAGTCTACCAACAGATTCACCTTCGAAGCTGCCGTCGCTTCTCATCCAATGGTATCTCCCCACATCTGGAACAGTGACCTCGAATTCAGAAAGCTCGGTTGTATTGAGATTTATTCTGTCGACTAGATGCGGGAGCCTGAAGTCATACGAACCTAATCCGTCTTCCCCCGCAATCGGGGGGAGCTCGGGCACATACTCCACGCTATTGGGAGTGATAATTCTATGGCCGTCTTCCGCCACCCCTACATTTTGGATTGTTTGAGTGAACTTGTAGGCGTTGGGGCCCTGAGTCCGGTCGTTTACGACTGTTATGGATTCATGTGCGTTAGCATCGTTCGGATCTTGTGATATCATAAAAACTGCACTTCCTCCTGTGATTCCTTTGACACCATGCCCGCCATCAGGGTCTTTGATATCTCGAATTAATTTCACCCCCAGTTCGTGAGCAGCCCCAATTTTTTCCAAAGCCGTGGCCTTATCCCACGACTTCGGGTTTTCTTGAAGTATTTTTTCAGCTGGCATATTTTATTATTGGATTCTGAATCTTAAGAGTGCGGCAATCCCCCCCAACGAGTCCAGTTGCTGGCCCGCCTCAGAGTCGTGGTTTAGGATGTGAACCAGCCCCCGCCTAGCTTTAACGTCGAGCATTATGGGTTCTATCACCTTCCGCTGGTCCATGAAGACGGTGTCCGAGACCAAAAGTTTTTCAACCGCTCCCATCGAAGTGGCCTTAAACACTTCGGGGAGACCGTATGCGGCAAGCCCGTCATCCTTGCCGATTCTCTCAAGTACTCGCTCAACCAACTGGATGTCTTGAGAAGAGTTTAGTTGGGCTAAAAGCTTGTGGACTGTAGACCGCTTCAATACTTCGGAAACCGCCCTTCGTCCAGAGGAACCTGTGTTTTCAACCAGAAAATTAATCCTCGAAATATTTTTTTCGGAAATAAAGTTGAAGAAATTCTCTTTCTCAAAACCGGGCCCAGCTAAAATAACGTTTGAAACCCCGTCTTTACCGGAAGTATTCTGGATTATGTCGGAAACTTCGGAATAAAATTCCATCTTCCTGGACTCCCTGTCTTTAATGTCGTATTTACCGCCCACATTCCGCCTAAGATCACTGTACTCTATCTTCGACTCTCTAACAAGTCCGAAAGTAGCCTCACCCTCATCCACGATAACCACGAGGAATTTCGGTTTAAGAGTTGATTTTTCAGCGTCCTTAATACGGTCTAAATCGATTTTAGACCACTTGTCCTTGATAACGGTTAAAACCGATTCTTTCTCAACATTTACGGTGTGGTGGGAGCCAAGGGATACGAGATCTTCTGGTCCGCTTTCAATAACACCTGAAAAACGCAGTGAGTCATCATCGGATTTGAACTCCTTCCTCTCAACCTTAACGGTAATGGTTATAGTCTTCCGTTCTCCGCCTCCGCTTCTAAGCTTGTCTTCCTTGTCTTTTATTCTTCGCACAGACTTTGATTTGACCAAATCCCCGACAATTACTACTTGGCTTAGATACCACAGGTCGTCTAGCGAGTCCACGCGTATTGAGACTTTCCCGTGGCGCGGGTTCATTGAGATTATTTTCATGGATTAAATTATTTGAGTAACGTATATTAACATCGCCCACTAATTTATTTTATGCAGTTAGGAGGTGTGATTTCTAAGAAGCATAGGATAGAGCATGCCAATTTAATGGTAATTTGTTCAATCCTTCTTGTCACACTACTTCTTTCCGCGCACCTGAGGGCTTTTTTCACTGATACCAGTCAGATTAAAGATTACGTTGCGGGTTACGGAAGCCTGGGGCCCATCGTCTTGATTTTGATTCACATAACCCAGACAATTATTTTTTTCCTGCCAGGACCATTCATCTCAATTGCTGGCGGATACCTTTTCGGATGGTTTTGGGGATTGGTATACAATATAATCGGCTCGACCATTGGGAGTATGGCCTTGTTTTTCATAGCAAGGAGGATAGGACACAACGCGTTTATGAAGTGGATGGATTGCAGGGAATACAAGCACATTGAAGCGGCGATTAAAAAACGGGGTCTTTGGGCTATCTTCTTCGGACGTCTCGTGCCTATTTTTCCAAACGATGTGGCGACAATCGCTGCGGGAGTGTCTCCAATTAAGACTAGGGACTTTTTCATCGTCTCATTTATCGGATACATTCCAACCCTTTACATTGAAAACAGGTTTGGAGACCAATTATCTCAAGGACTAACCGTTGAGACTATGATTCTTTCAGGCGCACTAATGTTTTTAGGATTAATCTACCTCTTTAGGAACAAGATAAAGATTTTATTTCTAAAGGAAGTTGAGTTGCTTGAGAAGGAATTTAATACTCTTGAATGCGAAATAGAGGATATACTACACATTAAACACAATAAGGAGGCTAAATAAAAAAATGATGTACGGACACATAACATTTCCACTACTCATCCAAAACATCAAGGATAAGAAACTCTTGCTCTGGTTTCTGTTCGCAGGATGGTGCGCGAACCTAGACCACATAATACCCGGAGTACCCCACATGGGAATAACCCACACGTTCGTGTGGGCGATTCCTTTAGTCATAATCGGGTACGCTCTTTTCCGCACTGACGGCGCCGTATACGCATTCATAGGACAATTAATACACATGCTCGTGGACACTCCCACAGACACGGGAGTTATGTGGCTGTATCCACTCTCAACACAAAGATTCACACTCAACCTGTGGACCAACACCGGCGCGCTCGGAGTCTGGGGTTACTACAGCCAGCCAGCACCACTTTTCATAGAAGGCATAATAGTAATCGGATTAATAGTACGCTACCATGAAACCGTAACCTCGTACTTACGGAAGAAAATGAGCCGCTAATCCCTATTTATTGTACTGTTGCGTAAGATAATATAATGGAGAAGGGAAAACTTCGTACACGCTATATGCCACCGAACAATGCAGTCAACAATGACATCAATGAACAACTCGCCCCATGGATTCGCGACAGAAAATTCCTCATAAGCTCATTTCGTCTCGATGCGAGATCCGAGAAGACTACACTCGACGGAGTGTCAAATGAGTCAGATAAAGTAGCTTTCATACTCGGTTCCCTTGGAGGCATTCCATTCTATTATAGTGGGCAGACTTTCGCCCCCAACTTCATACCTCCCAATCGCCAGTTCACTAATCCCGCTGCACATTTTCAGTTGGTTGAAGGGGGAGGGTCTACTATTCGAAGGATTACTCAGAAAGCTTTTAGGGAAGGTGAGATAAGCGAGAAGGATGAGATGAGGATAAGACGTTTTGCCGCGAAAATACAACCAGACATCGTGGCAAAGATTCGTGAAAACAGTATTGACTACGTCATTGGGGAGAACACGTGTTTTCCAGTCAACATGGCGTTCTCACTCGCATTAATTCAAGCAGCCAATGAGTGTGGCTTGCCCTTCCTCGGCCACTACCACGATTTTGCGTGGGAGCGTCCAGATAAATACACTCCTCAAGCTGGGGCTGTAAGGCTTCCAGCCCTTCTTCGAGAAATAAGTTTTGGGGCTGATAGGCTTTCAATAGGTGTTATTAATCAATCCCAGGGGCGGTGGGTGAAGAAACAGCTTGAGCTTATGGGCAGGGATAATGTTGCTGTTGGATTGTGGCCGAATGTTATGAACTTTAGAGAGCCTCCCGCCCTACCAAGGGATGATGAGGTTGATGAATTCTATAAGCATTTTGGACTAACGGAAGAGGATGTCCTTGTTGTCATACCCCTGCGAGTTGTGCCTAGAAAGGATATTCCTCGCGGGATCGCACTTGCAGGATTATTGCACGAAGAGATTAAGAGTGAGGGGTATGGGGATAGGACTGTTAAGGTATTGTTGACTCATGAAGTAGGAGATGAGGGTAAACAGGAAATCAGGAAGATTAGGGCTCTCGCCAAGAAAACTCCGGGTGTTGAACTTCTTGAGGGGGGAGGGTTATTCGCGCTCGGTGACAACTTTGGACTTGGACCTGTATATACCCAGAGAGATCAATTGGGTAGGAAAACTTATCCTGGAGGGCATTTATTCTCCCTTGGAACAGCTTATAAACGGGCTGATGCAGTCGTAATTCCATCGAAAAATGAAGGATTCTGTAATGCGGTAATTGAAGCAGTCCATAACGGCATCCCAATTGTCGCAGTGGCAAAGTTTGGAGCCTACATAAGCGAGATCCAACCTAGAGGATTCCGCTTCATCGAACTTGGCCAAGATGTACACGCAGACGAGTACGCTGCAAAACAGATGATAGCACTTATGCAAGACCCGCAACAGCAGGCGATAAACAGCCAACACAACTATGATATTGGATTAGAGCATTTCTCATTCAACAGGCTGAAACGCCAGATGCTACCCCTATTAAAAAACTTTAGGTTCCCGGCGCCATCAGTACACACAAGAAGGAAAAGCCAGATTAATTAAACAAAATATTACTTTCATTTTTCGTCAACACTTTTTCTTTCTTCAAGCCCTTTAAAAAAAGGCTTCACCCCAAAATAAAAGAAAGAAAAGGGTTTGCTCCCGCCGGGAATCGAAGAGCCCCTTTTTCTTTAGAAAAGAAGAAGGTGCTTCACCCCCAAAAAGAAACTAAGTTAGAAGACACTTTTTTTCTACTGTAAAATAAAATTAAATATTTGAATGTTATTAATGGAGATTACATAGTAGTTATTGGGGATGAAGACATTAACTGTAATAGTTGTATTTTGTTTTACCTTGTTTATTTCGGGTTGTGTTAATGAAGAATATTCAAGCACACCAAAGCTTCAGTTAGTTGTTGCCACTACATTCGGCGGTGATCTTGCTTTTCAAAATAATGACGTGCAAGATTACCACAATTGCAATATCACTATTAACAAGAACTGGATACTACCAGATCAAAATTTTTATTCGGGTACAAGAGTGGACATCAGCCCATCATAATTTAAGTCAAATGTGGGAAAAATGCTTTCATCAGATGCCGTAATACAAGAAGTTGTTGTATTATGTCAGGAAGGTAGTATATCTGGAGAATTTAGTTGAGTTTAATATAATAAAAAAATATGAAAAATTCTAAACTTGTTGTATACTTGTTTACGGTATTATTTTTTATATTTCTTGATGTTATCTCCATCTGGCTTTATCTATCTGGAATATTTTTCTTATTCGTAGTATCAATTATTTTGGCAATAGTAAGGAAAAAAGTAGAATGGATTACAGAAGGTTTATTTTTAATCACAGTAATCTTTCTTATCAGTGGAAGAGGTTTATTATCGATATTACTTTTAGTGACAACCTTGATTCTATCAAAAGTACTTAAAGTTGTAACACACAAGACACAATAATCTAAAAGCTAACAAACTCATTTGTTCAGTGGCATCGAGTCCCCTTTGGAGGGGGACGAAGATGGCACCTTTCTCATCGGGAAACTCCGATGCTCCCGCCGGGATTCGAACCCGAGTCACCGGCTCTCTTCAACTCGTCACCCCATTTTTCTTTCTTTTGGGATGAAACACTTTTCTTTCTTTTTCTAAAAGAAAGAAAAGGGTTCCGAAAGGCCGGAATGATAGCCGGACTACACCACGGGAGCGTGTAGAATAATTTATTTGGCTGTTTTTGTTTTAATAAGAGTTGGAGTGTTGGGTTTTTTATTTAGTTAGCTCTATTTCGACGTGCACGCCGTCTGGTATTTGGATTCTCATTATTTGGCGTAGGCTTCGCTCGTCTGAGTCTATGTCTATGATTCTTTTGTGTATGCGCATTTCCCAGCGCTCCCAAGTGCCTGTTCCCTCGCCGTCTGGTGATTTGCGGGTTGTGACTTTTAGTTTCCTGGTTGGCATTGGCACTGGGCCGGAGTATTTCGCGCCCGTCTTCTTGGTTACTCCCGTTATTTGCTCGCACACGTCTTCGAGTTGCGCAACTTCCTTGGCGATTAATATTATTCTTGCTTTTTCCATGTTTGAAGATAAATTAGAAGAGTGTAAGGTTTTGATTTACCTTACATCTTTTTCGGTGTCACTTCCATAATCATTCCAGCCGAAACAGTTTGTCCCATGTCTCGGATTGCGAATCTTCCAAGCTGTGGGAAGTCTTTCGCAGCCTCAACTACTAGGGGTTTGGTCGGCTTAATCTTGACTACAGCGACGTCACCGGTTTTTAGGAACTCTGGTTTTTCCTCTTTGACTGAACCAGTTTTCGGGTCGATTTTCTTGATCAACTCCGTGAACGTGCATGCTATTTGCGCTGTGTGCACGTGGAATACTGGCGTGTATCCGACCGCGATGGCGCTCGGATGCTGTAGTACGACTATTTGCGCTGTGAATTCCTCTGCGACTGTCGGCGGGTTGTCGACAGGGCCTACTACGTCTCCGCGCCTGATGTCGTTTTTCCCGACTCCACGGACGTTGAATCCGACGTTGTCTCCGGGCTCGGCTTGCGGGATTACTTCGTGGTGCATTTCAACAGTCTTAACTTCGCCGACTACGTTGGAGGGCATGAAAATGATTTTCTGCCCGGGCTTCATGATTCCGGTCTCAACTCTTCCTACAGGGACTGTTCCCACTCCGGTTATCGAGAATACGTCTTGAACT